>Ga0134126_10000595_pt1 | contig 45981 bp, 45 predicted proteins | sample KB31752_FD_96881 | JGI IMG/M metagenome (GOLD analysis project Ga0134126, IMG submission 96881) | Terrestrial soil microbial communities with excess Nitrogen fertilizer from Kellogg Biological Station, Michigan, USA - KB3-175-2 | ecosystem: Environmental > Terrestrial > Soil > Unclassified ...
ACATCCACGTCCTGTATGACGATGGGCGACAGGACCGTGGGGTCAATCCCTCGTGCCGTAATTCGCAGTCGCGCTATCAGCGCGCCGTATTGCTCCACCAGGATCTTCACACGACTCAGGCTCCTGGACTCGGACTGGTCAGAGGAGTCCGCATACAACTGCAACGGCGCCGGCTCGCCTCCGGTCAGTTGCTTGCCGAATTGATCGGGAATGACCAGGATCAGCGTCTGTTGATGTTGGCGAATGGAGGCACGGGCGCCGGCGTCGTCCAGGCTGACCGGGGTGATGTTGACGCCGTACTGATGCAGGAATGCCAACAGATTGGGAGCGCGCTCCGCATGAGTGACGGCGAGCGCGATCGGACGATCGCTCTTTGCCGTGTTCTGCTGCAGGCTCAATGACAGAGCCACGGCAAACAGCACCGGCCCGAGCAGAGGTCCCAGAACAAGCGCGGAGAACAGGGTTCTGCGCTCGCGCAGGTTCTCACTGAACTCTTTCCGGAAGACGGTAAGGATGGCGCGTACCGAGAGCGATCGCATCAACCCAGCCCCTCGCCCGTGCCGATCAGGCGCACGAACGCATCTTCCAGCGTGCTCTCCCCCGTGCGCGCACGAATCGCTTCCGGCGTGCCGCTCGCGACGACGGTGCCGTGTGCTATCACCACCACCTCATCGCATAGGGCGCCGACTTCTTGCATGACGTGGCTGGAGAAGAGCAGGCAGTGCCCCTCATCGCGCAATCGCATCAACAAGCGACGCAACGTGCGCACTGCCATGACGTCCAATCCGTTAGTCGGCTCGTCGAGCAACACATTGCGGGGTCGATGAATGATGGCTCGCGCCAGTGCGGCCTTTACCCGCTGCCCCTGCGAGAATCCTTTTGCGATGCGATCGGCAAACTCTTCCATCTCGAGCAGCGTAATGAGCTCTGCCGCACGCGCTTCGCGCTCTGCGCGCGACAGTCCGTGCAGTGCGCCGAAGTAAAGAATATTTTCCCGCGCGGTGAGGTTCGGATAGATCCCGGCACCGTGCGGCAGGACACCCATGTGCTTACGCGCTTCGAGCGGATCGCGGACCGCACTGACACCGTTGATGAGAGCATCGCCTCCGTCGGGTTTCAGTACGGTGTAGAGAATGCGTAATGTGGTGGACTTACCCGCGCCGTTAGGACCCAACAGGCCAGTGATCTTGCCGTCGGTGGCGCGCAGGCTCACGTCGCGAACGGCGGTGACTGCGCCGAACGTTTTTCCCAAACTCGTTGCCTCGATCACGGCGGTGGCCCATTCAGCGAGATGAAGAAAGGCATCGGCTTGTCATTGTTCGTGCAGGAAACGTCGAGCCCCGCCACGGAGGCATGCTCAATAAATTGTTGCATGACCCGATCCATGCAGGGGGCGGCAATCTGCCCGTGGCCGAAGTCCTTCAGGACGATGTGCAGGCTGTTGGTAAGACCCCGCCGAGCTTCTTCCGCATAAGCCGGTGGCGTGACCGGATCGTCGCTTCCGGACAACAGGAGGGCGGGAGTGTTGGAATGCAGCGGGGCGTGAAAATCGGTATCGACAGGCCCTTGCGGCCAGATTTTGCAGACCGTCAGCAAGCCGTCCAGCTGCGCGGTACCGAGGAAGGTGTTTGCCAGAGCTGCCCGGTCAACAGTCTTGGGATCGTAAAAGGCAACGTCCTCCGAGCACGTCACGGTGTTGTTCATACCGGCCGCCACGACGTCGGTGTATGACCGGGTCAAAAGGAGAAACTGGGTCGCCAGAGGCGAGAAGTCATTGGATGCGCTGGTCTTGTGCAACAGCAACGGCAGCAGTGCAGTCGGCTCCGCCGAATAGATGGACAGGCGCAGGACGGTAGCCAGGTGGTACGCGGTGAATTCGAAGTGGCTGGCTTCGCCGGTCAGAGGATCGGCAATGCTCACAGGGACCGGGTGGCTGCGCAGGGTGGCTCGCAGTGAGTCATAGTCCTGCTGCGGGTCTCCCAAGCGGCTGCGGCACTCTGGCTCGCGTGCGCAGCGGGCAAGAATGCGCTCGAGCGAGTGCTCCGCGTCGAGTGCCATCGCGCCACCCAACACCAGTTGTGGTGGCACGACTCCGTCGAGGATCAAGCTGCGGGTGCGCTGTGGGAAGCGACGCAGGTACTGTTGGGCGACTCGAGTGCCGTAGGAGACACCGTAGAAGTTGATTTGTTGGTAACCGAGCGTTTGTCGCAGGCGCTCGAGATCGTTGACGGCAATGCTGGTGGTGTATTGCCGCACGTCCGCCTGCGCGCTGAGCGCCGCGAGACAACGACGCGTTTCCTGGGCTATGTCCGTATCACTTGCCGCGCGCAGGTCGGTCTCTGCGTTGTCGTCCGGGCAGACGAGCGGATTCGATTTTCCGGTGCCGCGTTGATCGAGGAGCACGATGTCGCGATCGCGGTGAATCCGCGCAAAGACGGGCGCGACCATGGCGTAGAACGTGGTGGCCGCCATGCCGGGACCACCGGCCAGCACGAACAGCGGGTCCGGCTGTTTATGGCTGTTGATGGCGGGAATGCGGGCGAAGCTCAAGCGAATCTGCCGTCCGGCAGGGTGGGTCGGGTCCTCCGCCACGGTGAGCTCGCCACATTGAGCGGCGACAACGGTCAGGCGCTGCGGATGCTCGAGCTGACAAGGGGTGAGCTGCGGGGCGCCCGGCGTGCTATCTGATCCGATCGCGCTCGTCGGGGTACTGGCGGCATCGGCGCCAATCGGCGTGCCGCAAGCGAGGATTAGTGCGCTAAGTACCGCGAAGCTGAGTCGCCCGGGGGTGAAATGCATCCTTGGAGAGCGCGAGTTCGGCTTCGGTGGTGGCTTCACGGCTTCGAAGGATAAGGTAAACCCACTACCCTTGTTCGTGAGCCGTGTCGCCCTACAATAGGGACCTTACCCCGCATCGTTCGACGGTGTTACGGGGCCGCGCGGCGGGAAAGGCGCGGTCCTGAACAAGAGCTCCAGTATGCGTTTTGCCTTGGCTTATGACGTGATAGTCATTGGCGGAGGTCATGCCGGCACCGAAGCCGCGCTGGCCGCCGCGCGCATGGGTGCGCGTACGCTTCTGCTGACGCAGAGCATCGAGACCTTGGGACAAATGAGCTGCAACCCCGCGGTGGGTGGCATCGGCAAGGGCCACCTGGTCCGCGAGATCGATGCCCTCGGGGGTGCTATGGCGCGCGCCACCGACCGGGCGGGTATTCAGTTCCGCACGCTCAACGCCAGCAAGGGGCCGGCGGTCCGCGCCACTCGCGCCCAGGCGGATCGTCAGCTTTATCGACAGGCCATTCGCTCGATCCTCGAGAATCAACCCAATCTCACCCTCTTTCAGCAGGAAGCAGCCGACCTGCTCGTCGAAGGGCAAAGGGTGAAGGGCGTGGTCACGGTAACGGGGATTACCCTCGAAGCCCCTGCTGTGGTCTTAACCGTCGGAACGTTTCTCGGCGGACGGATTCACGTCGGGCTCGACAACTATCAAGGAGGGCGCGCGGGCGATCCGCCCTCGAACAAACTGGCGGAGCGTCTACGAGAGCTGGCGTTGCGCGTGGGCCGGCTCAAAACCGGAACGCCGCCCCGAATCGATGGGCGCTCGCTCGATTTCTCCGCCATGACCGCACAGCCGGGCGACGAGCCGATCCCGGTGTTCTCGTATCTTGGGCGAGCTAGTGAGCATCCAAGTCAGGTAAATTGTTTCATTACCAAGACAAACGAGCGAACTCACGAGATCATCCGCGCCGCGACGGATCGATCCCCGATGTTTACCGGCGTGATCGAAGGCGTGGGTCCCCGCTATTGCCCCTCAGTCGAGGACAAGATCGTTCGCTTTGCCGACAAGGCGTCACATCAGATTTTTGTCGAGCCCGAAGGGCTCGATACCCACGAGATTTACCCCAACGGCATCTCGACGAGTCTGCCGTTTGACGTGCAGTACGAATTCGTACGCACGATCCAAGGATTCGAGAACGCGCATCTCACGAGACCGGGGTACGCGATTGAGTACGACTACTTCGATCCGCGCGACCTGCGTCCTTCACTGGAGACCCGCGCCATTCAGGGCCTGTTTTTCGCTGGCCAGATAAATGGTACGACGGGCTACGAGGAGGCCGCGGCTCAGGGGCTCGTCGCGGGGATTAATGCCACTCTCGCCGTCAGAGGCCGCGAGGCGTGGCTGCCGAAGCGAAGCGAGGGCTATATCGGCGTCCTCATCGACGATCTGGTTACGCGCGGCACGCGCGAGCCCTACCGTATGTTTACGAGTCGCGCCGAGCATAGGCTCCTGCTTCGCGAGGACAACGCTGACCTGCGCCTCACGCCGCTGGGACGCGAACTCGGCCTGGTGGATGACGAGCGCTGGCGCTTGTTCGAATCCAAGCAGCGTCTCTCCGATCTCGAGGTCGGAAGGTTGGAAAGGGTGCGCATTCGGCCGGCCGAGATTCCCGAAGAATGGGCGCGGGATGTCCTGCGCGGTCCCTTGGGGCGCGACGCCACGGCGTTCGAATTGCTCCGCAGACCGGAAGTGAGCTACGGCGCGCTCGTTGAGATCGCGGGCATGCCGGAGTGGATGAAGAAGGCCGTTGGCGCGGCTGCGCGGGAGGACGGCGATGGCGACTCGGACGATCGCCTTCCCGCTCAAGTGCGCGCGCAGGTGGAGGTCCGTGCGAAGTACGCCGGCTACATCGAGCGCCAGGAAGATGAGATCGAGCGCCAGCGGCGCAACGAAGAGACCCGTCTTCCCAACGATCTCGATTACACGCAGGTCACCGGCCTCTCCCACGAAGTTCGCCAAAAGCTTTCCGAGGCTCGCCCGGCAACCATCGGGTTGGCCAGTCGCCTGCCGGGCATTACGCCGGCGGCAGTCTCAATTCTCCTCGTGCATTTGAAAAAGCGCAGTCACAGCGCGCGCGCCCGGGTCGCATGAGCAAATTCATCGAGCAACTCCAACACGGATGGGACGCCAACGACTCTCTGGTGTGCGTTGGGCTCGACCCCGAGATCGAGCGCTTCCCGGCGCATCTGGCCGCCAGCGCATCGCCGATTTTTCAATTCAACAAGGCAATCATCGATGCCACCGCAGATCTGGTGTGCGCTTATAAGCCCCAGTTTGCGCATTACGCCGCCTACGAGGCGGAGGACCAGCTCGAGCGCACGATCGACTACATCCATCGCAGCTACCCTGCGATCCCGGTGATCCTCGACTCGAAGCGTGGCGATGTGGGTAACACCGCGGAGCGCTACGCCATCGAGGCGTTCGAGCGTTATCACGCCGATGCCGTCACGGTGAACCCGTATCTGGGTGGCGATTCGCTCGAGCCCTTTCTGAAGTACGAAGACAAGGGAGTGATCGTCCTGTGCCGCACATCCAATCCCGGCGCCCAGGATTTGCAGGACCTGGAAGTGGGCGGGCGGCGCTTGTTTCATATCGTCGCGGGCCACGCAGCGCACCGGTGGAATTCACGGGGGAATTGCTTACTCGTCGTCGGCGCCACGTATCCGCGAGAGTTAGCCGAGGTCCGTGAGATCGTGGGCGAGATGCCTTTGTTGGTACCAGGCGTGGGCGCGCAGGGCGGTGATGTGGCGCAGGCTGTCCAAAACGGCCAAACGGCCTCCGGAGCCGGTCTCATCGTCAGCTCCTCACGAGGCATTCTGTACGCTTCCTCCGACGAGAATTTCGCCTCAGCGGCGCGCGATGCCACTCTAAAGCTGCGTGATCAGATCAACGCCAGCCGGCACCACCGGGTGCGATGAGGAATAGTTGATGGGGTCGCGCACAGCGCGCTACGGCAGCAGCAGCGGCTGGCTGCGAGTTTGTGCAGCGTGGATCGTATTCCTGTCTTTGACGCTCACCGCTTGCTCGCGCAGCGCGGACACCAATAGTTCCAACACAGCCGAAACGGCGACGACTAACTCTCGCCACCCCACGGCCATTCTGCTCCGCGGCGTCGGCCCCGACCCCGATTCACTCGACCCGCAGCGAGCTCGCTCCGTCGAGGCACAAACCATCCTCCGCGACCTGTGCGAAGGCCTCACGACTCTCGACAAGACCGCCGCTGTGGCGCCCGGCGTCGCGAGCGAGTGGTCGATGAGCCCCGACGGCAAAACGTACACCTTCAAGCTCCGGCCCGATGCCCGCTGGTCCAACGGCGATCGCGTAGTGGCGGAGGATTTCGTGGTGGCACTGCGCCGCCTCGTCGACCCCGCGACCGCCTCCAGCTACGCGCAGGTAGTCGACATTATCGTCAACGCCGGGGACGTCATCGCGGGCAAGAAACCACCCGAAGCGCTCGCAGTGTCCGCACCCGATGACGCAACTGTCGTAATCCAGCTCGCCAACCCGGCTCCGTATCTACCGGGCCTGTTGTCTCATCCGAGCACCTGTCCTGTGCATCGGCCCACACTCGCAGCGCACGGCGACTCCTTCGCGCGCCCCGGCATCGCGGTATCAGATGGCGCTTTCGTGTTGCAGGAGTGGGTACAGAACTCCCACATCACGGCAACTCGGAATCACCATTACTGGAATGACGCGAACACGCGTCTCGAAGCGGTGAAGTATCTGCTCATCGCCGATGAAAACGCCGAGCTCACTCGTTATCGCGCCGACGAGTTGCATGTCACCGCCGTCGTGCCGCGCGGCCAGTTCGATTGGATCAAGGCGAACCTCGCGCGCGAGCTGCACGTTTCGCCCCAACTCAACACTTACTTCTACGGCTTCAACCTGCGCCGCGCGCCCTTCAAGGACCATCCCGGCCTGCGGCGCGCGCTATCCCTCGTGATCGACCGGGAGCAGCTCACGCGGCTCATCCTGCGTGTCGGCGAGCTTCCCGCCTACGGCTGGGTGCCGCCCGGAATCAACAACTACACCTCGCAATCCTTCGACTACAAGAACACCTCGCTCGACGACCGCATCGCTGAAGCGCGCCGCCTCTACCAGGAAGCCGGCTACTCGCGATCGAACCCTCTACGCGTGGAGCTCCGCTATAACACCGGAGAAGGGCACACCAAGATCGCCGTGGCGATCGCCTCAATCTGGAAGGAAACCCTCGGCGTCGAGGTGCAGCTCACCGCGGTGGAATTCAAATCGCTCTTACAAGACATCGATCGCGGCGATGTCCAGATCTTCCGCTCCAGCTGGAGCGGCGACTACAACGACCCCTACACCTTCCTGCAGTACCTGAAGAGCGACTTCGGAATCAACCTCCCTCACTATCACAATCCGGCCTACGACACCCTCCTCACCCGCGCCGCCGCCGAAGTCGACTCCGCCAAACGCCGCGCCCTTCTGGAAGAGGCCGAGCGCCTGATGCTACAAGACACCCCACTGATGCCCATCTACTTCTACGTCAACAAACACCTGATCAAGCCCGAAGTCGACGGCTGGTACGACAACGTCATGAACGTCACCTACAGCAAAGACCTCGGCCTGGTCCCTATAACAAAGGCGCGATAATCGAGTAGCCCAAGAGCACAATCGCCGCAAAGGTAAGAATCTGCGCCGGCACCGGAGTCCGACACCCTTCGTTGCGAATTTTCCGCACCAACGCCGCAGGCGTGAGCCACAGCGCCCCCTTGAGCTTCGGCCGCATCAGCTCCACCGCAGACAACCACACGAGAGACAGCCCCAGCAGCGTGTCGTGCTTATATTGCGGCCAAATCTCCAACACCGCGAGCGCCACCATGCCGGCAACAATCGCTATCCACAACCCGCGATTAACCGCACGCCGCTCCGCCTTGAGCGTCTGCTCGGACTTGATGAATTGCATCCGATCGTCCCCTGACCCCGAAATCCCTGGGGACCGATCGTACTAGCGAAGCGCTACGCTCGGCGACGCCTACGAGCGCATCGACGCGTTCCCTTGATGAAGGAGCGTCTGAGTAAAAGATCCTTTCCGGGGGCTGGCGCTGTAGGGAACAGTCCAGAGCGAATTCATTTCCGGTGCCGAAACTCCGACCCTCGTCCGTTAACCGACGGAAACCGCGTAACCGAACTCACCACAGGCTCCTCCGCCTCCACATCCTTCTCCCCAGTGAGGTCGCGCACAAACCGCCCATACCAGTTATGTATGTCATGCTCCCTCACAGCCAACAGCATCTGCTCATACCGCTGCCGCCGCTCACTCAACGGCATGTTGAGCGCCGTCTGCAACGCAAACGCCATCCCCCGCTTATCGTAGGGATTAACCTGCAACGCCCCACTCAACTCCGGCGCGGCCCCCGCCATAGGCGATAAAATCAACACCCCCGGATCATCCGGATCCTGCGCAGCCACAAACTCCTTGGCCACCAGGTTCATCCCATCCCGCACAGGCGTAACCCAGCCCACTTTGGCCGCGCGCAAAAAACCCATCAAAGTCGTATGAGTGTAATTCCGGTTCAAATACCGGATCGGTGTCCAGTCCGCCTCCGCAAAATGCCCATTCAACCGCCCCGCAGCCGCCTCCAGCGCATGCCGTATCTCCCCATACGCATGCACATCACCCCGCGACAACGGCGCAATCTGCAGAAACGTGACTCGCCCCCGATTCTCCGGAAACGTATCGAGAAAATGCTCGAAGGCCGCGAACCGCTCAGTCAACCCCTTGCTGTAATCGAGCCGATCGACACCGATGATGAGCTGCCGCCCCTGCAAACTCGCAATCATCCGCTGAACCTTGTCTTGCGACAGCGACGCAGCCGCGGCGGCGCTAACCGCCTCCACATCGACGCCGATCGGATACACCCCGACCCGCACCGTACGACCACCAATCTCCAGCAGATTCCTCTGCCCCGACAGCCGCGCTTCCGGGTGCTCCACGCACGATAGAAACGACCGCAGATCGTCATCGGTCTGAAATCCCACCAGATCGTACTGGCACAGATCGCGGACCAGCTCGGCGTAGTTCGGCAATACCCGCAGCACCTGCCGGTGCGGAAAAGGAATGTGCAGGAAAAAGCCGATCGGCCCGCGGAATTGCAACTGCCGCAAATAGCGCCCGAGCGGAATCAGCTGATAGTCATGAATCCAAACAGCGTCGTCGGGGCGCAGCAGCTTCAGCAGTTGTCGCGCGAACTGCGCGTTGACGCAGTGGTAGGCGTGAAATTGCGCTTCCTCGTGGGTGAAGCGGTCCGGGAAGTAGTGGAAAATCGGCCACAGCGTGCTGTTGCAGTAGCCGTTGTAGTACGCGTCGAACTCTGCCGGTTTCAGGTCGATGGTCGCGAAGCTGACGTTGCCTCTGACCAGCACCTCAGGCTCGGCGCTGGGCTCCTCAGCGGTCTCGCCGCTCCAACCGAACCAGATGCCGCCGGTATTTTGCAGGGCCGCGAGCACTCCGACCGCAAGTCCCCCCGGTGCGGCACCGCGCCGAGGCAATGAAATCCGATTCGAAACGCAGACCAGACGCGCCACCCACCTCTCCTTCACCCCCGGGTGGGTGAAACGCCCCAAGGGGGCTGAGGTTCCGTGAGCGACGACGGGTCAGCGCGTCTGCATCCATCCCATGGCGGGCCGGAAGCGCAGCTCGCGAGGCGAACCGCTGCCGATCTCGACAGGCAGAAGCGTGAAGCCGCTGTCCGTGAGGAAATGCCGCACTAGTGTGACAGCCGCGTCGCACACCATTCCCGCCATCGGATGATCCTCGATATGGGCGAAGATGCGTGCTTGCAGATTGCGTGCTGCGGGCGCGGCCTCACGCATCGCCTCCACACAGCGATCCAGGAGCAGCAGCTCGGTTGCGAGGGTCGTGTCGGTCATGTCGGCGGGTTTGGAAACGCGCACGACGCAGCGAAGGTGCAGTAGCGCGCCTGCCTCCTCCACGGCGTCATAAATGCAGATGGCGATCGAGGAATCCAGCTCTGTAACAAGAACTGCATCCTCACTGGTGACCTCGAAGCGGTCCGGCGCGACAATAATTTCCTGCTGGGGCACGATCATCCGATGTTGTATACCGTCACGCGGCCATTACATGTGACTTCGGCGTTCACAACCTTGAACTGCCGCACGGTGCTAAGAGGCGCCTAGGATATGCCAAGATGTAGCTCCGCAGGAGAAAACATAACCTGACCCGGCGGGTCAACGCGGCGACGCTGCGCGTCCGGCTCTGAACAATCTTTGTCACTCATGTCGGCGATCCGCGTCACCTAACATGGTTGGGCGGATGGACCCCTCCAGGCACGAGATAGAGCGATGCCCGGTGCGCCGCCGGCGGCACAACATCCGGGGGTCGGGGGAACGATGGAGCCTGACTAGCCATGATCGCCGTAGCGAGGCCGCTGGGGGGCGGCCGCAGTAGGCGATCATGGGCCAGTCAGGCTCCTTAGTGGAAACCCGTCGTGGGGAGCGCTAGGCTGGTCGACAGAAGCCGCCGCACACGGGTCCAAGCCCTAGCGCCAAGGCCGCGGGATGCAGTTCTGGCGTGCGCTTCCAGGCTCGGGATGCCCCGGCACGTAATAAAAGGGGAAGGGCATGGCTACCGCGCGTCATCTGCTCGATCGCAAGGGTCGGGCTGTTTTCTCCATCGAGCCCGACGAGCCGGTGCTGGAGGCTATCCGGCTCATGGCCGAGCATCACGTCGGGGCCCTCCTCGTCATGCAGGGGGAGGAGCTCGTTGGCATCCTTTCTGAGCGGGACTACGCCCGCAAGGTGATCCTGAAGGGCCGCTCGTCCGCGGATACCGCAGTGTCCCAGATCATGAGCTCCCCCGTGGTGACCGTGTCGTTGAGCAACAGCGTGCAGGAATGCATGCAGCTGATGACCGCCCGCCGCGTGCGCCATTTACCCGTGGTCGACGGCAGGAGAGTCGTCGGCATGGTATCAATCGGCGACTTGGTCAAGGCCGTGATGGAAGAACAGCAACAGACCATCGAGCAACTGGAGAGCTACATCCACCATTGAGTTTATTGGCTGAAAGTCGCCCGGGGCGCGCAGCCCGCGGCGCTTTCCGCGGACAAGCGCTTTTGCCGGCAGAGCGCTCACGCAGCGAGCAAAAACCACGCTTTTTGCTCGCGGGCAACGGAGTAATGTCCGCCGAAAGCGCCGCAGGCGACTTTCGGCCAATAATCACTTACGCCAGAAGGTGGGCGTGAAGAGCACGATCACGCTGAAGATCTCGAGCCGGCCGAGCAACATGGCGATCGTGCACACCCAGGTCTGGAATTGCGTCAGGGAGTGATAGTTGCGCACCGGTCCGACCGTTCCCAGCCCATGCGCGGTGTTGTTGATCGCAGCAACAATCGCGCTGAAGGAGGAATCGAAGTCCAGGCCGGACATCAGCAGTGTGAAGGTGAGCAGGGCGACGGTCATGAAGTAGAGAAAAATGAAACCCAGAACCGCATCGGCCACGCGATCGGGAATTACCCTGCCGCCGATGCGCACGGAGGCCATCGCGCTGGGATGGACCAGCAGCTTCAGCTCCCGTCCCGCCTGCCGGGCCAGCAGCAGTGTACGAAACATCTTGATGCCGCCGCCGGTCGATCCGGTGCTGCAGACGATGCAGGATAGAAACAACATCCAGATCGGCGCGAACACCGGCCAGGTGGAGTAATCCTGGGTCACGAAGCCGGTGGTGGTCGCCATGGACACCACATTGAACGCCGAGTGGCGCAACGAGGTGAGGAACCCGGGGTAGACGCCCTGCCAGGTCAACAATCCGGCGATCACCAGCACGCTGACCGCCAGCAGAACGAGGCTCGCCTTACTTTCGGGATCGCTCTTGTATGGCTGCAACGACAGTCGGCGCAGCGCGACGAAATGGCGCGCGAAGTTCAGCGACGAGACAAACATGAGCACAATCAACACCAGCTCGATCGCCGGTGAGTTGAAGTAGGCGATGCTGGCGTCATGTGTCGAGAAGCCGCCGAGCGCGACAACCGAGAAGGCGTGGCAGATCGCGTCGAACCAGGACATGCCGCACAGTCGCAAGCTGAAGATGGCCACGGCGGTAAGGATGGCGTACACGATCCACAGCGACTTGGCTGTCTCGGTGATGCGCGGCGCGAGTTTCTCGTCCTTGATAGGACCGGGCGCCTCGGCCTTGTAGAGCTGCATGCCGCCGACCCCGAGCAGCGGAAGCACGGCGAGCGCCATGACGATGATGCCGAGGCCGCCGAACCAATGCAGGCTGTGACGCCAGAAGTTCAGAGACGGTGGCAGGTGATCGAGGCCGGTGAGCACGGTGGACCCGGTGGTCGTCAGTCCCGACATCGTCTCGAAGAATGCATCCGTAAAGCTCAGATTCCGCAGCGCCAGCAACAGTGGCACGGTCGCGGACGCCGACATCAACACCCACACCAGGGTGACCAGGAGAAAGCCATCACGAGGCTTCAGCTCGCGCCGGAAGCGCAGTGTTGCGAGCGCAATGAGCAGCCCGAACCCGGAACTGACCGCGCCGGCTATGAAGAAGTCGAACCACAGGCCATCGCCCATGATGACGGAACAGCCGATCGGCAGCAGATAGGCGAGGCCGAAGATCGCCAGTAGCACTCCAAGAACGTGCGCGATTCCGAGCACGGCGCTTCCGCGGTCCTACCGCGACGTCCGCAGGAACAGCTTCTCGACGGCCTCGAGATGCCTGCGATCGGATAGGAAGAGAATGACGTGGTCATCCGACTGCACGACGGTGTCGTGGTGCGCCATGATGACCTGCTCGCCGCGCACAATGGCCCCGATGAGGGTGCCTTCGGGCAGCTCGATCTGACCAACTGTTTTGCCGACGACGCGCGAGCTCGTTTCATCGCCGTGCACGATCGCCTCCAGGGCCTCGGCAGCGCCGCGCCGTAGCGAATGGACGCGCACCACATCGCCTCGGCGTACGTGCGCCAGAAGTGAGCCGATCGTGACCGTTTGCGGAGAGATCGCCACGTCGATGCTGCCGCTCTCCATGAGCTCGGTGTAAGAGGGTTTGTTGATGAGCGCCATCACTTTGTGGGCACCCAACCGTTTGGCGAGCATGGCCGAGAGAATGTTCGCCTCCTCGGAGTTCGTCATTGCCGCAAACACGTCGGCGCTGTCGATGTTCTCCTCGATGAGTAACTCTTCGTCGGCCGCGTCGCCGTTCAGGACGATCGCGTGCTCGAGAAGCTCGGAAACCTTGCGCGCACGACGCGTGTCGCGCTCGATGAGCTTCACCTGATTGGTTTTCTCGAGCGCCTTGGCGAGCCGGAAGCCGATGTTGCCACCGCCGGCGATGACAATCCGCTTCACCGGATCATCCTGTTTGCGCATCTCGTTCATGACGCGGCGGATGTCATTGCTGGCGGCGAGAAAGAACACCTCGTCACCGTCTTCGACGACCGTGTCCCCTTCCGGGCTGACGCTTCTGCCATTGCGGTAGATAGCGACCACGCGCGAGTCGAGCTTGCGCAGGTGTTGCGGCAGCTCACGCAAACAGTGACCGACTAACTGTCCGCCGCTGAGCGCCCGGACGCCGACGAGCCGTACTTTGCCGTCCGCGAATTCGAGCACCTGCAGAGCGCCCGGATAACGCACGAGCCGTTCGACATAGTCGGTAACCAGTTGCTCAGGGCTGATGAACACATCGACCGACAGCGCGCCTTCGGTAAACAGCTGCGGCCGGCTCGTGTAGTCGGCCGAGCGGATACGAGCGATCTTGGTCGGAGTGCGGAACAGCGTGTAAGCTACCTCGCACGCCATCATGTTGACTTCATCGCTGTTGGTAAGCGCCACGATGATGTCGGCTTCGGCACATCCTGCAGCTTCCAATACCGAGGGGTACGAGGCGTTACCCGCCACAGTGCGGATATCGAGACGATCCTGCAGATCGCGTAACACCTCTTCGTCGATGTCGACGACAGTGACCTCGTTCGCTTCTTCGCGCGAGAGATGATGAGCTGCCGTCCGGCCGACCTGGCCGGCGCCGAGGATGACGATCTTCATCTACACCGGCTCGAGGTATTCGGCCATAAGCCACTTCGTACCCTGGCTTTCGAAGCTCACCTGGACCCGAGCGTGAGACCCGTTGCCTTCGACGTTGAGGATGACACCTTCACCGAACTTGCCGTGGCGGACGCGGCCGCCCAGCCGCACCCCGGCAATCGCCGGCTCCTCGGGGCGGAAGCGGCCCGCGGCGATCGGGCGGGCGACCTGGATGCGCGGGCGAATCTCCTCGATGAGCTCTTCGGGAGTTTCCTTGATGAAACGCGACGGCGCGCCGTAACTGTCCACCCCATGGAGGCGGCGCTGCTCGGCGTAGGTGAGGAACAGCTGTTTCATTGCGCGCGTCATACCCACATAACACAACCGCCGCTCTTCTTCGAGGCCGTCGAGGTCGTTGAGCGAGCGTTGGTGTGGAAAGAGGCCGTCCTCCATGCCGGACAGGAACACCATAGGGAATTCCAGCCCTTTCGCCGTATGCAGCGTCATCATCTGGACGCAATCCTCCCAGGCCCCGGCCTGTCCTTCGCCGGACTCGAGTACCGCGTGGGCGAGGAAGGCCTCCAGTGGCGGCAGAGGTTCTTCACCTTCGGCGCCCTCAGGCGTAAATCCTCGCGCGGCGCTTACGAGCTCATCGAGGTTTTCCACGCGAGCTTCGCCGCGATCGCCCCGGGATGCGCCACCCTTCTCGCGCTTGTAGAAGTCGATCAAACCGCTTCCTTGCAGGACGTGATCGACTTGTTCGTGCAGTGGCAGCTCGCGCACTTCGTGGGTGAGACGCTCGATGAGTGACATGAAGCCGTGCAACGCCTGCGATGCTTTCGGTCCCAACGCATCGCCAATGCAAGCCGCGCCCGCGTCCCAGAGCGTGGAGCCCGCGCCTTTAGCGTGATCTCGGATGGCCTCGAGACTCTTAGCACCGATGCCGCGTGTGGGCAGGTTGACGACCCGTTCGAAAGAAGCATCGTCGTTGCGGTTGGAAATGAGGCGCAGGTACGCCAGTGCGTCCTTGATTTCAGCGCGCTCGAAGAACCGCAGGCCGCCGTACACCTTGTAAGGAATCCGCCCGGAAATGAACGCCTCTTCAAACACTCGCGACTGCGCGTTGGAGCGATAGAGGATCGCGACGTCCCGCCGGTTCCCGCCGTGGGCGACCCAGTCACGGATCCGGTGACTGACGAACTCCGCCTCATCGCGCTCATTGAACGCTGCGTAGAGACGGATCGGATCGCCCTGTGCGCCGCTCGTCCAGAGGTTCTTACCGAGGCGGCCCGAGTTGTGCGAGATGAGGCCGTTGGCGGCCGCGAGAATCGCGCCGGTGGAGCGATAGTTCTGCTCCAGGCGGCACAGCACGGCAGTCGGGTAGTCGCGGCGGAACTGGTGAAGGTTCTCCACCCGCGCGCCGCGCCAGCGGTAGATCGACTGGTCGTCGTCGCCGACCGCGAACGGATAGCCTTCAGCTCCGACCAGCAACTTCATCCAGCCATACTGGATCGCGTTGGTGTCCTGGAATTCATCGATCAACACATGGCGGAAGCGCCGGCGATAGTGTGCGAGCAGCTCGGGGTTGTCCCGCCACAACTCGAAGGCCCGCAGCAGCAGCTCGGCGAAATCGACCACGCCGGCCTTCGCACAGGCGAGCTCGTAGTCGGCGTAGAGACGGATGAACTGCGCGGTCGTGGGGTCGTTGCCGTCCTTGATGTCCTTCGGGCGCCGTCCCTCATCCTTGTGTGAGTTGATGAACGATTGCACCTCGCGTGGCACCCAGCGCTGCTCATCGAGATTCTGCGCCTTGAGCAGCTTCTTGATCAGACGCTGCTGATCCTCGGAATCCAGGATCTGAAAGCCCTGCACCAGCCGGGCTTCGCGCCAGTGCATACGGAGCAGCCGGTGCGCGATTCCGTGGAAGGTGCCGATCCAGAGCGCGCCACCGGGCATGCCGAGGAGCTGCTCGACCCGGCCGCGCATTTCTCCCGCTGCCTTGTTCGTGAACGTCACCGCCAGAATGCCGTGCGGCGAGGCGCCTTCGGCCTGGATGACCCACGCGATGCGGTGGGTGAGCACCCGCGTCTTCCCGCTTCCCGCGCCGGCCAGGACCAAAACCGGCCCCAAAGGGGCCGTCACCGCGGCCCGCTGGGCGTCGTTCAGGGGGCTGAGAATGGGGGTCAAATCCATGGGGGGGCGAATTCTACGTTGGTCGCTACGCCTTCGGCATGTTTTCCTCTGCGAAGCGCAGCAGGGCGACCGAAAAGCTGAGCAGTACTGGGCCAATCACCAGACCGAGGATGCCGAACGAGGCAGCCCCGCCGATGGCGCCGACGAAAATGGCAAGCGTCGACACCTCCGCTTGTTGCGCTGTGAGGACGGGCCGAAGCACGTTCTCCACTACCCACATTGCCGCAAGCCAGATGGCCATGAAGGTCGCCGCTCCCCAGCGGCCGGCGAACATCAAGTAGATCACCGCCGGGATCAGCACGGCGGCAGCGCCAGCGGGCAAAAACGCGGCGATGGTGGCAAGTACCCCGAAAACAATGGGCGACGGCAGCCCGACGATCGCAAACCCGACACCGACGAAAATGCCTTGAACGAGCGCGGTCGCTGTCGAGCCGAATACGACCGCCCGGGTGACGTCGGCGAGGTATTTCAAAAGCTGCGCCCGGCGCACCGGCTCGATGGGAATGAGGCGGGTCAGCGAGCGCAGGATGGAGCGGCCGTCCTGCAGAAAGAAGAACAGCAGGAACAACATCATGACAAAACCGATCAGGGTTCCGAAAACCCCGAGAGCGACCGAGCCTCCCATGGTGGCGGCGGATTTCAACACGGTCTGTGCGCCCTCGGTGAGCCAACCCTGCACCTGCTCGGCGCTGACGGGCGCATTTTCCCGGCCCCAGTGTACGACGCTGCCGATGACGGGCATGCCCTCCAGGCGTAGCAGGACCTCGGAGTACGACAGCAGTGAATGATTTCTCAGGTAGTTGAGGAGGACGGCAACCTGCCCGGCGAAGGCGATCGCGAGCATGGCCACCGGAGCCATGACAAAAAACGGTGTGAGTCCCGTCAGGATGCCCGCGGACAGAGCGCTGCGCCCCTTCAGTTTGCGGGCCAGGCGCTCGTGCAGTGGTAACAACATGAACGCCAGGACCGCGGCCCACCCTAGCGCAGCCCGAAGGGGCTCCAGCACCCTCAGTAGCAGATACCCCATGATCAGCACCGTCGCGATCACGAAGCTGCGGCGATAGACGGATGAATACATGATCACCTGCGCGCGTGAAGCTCCCGGCTGCGCAGGTTACCTCAGAAGTTCCCGCACCACCGGGCCTAACTCATCCACTGTCTTGGGCTTGCGAAGAACGGCGCGCACTCCTAGGGCGTTGGCGCGGGTGACATCCGCCTCGTCCGCATGTCCGGTGAGAATGGCGACCCGCGCCTGCGGAGAGCCCGCCAGCACCTCTTGTGCGAAGTCCAGACCACTAGCCCCGGGCATCGACAGATCCGTGAGCACCAGGACGAACTTCGCCGGATCGCTGCGGTAGGCCTGCAGTGCCTCGCCTGCGGCCGTGAATCCAAAGGGCTCGAAGCCCAGGCGCCGCAACAGGCGGCTGACGAGGAAGACCAAAGGCTCCTCATCGTCGAGGTAAAGAACGCCGCAACGGCGCTCCTCGGCAGGTCCGGTTCCCTCATTCATGCGAAAAGCGGCGCACAAACTCATCGTCCGTGAGACTGGTGAGGAAGGCGATGAGGTCGGCCTGTTTCTGCATATCAAGCTTCACCCGCGGTAGGCGCGGATCGTAACGGATCGCGCGCTCTCCGAGGCTGAAATAATGATCGAGCACTGCGGCAAGTGTAGGAAAGCGACCGTCGTGCATATACGGCGCCGTCAGCGCGACGTTGCGCAGCGTGGGCACGCGCATCGGACCTGCGCCGGTGCCGTTATCCGCAAAAGCAGGCTTACCGGTAGCGCCTTCGCTGTCGCGCCAGGTACCCGTGAAGTTGAACCCTGAATGACAGCTCGAGCAGCCTGCAGTGGGTGAAAAGAACACGGCCATGCCGCGTTTGGCAGCCGGGGATAACGCCGCATGATCACCCTGAAACACGTAGCGATCGAAGGCGGAATTACCCGAAATCAAGGTACGTTCGAATGCTGCGATTGCCTTGATGAGATGGTCGAAACTGACCGGGTGCTGCTCAGGAAACGCTGCGGCGAAGGCCGCCGCGTAGGTGGGATCTTGAGCCAGCAGCGCTGTTACCGACGCCTCGCGACCCACCAGCCCTAGCTCCACAGGATGCGTGTTGAGCAGTGGCTCGCGCATCTGCGACTCCAGGGTGCCAGGTTGCGGGTTCGTCCAACCAAAGCTGATGTTGTACGCCACGTTGACCAGTGCCATCGCGCTGCGAGGCAACTTATCACCGAGAGCACCGGTCGCGACCGGCTTGCCGTCAGTGAATGAGCGCTTGGGCTCATGACAGGTAGCGCAACTGTAGTGTCCCGTGACAGACAGCCGGGCTTCGAAGAAAAGGCGGCGCCCGAGCGCCACCTTTGCCTCACTCATCGGATTGTCAGCAGGTACGGCCGGCGTTGGAAGGCCGCGCGGCAGGCGCCAGAGGTAGGTTTTCGATGGCGCTGTCGAGCTCTGCGCGAGGCAGAGGATCGGCAGCGCCAGGATGTAACAGAGGATGGCCCGGACGAGCCCCCTGGTCACCGCCAGCTGGAGGCCGCACCCGCTCGGGTGAGCGAAGCGGTTTGTGCTGCGATCTGCGATCGCTCCTGCACCCACTTGTCCAGGGCGTCGACCGCGGTGGGATCGCTGCCGCCTGCGGTCGCTCCTCGTTGTGTGCTGATCCAACCTTTCATGGCCACGAGCAGCTTGTCAGCGAGCGTGCGGTTGGCGGCAAACAGATCCAGGTAGGCCTGTTCAGCGTCGGAGATCCTGTTCAGACCGAGGAAGGCTTCGCCTCGATACTCCAGTGCCTCGGGATAACCAGGGTGGAGTTGCAGCGCGCGCTGGTAGGCGTCGAGAGCCGTGTCATAGTGGCCGAGCTTGCGATTGGTGTAGCCCACATAGTTCCAGGCTTCGTGCATGTTGGGATCGAGCCTCACGGCCTGCATGAAGCTGGTCAGCGCGGAGCTGTAGTATTCCTCGGCTTCGTGGAGCGCTTTGTCTTTCTTTTTCCCGTCCGTGGCTTCATTCGCGGAGGTCTGATACTTGTCGGCTTTGCGTACATCACCTATTCCGTGGTTGTACGCGTTCTTCGCCTGGTCCTGACCCGATTCCGACCGCGCGGGCGGCGGAGCCGGCATGGGTGAGCCACCGGCCGCCCATGCCGTGGGCAACGCCAACACCAGCATGCAAGCCGATAGAGACAAATGATGACGCATGAGGGCACTCCTAGCCTTCAGTGAAACGCGAATCGCTATGCTGCGGCCGGCGCCGCGTCAAAGGCAACTATTGCCTGCATGCGCCGCGTTCCGCGGGAACGCCATTGGAGCGTTCCCGCGCCATTTACCAACGATTGCGCAACTCGCGCAGCTTCATAAAGACAGTGCGCGCATCTGGATCGTCACCGATGTCGGGAAACGACTCGCGCAGCCGGGCGATGACTGTCGGGTTCTTGAGACGGAAAAAGGTGTTGATATCCTTTTCCTGTCGCAATGTCGTGACGGTGGTGGATGCCGGCGCCTGTTGCCGCGCCTCGTCCAACAGGCTCCTGGCGTCCGTGTTGCCCGGTTCGCGATCCAGGGTGAATTCGAGATTGCGCGCGAGATATTCGTGTCCGGGGAATATTCGCGTGGTGTCCGGAAGTCGGGCGAGTTGCGTCACGAACGTGTCGTACAGGAGCGCCGGGTCGCCGCCGCTATGACAGTTTCCCGCGCCGGCGTTGAACAATGTGTCGCCGCAAAACAGGGCGGGTTGCTCGTCGTGGCCGAGGACGCAGATGTGGGCTTTGGTATGTCCGGGCGTGTCCATGCATTCGAGCACGACGGTGCGTCCCACCTTGATCACGTCGCCTTTCCCCAGGCCGCGGTCGACACCGCCGATGCGACTCGCGGCTCCTGCGTGGGCGAGTACTTTTGCGCCGGTCGCGCCAACCAGTCCCGTGTTGCCGCCCGTGTGGTCGAGGTGTTCGTGCGTATTGAGGATCTGGGTGATTTCCCAGCCTTTCTGTCGTGCCGCATCCAGACACAGGTTCCACTCCAGCGGGTCCACGGCCAGAGCCTCGCCGGTTTCCGGGCAGGCAATGAGGTAGTGGAAGTTCCGGCCAGCGTTCGCGGACCAGATTCGCTCGATCAACATATGGACATCCTCTTGAGGGTCACCCGGTAAATTGTGGCGCTGCTGCAACGTACCCTGAACCGCGCCAACGCGCCATAATGAGCGCTGAGGGCCGCCGGACAGGCGCTTGAGATGCCGCGCCGCCACGGTTGCAACCCCTCACGAGGCTTCTATGACGCATACGTTTCTGTTCGAGCCAGCAATCTGGATGGCGTCCGGCACCTTCTGGCGCGGCGATGGCGAGCCCATGGAGGCCCAGGGCCGCATCGACATTACCCACCGCGACCCCTGCTGGCTGCTGGCCGGCACCCTCAAAGTGCTGGGCTCGCCTCCTGTTGAGTTCGTCCACGCCTACTGCATCGAGCCGCCCAGCCGCCCGGGGGCCACCATGAAATGGACCTCCGAGAATGCCACGCTCGGCAAGCTGCACGGCACCTACTCGGTCGTGGGCACCTGCATCATCTGCGTATTTCATTGCCATGATTCCAAATATCACGGCGCCGAGCATTTCGAGCAGCTCGACACCAACAGCTATCGCAGCGCCGGCGTGCTGTTCCTGGAAGATCGCGCGCTGTCCTCCTGGCAGATGACCTGGCGACGCCAGCAGCAGTAGAGCCAGTACCAACATTCGTCAAGGAGCGCGAATTACATGCTCGAAGTACGCCGCAGTCTCGATCGGGGCTATGCAGATCACGGCGGATTGAAGTCATATCATACGTTTTCGTTCGGCGACTACTACGATCCCGTATTCGAGTACTTCGGTCCCCTGTGTGTGATCAACGAGGACCGTCTCAAGCCGGGTAAGAGTTATGGGCAACGCGCGGCGGGCACTTCTGACACCGACGTCGAGATCCTCACCTATGTTCTGGCTGGTGAGCTCGAGCACACGGATTCATTGGGGAACGTGGCCGTGCTACGAGCGGGCCACTTGCAACGCTGGAGCGTAAGCGCGGGTGTTACACAGACCGAGACCAATGCCTCGCCCTCACAGGAAGCGCACCTGCTGCAGATTTGGATCAAGACTCGCGCCAGCGGTTTAGCGCCCGGCTACGAGTGGAAAGCCGTCGCACCGGGTGAGAAGCGCGGCAAGCTGCGACTCCTCGCTTCCGCTGGCGGCGAGGAGGGCTCGCTGCATATTCAGCAGGATGCGAGCCTCTATACCGGACTTTTCAATGCTGCCGAGCGTGTCGAGTTCGATGTCGCCAAAGGAAGGCGCGCTTACGCCCACGTGGCTAGCGGCTCAATAGCGGTGAATGAGACACGCCTCAACGCGGGGGACGGGGTGAAGATCACCCGGCACGGCCGCTACGCCTTGCAGAGCGGTCACGACGCCGAGGTGCTGGTGTTTGACCTCCCCTGAGGCCTTTAGTCCTGCGCGAAGCGGATGTAGTGGTCGGCCAAGAGCGCCGCGAACAGCCACATCAGATAGGTCACCGAGAACTTGAACACCCGCATGGGAAGCTCCTGGCGGGCGGTGAATTTCAGGGCGAGCGCGTAGTACAGGAAGATCACGTTCAGCACGAGCGCGACGACCAGATAGAGGAGGCCGCTCATTTTCGTAAGAAACGGCATCAGTGTTACGACGAACAGCAGCACCGTGTACAACAGAACATGGAGCCGCGTGTAAGCGACACCGTGGGTCACCGGCAGCATTGGGATCCCGGCGCGGGCGTAGTCATCACGTCGCGCGATGGCCAGCGCCCAGAAATGCGGCGGCGTCCAAATGAAGATAATGAGGAAGAGCAAGAGCGCGTTGGGATCGATAGTGTTGGTGACGGCAGCCCAGCCCAGCACCGGCGGAGCGGCGCCCGCGGCGCCACCGATCACAATGTTTTGTGACGTCGCCCGTTTCAGCCACACCGTGTAGATGACGGCGTAGCCGATGAGGGATAGAAACGTCAGCGCGGCGGTCAGCAGATTGACCAGAAACGAGAGTATCGCCATCGCCGTGATGCCCAGTACGGCGGCGAAGATCAGAGCCTTGCGCTCAGTCAACTGGCCTGTCGGAAGCGGCCGTGCCTGGGTTCGCGCCATCTGCTCATCGATGCGGCGGTCGAGCACGTGGTTGATGGTTGCGGCGCAGGCCGAAGCCAGAGCGATTCCGAGATTGCCCCACACCAGCGCCTCGAAGGGCGGCCAGCCGGGACTGGCTAGCAGAGTACCCACGATCGCGGTGAAAACGATGAGCGCGACGACCTTGGGTTTGGTCAACTCCAGATAGCGTCGCCAGACAGGCGGCGCCGACGCGAGTTGCGTTGTGCCGCTCACCGCGCGCTCACCCTTCGGACCAGAGTGAGCGTTGCCAGCAGCAATAGTGCCGCACCGGCTGTGTGGGCCGTCGTTAAACGCAATGGGAAAGCTTTCAGCACCATTGAGATGCCAATGGTGAGCTGCAGGGCGAGCGCCCCCAGCACCGCGCAGGCCGCCGGAAGTGCGCTGGGCAGCGACTTTTGCAGCACGATGAACACAGATGCGGCGCCGAGCGTGAGCGTCGCCACAATGGCGCCCAACCGGTGGGTGAGATGAATCGCGACTCTCGCCGGATTATCGAGAATACCGCCCTCGTAGTTGATACTCAGTCCATGCCACAGGACAAAGGCATTTCGATAGTCGGTGTGCGGCGGCCACCATGAGTTCTGACAGGTGGGGAAGTCCGGACAAGCCACCGCTGCGTAGTTACTACTCGTCCACCCGCCCAAGACGATCTGTACCGCGAGCGCTATCAGTCCGATCAAGGCGAGAGCGTGTGCCGTACGCATAGTCGCCGCGACGGCTCCCGTAAATGTCGGTCGGGCATTGCGTGTTGGCATTCCACCCCAGGACCCGCTGGGCAGCGATAGCCATAGCCACCAGAGCAGTCCCAAGGTCGTCATGCCGAAGATCAGGTGAAGCGTGACGATGAGCGGCTTCAGCTGCCAGGTCACGGTGAGCATGCCCAGAATGCCTTGCACCACAACCGTCGCCAGCAGCACCAGGGCGTACGGCAGACTCAGCAACTTCCGCTGCCGGTTGACGATCGCCAGCGCCGCAATGACCACGATGATCACTCCCAGCGTGCTGGCGGCGTAGCGGTGAATCATCTCCTTCCAGGCTTTGCCCACATCGAGGGGTCGGCTCGGAAAGGCCGCCTGCGCGGCGGCACTTTGCTCGGCACCAATGGGTGTGACGTGCCCGTAGCAACCGGGCCAATCGGGGCAACCGAGTCCGGCCGCGTTCAGCCGCACGTAAGCGCCGAGCACGACGACGGCGAAACACAGCAGCAGGCCTGCCAACGCCAAGCGGCGAATCCACAGAAAATTATTCAAGAGAGCAACACCGCTTAGCCGATATGCGACAGCCGCAGGAGCTTCTTCAGATCTTCCAGCAGCCCCTTCGGATTTTGGCGTGAATCGTAACTCATCATCAGATTACCAAGCGGGTCGACAATGAAGAGCGAATACGGGCGCCCGTCAGCCGGAAATTCACGCAGCAGGCGCTCGCCGGCGGCGCTCGATGCGTCCAGCACGATGAGGCCCGGGTGCTCGCGCACGAGGAACTCGCGCGCACAACAGTTACCGGTCGAGAGGAATACCCGGTCGACGCGCGACATGTCGTTGTTCAACGAAAGGCGCGTCTGGCGCATGACGTAAAGCGCCTGGCGGCAGGGCTCATCGCAGTTGCCGGCGCCGATGTAAACGAGGGACCATTTGGAGTGCAACTCCGGCGATGTAGCCGCTCCCGGATCCGATTCGGACAGACTCACGTGTGGCAGGTCTACCGCCGGTAGAGGCCGGACCGGGGAGATCAGCGTGCCGTGATTCACCCGTTTTACCGGACGCCAGTCCGTGGCGTAGTACATGTAGAAGGCGAGCAGCAAGGGCACCAGGAACATCGCCGCGAGGGCCGCCAGCATGCGTAGATTTCGGGCGCGCAGGTCTTCTGGGGGCGTGCTCATTGTGAGGCCTGCTGCGACTCCGCGCCGCGGCGGCGTCCAATGACGACCCAGAAAATGACAGTCACGGCCGCGAAACACCACCACTGGATGGCATACGACCAGTGTCTCACCGGTTGCATTCCTGGAGGGTGCCAGTCGCGGACATAGCCGCCAGGCTGCTGTGGATCCAACAGCACGATGCGCGGCTCCAGCGACCGTTTGAGTGCGGCGCTCAGTTCATTCATTGTCGGATAGCTCGTTACTTCCGGCCATGCCCCATCGACTGCTGGCGCGGCCCTTCCCATCGGCAGGCCCGCCGTCGGCAAATTGTCCGTACGCCCTGTCACCGCCACCGGACCGTGCGTATCAAAACCAATGTCAGGAAGCCGCGCTCGCGATCCGGTGAAGGGGACCCACCCGCGATCCACCAACACGATGCGTCGATCCGGACGCTCGAGCGGCGTCAGCACCTCGTAACCCGGGGTGCCGTCGTGAGTCCGATTGTCCAGTAGAAACTGGTGCTCCGGATCGAACTGCCCTGCTACGGTCACCCGCTGAAAGCGCGGTACCTGATCGATGCCGCGGGTCCCGAGCTCAATGATGTTTCCGGCCCCCTGCGAGAACTTCGACCACTCTTCCTGACGAGCCGCTCCCTTGGTCCACTGCCAAAACCCAAGGCGTATGAACAGCGCGCACAAGAGCAGCGCGCCGACCGTGACAGCCCAGGGCGGCGAGAACCCCCGCGTCGCTCGCGGTCCGTCGGCGGGTCTAAAGGTATGGGAATTGCTCAAAATTCTGCAGCCGAGGAGCGAGAGTGGCCCATGATCGCCGTCACGAGGGCGGCCGCAGTAGGCGTATCATGGGCCACTCTCGCTCCTGAACTGGGCCGCAAGATGGAATCCCTGGTCCGGCTACTGATCCTTGCAGTGCTCATCGCGATAGTGGTGAGCCTCGGATTTGCCTTGCGCCACCTCTCACGCGGCAGCGGCGAGCAAGACTCTCGCAAGATGGCGCGCGCTCTGACGATCCGGATCTCGCTGTCGCTCCTGCTTTTCGCGCTGCTCATCATCGCCTGGTACATGGGGCTGATCACACCCCATGGACTGCAACCCATCCCCGGCGCCGTTCGCTGAAGGCCCTGCACCGGCCTACGGATAAGCCGGTAACGGCGCATCGACGCGCTCGCCAAAAGCGCCCTCGGGCGACTTTTGGCCAATCCAACTACAGCCAATAAACGAATATAAACAGGCCGAGCCACACTACGTCGACGAAGTGCCAGTACCAGGCCACCGCCTCGAACGCGAAGTGCTTCTGCGCGGTGAAATGGCCGCGCAGCACGCGGAGCCAGATCACCAACAGCATGATGGCGCCTATCGTCACGTGCAGGCCGTGGAAGCCGGTGAGCATGAAGAACGTCGAGCCGTAGATGCCCGTTGACAGCTTCAGGCCGAACTCCTTGTAGGCCTCTCCATACTCGTGCGCCTGGAGGCCGACGAAGGTGAAGCCGAGCAGGAACGTCAGCGCGAGAAACAGCGTGAGCGTGCCGCGCTTGCCGGCGCGCAGCGCGTGGTGCGCGATCGTGATGGTCAAGCCGCTCGTCAGCAGGATCAACGTGTTCACCAGCGGAAGTCCGACCGCGGAAATCGTCTCGAAGGTCGAGTCGGCATGGCCGCCGACGTGGCCGGGGCCGTTGGTAGGCCAGGTGCCGCCGAATTGCGGCCACAACAGGAAGTTGGTGAACACCTTCGTGCCCTGCCCGCCCAGCCACGGTACCACCAGCACGCGCGCGTAGAAGAGCGCGCCGAAAAAGGCGGCGAAGAACATGACCTCGGAGAAGATGAACCACATCATTCCCATGCGGAACGAGCGATCCACCTGGTTGTTGTAGATGCCGTGCTGGCCCTCGCCGATGACCGCGGAGAACCAACCGAAGAACATGTAGGCCAGCAGAATCGCGCCCGGCACGAACGCCCAGCCGCCGGCCCAGTCGTTAAAGAACGAAACCGCACCGGCCATGATGGCGAACAGCGCGACGGAGCCGCGGATAGGCCACGGGCTGTCGTGGGGTACGTAATAGTGACTGCTGTCAGGGGCGTGTGCGTTTGCCATTTTGTTCTCAATAATTCAGTGTCTTTCCCAAAGAGAAGCGCGCGCAGCGCGCTAGCGCGCCGCGGCGGTCACCCGCGACGATTCATCATAAATGGTGTAGTTCAACGTGATCCGGTCGATGTGCTTCGGTAGTGCCGGATCGACGAAGAAACGCACCGGCATCTTGCGCTCCTCGTTGAGCGCGAAGTGCTGCGGTGAGAAACAGAAGCATTCTGTCTTGTGGAAATACGCGGACGTCTGCGAGGGCGCGATGTCGGGAACCGCGTTTGCGGTGCTCGGATGCCCCGTGAGGTTGTGCGCGATGAAATCCGCCGAATAAAGCTGGCCCGGATGCACCTCGATCGTGCGCTTTACCGGACGAAAATCCCAACTGCCGGCGCTCGCGACACTCGTCATGAACTCGATGGTGATGGTGCGGTTCGGGTCTGGATGCTCGCTCGCTTCGAGTTTCGCACGCTGCAGCAGCTTTGCCGCATCACCGTAGCCGGTCACCGAGCACAGCACGTTATAGAGCGGCACCAGCGCGAAACCAAACCCGAAGGCGCCGACGGCAATCGCCACCAGCTTCCAGGTCATGGTCAGGTTTGCGCGCTTCTGGTCGCTCACCGCGAGGCTCTCACCAACGTCAGCACGATGAAGCCGAAATAGAAGAACAGCGCGATGAGTCCGACCACGATCGCCGTGCGCCGGACCCCTCGTTTGCGCTTCTCCAGTTCATCGTCCTGTTGTGCCAAAACGCTTTTCGCCCATTAATGAAACGCGCCGCGCGCGATCACTGCATCCGACGGAGGCTCCTGCCAGGAGTGATACGGCGCCGGTGAGGGCAGCTCCCACTCCAGGCCATGAGCGCCTTCCCACACCTTGTTGCTGGTGACGCGCTGGCCGGACTTCACGCACTTCCAGATGAGGTACGGGAAGAGCAGCTGCGACAGGCCGAAGCCGAAGCCGCCGATGGAGGACACCATGTTCCAGTCGGTGAACTGCACCGCGTAGTCCGGAATACGGCGCGGCATGCCGGCGAGGCCGAGGAAGTGCTGCGGGAAGAACAACACGTTCACGAAGATGGTGGAGAGCCAGAAATGCCACTTCGCGAGGGTCATGTCATACATGTTGCCGACCCACTTCGGCAGCCAGTAGTAGACGCCGGCCATGATGCCGAAGATCGCGCCGGGTACGAGCACGTAGTGGAAGTGCGCCACCACGAAGTAGGTGTCCTGATATTGGTAGTCGGCCGGAACGATCGCGAGCATGAGGCCCGAGAAGCCGCCGATCGAGAACAGGAACAGGAAGGCGATGGCGAACAACATCGGCGGCTCGAAGGTGAGCGAGCCTCTGAACATGGTGGTCGTCCAGTTGAACACCTTCACGCCGGTCGGGATGGCGATCAGCATGGTCGAGAGCATGAAGAACAGCTCTGCGGCCAGTGGCATGCCGACGGTGAACATGTGGTGCGCCCACACGATGAAGGAGAGGAACGCGATCGAGGCGGTCGCGTACACCATGGCCTCGTAGCCGAAGAGCGGCTTACGCGAGAAGGTCGGGATGATCTCCGAGACGATACCGAAGGCCGGGAGAATGAGGATGTACACTTCGGGGTGACCGAAGAACCAGAAGATGTGCTGGAACATCACCGGGTCGCCACCGCCGGCAGCGGTGAAGAAGGTCGTGCCGAAGTAGTGGTCGGTCAACATCATGGTCACCGCGCCAGCGAGCACCGGCATCACGGCGATCAGCAGGTAGGCGGTGATCAGCCAGGTCCACACGAACAGCGGCATGCGCAGCAGGCTCATCCCGGGCGCGCGCAGGTTCATGATCGTGACGACGACGTTGATGGCGCCGAGGATCGAGGACACGCCCATCATGTGAATCGAGAAGATCAGCATCGGGAAGGAGGCGCCGGTCTGCAGGGTCAACGGCGGATACATCGTCCAACCACCCGCCGGCGCGCCACCAGGAACGAACAGCGACGACAGCAACAGCAGGAAGGCGAACGGCAGGATCCAGAAGCTGAAGTTATTCAGGCGCGGGAGCGCCATGTCGGGGGCGCCCACCTGCAGCGGCACCATCCAGTTCGCCAACCCGGTCCAGGCCGGCATGACGGCGCCGAAGATCATCATCAGCGCGTGCATGGTGGTCATGGAGTTGAAGAACTGCGGATCGAAGAACTGCATGCCGGGCTTGAACAGCTCCAGGCGGATGAGCATGGCCATGCCGCCGCCGATGAAAAACATCGTGCAGGCGAAGACCAGGTACATCGTGCCGATGTCCTTGTGGTTCGTTGCATAGACCCAGCGTTTCCAGCCGTGCGGCTTGTGATCGTGATCCGCGTGCTCGGCGGCGTGTGAGTGCTGCTCGGCCATGTCGTGTTCTCTCAAAGTGCGAAATTGGAAACTTAACTACTGTGCGTGCGGGGGGAGCGTTCCGTCTGTAGTCGTTCAGCCAGTCGCGGTCGCGGCCGCTTCGGGCTGCCCCGCAGTCGTGGCGGGAGCGGCAGCCTGCTTCTGTTCGGCGGCTTTCTCTTTCAGCCAGGCCTCGAAGTCTTCTTTGGAGCGGACATCGACGACGATGGGCATGAAGCCGTGGTCGCGTCCGCACAGCTCGGCACATTGTCCGCGGTAGAGGCCCGGCTTGTCGGTGTCGACCTTGAACCAGGCTTCGTTGATGAACCCGGGAATGGCATCTTTCTTGACGCCGAAGGCAGGCACCCACCAGGAGTGGATGACGTCCGCGCCGGTGATGAGAAGGCGGACTTTGCTGCCAACGGGAACGACCAGCGGCTTGTCAACATTCAGCAGGTAGTGATCGACCGTGTTCGGGTCGACGTTCGACAGGAGCTCGCGTGCCTTATTGCTCTTGCGGTCGAGGTGGGAGTAGAAGGCCACGCCGCTGTCGAGATACTCGTACTGCCAGCCCCACTGGAAGCCGGTCACCTTGATGCTGAGGTCGGTCTTGGTGACGTCCTCGATCTCGACGAGCGTCTTCGCTGCGGGAACGGCCATGAAGACCAGGATCGCCACCGGTACCGCCGTCCAGATGAGCTCCACCGTGGTGTTGTGGACGAGAGTCACGTCCGCAACGGCGCCCTTGGATTTCCGATAGGTGATGATCGAGTAGATCATCGCGCCGAAGACGATGACGCCAATCACCACGCAGATCCAGAAGATCTCCATGTGAAGGCCGTAGATCTTTCGGCTTATGTCCGTGACCCCCTGGGTCATGTTTAACTGCCCCCAGCCCGATTCCGCATGAGCGGGCTGAAGTGCCGCCATGGAGAGGCTCAGGGACGAGACGATGGCTGCTGCGAGCTTGTTGGACAGTTGTGCGATTTTTGCGCGGATCATCATTACGTGCCTTACAGCGCGCACCCGGACCATCCGGACACGGCGCGATTCATTACCTATGGGCTGAAAGTCGCTTGCGCACTTTCAGCGAGCCACTCCTCGCCTTCGTTTGGCGCGCGGGCAAGGCGCGGCTTTTGCCGGAGGCGCCTGGCCCGCTCATCACCTGCCGTTACGCCAGCGAGGGCGATTCATCAATCCGACCGACCAGACGTTGCAGGCGCAGCGCGAGTCCTCGCCGCTCTGCCTCCGTAAGGAAGCTGCCCAGCTCGCATTGACGGCCGTGCGACTCGATCGTGAGCCGGCTCGGATGTAAGCGCGACGCGGGGCGGCGAAGTTTAACCTGCGCCCAATGGCGGGGGAACACGACTTGTGAGTAATTGACCCGATCGCGGGACTCCACACGCACGTCCGAGTCCGTGACGGTGATGGTCTGGCCATGAAAACGCCGCTGCAGGCTGGCCCACAGGGCCCATCCAAGTCCCACCATTTCCAGGCCCGCGAAGGGCAGCACCGGCCAGAAGCCCAGCACCGCCAGCATTCCCGCGACCGAAAAGGAAACAAAGCACAAGCTCCCAAAGAACATCAACGCGCCCCGGACGCTGAGTGAGCAGTTCGGGCAGATCTCGATACGCAGCAATCCGGGCGCTGCAGTCGCGTGGGCCAAGGCGATCATCGGACTAATGTCGGTACGTTGATTACGACGATGGTAGCGTCATTATCCACCACGCGGAAAGCTTGGGGAGCGCGCGGCCGTTTCACGCGGTAAATGCGGAGATTAGCTGGGCTGCGGCCGCGGGCAGCTCGAACGCGGGAGCGCTCGTAGACAGAAGCGGAACGGTGGTGAGCGGAGGTTTGCCCAGCAGCCGCGTGAGCGTTTCCAGATTCTCCGCGCGCCGTGGCATCGCCGGGTCGATGGTGTTCGCGATCCATCCGGCAAAGCGCGCGCCATGTGTTTCGATGGCGAGCCTGGTCAACAGTGCGTGATTGATGCAGCCGAGACGTACTCCCACCACCACCACCACGGGCAGCTCGAGTGCCAGGGCCAGGTCGCGAATGCTTCGGCTGGGGCCGATTGGGGCAAGCCAGCCCCCCGCTCCTTCCACCACGACCCAGTCGGACTGCGCCGCGAGCGCCGCAAAATTCCGCTGGATTTGGACGATATCTACCTCGATAGCGGCTTCTTCTGCGGCGATATGTGGCGAAATGGCAGGTTCGAAGCAATACGGGTTGACTGTCTCGTAGGACGCCGCGACATTCGACGCCGCCATGAGCGAGAGGGCGTCCTCGTTTCGCAACCCCTGGCTCGTGCGTTCCGATCCCGAAGCCACCGGCTTCATCACCGCCGTTCGCAATCCCGTGGCAACGAAGCTGCGCACAAGCGCCGCCGCGACGACTGTTTTCCCAACGCCAGTGTCCGTTCCCGTGATGAAGAAGCCTTTCGCGCTCAACGTTCGCCTCTTCGTCTGATCGCGCTGGGGGAGATGTGTACTTCGCCGCCGACCACGGCGCTTGCGGGGCGGCCGGCCGCGCCCCAGGCGACGCCGTAAACCACTTCGTAGGTGGCTGGCAGCCGGCCGTCGCGCCGGAACGTCTCGTATGCGTCCTGCATGCGCTTCAGTTTCGTACGCCCAACAAGTCCCCGTGGACGCCCCGCGGTTACGTTGTGAGCGCCGATCGACTTCAGGTCGCGCATCAGCGAAAGCGCGTTCTCGTACGTGAGCTGTACGCGGTCAACATCCAACACAGGTTCCGATAACCCCGCTCGGACTACCGCGTCGCCCACGTCGTGCATGTCCGTAAAGTGATTGACGTGGTTATACGGATGCTGTTCGCCGTCAGCGTCTGCCCACGCGCTGCGCAACTCCTTCAATGTGTCAGGACCCAGCGTACTGAACGCAACGAATCCACCGGGCTTGAGCACTCGCCGGATTTCCGCGAACGCTTCGTCGGGCGGATGGCACCACTGCAGCATCAGACTACTGACCACCACATCGACGCTGGCGTCAGCAATGGGAAGCCGCGTCGCGTCGCCGCAAACGCGCTCGAATCGCCGCAACAGCTGTTGGTGTCGTCGCGCCTCGCGCAACATGCCGGGCGCAAGGTCAACCGCGATGACCAGCGCTCGCCGGTAGCGCTTCTTGAGTGCGCTGGTCATGCGCCCGGTTCCGGCGCCCAGGTCGAGCACAACCTCTGGTTTGAAGTTGAATGGCTCGAGCCGGTTGACGAGCTCGTCCGCCACCTGCGCCTGCAGAACAGCCGCCGCTTCGTAGGTCGTGCTCGCGCGATCAAAGGATGCGCGTATTTCCGGCCGCTCGAGCCGGAAGGCGGCGGAATCGTCAGCGCTCATGAGGATGACTTCCGCGCGCGCTTGCCGGTCGCCTTGACTGCGGCCGTTGTGGCGTTCTCTGCTGCGGCGATCGCACTGCTCACTGCAGCGCCGCTGCCGCTGGTTAAGATCCGCTCCGCTGTCAACACTTCATCGATTGTGGCCGTTGAGTCCGAGCCGGCGTCGGTTGCACCGTCGATGCTCTGGCCGTGCAGGAACTTCGCCACCAACGACGAGAACTCAGTCGTGTGCGACAGAAAGGGCGCGTGCGCGGCCCGGCGAAATTCGACGTAGCGCGCCTCGGGAAGCATCTGCGCGAGGGCGCGAGAGGCGGCGGGCAACGTCACACGGTCGTACTGGCCCGCAATCACCAGCGTAGGCGCGCGAACCGAGCTCAACATCGAGCGCAGGTCGCTGTTCTTCAGCGTGTTGAGTCCGGCGACAAGTGCTTTCGGATGCGCTTCGCCGTGCGAGAACAGCGAGCCATGCAGCTCCGCGAGAACGCGTTCGGCGGCATTGCTGCCGCGTACCTGCAGCTCCAGAAACTCGCTGACGGTGCGTTTGTAGTTGGTGCGAAGCTGTGTTGCCAGCTTGTCGAGCGCGCCGGGCGGCATGCCGTACGGCCAGTCCGCGGCCGCCGCAAAGCGCGGTGTCGTCGCTACCAGTACCAGCCGCTCCACACTTCCCGGCATTGCGGCCGCCAGATCGATGGCGATCTGCCCGCCCAAGGACCAACCCAACAAGGAGTAGCGGTCCGAATGCGTCGCCAGTGTTGCGTGCACCTGCCACGCTTGCTCAGCCGGGGTACGCGCCTGCGGATTCCAAGCGCTACGACCGTGTCCCGGCAGGTCGATCATGATCAAGCGGAAGGACTTCGACAGCTCGCGCGCCAGGCCGTCCCAAACCCGCAAGTTGAGCCCCCATCCGTGTAGCAGTACCAGGTCGGGGCCACGCCCGCGTGTCTCGACATGTAGCTCGCTCATTCGACTGCATCCTTTACGTGAGCTCGACTCATTGCTTGGGCCAGCGCATCCACCTGCGCTTCCGTATGCGCGGCCGACAGTGAAACTCTGAGCCGTTCGCTGCCTTTGGGAACTGTTGGCGCGCGAATGGCCACCACCCTGAAACCAACTTCCTGCAGTTCGCGTTGTGCCCGCAGTGCGGCTTGCGAGCTACCGAGCACGACCGGCTGAATCGGCGTGTTCGAATCCAGCAAGGGTACGCCCAACTCGCGCGCTGCCTTGCGGAATCGTGTCGTCAGTGCCAGCACTCGCTCGCGGCGCCATGTCTCCCGCTGCGCGATTGCGAGTGCCTTGCGGGTGGCGGCGGCGATGGGTTGCGGTAAAGCGGTCGTGTAGATGTACGGACGCGCTTTCTGAATCAGAAATTCAATGAGATCGCGCGAGCCGGCGACGAAGGCTCCGAACGATCCCAACGCCTTGCCAAGCGTCCCGATCAATACCGGCACATCATCCGTGCTCAGCTTTTCCGTGGAGCCGCGGCCTCGTTGTCCTAGCACGCCGATGCCGTGTGCGTCGTCGACTACGAGCCACGCTTTATGGGCCACGGCGGCTCGCGCAAGCCGCGGAAGAGGGGCGATGTCGCCGTCCATGCTGAACACACCGTCAGTTGCGACCACAACGGCCTGTTCCGAGCTCTCGAGAAGCGCCTGTTCCGCTGCGTCAGCATCTGCGTGCGCATAGCGCTTGAAGCGCGCGCCTGAGAGTAATGCGCCGTCGACGATCGATGCATGATTGAGGCGGTCCAAAAGCACCACCTCACCACGCCCGGCGAGGGAGGTCATTACTCCGAGATTCGCCATGTAGCCGGTCGAAAACAACAGCGCTCGCTCTCGACCGGTGTAGTCGGCGAGCTCCTCTTCCAGGCGTTCGTGCTCGACACCGTGCCCCGTAACGAGGTGAGATGCACCGCTGCCAGCGCCGAGGCGCACTGCGCATTCGCTCATCGCCGCCGCAACTGCCGGGTGATGCGCAAGTCCGAGGTAGTCGTTGCTGCTGAAGTCGACCAGAGTCCGGCCGTCGACCGTGGTCACCAGCCGTTGGCCGGTCTCGGCAAAGCCGTCAACCGTAACGCGCCGCCGCGTCAGGTTCTGCCTGGCAATATCGGCCAGCGCGGCATCAAGCGGCTGTCGTTTCATGTCTGGCGCTGTGCGCGACTGACTCGGCGGGCGCGGACTTCAATTGCTCCGGCTTCAACCCCAGCCGTGCGAACAGCTGTCGATCGCGCTCCACGTCCGGATTGCCGGTGGTCAGCAGCTTCTCGCCGTAAAAGATGGAGTTGGCGCCGGCCAGAAAGCACAGCGCCTGCATCTCATCGCTCATCGATTGCCGGCCGGCAGACAGACGCACGTGCGAACGCGGCATCAACAAACGTGCCACCGCGATCGTGCGTACGAATTCAAACGGGTCGACGGCATCCGCGCAGTCCAACGGCGTCCCGCGTACTTTTACGAGTTGATTGATCGGCACACTCTCGGGGTGCTCGGGGAGATTCGCCAGTGTGAGGAGCAGGCTTGCCCGATCGCTGGGCGATTCGCCCAATCCAACAATGCCGCCACAACATACTTTGAGGCCGACATCGCGTACCGCGGCAAGGGTATCGAGGCGATCCTGATAGGTTCGCGTCGTGATGATTTCGCCGTAAAACTCGGGCGATGTGTCAAGATTGTGGTTGTAGTAGTCGAGGCCGGCGTCCTTCAGTTCCTGTGCCTGAGCGGGTGTCAGCATGCCGAGTGTCGCGCAAGTCTCCATTCCCATGGCGCGCACTTCCGTGATCATCTGCGCGATCACTGCGAGCTCCCTGGCTTTTGGCGAGCGATAGGCCGCGCCCATGCAAAATCGCGTGGCTCCAGCCTCGCGTGCGCGCTGCGCACTTTCCCGAACCGCCGCGATTTCCATTAGCGCCTCGCGTTCCAGCCCGGTATCGTAACGCACGCTCTGCGGACAATACGTGCAGTCCTCAGGACAACCACCGGTCTTGATGGACAGCAATGTGCTGGTCTGCACGGTGTTGGGCTCGTGATTCGCGCGATGCACGCGTTGAGCGTGGAACACCAGATCCATGAACGGTAAGGCGAAGAGCGTTTCGACTTCCGACAGCGTCCAGTCGTGGCGAATCGATCCCAGGGCGAGGCTCATAGGGGGTTCCTGATGTGCGGCTGGCGCCTGAAAAGGCGGTGGGCGGATGTTCGGGGGAGCTGCCCCGGATGTCAACGAGGGCTAGGGGTAAAAGTCGACAATTGGTTATTTTTTGACCAAATGCACGACCAGGGCGATACCTACCCCCACTGCCCCCAGCACCGCCACTAACACAGCGGCGGCCGCGCAATCCTTCACTATCCGGATGCTCGGATGCACTTGCGGGTGTAAATGATCCGCCAGGTGCTCAATGGCGGTGTTGCACAGCTCGGTTGCCAGCACCCCGGCGCTTGCCAGTGACACGAGCCCCCACCAGAGCGGATCGGGTCGCAGGATGGCCAATGCCGCGATCACCAGGACGAAAACTCCGACCTGAATCTTGATGCTGTTCTCGGCCCGCACCGAGTGTGCGAGCCCCGCGAGAGCGAAACGCAGTCGCGCGAGGAAGGGTTGGTTCTTGTGACTGGCCATTCCCGCGGTCAGTTTCCGTAGAGGTACTGCAGCAGAATTCCGACGAAGATCACCATGCCGACATATTGGTTGTTCACGAACCCCTTCAGACACCCGGCGGGCTCGCGCTTGCGAATCAGCCACTGCTGATAGAGAAACAGCAAACCCGCGGCCACGATGCCGGTGTCATACCACTTGCCGAAATGCATGCTGCGGCCGGCGAGCAGCAGCGCGAACAGCATCATCGCCTGCATGACGCCGATCAGCAGTTTGTCCATGTCGGCAAACAGGATGGCGCTCGATCGCACCCCGACCTTGAGGTCGTCCTCGCGGTCGACCATCGCATACATGGTGTCGTAAATCACCGCCCACATGACCGCCGCGATATACAGCACCCACGCAACGCGTGGCAGCGCTCCGCTTTGCGCCGCGAAAGCCATGGGCACGCTCCAGCCGCCGAACGAAAGCCCCAGGTACAGTTGCGGGAAGGGAAAAATCCGCTTCATGAACGGATAGGAAACGGTCAGGGCCGCGCCAATGAAGGCGAGCTTGATGGTCAGCAAGTCGAGCCGGGTGACCAGAAAGAAAGCGATGGCAATGAGAACGGCAAACAGCCACAGCGCCTCGCGCGGAGACACGCGCCGGGCCGCTAGCGGCCGGTCACGGGTCCGTCGCACGTGCGGATCGATGTCACGATCGGCGAAATCGTTGATGACGTCCCCGGCCGCGCGCATCACGAAGACCCCGGCTATGAAAACCAGCAGGACACGCGGTTGCGGTCGTCCGGCTCCGGCGATCCACAACGCCCAAAGGGCTGGCCACAAAAGCAGCCATGAGCCAACTGGCTTGTCGAGCCGTGTCAGCAGCGCGTATTCCTCGATACGGCGCTGCAATCGATATAGGAAAGGGGCTTCTTCGAGTTTCGGTGCCACCGCCGCCATTTTGGTAATCCTCGTGCGCTCCCGACTTCGACCGCTACCCCACTCGCCCGTAACGCTCTCCCGACCCGATCCAACGGGTTGCGAGCGCGGCAATAGTATCCGTGTGCGATGCGAGGAGCAGCTCCGCCGCCTCGTGCACGCGCGGCAGGAGATCGGAATCTCGCATCAGATCGGCGATGCGCATTTGCGCCAGACCGGTCTGGCGTGTCCCCAACAGCTCACCCGGGCCACGCAGCTCCAGATCGCGACGTGCAATCTCGAAACCATCGTTCGTTTCCCGGATCACTTTCAGCCGCTCGCGTGCGAGCTGCGACAGGGGCGCACGATACAACAGTACGCAGGTACTCGCCTCGGATCCGCGTCCCACCCGTCCGCGAAGCTGATGCAACTGCGCGAGTCCCATGCGCTCAGCATTCTCGATTACCATGAGTGTCGCGTTCGGCACATCAACACCGACCTCGATGACGGTCGTGGCAACCAGGAGCTGAATTTTACCTTCCTTGAAGGCAAGCATGGCTTCGTCTTTCTTTGCCGACGGCATGCGTCCGTGCACCAGACCCACGCGCACTTCCGGGAGCGCTTCCGCCAGTGCGGCAGCAGTTTCCTCCGCCGCCTGCGAGCGCAGTTCCTCTGATTCTTCGATCAGTGGACATACCCAGTACGCCTGTCGGCCCGCTCTGCACGCCTGCACAATGCGCAGAACGACTTCATCGCGTCGCTGCTCCGGGACCACCACGGTGTTTATGGGTGTTCGTCCCGGCGGGAGCTCGTCTATCACAGAGATGTCGAGGTCGGCATAGGCTGTCATGGCCAGCGTTCGGGGGATCGGCGTTGCCGTCATGATGAGCTGGTGCGGAATCCGGCCGTGTTTCTGCCCCTTCTCCTGTAGCCGCAACCGCTGCTGCACCCCGAAGCGGTGTTGCTCATCGACAATGACTAGCGCCAGGTTGGCAAAGTCGACGCCCTCCTGGAACAGCGCGTGCGTACCCACCACCACTCGGATTTCACCGGATGCGATAGCCTCGAACGCACTGCGCCGGGTTCGGGCGGGCTGTGACCCCGACAGCAAGCCCACGGTGAGTCCGAGCGGCTTGAACCAGTCACGGAAGTTGCGCCAGTGTTGCTCCGCTAATAACTCCGTGGGTGCCATCAAGGCTGCCTGTAACCCGCTTCCGGCTGCCCGCGCGGCGGCCGCGGCTGCTACGACTGTTTTCCCACACCCCACATCTCCCTGAACAAGTCGAACCATGGGGAGGCGTTCGCGCAGATCCGCGTTCACCTCCTTGAGTGCGCGCGCTTGCGCGTTCGTGAGCTTGAAGGGCAGCCCCTGGACGAAGCGCGTCTCCAGTCCCTCAGCGTCCTCCAATGCAGGCGCGGGGTCGGTTTTCGCCGCGCGCTTCAGTAGCTTCAGACTCAGGTGGTGCGCGAGCAGCTCTTCGAACGCTAACCGCCGCTGTGCCGGATGCCGTCCCGATCCGAGCTCAGCTAAAGCCGCCTCACGTGGTGGGCGGTGCATGTAGCTCAACGCTTCCTTCAGAGAAGGAAGCCCTAAAGGTTCAATGACGTGGCGGGGTATCCAGTCGCGTACCGCCGAGGTGTCGAGCTCCCGAAGCGCTTCAGTGATGAGGGCTCGCAATCGTCCTTGCGTTACTCCTTCGGTGAGGGGGTACACCGGTGTGAGGGTCTCTTCGAGATCCTCTGATTCTTCGGGACGCACGCGCCGGTATTCCGGATGCACGATCTCCAGTCCGAAGGGCCCGCGACGCACCTCGCCGAAGCAACGGATTCGCTGGCCGCGCGACAGACCATTCTGTTGCGCAGCCGAGAAGTGGAAGAATCGCAGCGTGAGGAAGCCCGAGCCGTCCGAGACTTTGCACAGCAGCTGGCGGCGTCCGCGATAGGCCACCTCTGTGAGTTGGATTTCAGCTTCGACGGTGGCTCGCGCGCCCGGCTGCAACGACCCGATCTGACATACGGTGGTACGATCGTCGTAACGCAGTGGCAGGACGAACAGCAGATCCTGCACCTGCCGGATGCCAAGTCGCTGCAACTTTTCCGCGAGAGCGCTGCCGACTCCGCGTAAGGCGGTGATCGGTCGCTGCTCCCGCGGCGGGGTTACAGCACTATTGGCGGCTGCCTCAGCCAAGATGCAGGACGCAGTCGACCTCGACGCGCGCCTCGCGAGGCAGCTGCGCTACAGCGACAGTGGCACGGGCGGGGAATGGCTGCGTGCAGTACTTCGCCATCACCTCGTTGACCTTGGCGAAGTTCGCCATGTCGGTCAGGTACACGGTGACCTTCACTGCATTCGCGAGCGAGCCCCCCGCAGCCTCTGCCACCGCTTTGAGGTTTTCAAACACCTGGCGGGCTTCCGCCTCGATGTCGCCAGTTACCATCTGCATGGTGTTCGGGTCGAGCGGAATCTGTCCCGACAGGTACACGGTGTCACCGGCACGGACGGCCTGCGAATACGGCCCGATAGCCTGCGGGGCTTTGTTGCTGTGGATGGTCTGGCGGCTCATTGCGTTGGATCCTCGAGGGCTGGGGCGTTATTCGAGAGCGCTCGGATTCTCGTCAGTGTGATCCGAGCCATCGGCTTCGGAGTCACCGCGCACGGGCTCGCCGCGCACGTTGCGATTGGGCGCGTGCGCGGCAATCGTCCGGGTCACGCGTGTTACATCGGGCATCCGTCGGATGACCCGGACGACCTGCGCGAGGTGCTTGCGGTCGCGCACACGGAGCTCGAAGGTCAGAATGGACGCATCGCTGTCCTGCTCGTCTATCGAGACGTGATCGATGTTGGTCTCGGTGCTGGCGATGGCTGCCGCCACCGCGGCAAGCACGCCGGTGCGGTTCGCGACGTACACCCGGATCTCGGAGCTGAATTCGCGGTCGGGGCTCGTTTGCCAGCTCACCGGCAGCCATTTCTCCGGGTGCTTGCGGTAGTCCTCGACGTTGACACAGTTCTCGCGGTGGATCACCACGCCGCGCCCCGCGGACAGGAACGCGAAGATCGGGTCGTAAGGAATCGGGAAGCAACAGCGCGCGTAGGTGACGAGCAGCCCTTCGGTGCCCGCAATCGCCAGTGGCGTGGGCGCGGCCATGCCGCTGCCGTCCTCGCTACCCTCGCCAACGACCGCGATCTGTGTCTGGCCGCTCGGTAACAAGCGGCGCGCCACCAGGGGCGCCAGTCGCTCGCCGAGTCCGATCCTCTCGTATAACTCGTCGAGGTCCTTCATCCCCAGCTCACCGAGGGCGGCGCGCTGCGCATCGGGGTTCACATCATCCAGCGAGACTCTGAACTCTCCGAGCGCCTGGTTGAGAAGGCGCTGTCCGAGCGCGATGGCCTCCGTGCGGCGCAGGCTCTTGAGGTAATGCCGAATGGCGTTACGCGCTTTGGCCGTGACCACGAAGTTCACCCACGACGGGTTGGGCATCGCGCCCTTGGCGGTAATGATCTCCACTGTCTGGCCGTTACGCAGTACGGTCCGCAGCGGTGTCAGACGGCGGTCGACCTTGGCTGCGACGCACCGGTTGCCGATGTCGGTGTGGACCGAGTATGCGAAGTCGACCACCGTGGCCCCGCTGGGCAGACGCAGGATGGTTCCCTTCGGCGTAAAGACGTACACCTTGTCCGGGAAGAGGTCGACTTTGACGCTCTCGAGGAATTCTTCCGAGGAGCCGTCTTCCTGCAGCTCGACGAGGTTCGAGAGCCACTCGCGTGTGCGGGCCTGCTGCATCGAATCGGCGGCCGCTTCACCGCTCTTGTACTTCCAATGCGCGGCGATGCCGGCTTCGGCAACGCGATGCATGTCCTCGGTTCGGATCTGTACTTCGATGGGGACGCCGTTCGGACCGAACAACGTGGTGTGCAATGACTGATAGCCATTCACACGCGGGATTGCGATGTAATCCTTGAAGCGGCCCGGCATGGGCTTGAATACCGCGTGCACGATGCCCAGCGTGCGATAGCAGGTGTCCGGTTTGTCGACAATGACACGGATGCCGTACACATCAACGATCTCGCTGAGAATGGCGCGCTTGCGCCGCATCTTGTTGTAGATGCTGTACAAGTGCTTCTCGCGCGTCTCGACGCGAGCGGCGATGCCGTTCTTTAGAAGCGCCGCATTGAGCTGTTGCTCGATCTTCTTCAGGAACTCTTTCTGGTTGCCGCGCGCTTTCTTCAGCGCGCGCTCGAGCACGAGGTAGCGTCGTGGGTATAACGCCTGGAACCCGAGGTCCTCGAGCTCCAGCTTCATGTTGTAGAGGCCGAGTCGCTCCGCGATCGGCGCGTAAATCTCCAACGTCTCTCGCGCAATCGCGCGGCGCCGCACCGGGTTCATCGCATCGATGGTGCGCATGTTGTGCGTGCGGTCGGCGAGCTTTACCAGAATGACGCGCAGATCGCGCACCATCGCAAGCAGCATCTTGCGGAAGGATTCCGCCTGCGCCTCTTCCCGGCTCTTGAACTTGATCTGATCGAGTTTGGTGACGCCATCCACGAGTTCCGCAACAGCCGCACCAAAGCGTGCCGCGAGCTGATCCTTGGGCGTCGGGGTGTCTTCAATGACGTCGTGCAGAATTGCCGCGATGATAGTGTCGGCGTCGAGGTGGAGGTCGGCGAGAATCGATGCGGCGGCGACCGGGTGAGCGATGTAGGGCTCACCGGAAAGGCGCTTCTGGCCTTTGTGTGCCGAGGCGCCGAATTCGGCGGCCTCACGAATGCGAGTGACTTGCTCGGTGGGGAGATAGCTGCCGACGGACGCCAGCAGCTCTTTCAACCCGGGTGTGCGCCTTCCGCCGGGGAGCAGTCCCAGGAGCGAAGACGCGTAGTCCATATTAATCCGCGGCGGTTAGGCTGCGCGCCCCGATCAGTCTCCGAGGCCGAACTGCGGTGCGCGGAACGTGGACTGCATCTCAATTTCAGGCACTGCGGGCTCCGCCGGGGGCTCCGGCTCGCGCAGCATCTCGATGGTCACGTTGCCAGCGGCGATCTCGCGCAGGGCGACGACGGTAGGCTTGTCGTTCTCCCAGGCGACCGTGGGCTCAGCGCCATTGGCCAGCCGCCGGGCGCGTTGCGCCGCCAGCAGCACCAGCTGGAAGAGGTTGTCGACGTTTGTCAGGCAGTCTTCGACGGTAATACGGGCCATAAGCTCAAATCTTCGAAGGAGGCGCGCCGCGGCGGACGCGAGAGGTCATCCAGTTTACCACCGGCAGGCTATTTAGGACAGCAGCTCCGCCAGCAACGGCTGCAGCTGCGGTCGGTCGGCGCGCAGGTCTGCGGCATCTGCCGAGACGATCTTTACCAGGTCGCCTACCGCGTGCTCGAAGGTGTCATTCACCACCACGTAATCGAACTCACGCCAGTGCGTCATGTCGCCGACCGCATCGCGAAGGCGCCGCTCGATGACTTCATTGGAGTCCGTGGCACGGTTGCGCAGGCGCTCCTCGAGCGCTCGGCGGGACGGCGGCAGAATGAAGATCGTCTGACATTCAGGCAGCGCTTTGCGTACCTGTTGCGCGCCCTGCCAATCGATCTCGAGCACCACGTCCTGTCCTTTGCTCAATTGGGCATCGACCGGCTCGCGCGCCGTGCCGTAGTAGTTGTCGAACACCCGCGCGTGCTCGAGGAACTCGCCACGCGTTACCAGGTGCTCGAACTCCGGCACTGTGACGAAGTAATACTCGCGTCCGGGTTGTTCGGTAGCCCGCTGCTTTCGCGTGGTGTGCGAAATCGACACATGCAGCTGTGGCATGCGCTGCAGGAGTGCCTTGACCAGCGAAGTCTTGCCCGCACCGGATGGCGCGGCGATGACGAACAGTTTGCCGCGTCGCGGGGACGACGGCGGGACGGCTAGCTGATTCACGATGCGAGACCCTGCTCCTTGAGCGCCGTCACCAAGGCGGTTAACGCCTGGGCGCGGTGGCTGATTTTGTTCTTCTCGTCCGCGGGCAGTTGCGCTGCGGTGCTGTGCGAGCCGGCAGGAATGAAGATCGGGTCATAGCCAAATCCGCCCGAGCCGCGTGGCTCGGTAGCGACCTGACCTTCCCACGTACCGTGCGCCACAACAGGCGCGCGGTCTTGTGCGCTACGAACAAACACAATGACACAGTGATAGCGCGCCTGCCGGAACTCGGCGGGGACGCCGTGGAGCTCTGCCAGGAGTTTGTGCAGATTGTCGTCATCGCTGGCGTTTTCACCAGCAAAGCGCGCGGAATAAACGCCAGGGCGGCCGTCGAGCGCATCGACCTCGATCCCGGAATCGTCCGAGATCGCCGGGAGGCTTGCCAGGCGCGCCGCGTGCCGCGCTTTGAGCAATGCGTTTTCGACGAATGTAGTGCCAGTCTCCTCGGCAGAGTGGATGCCGAGGCTGCTTTGCTTGACCAGGTCGAAGCCCAGCGGCGCGAGCAGTGCGCTCATCTCACGCAGTTTGCCGGCATTGCCGCTAGCCAGAACGACTTTCATGGGCTGCGTCCGCCGAGTGCCTGCGCCTGCAGCCCGAACAAGTGCCCGATGCCGCTCGCGGCGAGATTGAGCATGGCGTCCAGCTCGTGCCGGCGGAATGCATGTCCTTCGGCTGTGCCTTGGATCTCGACAAACGCGCCGCCGTTGTTCATGACGACATTCATGTCAGTTTCGGCCTGCGAGTCTTCCGCGTAGTCCAGATCCAACACCGGGATGCCGTCCACGATGCCGACCGAGACCGCCGCAATCTGTCCGTGGAGAGGACTTGCAGCGATCTGGCGTTGCCTGACCAGCGCTTCGCATGCTTCGGCGAGCGCGACATACCCACCCGTGATCGACGCCGTGCGCGTACCCCCATCGGCCTGTAGTACGTCGCAGTCAACAGTGATGGTCCGTTCGCCCAGGGCCTTCAAATCGGTTACTGCGCGCAAGGACCGGCCGATCAAGCGTTGGATCTCCTGGGTGCGACCTGTTTGTTTGCCACGCGCGGCCTCACGGGCCGAGCGGGTGTGCGTCGAGCGAGGCAACATGCCGTACTCGGCCGTCACCCACCCTTGTCCTTTGCCTCGCAGGAACGGTGGAACCGTGTCCTCAATACTGGCGGTGCAAAGCACCTGCGTATCGCCGAACTCGACGAGAACCGAGCCCTCCGCGTGCTTTGCGAAGCGACGCGCGAAACTCACGCGACGCAGCTCATCGGGTGCGCGCCCGCTCGGTCGTGCCATCGTAATACCTCTTGGTTTATTGGCTGAAAGTCGCCTGGCGGCGCTTGCAGCGAGACCCTATACAGTTTACGCCGGCAAAAAGCGCGGTTTTTGCCGGCTGCGCCCTCGGGGCGCCTTTAGCGGGATATCGTAGCGGGCTAGCGGCGGAATTTCAGCCCAGCCAGCGCAATGCTGCCACCGAAGTGTTGTCGCTGGCGGCCCCGGTTCGAGAGATCGCGCGTTGCGCCAGCTCGAGAAGCTTTTCCTTGAGCGGGACTCCCTGCGCACTGAGCTCGCTGGCAATCTCGGTGTCCTTCACACCGGCCCAGAATCCGTCAGTGCATACGAGCAGAACGTCGTTGCGCTCCAACGGGCGGCGTCGTGTGAGGGTCATGTCGGGCACGATCGGATCGCCACCGAGACAACACTCCACGAAGTTGCGCATCGGATGTGTCTGGGCCTGCTCGGCGGTGATCAGACCCTCGCGGAGCAGCAACTCCACGTGGCTGTGATCGCGGCTGCGCCAGAGAAGGGTGCCGCGGCGCAAGTGGTAGAGCCGGCTGTCGCCGATGTGAGCCCACCACGCGGCTCCCTGCTGCACCAGGCATACAGCACAGGTAGCGCGAGGGCGTTGCTCGATCGGTAACTGCGCTCCGAGCTTTACGACTTCCTCGTGTGCGCGTCCCAATGTCAAATGTAGAAAGCCGAGAGGATCCAGGAGGGGCTGCGGCATTTGCGAGAAGGCCTCGAGAATGGCCTGCTGCGTGACCTCGGCGGCCTTCGCTCCGTGAGCGTGGCCTCCCATGCCATCGACCATGACCAGCAACGCTGCGTGGTCGGTGACCGCTGTTGCGACCCGATCCTGGTTCTCCTCGCGCCCGCCCAGGAGGGTGATGTCGGCGTACTCGACCCGCAAGAAGAATTCCGTGCATCTGTTAGACTTAGCTGCGCTTTATATCACCCCGCAGCATACGAGCGTAGCTCTCGGCTACATAAGCTCCGGTGCAGACTTCCTCGCGGCGGTGCGGATGGCACTGAAATCACTTACTTTTAGGAGCTTGTCGGTTTGCATCGGACATTTTGCGTTACGCCGCAGCCGGCAAAAGCCACGCTTTGCCGGCGGCAACGAAGCCATTGTCCGAAAAAGCGCCGCAGGCGACCTTTTTCCAATCAATTAGGATGGGCTCATGATCTCCAGCATGACTGGTTTCGCTCGCCGTGAGATTTCCGGCTCGTGGGGAGCGCTCGTCTGCGAACTGCGCAGCGTGAATCACCGGTTCCTGGAATCGGGCTTTCGTCTACCGGACGAATTGCGCGCTGCCGAAGGTGAGCTGCGCCAGAGGCTTGCCCGGGAGGTGAAGCGCGGCAAGGTGGATTGCTCGTTCGCCTATCGCCGTGTGAAAGGCGCCGAGGCTGCGCTTGAAGTCGACCCGGCAGCGCTGGAACGCGTACTCACGAGCGTGCGTGATGTCTCGCGCACCATTCCCGGAAATCACACCGTGAATATACTCGATGTGCTGCGTTGGCCTGGCGTCCTGCGGGATGAGAGCAACGACAACGACGAGCTGGTGAAGGCGGCGCATGCACTGTTTGGAGGCACGCTGGAAGACCTCGTCGCCGCGCGCGGCCGCGAGGGTGAGCGCCTGCGTGAGTTACTCGAGCAGCGCTGCAACGGCTTGGAAGGTCTCGTCGCTCACGTGCGCACCAGACTCCCCGAAGTGCACGCGCGTGTACGCACCCGTCTCAGCGAGCGCGTCGCAGAGCTCAAGGCGAACGTCGACCAGGAACGGCTGGAGCAGGAAGTGGCCATTCTCCTCCAACGCCTCGATGTTGATGAGGAGCTCGATCGTCTCACCGGCCACATTGCCGAGATCCGTCGTGTGATCAACGGCAGTGAGCCCGCCGGCCGCCGCCTCGACTTCCTGATGCAGGAGCTCAACCGCGAGGCGAATACTCTTTCCTCGAAGTCGCAGGATCTCGATAGCACCCGCAGCGCTGTTGACATGAAGGTCATCATCGAGCAGATGCGCGAGCAGGTGCAGAACGTAGAATAGATTCCTGGGCCATCCAACGGGGTCCAATCTAAGACTGGATTAGCGTGAAATCAATGCCTTAGAGTGCCGAATGCTCCCTGGTAATCCCTCCTGGCCCACGCTACCCTTGTAGCTAGCTGCGTAGCTAGACGGCTTCGCCACTCGGCGAGCAGAGCCGTCCTGCAATCTAGCCACACATTCCATCCGGGGGCAGCGGCGCTCATGGCATCCGGCAAACTGACCGCATTGGCTGTCGAACGCGCGCACGGCAAGAAGGAGCCCGTCCTGCTGGCCGACGGCGATGGGCTGTATTTAGTGCCCCCCGTCGTTGGTTGGCTGCGGGCGCTGAAGGAACTAGCGGTCGGGAGCGAGTACGTTTTTCCGCAGCGGCGCCG
>Ga0134126_10000597_pt1 | contig 45806 bp, 39 predicted proteins | sample KB31752_FD_96881 | JGI IMG/M metagenome (GOLD analysis project Ga0134126, IMG submission 96881) | Terrestrial soil microbial communities with excess Nitrogen fertilizer from Kellogg Biological Station, Michigan, USA - KB3-175-2 | ecosystem: Environmental > Terrestrial > Soil > Unclassified ...
ACACACTTGCCGGCGATCGAGTGATTGCAATGTTAGCTGGTGAGAAGTGACAGATTCATGAAGGTGCACTTTGAAGAGAACACATCGGGCGCCCCCGACCGCATCGCGAACTTCCCGGTCGCCTCGCGTCGCGCCACCGGCGCTTCTCGGGATTCCGTCCACTGCGCTCCGGTCGCCCCGCGTCGCGCCACCGGCGCTTCTCGGGATTCCCTCCACTGCGCTCCGGTCGCCCCCGCGGCTATCGCCACGTGAGTTCGCGACGACAGTCGCCACCGTGTTTGAGGCGCTCCGGCAGAGCGACGCAATCATTCTCGGCCTGTTGCATAAGGCGAGTGCCCGACGCAAGCCGGACGGAAGCGAGGTCACGAAGGCCGATACACGTGCCGAGCAACTACTGCGCAAGCGCCTCACTCAAGCGTGGCCGACGGACGAGATCCTGGGCGAGGAATTTGGCGGCGCCATTGCACCTGCGGGTCGCTGCTGGCTGCTCGATCCGATTGACGGCACCGCATCCTTCGTGCTCGGGATGCCGATGTTTGGCACGCTCGTGGCGTTGTTGATCGATGGAGAGCCGGTGTTCGGTTGCATTCACCTGCCGGCGCTGAGGGAGACCACTTACGCCGCTACCGGCCTGGGCTGCTGGCTGACTCGGGAGTGGGGACGACCCAAACGCGTGCGTGTGGGCCCGCCGCGCTCGTTGAAGGAGGCGAAAGTCGGTCTCACGGTCTTCAAGGAGCACTCTCTCGCGCGGCGCCCGCAGGCCAGCGGTGTCAACGACCTGCCGCGCCGGGTTGGGCGCTTCCGGATGGTCGGCGATTGCGTCCAATATCCGTTGCTGTGTCGGGGCGCGCTGGATGCGGCGGTCGATCCGTCGATGAAGCCCTGGGACATCGGCGCACTCGTGCCGTGCGTGCTGGAGGCCGGGGGTGCGATCAGCGATTTCGACGGCGAGACCACCCGCCTCATCGAACGAACCTCATTCGTGGCCGCAAGCTCGGAACGCCTGCGTCGTCAGATCTGCGATCAGATCCGGGCCGGCGCGGTTAAGGAATGAGCGTCCAACTTCAGGGTCTGAGCCGCACTCTGCGACGGCGGCACATGCAGATGATCGCGCTCGGCGGAGTGATTGGCGCCGGGCTATTTGTTGGCAGCGGTGTGGTTTATCCAGGCCACCGGACCTGCGGCAGTGATTTCCTTCGCGCTGACAGGCACTCTCGTCGTGCTGGTCATGCGGATGCTCGGTGAGATGGCGGCCGCCTATCCAGCGGTGGGCCCGGGTTTGACGTCGCACAACACCTCGGGCAGTGCCGCGACGCCAGGCGGTCAGCAATCGCGCGCCGGCGCATGGGCCGAGCCTCGGACCTGCGGAATCACGGTCCGCTACGAATACTAGGTGCTCATTCGCCTCAGTAGCGCGTCCAGTCCCGGATCGTCGGGGAGTTGGATGCCGAAGGTGCCCTCGAGGGCCTGACGCAACTGACTGGCGTCGCTGAAAGTGACCTGCTCGGAATCGCCCTGCAGGGGGTGAATGGAGAGTCTGTTGTTGAGCAGACCATAACGGCGATCGGGGGTGACCCGCGCCGCCATCAGCCGGCTCGCGAAAGGCGACTCCGGATGATTGGCGAGAAACCAGTGCGGGACCTCATAGTCCGCCTGCACCTGGGGCTGCAGATCGAAGCTGTAGAGCGGCTTCCACGCATCGCGTACCAGCGCTTGTAGCACGAAGCCTCCGTCGCGATCTAACAGCCGGAAGGTTTCGTGCGGAGTCCTTTGCTCCAGGTCAGTGACCAGCCGAAGAGGCCCTGTCAGGGTGAGCCCGCCGAATCCGACATCGGCGATGTGCGGTCCGCCCTCGAGGCCGTCAATTTTGAGCAGCATGTGGGTGCGGGCGGCGGCAACGGCGTCTTCCGGCCGATTCCACAGCACGCGCGCGAGCAGTCCCGTCACTCGAAAGCCCAGGGTGCGTAGAACCCCACTCAACAGGCAGTTCTGCTCGAAACACCAACCTCCGCGCCGGCCGTGAACCATTTTCCGTTCCAGCGCCTCGATATCGAGGCCGCAGGGGCGTTTCAGCAGCGGGTCCAGGTGCTCGAACGGAATCGCCTGGGGATGATGGAAGTGAATCCTCGCCAAGGTCTGGAGGGTCGGTGCGCGTGATCCGTTATAACCGATGCGAGCGAAGTACGCGTCGATATCGGCAGCTTTAGGCGGCATGCTCAGGAAGCGTCAGCCAGGCGCGCATGCAAGTCATACTCATCGGCGGACATGATCTCGACGTCCGCCCAATCGCCGGGCTTCAGATTTTTGGCGCGCTTGATACGAACGACGCCGTCGATCTCCGGGGCATCGGCTTCACTGCGCGCGAGCGCGACTCCCTCTTCGACTGCATCCACCAGGACACGCATGTGCCGGCCCACTTTTGCCGCCAGGCGTTCCGCGCTGATCCGGGCCGCGCGTTCCATGAAACGGATGCGCCGCTCCTCCTGAACCTCCGGATCCACATGATCGGCGAGCGCGTTAGCGGTGGCTCCCTCGACGGGCGAATACTTGAAACACCCGACCCGATCGAGTTGGGCCTCATCCATCCAGTCGAGCAGCTCCTGGAATTCCGCCTCGGTCTCACCCGGGAAGCCGACGATGAAAGTGCTCCGGATCACCAGATCGGGACACTCGGCGCGCCAGGCACGAATGCGGGCGAGAGTGTTGACCGCGTGCGCAGGTCGGCGCATGCGCTTCAACACCGAGGCGCTGCCATGTTGGAAGGGGATATCCAGATACGGGAGCACCCGCCGCTCGGCCATCAACGGGATGACCTCATCGACGTGCGGGTACGGGTAAACGTAGTGTAGGCGCACCCACGCACCCAACGAGCCCAGGCCGCGCGCGAGATCGATAAAACGTGTTTCGTAAGTATCGTCGCGCCAGGTGCCTTTTGCGTAGCGGATATCGGCTCCGTACGCGCTGGTGTCTTGGGAAATGACGAGCAACTCTTTTACGCCTGCCCTGACAAGGCGCTCGCCCTCGCGCAACACATCGTCGATGCGGCGGCTCACGAGCTTGCCGCGCATATCTGGAATGATGCAGAAGCTGCACTTGTTGTTGCAGCCTTCTGCAATCTTCAGATAGGCGTAATGGCGAGGTGTCAGCCGCACGCCTTGCGGTGGCACGAGATCGAAGAATGGATCGTGTTGGGGCGGTAGGTGCTCGTGCACCGCGTTCAATACATCCTCGTACGCGTGCGGGCCGGTCACTTTCAACACGCGCGGATGGCGTTCGAGAATGCGTTCCGGCTTCGCTCCGAGACAACCGGTCACGATCACACGGCCGTTCTGCTCGATCGCCTCGCCGATGGCATCGAGTGACTCATCGACGGCGGCGTCGATGAAACCGCAGGTGTTGACCACAACCACGTCCGCCGCGTCGTACGTCGGGGACACTTCGTAGCCTTCCGCCCGCAGGTGCGTGAGGATTCGTTCGGAATCGACCAGGGCTTTGGGACAGCCCAGGCTGACAAAGCCGATCTTTGCGGGGCGCGGGCTCTTGGCCGCCGCGGACTGCTTCGCGCGGGGGGCTTTTGAGGGGGTGGATTTGGTGGCGGAGCGGGTCATAGAGAACCCACTATTCTACCACCTGCCGCGGAATCAAGCCCGATTTCAGGGCTGGACGGTGTCGCCGCTATCCGTGGCGGTGGTGTGCGCCTGTGGGACCTGTGCGGCGCTTTTTGCGGATTCCTGGAAGCGTTGCAGAGTGTAAAAAACGAGCAGCACAATGATCGGCATCAGGATCCAAGGCCAGACGGCCTGACGGCGCTCGCTGATATCGTGGGAGGTGGTGGACATCGGTTGCGAAGACTACCCCCGCCTCGCGCCTGCCGGCAATAGCATCGAGCGCTGGCATGACCGGTTCGCAGAGCAGCTCACAAAAGCGCCTTGATCTCGGCACGGGCGACGCCTGCCGCGACCGTCAGGTAGCCAACGGTCACCGGTAAGCTGAAGCGCCTGGGGCCGGCGGCGCCGGGATTTACAAACAATACGCCGTCGCGTTCCGTGACCTGCGGCTTGTGGGAATGGCCGGCGATGACGACCTGAAATCCCGCCGCGGCGGGGTTCACATCCAGTTCCTTTACATCGTGTAGCACGTGGATTCCTACACCCTCGAACTTCAGGGCGAGCGACAGTGGGAACTCCCTCGCCCAAGGAGCCTTGTCGTTGTTTCCCCGCACGGCATCCACAGGCGCGATGTCGCGGAGCGCCTCAATCACTTCGGGCGTTCCGATGTCCCCGGCGTGGATGATGTGCTCCACGCCGGCCAACGCCTGGAGCGCCTCCGGGCGCAGCAAACCGTGTGTGTCGGAAATGAGTCCGATCCTCATAGCCGGCGCAGCCCCAGCCGCTGTCCCGGTCGCGCCAGAGCCTGCCCTATGCTCCCTTTTGCAGCGTTCGGAGGCATTATCCTTCTCTCATGAGCTGGCCTGGGCTTTGCGAGCATGCAGCATACCCGGCTTGATTGGGCGGCCGGGTCTTAAGATCATGCCAACGGCCGCAATGGAGGCACTTCGAACCGTGAATACTCCAACACGCGATGTCACCAATCAATCGAGCGATCTGGTCGACTACAACCTGTTCACCAGCAATCCGGCATTGGTGGAGGCGCTCGCCCGCGAAGGATCCGCCTCCGATCATGACCGCATAGCGGCGCTCGGCGAGCGGCTCGGTACGGCGGAAATGTTTGCGCTCGGCGATGCGGCCAACCGTAACCGGCCCGTCCTGAAACTGTTCGACCGATTCGGCGCACGACGCGACGAAGTCGAGTTTCACCCTGCGTGGCATGAGCTCATGCGCCGGCTCGTCGGCGAAGGACTCCATACAGGTCCGTGGTCGGAGCCCGCCTCTGCGGCGCATGTGGCGCGCGCCGCCGGTTACATGCTGTGGGCGGAAGTCGAGAACGGGACCCAATGCCCGGCGACCATGACCTACGGGGCGGTGCCGACACTGGCGCGGCAGCCGGAGGATTTTGGTGAGTGGCTGCCGCTGCTGCTGTCACGGGAGTACGACCCCCGCTTCATCCCCGCCGAGGACAAGAAAGGCGCGTTGATGGGCATGGGTATGACCGAGAAGCAAGGCGGCTCCGATGTGCGGTCCAACATCACGCGGGCCGTGCCAGGCGGCGCGCGCGGTCCGGGCCTCGAGTATCGTCTTACGGGCCACAAATGGTTCTTCTCGGCACCCATGTGTGATGCGTTCCTGGTTCTGGCTCAGGCGCTCCCCGCCGGGGATTCCCTCGCCAGCCGCTCGGTCGCAGATGGCCTGTCGTGCTTCTTCGTGCCCCGCTTCCTGCCGGACCGCACGGTCAACACCCTGCTGTTGCAACGCCTGAAGGACAAGGTCGGCAACCACTCAAACGCCTCGAGCGAGGTGGTTTTCGAGGATACCTACGGTCTGTTGGTTGGAGAGGAGGGGCGCGGTATTCAGACCATCCTGGAGATGGGGGTCTACACCCGCTTCGACAACGCAACCGCCACCGCGGGCCTGATGCGTCAATGCATCGCTCAGGCCGTCCACCACGCGCGCCAGCGCAAAGCGTTCGGAAGACTCCTGATCGACCAGCCATTGATGCGCAACGTACTCGCGGATCTCGCCCTCGAGTGCGAGTCGCATATCGCGCTCGTCATGCGCCTTGCGCGCGCATTTGATGCGCAGGACGAAACAGAAACGGTATTGCGTCGCCTGCTCACACCGGTGGCGAAGTATTGGGTTTGCAAACGCGCCCCGGCCGTCATCGCCGAAACCATGGAAGTGCTCGGCGGTAACGGCTATGTCGAGGAGGGGCCCATCGCGCGGCGCTACCGCGAGGCGCCGCTGAACTCCATCTGGGAAGGCTCAGGCAACATAATGTGCCTGGATGTTTTGCGAGCTTTGGCGCGTGAGCCACGCACGCGCGAGGTTCTGCGCGAGTTGCTTGCCGGCGCCAGGGGCCGGGACGCGCGTTATGATCGTTTTACCGACGAGTTGTTGGTGGAGTTGGGCGATCCTGTTGACGGCGAGCTCCGCGCGCGCCATTTGACGCAAAAAATAGCACTTGCCGTCCAAGCAGCGGTTCTTCTCGGGTCTGCACCTGACTCCTCGGCGCAGGCATTTCTCGCATCCCGTTTAGCTACTGGCGCCCCCGCCTCCTTCGGCACGTTGCCTCGGGGAGTCGATCTGACCGCGATCATCCAACGCGTAGTCACACTTTAAGTACTAACGCGTATTTACTTGGGACCCCCGTGGGCTCAGGGTCAATGACCTAACCGTGTTTTGCACTTTTAAAATCCTTGAGCGCGGCTTTCGTCCCGCTTTATACCGGCCGATACTCCACACCGACGGGCGCGACAGCGGCATCTCCTGATATTCTGTTAACTCAGAATCCCATGATTCTATTCGGTTTTTTGAGTTCGAATCGACAAAATCGATATAAACGATTGACTCACTGCCTGCCGCTGACATGACTGGGGGGTTGCAAGCAGTGGGATCTTGCGACGACGTAGCGAGGACAAGGAGTCGGGCGCCTGGAGGCGCCGGACGGGGACGCACGGAAAAACAGGAATATGAAGAAATCAAAGCAAAAGACCCACCTGACTCCCAATGAGGTCGCGGAGTTGCTGATGGTAAATCCGGTGACAGTGCGCCAATGGGCCGCACGGGGCTTGCTTCGGTCGTTGACTACGCCGGGCGGGCACCGTCGCTTCCTGTTGAGCGATGTCGAGGAGTTTGCACGCAGCCGCGGAACTGCACCGGGGGCCCGGCGCTCGAGCCGGCCCGAGCGTGTGCTGATCGTGGATGACGACCAGCATCTTAGCCGGCTCATGCAGGAGCTCATCCACCGGCGCGATGCCAACGTCACAACCGAGTTAGCCCACGACGGCTTCGAGGCCGGCGTCAAAGTCGAATCCTTTCGCCCGCACGCGATGGTGCTCGACCTGATGATGCCGGGCATTGACGGGTTCGAAGTCTGCCGGCGGCTGCGCGCCCGCCCAACTCTCAACCACATCCGCATCGTGGCCGTCACCGGGTTTGCGAGTAAGGAAAACGTGGATCGCATCCTCGCGGCCGGCGCCGACGCCTGTCTCGAGAAGCCCATCGATTCCGAGCGGCTGCTGGTGGAGCTGGGCCTGGAGACGATCCAGGACGGCACCTAGGAGCCTGTCAGACAGGCTCCCAGGCGCGCGAGGTTGTCTGGGGTGCTACGCTTCGCGGACTTGAGATCCCCTGAAGACGAGCACAGCACCCACAATGCCCTTCGATCGCGACTACTACCGACGTTTTTATTACAACCCGCGAACGGCGGTGACCACCCGGAATGAGATGCGGGCCCGGGCGCACCTCATTGCTGCGTTCGCAGACCATACGGGCCTTCCGGTGAGGAGAATCCTCGACGCCGGCTGTGGCACGGGGATGTTGCGCACGCCTTTGCTGCGGCGCCTGCCGCGCGCTGAGTACACCGGCCTCGAGACCAGTGAATATCTCTGCGAGCGCTATGGATGGGAGCACACCGTGATCGAGAACTATCGATCCTCGACGCCCTTCGACCTCGTCATCTGTTATGACGTACTGCAGTACCTCGACTCGGCCGAGGCGACCCGTGCGATCGCCAACTTCGCGCGCCTGTGCCGCGGCATCCTTTACTTTAGTGCCCTGACCAAGCTCGACTGGGAATACAACTGCGATACCAAGCGTACCGACTCCAACGTGCAGCTGCGCACCGGTAACTGGTACCGCACCCGGTTGCGACAGAATTTCTCCGAGGCGGGCGCCGGCTTCTGGCTGCGCAAAGGCGCGCCTCTGACGCTCTGGGAGCTCGAGTCGGTTTAAGCCGCTCGGCGGTGGAATAGCGGGTACAGCGGCAGGCCCAGCAGAATCAATGTTAGCGTGGCCCCGGATTCCACCGGCCTGGTCACGAAGGCGTTGACCACGATCCAACACATGATCAGCACGAAGACGAGCGGCACGAACGGATAACCCAGCACCCGATACGGGCGTGGCGCGTCCGGCAGCTTGCGGCGCAGGACGATCACGGAGGCCACCACTGGGGCCCAGAAGATCGCATACGAAAGGACCGCCATGTTGGTCAGCTGGTCAAACGTGCCGGTGGCGGCCAACAGCGCCGCCCAGATGCTGACTAGCACTATGGAGGTGAGAGGGACGCGCGAATGAGGGCTGAGCCGGCCGAAGGCTTTGAAAAACAGGCCGTCGCGCGCGGCCGCGTAGGGCACCCGAGCGCGCGCGAGGATGGTTCCGTTCAAAGCGCCCATGGAGGAGACGAGGAAGATCAACGCCGCGATCGGCGCGGCTTTGGCGCCGAGAAAGCTCTGGACCGCTCGAGCGGCCACGGACGGTGCGTCCGGATAAGCCGTAGAATTCGCCGTCGCCACCTGCCAGAACGGCAAGGCGTAGAGATAAGCCACATTGATCAACATGTAGATCGCGAGCACGAGCAGCGTTCCACCGATGATGGCGCGCGGCAGATTGCGATCGGGCTGTTGGACTTCACTGGCGGCCATTGGCAGAAACTGCCAGCCGCTGTAGGCCCATAGAGCAGCGAACAGCGCAGCTCCGAAACCGCTGACTCCGCCGCTCGCAGCGCCCGCTGCGGGTGCGAAGTTCGACCAGTCATGGGTGCTGCCAAAGAAAAAGACACCACAGGCGACAGCGAGAATGGACAGGACCTTTGCGGCGGTGAGCAGTGTTTGCACCCGCCCGCCGAGCATGACTCCTGCGCAGTTGACCACGCCGAACAGTGCGATGACCCCGACGGCAATCAGCTGCCGCAGCCCCAGTTGCAGGGTGTAGCTCGCACCGAAGGCATGTATCGTGTGCTCGAGCCACACATTGCCAAAGGGGTGGATGTCAGACAGAAACACGGCAACTGCCGCACCATAGGCTGAAATGCTGGCGCCGCCGACCAGAAAGCTGTTGAACACATAGAGAAATCCCGGCAGCTCGCCGAAGGCGGCCCGCAGGTAGACATACTCACCCCCGGCGTCGGGTAGGAGCGCTCCGAGCTCGGCGAAACTCAAGGCGCCGAAGATCGCGATCAGACCGGCGACGACCCACGCGGCGAGCACCAGAGCGGGTGTCCCGACGGCCTGCGCCATGACCGCCGATTTCAGGAAAATGCCAGTGCCGATGGTAATGCCGACGACCAATGAGGTCGCGTGTGTCAGCGTCAGGTCACGGCGCGGTTGAGCGGCAAATGAGTCCATGCCATCCAAGCGTACAATATCGGGCAATTAACGAGGAAAAACACATGACCTCCGGGCCGCACCGGATAGTGACATTTCGCGGTGGAGTGAGCTGCCGTCGTGACGCCAGGGGACCGCTGGGCTTGACGCTCATCGGGTGGACGTCGGACCACCCTGACGAGAAGGTGTCATTGGCCTTTAGTGGGCGTGCGCCGGACACCCTGCCCGAGGTTCTCGAGGATCCCAAGGTCGACCGGATCGCCCATGGCCAGTATCGGATCGTGAGTGCTCCGCGGGAGTGGCTCGTCGATGCCAAGGCCATTCACCTGCACAGAGAGATCTCGGCGGCATTTTATCGAGCCATCCCGCCGCGGGAGGCGCCCTGGAGCAAACGGGTGTTTTGGCGTGTCGTACTGGCTCTGGCGGCAAGTAAGTGGGGCAAGCGCCTTTTGCTCGCCCTGCGTCGCTAGAAAGACTCGAGCTCGGTGATCTGCTGGTCGGGGATCGGAAGCTTGCGGGCGCCGACCAGTGAGGCGTAAGCGGCCATTTGCGTTTGGAACGACTTCTGCCAGGTGAACTTGCGCAACACGCGGTTGCGGGCGAGTGTTCCAATGGCTTCCAGGTCGCGCTCGTACAGCGCGGCAACCGCTTCGGCCATGCTCGCAGGACTATGGGGCTCGGTGAGTATCCCGACCCGGTCATCGACGAATTCAGGAATGGCACTCGCCCGAGTGGCAATGACCGGCCTCCCGCAAGCCATGGCTTCCAGAAGCACCAGGCCAAATGTCTCTTTGGTTCCCGCGTGCACAAGCGCATCCGCTGAGGCGATCCATTCCGCGAGCTCCAGGCTGTCGCGCCGGTACGGGACCATCGTCACGTTCGGCGTCGGATGCGCCTCGCGATTTCCACCAATCATCACCAAGTGATATGGAGCACCGAGTCGTGCGAACGCCTGCAGCAGCACGGGGAGATTTTTTTCGCCGGCGAAGCGGCCTGCATACACCAGCACGCGAGTCTGCGCCGCCAGCCCGAGTTTCTTGCGCAATCCTTCGCTGCGCCGCTTGGGATGAAAGATCTCGGCGTCTACCCCTAGTGGCTGGTGCACAGCGTGCGGCACCCCGATGCTGTTGAGCAGCTCGCACATGAAGCGGCTGGGTGCGAAGACAACGTCGAAGCGCTCATACAGCCAGCGCAGGTAGCGACAGAGTGTGCGCTCCGTGAGGCCGCCGCCGAAGCGACGGCCGAGAATCTGCGGTAGATTGGAGTGATAGAAGGCGGCGATGGGAATACCGCGCCGTTGCGCGACCCGCCATGCTGCCCAGGCGGGTTGAAACGCGTCGCCCGCCTCAATCAGACTGGGCTCGAGCGCGCTCAGCAACCGGATCCAGCGACGCGGGTTTACCGGGAGCCGGTAGTTGAAGGTCCCCAGCACTGGAAAGCCCGACAGGGTGCAGATCCCGCCGCGCTCGAAATGATTCTCCTCGCCCGGAACCACAATCGTGTGGTGCCACGAGGTATTGTCCCGGAGCCAGGCGTGCTTGGCGGTGAGATATCGTTTTACACCGCCACTGGTAGGTGAGTAGAACAGGGTCGTATCGACGAGATGCATAGGCTCCACAGCGTCTTGCGACCGGGCGCTCAACCCTGCCAGCAAGCTCTGGGCCTGGATTGCGCCAGCGCGCGAGCGCACAAACAAAGGTACTCGGCATGATTGATCACAGCGGTGTTGTGGTGAGCGACTTCGAGAAGAGCAAGGCCTTCTATCGCGCGGCGTTGCAGCCGATCGGCTATGAACTGTTGATGGAGTTTCCGGCCGCCGTGACCGGGCACGCCGATGTGGCCGGCTTCGGAGAGCCGCAGAAGCCCGACTTCTGGATCTCCCGCGGGACCGCGAACCGGCCGGCGATTCATATCGCGTTTCGTGTCAAAAGCCGCGCTCTGGTCGACGCGTTCTATGCGGCTGCACTGGCAGCTGGAGCCAGCTCGAACGGAGCACCGGGTGTGCGGCCTCACTATCACGAGAACTATTACGGAGCCTTCGTGCTAGACCCAGACGGTCACAATATCGAGGCTGTCTGTCACGAACCGGTATAGGTTGAAGCTCAATCTCGTCCGATAGCCGAACCAACGGGCCGACGGACCGCTTTAAACTGCGAAAACGACGCTGACTGCGCGATTTCCGGAGAGTTTTGATGCCCGACCACAACTCGAAGCCCAACGAGGGCGGCGGCTCGCCTTCGCTGCTCGCACGCCTGCTGGGTCGCACCACCCAGATCGACCGCAAAGAAATGCCGGCCGTGGTCGCGGCGTTCCTGCTGATCTTCTGTGTGATGTGCGGGTACTTCGCGGTGCGGTCGGTGCGTGAGACGGCCGGAACGATCCTCGGCAAAGAGCGCGTCGCGAACTTGTTCCTGGTCACGTGGATCGCCTCGCTGGCGATCGTTCCCGCCTATGGCTGGGTGGTGGCCCGTTTTCGCCGCTCAGTCTTTCTGCCCATTGTCTATGGAGTGGTGGCCGCCTGCCTCGCCCTCGTTGGTTTCATGTTGAGCACGGATCCGCAGAACGCCTTCGTGATGGAATTCTTCTACGTCATGATCAGCGTGCTGAATCTCTTCATGCTCTCGGTCTTCTGGGCTTTCATGCTCGAGATCTTCGCCAAGGAGCAGACCAAGAGACTGTTTGGTGTGATTGCCGCGGGCGGTTCCGCCGGCGCGCTCATCGGGCCCTGGCTCACCACCCTGACCGTGACCCACATCGGCAATTCCGGAATCCTCTACCTGGGCGCCTCCTTGTTCATTGTGGCCATCATCTGCCAGCGCGCCCTGTTGACAGTCTGGCACGAGGCACGCCAGACCCAGGCCGTCCAGGTCGGCCACGACGAGCCGGTCGGCGGCAATCCGTTGCTTGACGGCTTCCGGCTGTTGTTGACCTCGCCGTATCTTCTGGGCATCGCCATCTTCGTGATTCTGTTGTCCTCGGTGAGTACGTTCCTGTATTTCGAGCAGCTGCGCATCGTCAAGGAGACATTCAAGGATCCCGCGCAGCGCACCCAGGTGTTTGCGGTAATGGATGCGGTCGTGCAGACGGCGACCCTGCTGCTGCAGCTCTTTGTCACGGGCCGGATAGCGACGCGGCTCGGTCTCACCACACTGTTGGTGATCGTGCCCTTTGCCATGATCTTTGGTTTCCTGGGACTGGCCGCTGTCGGCAGCTTCGCCATGCTCGCCTTCGTGTTCTGCGCGCGTCGTATCGGTGAGTACGCATTCGTGCGACCGGGCCGCGAAATGCTGTTCTCAACGCTCAGTAATCAAGACCGCTACCGGGTGAAGCACGTCATCGATGTGCCGGTGTATCGCGGCGGCGATGCGTTATCGAGTCAGGTTGACAGTCTTCTGGGGCACGCGGGGATGTCACCCGCCAAAGTCGCGGTAGTCGGCGCAGGGCTTGCCGCACTTTGGACGTTGAATGCCTGGTGGCTCGGCCGCCGCCACGACAGTGTGGAGGTCAACCGCACCGCCCAGGTCGCGCCGTCAGCCGCGGCTTCAGGCCACGGCTGATTCGACGTCGAGAGCTATCGCGGCCCGAAGCTCTGCTACGGCCGCGATGATCTCTTCCGCCTGCGTGAAACGTTCCGCCCGATTCTTTGCCGACAGTTTGTAGAGGAGCGGCTCGTACCGGGTGAGCGAATGCGGCAGCGGCGGCAACGGCGAGTTCACGTGTTGCTGTAGCACTTCCATGGCGGTGGCGCCCGTGTACGGTTTCCGGCCCGTCAACATCTCGTAGAGCATGATGCCGAGACTATAGAAATCCGAGCGCACGTCGAGCAGCTCACCCTGCGCCTGCTCCGGACTCATGTAGTACGGCGAGCCGCGCAGGACTCCTGTGCGTGTGCTTGGCGTGCTGCCGTCCAACGCGCGCGCGAGACCGAAGTCGATGAGGGCGACTTCGTCATTCTCTCGCAGCATCACATTGGGTGGCTTCAGGTCGCGGTGGAGAAGTCCTGCGTTGTGTACGACGCGCAGGGCGGATGCGATCTGCTCGATGTAGCGGAGCGTCTCGGCCTCCTTGAGGCCTGCCTGCATGCGAACCTTCAGATCGCCGCGCAGCAGGTACTCCATCGCGAGGTACTCGAAGCCGGCATGCACGCCGTAGTCATAAATCTGTACGACCAGCGGATCACGGATCGCAATGATCGCAGTGTATTCACGCTCCAGAAACTGGCGGCCGGCGGCGTCATCACGCAAGGTCTTACTAACCTTCAAAGCGACATTGGCGCCCAGTGCGATGCTGGTGGCGAGATACACCACCGCCTTCTCCGATTCGCCGATTTTCATCTTGATGATGTAACCGGGAATGAATTCGGCGGTGACCGGCGGGCCTGGCGTCGCCGAGCGCTTCGATCCGCCTTTGGATGAAGCGCCTTTTGTCTTTCCTGGACTCGCCACGATGCTACCGGTGAAAGATGTATCCGGTGCCTTGCCGGATGCGCTTTCACTTGCGGCTACCGCGGCGTTCAGCGCAGCGGCGCTGGCCGAGTTCAAAATCGCCTCGAGCTGGCCGGGGGCCATCAGTTGTGTCGCAGCCGCAATGCTGACCTCGGCCGGAGGCGCTTCCGCTGGCACGGCTGGCTCCCCAGCTGGCGCGGATTGCTTGGGTGTTACCCCTGGCGTCAAGGTCATGGATGCCCACGTTTCCGCGGCAGCCACGCTATCTAACTTCTGTTCCTGCGGCGGCGCCGGTGCAACTTCCACCGCAGGTGGGTTGGCCAACTTGCGCAGTGCGCGCTTTTCGATGCGCCGCAGTGCCAGGCGAACCGATGTACTCAACCGCTCGGGCGTGAGCAGGCGTTTCGGCAGGTAGTCCACAGCCCCCAGCTGCAGCGCCCTGACGGCGGTCAACTCGTTGCCGTCCTCAGCGAGCGTAATCACTGCCGGAAAGACCGGTCGGGCGCGCAGTTGCCGCAGTATCTCCAAACCCCGGGCTTTGGGATCCTCGGGACTGGAGCCGAATGGGGCGGTCAGCAACAGGATGTCGCAGTCAGGTCCGCTGTCTTTTTCACGCCAGCGCTCGAAGCCGGCCATGTCGAGCACTGTTACGGTCGATTCCGGGCAGAACACACCTAAATGGTGACCGAGCCATTGTCCGTACCGGGCGTCTTCATCGACAACCAGTAGCTGCGGTGGTGTGGTTGTGCGTTTTGCTGTCACTGTTCTAGAGCGAAACGTACGCGCACGCGTGCGCGTTGGTTGATGGGTTTGCCGTCGCGCAATATGGGGCGATAGCGCCACTTGCGCACGGCTTCCGTTGCCGGTTGCTCAAACATACCGGCGGGCTCCGCGCCGACGACGGTGGTATCGCTGACGGAGCCATCCATATTGACAATGAACTGCACGTCCACCCAGCCGCTCAGCGCACGCTCGCGTGCCTGCAGCGGAAATTCCGGCGGGACGTAATGAGTCAATTCGAGCTGTGCCGCGGAGGCAACATCGTTGCTGAGCTTCGCGCTGGCCTCCTGCGCGGCTTTCAAATCGTCGTTGACCGCCAGGATGGTGGCTGGATCGACGCCGGCCTCGCGTGCCTCGGCCAGCCAGCGTTGCGCGCCCGCATAATCCTGGTGACGAATCGCTTCTTTCGCTTCTTCCAGCGTGCGAGCGGCGAATTCCCGGTGCGCGGCGAGTGTCGAGGGATGGGTGGGATCGGCTTGCATCAGCTGCGCCACATAAAACTTGGCGCTGTCGCCGCCGGGATCCAACACCTTGCCTTGGGAGAGCCGTTGGTTCACGAGCAGTGCCAGCCGCGCGAGCGCATCTGTCTTTGCAGTGGCGCGCGCCCGATCGGCTTCTTGCTTTAGCGCCGCCACGTCCGCCTCGCTGACGCCGGCTTCCGCCGCAGCCTGGATCCAGTGCTGGCCCAGATCAGCGTTGCCCGCCGCAAGGGCCTTATGCGCTTCACTCACCAGACGGTCGAGAAACTGTTGTTGCAACTGTTTCACTTCGGCGTCGTTGGGCGCCAGGGCGCGCGCCGACTCGACGTAAAACTGTGCGTTGTCCTGTGCGGGCTCGAGCAGGTCCCCGCTGCGCAGGCGTTCGTTGGCGCGCGTCACATACTCCTGGATCCGCTCATCGAGTTTCTTGTGCTCGAGCTCCTGCCGGGCTTCGGTCACCAGGGTGGAGTGCTCGCCGGCGCGGCGCGCGCTGTCGAGGACCGAGAGCGCCTGCTCGATATGACCGCTGGAGGCGGCCTGGCTGGCCTGCGCCAGAGTGGCTCGCTCGCGCTCCTTGGCGATCTGGGCCAACAGGAATGCAACACGGACGTGCTCGGGTTTGATCGCGCGCGCCTGGTCGGTGAGGCGCTGCGCTTCCTTGAGATGCTGTGCGAGCAGTTGCGCTTCCGCGTTGGATAGCAGCCGGTCGATGACCTTCTCGAGGCCGGCTGCAGCGCGCACGGCTTTGGGGTCGCGCCGTTGCGCGCGCAAATACAAGTCGGCGGCATTGGCGCCCGGCGGAGCGACCAGCGCGCCGCGGGCAAGCGCCTGGTCGGCGCGCGTCAGCAGGTCTTCCAACACGGCGTCGCTCGCAATCTCTGCGGGGGCCTCCGTGCTGACTGTTGGTAAGGTTTGCGGCGGCTGCGGTTGCGATTTTCGCAGCGACAGCCATAGGCCGAACGCTGCTATCGCAGCTGCGACCGCGCCGGCCACCAGCAACATGCTGGTGCCAGCTCCGGGGCGTTGCCGCGCCGGAAGAGCGGCGCGGGTGAGATTTCCCGTGCCAGCATGTTCTTCGTCATGCCTGCGCCATGCCGCGTCGACGAACAATCTGACCCGTTGCTCCGAGACCGGCTTGTGCAGGAAACGATAGACGGTGCCGTTTGTGATCTGTGTCGCAAGCGCGCTCTGGTCGTCGATGCGGCCAGCGACAATGAGAACCAGCTCCGGAAATTGCGCCCGCAGGCGCTCGGTGATTCGCTCGATCGGGGTGTGAACGGCACCAGCGTCGAGGATGGCTACCCCGGTGTCTTCGGCCAGCAGGTGGGCGGCGAGATCTGCTTCGGCCCCCACCGTGGAAATGTCATATTCCGAGCCGAGCACTTGCAGGGTGTGAACGAGCGCTTCGTCACGCGTGAGCGCAACGACGCCTCCACCCGCCGGCGCAGCCTCCTCGATGGGCGCGCTTGGGGCCGGATTACTCTGAAATTCTTGAAGTACAGAGCTGCTCGCCATCTATGAAATCCAAAGCCCCGCCGGGGCTTTGCACGACCTCCCGTCAGCCCACTGACCATGCCTCACATGCAGGACATTGTCGCCAGTGAACGACGTATTTTGTGAAACTCGTCATCTTGTCTTCAGGCCTCCAGACGAGGCCCCGCATGGTCGCAACCCATAATGTTAACCGCAACCTCCAGTTGAGCCGTAAAGACGGGCCAGGGGAGCTCACGCCGTGACGGCGGGCTTCCGATCGCTTCAATTTTGGAGCGGTGGCCGGTACAGGAGCCTGCCGACGCGCGCCGCTGTTAATCCCTGGGTAGCAGAAACTTCATCCCGTCATGGGACAACACCGCGCCTCCTGGCGTGATGCTCTCGACACGCACGCCTTCGTTCGGCAGCGAGTCGCCTTCGTGCAACTTATGCATGTTGATCATGACAAAGCGCTCTTGCGGCTGGGTCGCGAACACGTGCAGGTCGAGCCGTAGAGTCGGCAGGTGCGTGTTGAGTGCAACGTCCTGATATAGCGGAAAACCGCTCGCGGTAGCGCGGGAAACGTGATTGCCGAAAGGCTGTGAAGGACCCGGATCGGCCGCTGGCGCGTAGTCATCCGGATTCAATTTGTCTGCGCCGGCATCGGCTTGTGGCTGCGACGCGTTGCTTTGGGCAGCAGTGCTGCCGCTGAGACTGGGCGCTTGTTGCGGAGTCGGCGCGATAGTCGCGCTGCCGGGCGATCCCGTCGCTGTCTGAGTGGCGTTGGTCATCGGGGCGCCCCCCTGCTGGGGCTGCGTCATGCCCGCTGTTTGAGCCAGAGGGGCCGTTGGAGCGGTTCCGCTCACGGGAACGGTATTCGGCGCGGGGGGCATCGTCGGGGCCTGCTGCGCAGCTGCGGGCGCCGGGACCATGGTCGTAGCCTGCGGGGTCGCATTGGGTTGATCAGCGGAGGACGGATGGCGCAGCAGCACCCAGGCGACAATCACAAGGTTGATAGCCAGTAACACCGCAAGTCCGATCGCCCACAGCGGCAAAGCGTTGCGTGGCGGAGCCACGCGCACTTCATACAACGCAGGGCCATTCTGCCTTTGGCGGTCGGTTTCGGACTTTTTCAGCGCATCGAGAATGAACGACATCAGTTATCCGCCATGAGTGTCGGCCACGTACAACAGCGGCGCATCGGATCCCGCCACCGCGCTTGCGAGCGCGATCTGCGTCTGGACGCCGGCGATGCCATCGACCGCGAGCCGGTGTTGGCGTTGGAAATCGCGGACCAGGTTCGCCAGATCCGTGTCGAACACATCGCTCACCGGACTATCACTGTGCTGGCCGCGCACATGCTGCAGGCTTTCCCGTAACCAGCGTACATCAGGACCGTGCATTCCGGGTGAGAGCGATTTCACCTGGCTGGTGCCGGGGCGCCATAACATCACAAAATCGCCGAACCAGTAGCGCGACAGCTCGCCTATGCCGATCTCATGGCGCACACCGCCGAGCTCGATGCGCGCGCGCTCATCGTCCAGCCGTGTCAGGACCACCTGGTGAGCGCTGCCATTGTCGTCATTCAGCAGCAGGATCGCCGGTCGGTTGTACAGTCGCAACTGGGCGAGCGAGCCGCGCTGAGTCAGGCAGTCGAGGCCTTGCTGTTGCGCCTGCATACACGGATCGGTGCCCGCGGGGATGTATTTTGCGCCCCACAAGCCGAACAGCTTGGCGAATGCGCTGTCCGTATCCGTCTCGGTGGCATTTTGTGTGAGAAGCTCTGCAAGCGGTTGCACACGGGCGATGGTTCCAACAGCCGCCGGGGTGTTGGTCGCTGCAGCCGGTGTCGTGGAAGCCGCTGTCCCGCCGACTTTTTCAGGTGAGCCCAGCTGGGCGGTGTTAGCGGGGCGCGTGTGAGCTACCGCCGTGTTGTTGCCTCGCGGCTTGGAGTCCCAGGACAAAACGTTCCACAGGCCGACAGCGGCGCACAACAGCACCACCGCCGTGCTGCCGGCAGCAGCCCAGGGCAACCAGTTCGGCGCTATGCGTTTGCCGAAGACTTCTGACGCCGCGTTGCGTACGAGGTTTCCCGTGACGCGGTGGCTATCCATGGAGTAAGCGCCCAGCAGCGCACGGTCGCAGATGACGTTGATGACGCGAGGTACGCCAACAGAAAGGCGGTAAACCTCACTTAGAGCGCCGCTGCTGAATATATCGGTGGTGGCGCCAGCTACCCGTAAGCGATGCCGCACATAGGCAGCTGTTTCGTCGCGCGTGAGCGGATTGAGGTGATAGCGGCCGGTGATGCGCTGTGCTAGTTGGCGCAGCTCGTTGCGCGCGAGCAGCTCGCGCAACTCCGGTTGTCCGATCAGGATGATCTGCAGCAGCTTCTGCGTGTTGGTTTCGAGGTTGGTCAGCAGGCGGACCTGCTCCAGTACCGCCGGCGCGAGATTCTGTGCCTCATCCACCACGAGCACCACGCGCCTGCCGCCGCCATGCGCGCGCAGCAGATAGTGGCTCAGCACATCGACCAGGTCCTTCAAACTCTCGGTGGAGGAGTCCGGCACGCCAATGCCGATTTCCTCGCAGATGGTGAGCAGGAACTCGGGCGCGGTCATGCGCGGATTCAGGATCAGGGCGATCTCGGCGTTCTTGGGTGTTTGCGACAGGAGCGAGCGCACGATGGTCGTCTTGCCCGTTCCCACCTCGCCGGTGAGCTGAATGAAGCCGCCGGCCTCGTTGATGCCGTACAGCAGGTGAGCCAAAGCCTCGGCGTGGCGCTCGCTCAAATAGAGATAGCGCGGATCCGGAGTGATCGCGAAAGGCTTTTCGTTGAGGCCAAAGAACGAAAGATACATTTGTACGCAGTTACTTGATCGTGTTTCCCCGCCGCAGGGCTCCGCTGCCAAACCGCGCGCGGGCTTCGTCTAGCGCCGCATCCAGGCGCGATGTGTGCGGCGGGGTGTCTTCGAAAAGACCGAGTTGAGACGCCGGACTCAGGTCAGTCAAGACCACCCCCAGGAGCCGAAGTTTCGCACCGGGCGCGCTCTTGAGCCAGTCACCTAGCAACTCGCGGGCTACGTTGGAGATGGTACGCCCATCGTGTGTCGGGGGCGCGACGGCCCGCTGCCGTGTGAATGTAACGAAGTCCTCGCGGCGGATCTTCACCCCAATGCAGCCAGCCGTGAGCTGTTTGCGCCGCAGGCGTTCGCAGGCGAGGCCCGCGAGTCGCGTCAATTCGGCCTGCAAAACGCGTGGGTCGCCGATGTCCTGTGCGAAGGTGTCTTCCGCGCTCAAGGACTTTTCGTCCCGATCGGGGAGGACGGGGCGGTCGTCGATGCCCGCCGCACGTTCCCGGACGCGCTGGGTGTATCGGCCGAACAACGGCTTGAGGACAGCGTCCGGCGCCTTGCGAAGCTCACCGAGGGTTCGGATGCCCGCCGCCTCCACTCTCGCCCCACTCTTGCGGCCAAGCCCAGGAAGGCGCCGTACGGAAAGCGGATCGAGCGTTTCGTGAATGCGATCTGCCGGCACGATGGTGAGGCCATCGGGCTTGTCGAGGTCCGAAGCGATCTTGGCGACGAGCTTGTTCGAGGCGACCCCGACTGAGGCGCTGAGGTGGGTAATCTCCCGAATGCGGCTCTTGATGCGGCGCGCGATCGCGACCGCATCTCCAAAGAGGTCCTGGCTCGCCGTGACGTCCAGGAATGCCTCGTCGAGGGACAACCCCTGGACCAGCGGAGTGACTTCGTGGAAGACCCCGAATACCTGGTCGGAGACGGCTTTGTAACGGTCCATGCGCGGGCGCACGCAGATCGCGTGAGGGCATAGGCGCAGCGCCGTGCTCATCGGCATCGCCGAATGCACGCCATATTTGCGGACTTCGTAGCTGGCGGCCGCCACCACTCCACGACCGGCTACTCCACCGACGATCAGGGGTTTGCCCGCCAGGGTCGGATTGTCGCGCTGTTCGACCGACGCATAGAACGCATCCATGTCCACATGGAGAACAGCACGGGTCATGCGAAGACGAGCCCCTGAGATGAGGGCTGTAGACGCTAGCACGAGGCGGGCGAGAGGTCCCGCGCTGACGCGCAGGACCCCGGTGAGCTGAGGCTACTTCACGGTGATGGTGATCTTCTTCGACATTACCGCCGGGCTATGCGGAATGTGGTTCGCATCTGCGAGCAACAACTGCAACGTGTGCTTGCCCGGTGGCAGGTTAACGGTGGTTTCGGTCTGCGCCTTGCCAAAGTGCACGATCTTGTCCGAGGCCGGCAGCGGCTGGCTGAGATCCGCCGGCGCATCCGTGTCGATCAGCAAGTGGTGGTGACCGGTGTTCGGATCCTTCGTCCCCGCCGGGGCGAGAGTCATGCCCTTGATGCCGAACTTCACTGTCACGGGGCTCGTGACCGTCTCGCCGTTCTTCGGGCTGACAATGAAGACCTTCGCGCCCGCGGGCGAGGGCGTGCGCTCCGGAGCCTGTGCTGCCGCGACGGACACGGCCAGGACCAACGCGGCGGTGATTGCAAACATACGCATGACGAAACTCTCCCTGCGAGCTTGAGTAGTGCGGCCTGCGAGCGCCACGCCGGAAGCTTAGTCGCTCCGTTCCCGAAATACGATGGCGTATGGGTCTGGCGTCAAGCGCTCTCGGATGCTGCGTGTCAGGGAGGTGCTAATGCTGATGGATCGAAATTAAAGAGGTGTTTTGCAACAGGGATGACAAGTGCCTCTCAGTACATCCGGCGTTCGGATTTCTCAGGAGCAGTCGCGCTTTCGATCGTAAATCTAACTTCGAGACAGCGCCGTACAAGTTTCACGGGTCCCGGCGGCAACGGGCGAGCTGCGCTACGTCATGTGTTGACGAAGTTGGCTCGTATGCGGCGCGGGTGCGGCAATGTTCAGGAGCTGATTCTCACTCACGCAGCGATTCTTTGTTGTAGTATTCCATGGGGGGTTAGTAAGCTGAAATCAGGGACGCGTGCCCAACAACAATACGATCGATTACGCGCAGTGCGGGGCTGTATTTAAGAAAGAGATCCTAGGGGGTCTCACTAAGAAGCAAAAGCTCCTGGGCGTCTGGTACAAGACAGTGCCGCGTTGGCTCGAAGCTGCCTCCGGGATGAGTCTCTTGGCCGCGATTGGGAGTGTTTTGCGGATCGCTGTCCTTTTCCTGATCCCTGCTGTTCCTTACTTGGCGAAGCGATACTTCACAGACCCTGGCTCAGCTCATCCGGCCCCTTTGACGACAGGCGATTTATTGTGGATGGCCATTTTGCTCGCTGCCACGGGTTATGGATGGTGGTTCGACAAAGTTAAACGAGTGAAGAGCAGCGGCGCGCTGACGGCCAAAAAGACCGAGGCTCTTTTGCTGGATAGCGCTGGAACAATCAGTGCTCTCAGTACCGTATTGACGATGCGCGCTGATCAGTCGACGACGAACGCCGAATATCGGCAGCACCTACAGCGGATTTTGAAGCGCATTCATACCGAGGTAGGTCTGCTACTGAATGCACGCGAAGAAACGTTTGGAATCGTCACGTTGTTGCTTTACGGCAACAATGAAGGCACTGAACTTCAGATAGTTGCTCGGTCAAGCGATGCAGCTGCGCCGTTAAAAAAGATCGCCGCTCACAAAATGATGGCGCACTATGTGGCGCAGACTGGAAGAGACTGGGTTGAGCATGATTTTCGACGCAAATCGAATGCGTTCCCGAAAAATCGCCTCTCAAAGCCAGGTGAGCCTGCCAAATATCGCAGTATTTTGTTTAAGCCGCTCCTCGCGACGGTTGAGAGTGCGCTGAATGCACCCATCTCTTGCAAAGGAGTCCTATGTATTCATAGCGACAAGCCTTACCATTTTTGGAGGCTGGGTGACGATTCAAGTAGCAGCCTCCTTCTGCTGCGTTTGGCACCTTACTTCGCACTTTTGGAACTTTTGCTTGAAAAATGGCCGTATTCGGTGGCAACCGATCCCATGGACTAGGATCTTTAGATGCTATGAGGAGCTACTATCATGAGCGCCCTTAAGCTGAAGGATAAAGCCGTCATTGCTAATGTCAGCGACTTAACTGCCGAGCAGAAAAAGCTACTAGGCATGATTGAGCACGGAGGACTATCGCGATTTATCGCGATGGTTAACGCAGGCACTATTTCCGAGGAGGACGCGACGCGAGTTGCAGCAGCCTATGGAAAGATCCGGTCAGCGAATTCACAATCGAGCATGCTGAAGCGCTTTGCCCGATTGGTACTAGGGTGATAGAAACCCTGCCCTGTATAACCGTAGCCGTCCCTGACAGCCATCACCGCCCACAGAACCGCTGGCGGCGAGAATGGTTAGGGCTTCTTGGGCATCCCGCTCCCCCCATAGCAAAACTGCCGTAGGCCAGAAGGCGAAGCGAATCACGCCTGTGCCGCGCCGCGTGTTGAACGCACGTGTTCGCGGCCGTGGTGCTACCGCGCGGTTGGGTACTTCTGGAGTTGTAGTCGGCACGCGCAGCTTCCTAGCCCTCTTCGGCAGCTATTGTGCGAGTACGCTGTAAACGCTGGTCGTAACGAGTACGAAAATGCCTGTTACGAAATACGCGAGCGCCAATACGGCCAGTTTACCAAGGGTCGCGCCGGTGCCTTGGTCGTATACGCGCCGCATGGCAAGGTAATAGTAGTAAGGAATGTAGAGGGTGATCGCAAAGCCCAACAGGGCCGGCAGGACGCTGATCGGCAGCAGTCCCGTAATTAGAGAAAACAACCCCAGCAACAAGAACAGGAAAGCATGATTGTGCAGCAGAAATAACAGGTGCTGCACGTAGTAGCGCCGCGGCCGCCGATACAGGGGCTTCATCGCTATGGCGAGGAGCGGTACCGCGAGGAAGAGGGCGCGCGGGAGGGCATGCATGAACGCTTCTGTGACCCCACGGCCGTGATCTTCCGACGATTTCACGCAGCTCGCGCGGAGGGCTGGCTGGAGGTAGGTATAGAACGGGCCGTTGTAGTTCAGGGTGGCACAGGCTCTCTCGGCGTGTTGGCGGGGGCTCTCATCGCTTTTCTGTGGCACCGTCGTAGAGCCCGGGTCGATGACATGGCCCTGGCTGTCAACTGTTCGGAGATTGCTGTGTTGATTGAAGGCTGCTGCGACGAGAAAGTACAGCACGCTCAAGACGAGATAGAGCCGCAGGGGCGGCAGGTAGCTCACGCGCCGGCCGTCGAGGAATTCGCGGGTCAGGAAGCCGGGTTTGAGCAGCAGCGCTGCCATTGTGCGCCAGACGCGTGAGTCGGCGTGTGTCAGGTCCTCCGTGACTTCGCCGATGAAGTGCCAGAGGGAATGCAGCGAATGCTCGACGCGTTGCCCGCATTCGGCGCAGTAGTGGCGGGTGACGGGCGCGCCGCAATTGGCGCAGGCGGCGCGATGCGTCGAGGGCGTCGTCTCTGTCGGCGTGCCTGGTTGCGCAGCCGCCGTTGGCGCAGCTGTTGGCGTCACTGCCTCGCTCGAGCGGGCCAGTCCGCCTGCCTCCCTGTCCGCGCCCATGTAGCTTTTCTCCGTCAGTGATCTTGTCGGCGTCGGCGTCTGAACGTCAGGCTACATGCACGCTCGATCGGCCCGGTGCGGCTTGCGGTACCGGCTCGGACTGTGTCCCTAATTCGTGCGGAGCGAAATCATCCACGTTGATGATTTCCAGTACCTTCCGATCGTAGTCTCGCAAAGTAGCGGCTTCAGCCTCGTTGATAATTCCGGCGGCCTGCGCCTGTTGAATCTGGCTAGGAAAGTCCAGTGCGGTGATCCGCCCGGTCTTAACCCCTTCGACCCGAATGCGTTTCTCGAGCGGCTCGGCCGTTTGCGACAGCAACAGCGCTTCCTGCAGCAATCCGAACGGATTGGTTGGCTCCAGCGTCCAGTAGATGTATTCGCACAGACGCTCGCGCGCCTCAGTGGGACTCGTCACCAGGTCGGCCACCTTCCGTCCCAGCCGATCGCCGGGGGCCGAGTAGGCGCGCCCGCGTGGGAGGACAAAGAAGCGCATCACGCCGCCGATGAACCGGTTCGGGAAGTTACGCAGGAACCCATGGAGTTGCTCCTGCGCGTGATAGAGAAGATTGCGACAGGCCCATTCCACGATGGGCAGGTCTTCCTGCGGGCGCCCCTGGTTCTCGTGATGCTTCAGCACCATTGAAGCCAGGTACATGCACGACAGGACATCACCGAGTCGGGCGGAGAGATTCTCCTTCTTCTTCAGGTACCCACCGAGCGTGAGCATGGCAACGTCAACCGCGAATGCAAATGAGGCGCTGAAGCGCACGATGTGTTGGTAGTAGCGTCCGGTCGGTCCCTCAACCGGCCGGTGTGTGAAGCGGGCGTGTGTAACGGCCATGATGAACGAGCGCACCGCGTTCGAGATCGTGAAGCCGATGTGTCCGAAGAGCGCCTTGTCGAACTCGTCGACACCTTTGGCCCGATCCGGGTTGCGGGCGGCGTTCATCTCACGCAACACGAAAGGATGGCAGCGGATGGCGCCCTGGCCGAAGATGATCAGACTGCGCGTCAGCAGATTCGCACCCTCGACGGTAATCGCAACGGGTACGATCTCATAACCTCGCGCGAGATAGTTCTTCGGCCCGAGGCAGATGCCTTTCCCACCATGGACATCCATGGCGTCGTTCGCCACCTGGCGGCCCATCTCGGTGACGTGATACTTGAGCATTGCCGACGGGACCGATGGCTTTTCTCCACCATCGATGGCGCCCGCGGTGACCGAGCGCGCCGCATCCATGGTGTAGGTGAGGCCAACCATGCGGGCAATAACGGCCTCGACGCCCTCGAATTTGCCAACCGGCATGTTGAATTGCCGGCGGATGCGGGCGTACGCGCCGGTGGCCCAGGTGCCGGCCTTCGCGCCCCCGGTCGCATTCGACGGAAGCGAGATGCAACGGCCCACGGACAGCTGTTCCACCAACATGCGCCAGCCGGAGCCGGCCATCTTCGTCCCGCCGATGATGGCATCGAGCGGTACGAATACGTCCTTGCCCTGGATGGGGCCGTTCTGGAACGGAATGTTGACCGGGAAGTGGCGGCGCCCGATGGTGATGCCCGGAGTGTTGCGCGGGATCAGGGCACAGGTAATGCCGATATCGGTCTTTTCCCCCAACAACTTGTCGGGATCGAACATGCGGAAGGCGAGGCCGACGACGGTCGCGATGGGAGCGAGCGTGATGTAGCGCTTGGTGAAATTCAGACGCAGGCCGATGACTTCCCGGCCTTGCCAGGTGCCACGGCAGACGATGCCCGTGTCCGGGATGGAGGCGGCGTCAGAGCCCGCGCGCGGTCCCGTGAGGGCGAAGCAAGGGATCTCCTCACCGCGTGCCAAACGCGGCAGGTAGTAGTTCTTCTGCTCTTCGGTGCCGTAGTGATTGAGCAGTTCGGCCGGCCCGAGTGAGTTGGGCACCGCGACGGTGGAGGAGGCCGTGGTGCTACGACTTGCGATTTTCGCAAGGACGCATGAGTGGGCGTAGGCGGAGAATTCGAGGCCGCCATACTTCTTCGGGATGATCATCGCGAAAAAGCCGCGGGATTTCAGGTAGTCCCACACCTGTGGCGGCAGGTCCCCCCGCTCATGCGTGATGTTCCAATCGTTGAGCATCCGGCAGAGCTCTTCGCAAGGACCATCAAGGAACGCTTGCTCCTCGGCGGAGAGTTGTGGCGGGCGTGACGACAGCAACTTCGACCACTTCGGCGCGCCAGTGAAGAGCTCGCCGTCCCACCAAACGGTGCCCGCTTCGAGCGCCTCGCGCTCGGTCTGGGACATTGAAGGCAGGAGCTTGAGGTAGCCCTTCATGAATGGGCGTGTGATGAGAGCTTTGAGCAGCGGCCGGATGTTGAGAAGCCACAAGCCCGCGAGCAAAACCCAGAGAAATCCCTTCCACACCCCGGCCGGCGCGCTCTGCTCGCCCAACAGGGTGTAGGCGACGAGCAGAACGGTGAAGGTCGCCGTGAAGGTGAACAGTGAGAGGCGTCTGTAGGCGAGGAATAACACCGCCGCAATGAACAGCAGTGTGATGACACCGCCGATCTGCGTAACGGCGTAAGCCGCGGCGGCGACTAGAAGAAGAACGACGATCGCGCCGAGCATGTGTCCTCCGATTGAGCGCCCCTGCGACAGGGGCGCTCGTTGAGCACTACTTCACCCGAGCAGTGTCTTCACACCGTCGCGCTCTTCGCGCAGCTCGGCGTCCGTTGCGTCCATACGCTTACGGCTGAACTCATCGACGGACAGACCCTGCACGACCTGGTACTCACCGTCCTTGACGGTGACGGGATAGGAATAAATCACGCCTTCCTTGATCCCGTAGCTGCCGTCCGACGGGATGCCCATGCTGATCCAGTCGCCGGGAGCGGTGCCGTGTACCCACGTATGAATATGATCCAGCGCCGCGGAGGCAGCCGAGGCAGCGGACGACGCACCACGTGCCTTGATGATCGCCGCGCCACGCTGTTGCACGACCGGGATGAAGGCTTCTTCGATCCACTTCTGGTCGACGAGCGACTTGGCCGGCTGGCCATCGACGGTGGTGTGGCTGATGTCCGGATACTGTGTGGCGGAGTGGTTACCCCAGATGGTCATCCGCTTAATGGCGGTGACGTGCTTGCCGGTTTTTTCGGCGAGCTGCGAGACGGCGCGGTTGTGATCGAGGCGCGTCATCGCGGTGAAATTGCGCGGGTTGAGGTCCTTTGCATTGGCGCGGGCAATGAGCGCGTTGGTGTTGGCTGGGTTGCCGACCACGAGCACCCTGACCTGCCGGTTGGCGACTTCGTTGAGCGCCTTGCCCTGAGCCGAGAAGATCTGCGCATTCGCCAGCAGCAAATCCTTACGCTCCATGCCCGGGCCGCGTGGGCGGGCGCCTACCAGCATCGCGAAGTTGCAATCGCGGAAGGCCACCTTGGCGTCGTCGGTCGCGACGATCTTGTTCACCGTCGGGAACGCGCAGTCGTTGAGCTCCATGACCACACCCTGGAGGGCGGGCAGCGTAGGAGTGATCTCGAGCAGGTGCAGGTTCACCGGCTGATCCGGTCCGAGCATCTGGCCGGAGGCGACGCGGAAGGCGAGGGCATAACCGATCTGTCCGGCGGCGCCGGTGATCGCGACATTCAAGGCGGGCTTCATGGTGGTCCGTTTCGTTCGCGGAAAAAGGGCGGGAATTCTATCGGCTATTGCGCTCGGGCGTCAGTGGAAGGCGCTTCCACTGGCAGCGCGTAGCTCGGGTAGGCCTCGTGGAAGCGCTTGGTTTCCTGCTCAACCTCAGCGGTCTGGCCTTCAGTACGCAGTTTTTCAATCTGCGCAGCCCAAGCGGCGGGACCTTGAGAGGCGCCATGCGCGGCCGGCTCTGAGTCCGTCCGCGACCGTGTCGTCGCGACTTCCACCCGCGCCAGACGGGTGCGAGCGGGTTCCGGAGACGGCTGATGCGTCGTTCCCGCTTGGGCGGCGGGTTCGTTTGCCGATGAGGCGACCTTGGAGGGTGATGCCAAGGGAGGCCACGGAGCGGTCGAAATAGGGGGCGGCTGGGCCGCGCTGCCTGCGGACCCCGCATTTGCCGCCAAGGAGCCCGCTTGCATCGCCGGTGGTCCTGCGGGCGCTTCGACCGTCCTCGCCGGCAAAACCTGTTTTTCGTGCTCGGCGCGCTGCGCACGAACGCTCAAGTCGAGCAGGATCGCGAACGAGATCAGGATCGCTGTGGCCAGCGTCATCGGGAGTGCCCATTTGGGCGCCCGGTAGAGGTGAACCGGTGGGCCACCTTGAATGGCCTTGCGTGCATTGCCAATGACAATGCGATCGAGCTCTGGCGGCGGCTCGAGGTGCTCCGGCGGATTCGAGCCCTTGTTGATGGGGCGCTTCTCGGAGTCACTCATGGCCCGCGCTCCGGAATGACCTTCACGGGCACCGCCGGCGCCGGGCCGGATTCCAACGCCGTGCCGAGCGCCCGGCGCAGCTTCGATACCGCGTAGCGCAAACGGCTCTTTGCTGTTTCCGGGCCAACCGCGGTAATGACTGCGATCTCCTCTAGTGAGAGGCCGGATTCCTCGTACAACAGAAACACGTCCCGCTGTTCAGCCGGCAGCGCGGCGAGCGCTGTTTTGTAGCGCGCTATGGCCTGCGCTTGTTCGGCGCGTGCGTCCGGTCTGTCGTCGTCGGGCGCTGGCAAAGCGCCTTGCCAATCGTCCTGAGCGTCTCCGCTGATCTCCGCGCGAACCCTCGTACGCCGGCAGAAATCGATGAAGCAGTTGTGCGCGATCCGATACAAGAAGGTCTGGAACTTCGCGCGTGGCTCGTAGCGACTTCGGCTCGCAATGACCTTGCTCCACACTTCCTGGAACAGATCGTTCGTCGCTTCAGCATTGCGCGTTTGCCGCGAAAGGTAGCGGTAGAGGCCGCCGCGATGACGCTTGTACAACGCCTCGAAAGCGCGCAGGTCGCCGCGCGCGTAACGCAGCATCAGCTCGCCGTCGTCCTCTTGGTCCATCGACTCTCACTCTACGCCCGCCGCCCGCGCCCTGCACCTCGAGCCCACCACCCTCACCCCCCGCCGGGCGACTCAAACCCTCTGCTCCCTCGCTGCATCTGAGGTGACGTCTAGATGCATCTGGTCTGGAAACGGCAGCCCCCCGATCCGCTAGGCCCCCCTTGCGCAGAAATTTGGTGAGTTGCCTTGACACTCATCTAGTGATGTAGTTATATATAACACTATGACGACGGCGAGCTGCATAGGGCAGTTCGTCCGAAACCGCAAACCGGGAGAGCGACATGAACATGATGCTAAACAATGGGTTAAAGGTTGTGGCCTGTGGCGCAGCCGCGTTGGCGATCACCTTGGCGATGAGCTTGAGCTTCGTCCGGTCCACATCGGTGGTCCACAACGAGGACAGCTATGTTCCGGTGCCCTGGATGGCCGAGCTGGCGATGCAGCCAGGCCACACCTTCGGCCAGCCTGAGCCCGCTGTTTTGGTAGATTAGTCCGCTAATCTTCCGCCACAGAGACGATGAAGAACTGATGGACCCGCAGTGGGATGACAGCCTGCCGATCTACCGGCAACTGCGGGACCGGGTGGTCGCGATGATTCTGGAAGGGGTATTGAAGGAAGGTGATCCGCTGCCGTCGGTCCGTAACGTTGCGGCGGAGTTCCGCTTGAACCCGCTCACGGTGTTAAAGGGATACCAGCAACTGGTCGACGAGCGACTGGTGGAAAAGCGCCGCGGATTAGGGATGTTCGTCAGCGCTGGGGCGCGCGATGCCCTGATGAAGGACGAGCGGCAGCGGTTTATGGAAGAAGAGTGGCCGAAGGTATACGCGACGATTCAACGCCTGGGACTGTCCACCGCCGAGCTGTTGCGCAATGGGGCGACCGCACCGGCGGCGCCATTCCCCTCTACACCGGGCCAGAGTGATGACACCAATCATTGAAGCCCGCGGATTGCGGAAGGCCTACCGCACGACCTGTGCGCTCGAGGACGTGAGCTTCACGATCGGGAGGGGCCGCATCGTCGGGCTGATCGGTCCGAATGGCGCGGGTAAAACGACAGCGCTGAAGGCAATGCTGGGCCTCACCCGCTTCGAGGGCGACCTGCGCGTGCTGGGCCTGGATCCGCGTTCGCAACGCGACGCGCTGATGCGCGATGTGTCATTCATCGCCGACGTGGCCGTCCTGCCACGGTGGCTGCGTGTCGGCCAGGCGCTGGAGCTGGTTGCCGGCGTGCATACGCGCTTCAACCGGGCGCGCGCCATGGAATTTCTGCACCGGACCGATATCAGCCTGCGCAGCCGGGTACGCGAGCTCTCCAAGGGCATGGTCACGCAGCTGCACCTCGCCCTGATTCTCGCCATCGACGCCAGGCTGTTGGTGTTGGATGAGCCGACGCTCGGGCTCGACCTGTTATACCGGCGGCAGTTCTACGACACCCTGCTGAACGACTACTTCGACAAGGAGCGCACGATCGTCGTGACGACCCACCAGGTCGAAGAGATCGAGAACCTGTTTACCGACGTGATTTTCATCAAGCGTGGGCGGCTCGTGCTCGACAGCTCCGTCGAGGGCATCGCGGAGCGTTATGTACAGCTCACGGTGACCCCTGAGAACCTCGAGAAGGCGCGCGCGCTGCAGCCCTTCTACGAGCGCGAGGTATTCGGTCGCATCGTCATGATCTTCGACGGCCGCACCTCGTCCGAGCTCGCTTCTCTGGGAGAGCTGCGCACGCCCTCCATCGCTGATCTCTTCGTGGCCAAGATGGAGTCGGCGTGAGCACTCCCACTGCAGTCTCACCAAGTGAAGGCACGCCAGCGATCGGCACATGGCTGCTCAGTAATCCCCACGTGCGGATGTTTCAGACACTGGTACGGCGCGAGTTCTGGGAACATCGCTCGTTGTGGATGACGCCGCTGGTGGTGAGCGTGCTTTTGCTGCTCTGCGCGTTGTTGACCCACGGTGCCTTGCAGATCGATGCCTCGGACAGCGCGGAGTGGCTCGATCCGCAGATCAAATCCATTGTGTTCGCGCTGGCGCAGTGGGGACTGACTGTTCCTTTCTACCTGGCGATGATGTTGGTGTTGAGCTTTTACCTGCTGGACTGCCTCTACGGCGAGCGCAGGGACCGCAGCATTCTGTTCTGGAAATCGCTGCCGGTGGGCGACGGCATGACGGTTGCCGCGAAGGTGTTCACGGGCTGCGTCATCGTCCCGTTTGGAACATTCGCTATCGCACTGGTCACCGATTTGCTGTTCACGCTCATTTGGGACCTGCGCGCGGTGCTCGGACGGACTCCGGAGCTGGTGGTCTGGGACACGGTTGCCTTCATCAAGACCCAGGCGTTGATGTTCTTCGGCCTGGTCATCTCGATTCTCTGGTATGCACCCTACGTTGGCTGTTTCGTGCTCGCTTCGGCCTGGGTGCGGCGGAATGTGCTCATGTGGGTGACACTCATCCCGCTGCTGGCGGTCATTGTCGAGCGGATCGCCTTCGGCACGTACTACATTTACAACCTCATGGTCTACCGCTCGGGCGGCATCTGGACGAGCCTGCACCTCGAGGGCATTTTCCTGAAGGCGTTGACCGGAGTCGGACAGGCGGCGGTCATCTCGATTCCCTCCGTCTACGATCGCGTTCATATCGCTCCTGCTTTCGCCAACATCGATCTGTGGCTCGGCGTGATCTTTGCGGGCGCCTGCTTCTTTGCCGCCGCGCGCATCCGACGCTACCGCGACGACACCTGATCACCTGGATACCTTGCAGTTGGCCTGGCGTAGACGTCGGCTCTGCCAAGGTGCACAATTGAGGCCAGGCGGGCAACACAAATAAAAGTCGAGTCTTGCCCGACAGGGATCAAGTCATGTCAATGAGACATAGGCTGGCCATCGCGCTTGCGCTGGCTGCCGCGGCAGTGCACGCACAAAACACCAACTCGTTCGATGCGGCTGCTGCATTTGGCGAGCGTCCCGCAAGAGCGATGAATTCCTCCGCCAGGCTTTTGGAAAGTAGGGTCGGATAAAGCCGACGGCAACCATGGCAGAACTGACACGCAATGCCGGGAGCGCCGCTCGCAGCGCGGGAGCAACATCCCGCGCGCGGATGATGTATGCGATGGGGCTGCTCATACCATGGATTCTCTTTGGAGGCGGCCAAATCAACGGCTCGGCGCACGCCGCTCCCGTCAAGGCCACGACCTACAACAACACCGATCCACAATGGGTGGGGCAGCATACGCCGCATGTCACGACGGCCGTCGTATTCATACACGGAATATTCGGAAATACATTGGACACTTGGACGGCGGACGGCGGCGCCTCGTCATTCTTCAAACTGGTGTTTGACGACCCTACCGTGGGGCGGTACATCGACGTCTATGCGTTCGGGTTCACCTCCCGGATGTTTGCAGGCGGGTCGTTCGATATCCAGGAGGCGGCGGACAAACTTCAAGCCTACATCGACCACGATCTGCTTCAGCAAGGATATCGCCAGATCGTTTTCGTGGGCCACAGCATGGGTGGTCTGGTGATATTGAGATATCTGCTGACCCACCGGGAAATGCTCAACCGCGTGCCCCTCCTGGTCTTCTACGCCACCCCCCAGACTGGAGCTCAGATCGCGGACGTCGCAAACAAGGTTGCACGCAATCCCGCGCTTGCCCAGATGATACCTGCGGACAAGGATGGCTACTTGCGCGCGATGAGCAGTGAATGGCGGTCCATTCAGGGCACGCGCCCCCACGTCAGTTGCGCGTATGAAAAAGAGACCACCTATGGGGTGCTCGTCGTACCCTGGACCAGCGCAAACTTCTTTTGCGACGAGGCGGCGACGCCCATCGCATCCGACCATATCCACATTGTGAAGCCAACGAGGCCGAACGATGAGGCGGTTCTGGTTCTGGTCAATGCGCTCAATCGGTATGCGGTTGGTCCGCAGTATGGTGGCAGCCTGCGGACACCGGAGTTCAGGCCGGAGGGCAATCATGCGGTGTTCGACCTGTATATCGGCACCCATCACCCGGCGACCTTGAAAAACGTTGGAGCGCGATCGCTGCGCTACGACATCACGTCCGCCTCGGATCCGTTGATAATCATTCCTGATGACCCGGCTGTGTTTCCCAACGACCCGCCGACGCACCTCATCCGCCCGCAGAGCACCACTGCACTGAATATCCGGCTTGGAGTAGAGGCTCTTCCGGATCAGAACTATTCATTCGTACTGAGCTCGGACGTCACGAACGACCAGACCGTGATGGTGAAAGTCGCGAATTGGTCGGCAGTCAAATCGCACTGGATCCGGGATGCAAAGAAGGTGGTCGGCGCCCTCAACGATGCGCTCCGGCGCAAGACTATCGTGGCGCGTGCGCATACCGGGGGGGCGAGTCGATGCGACGTTGTTTCACCTGCCAAAGACGCCCGCATAGCCGTGGTGGACGTGGTGCGGTCGACGCTCGCCGAGGATGATCCAAAGCTGCCGCTCGAGGGGCAACTGCTTACCGCCGCTGAGTTCCTCAATGCGGTCAACTGGCCTTCACTGGCTGTATTGGCCCTGCAACAACTCGAACGAGTTTCCCCCAACAGCGTTGGTGCATACAGCGTAATGGCAGTCGCCGCTTCAGTGTCCGCCCGCTCAGGAGTGGTCCGGATATTTCGCAATAACGACGTACAGCTATTGATACCGCGCCCGCGTGGGCCGCTCGCGGTAAAGAATCAATTGCTCGTCCAAACGGAGCTTGTCGATGAGACTGCTCTGCTGGCCAGGCAGATGCAGGAAGTCCCCTCCCTTAGAAGCTTCGGATTGAGCCTTCGCGGGGATCTTGCGTGGCAGCGTAGTGACTTCAATGAAGCGCTGGAAGCCTATCAGGAGGCGGCAAGGATCGGGCCGTCGCCGTCGCTGTCGTACCGGCAGGAACAGGTCGAGATACCCACTTCGTATGCACCGCCGCGAGCGTGTGTCGAGCCAGGTCGAGTCACGGTAGATGTTGGTCCCGGAAACCGTTGGCATTATGAACAGCCCACTTCGGATCCGGAACACTTGCGCGTGCTGAACATGAGGTTGAAGAGACGGGGAACGCCCATTCCGATCGGCAACGTGTCGCTGGTTGGCAATGGATCGGGGGGGCTCATCGTGAGACATGACGCCTGCTCCGGAACGATGGTCGAAGACACCTGCTACGTTGACCTCGTCTGCTCATTGCGAAATGGGGCTCCGATTGCCGATGTCCACCTGCTGATCACCCCAAGTTCAGAGTGTGGTGGTCCGCCAATCGATATGGACATCTCAGGCATATGCGGCGTCGCATCCTTAGTGCCCGCCCCCCCGGTCGGTGTTTCAGTGCAGTGAACTTGGGATTGCAGACGATGTGTAGATACTCGTGGCCTGCCACCTAGCAAGCCGATAGAACGCGTTTATCACTCCGATCCGAACAGCCAATTGGCTCCTGCACGGCGGGGACACCTAGACTGTCCCCACACTGCAAGGAGATACACAATGTTCGATACCAGGAATGACATGCCGGCGGGCACGCGGACGCGGTCAATCGAGTTGCTGAATGCGCGCCTTGCCGATGCGATCGATCTCGGCACCCAGATTAAACATGCCCACTGGAACGTAAAGGGCGCGAATTTCATCGCCCTGCACGAGCTGTTCGACAAGATCGCCGAAAGCGTCGAGGACCAGATCGACACGGTGGCCGAGCGAGTGACCGCTCTTGGCGGCACTGCCCGTGGGACTCTCGCTCTTGTGACGCGCGGTACGTCCTTGAAGCCGTATCCGGAAGATATCAGCGACGGGGCGGCGCACGTCGAGGCACTCTCGAATGTGCTGGCGGACTTCGGCAAAAAGGTTCGCGCGGCCATCCAGGAGTCGGCGGAGTTTGGCGATGCCGGCACGTCGGATCTGTTCACCGGTGTTTCCCGGGAGACCGATAAGAGCTTGTGGTTGCTGGAAGCGCATTTACACGGCAAAGGGAATGTAAGATGAGGCTGTCTTCCATCGGCGCGAAGCGCCGCTAAATCTACGGGGCCGCTTCGGCCCCGAGAGAAGGTGGCCGAAGGCCTAGATACGTGCATGCGCAGGTAAAAACAAACGGGAATAGGCTGCTCGAGGTCCGTCGCGTCGCAGAGGTGCTGGAGCTCCAGCTGACCGGCGAATGGCGCGCCCTGCGCTTTAGTGAGATCGATGCGGCTGTAGCGGCGGTCGCCCTATCGGGCGTGCGCCGCATCGAGATCTCCACCGAACGCCTGCAGGCGCTCGATCTGTCCGGTGCCTGGCGATTGCATGAGCTCATCAAGCAAGCGCGCGCCGCCGGTGCGGAAGTGGCCTTCAAGGGCGCCCCGCCTGACCAGTTGCGCCTGGTCGATCAAACCCTCCGGGGTGAAAGTCCACCCTGCTCGCAGCAGAACCGTCCGGTTCCCCTGAGTCCGATCGAGGAGCTCGAGGCGCCGGCTTTGCGCTCGCTGGAATACCTTGGGCGCCATGCGGTGTTCTACGGACGCGATCTGGTTCGGGACCTCGCTTTTCTCGGACGCATGACAACCACCGCCGCACGCGGTCTGCTCAGCTTCAAACGACTGCGGCCGACCTCGATCGCGCGGCACGTGTATGACACTGGGATCACCGCGATCCCTATTGTTTCTCTGATCGCGTTTCTGATCAGCGTCATCATCGCCTACATGAGCGCCCAACAGCTGCGCAACTTTGGCGCCGTGGTGTTTGTGGTCGATCTGGTGACCATCGGAGTGCTGCGTGAGCTGGGCGTTCTGCTCACCTCCATCATTGTTGCCGGGCGTTCCGGAAGCGCCTTTGCCGCGGAAATCGGCTCAATGAAGCTCAACGAGGAGGTCGACGCTCTGTATGCCACCGGTGTCGATCCGTTCGAGGCACTGGTGTTGCCCCGCGTGGTCGGGCTCGTCATAGCCCTGCCGTTGCTGACCATACTGGCAGACCTTATCGGGCTCATGGGCGGTGCATTACTATGCCGCTATCTGCTCGATATGCCGCTGACGCAATACGTCACCCGTGTGCAGGACTCCATTCAAGCGACGACCTTCTGGGTGGGCGTCATCAAGGCCCCCGTGTTTGCCGTGCTGATCGGCATGGCCGGCTGCTATCGCGGCATGCAGGTTCGCGATTCCTCGCGGGAGCTCGGCCGGCTCACCACCCTGGCGGTGGTGCAGGCCATCTTCTTGGTGATTTTCGCGGATGCCCTGTTTGCCGTCCTCTTCCTGGAGTTGAACATTTGATCTACCCGATCCTGGAAGTGATCGGGCTGGTGAACCGCTTCGGGTCGCAGCTCGTGCACGAGGGGCTCAACATGGAGGTACGCGAGGATGAGGTCTTCGGCATCGTGGGCGGCTCCGGGACGGGCAAGTCGGTGCTGCTGCGGAGCATTCTCGGATTGCAACGTCCCGTGGCTGGGATCATTCGCATCGAGGGTCGCGACATCACCAGGCTGGGCCCCTCTCAGTTGAATAAGGTCAAGGCGCACTACGGAGTTACCTTCCAGCAGGGCGCGTTGTACTCCTCGCTCACTGTCCGGCAAAACGTGCAACTTCCCATGATCGAGCACGTCGCTATGAGCCCGGCCGCGCGCGACGAGCTGGCGATGCTCAAGATACTGCTTGCCGGCCTCCCGGCGGACGCCGCCGACAAATATCCGTCACAGCTCTCCGGTGGCATGGTAAAACGCGCTGCCCTGGCGCGGGCGCTGGCCCTCGATCCCAAGCTGCTCTTTCTCGATGAGCCGACCTCGGGACTCGATCCGATCAGCGCGTCCGAGTTCGATGAGTTGATTCTGTACTTACAGAAGGAGCTGCGGCTCACTGTGGTCATGATCACGCATGATCTGGACACGATTTTCCGCACCTGCAATCGTGTGGGGGTTATCGTAGACCGGCATATGGAAGTCGATACGCTCGAAGGCATCGTCAACAATCCGCATCCGTGGATCCAGGCCTATTTCCACGGTGACCGCGCTCGCTTGCATCTGGAGCAACATGGAACGTAGCGCGAACTATGCGGCCGTCGGCGCGTTCGTGCTTTTCGTGACCCTCATCGGGGCTCTCTTCGTTTACTGGTATTCGGACCGTCGCGAGCACCGCGAATACAACCGCTACGAGGTTTACTTCGACGGGACAGTGAGCGGCCTGGAACGCGGTTCCGCGGTGCGCTATCTCGGGGTCGGTGTTGGTCGGGTCTCGCAGTTGAGGATCGATCCCCGTGACTCCAGCCGGGTCATGGTGATCATGGACATTGATGCCTCCACCCCCATCTCCGACCAGACGGTGGCCGCGCTTTCGCTGCAAGGGGTCACCGGACTGTTGTACATCGACCTGCTCCGGCACCGGCCCGGCCGGCCGGAGTTGCCGCTGGTGCCGAGTTACAAGTACCCGGTCATCCGCGGCGTCCCCTCGAGGCTCCAGGCATTTCTACAAAGCCTTCCCGATCTGATCACCGCCGCGGGCGACCTGGTGGAGCGCGCCGACCGCCTGTTGAGCGATGACAACCTGTCGGCATTCTCCAACGCCCTGGGCAACATCAACAGGGCGAGTGTCGGCTTGCCCCAGACACTTCACGACCTGAACGGCCTGGTGTCCGACCTGCGCAGCGCGACGGCGCAGATCGCATTGTCGGCGAAGGATCTGCGGGGTGTCATCGACACCTCGGGTCCCGATGTCGAACAGACCATGCAGCGCCTGCATTCTGTGGCGGACAATCTCGCCCGGGCGACCGATCTGGTCGACAAGATCATTGCGGACAATCGCCAGGACGTCCGCTCGTTTACCCGCGACGGACTGCCCGAGCTGGAACGCTTCCTGCGCGAGGGCAGGGCGGCGGCGGCGGAAATCCGCGCCTTGAGCTCCAGTCTGCGCGAGAATCCTTCGCAGCTCCTGTACCAACAACAACCTAAAGGCGTGGAGATTCCGCGGTGAAGAAATCGTCGGGGACGCGCTGCGGATCTCGTGTGGGGATGCTGCTGGCGGTGTTGGCATCCACCGCGCTGGCCGGATGCACTGGGCTGTTCCACAGCAACACGCGGCCCGACCAGGTTTACCTGATACGCGCTACGCCCTTGCCGGCTAACTCGCCTGCGCCGACTCCGCTGGCCGTTTCGCTGCGCTTCACTCACCCGACCGCGGCCCCGGGGCTCGACACGCCGCAGATCGTCCTGGTGCAGTCGGATCGGCGTATGAGTTTCTACCTCGCCAGCCGTTGGCCGGCGCCGGCGCCCAATATGGTCGAGACCCTCGCCGTCGAGAAACTGCGCGGCTCGGGCCTGTGGCAATCGGTTGCAGATTCCGGCAGCGCCTTTCCGACCGACTATGTCATTCAGGTCATGATGCGACGCTTCGAGGCGGACTACACCGGCGGTGGTCCCGCACCCGACGTGCACGTCGTTCTCGATTGCATCGTAGGCAAGCGCGCCGGACGCGAGGTGATTGCCAGCTTCCTCGCCGAAGGAACCGCCACCGCGTCCGCGAATAAACTCAGCGCCGTAGTCGCTGCCTTTGAGACTGCGACAAATACCGCGCTCGATTCGCTGTCGATGCAAACTGCAGAAACCGTTCGCACGACGTTGGGGCGTAAAGACAGCGAGTAGATCGCCAGGTCTGGACCTTCGAGGTCCCATTCCGCGGGTGCTGTTAGAAGTCTGACATGCCGGTCATTTCCATGAACCGGTAGAGCCAGTAATGTCCCTGCGTGGGGTCCGCGTAGGCCGCGAAATCGGCGGTGTACTCGATGCCCAAGGCAGCCCGGTTGCCCCACAGGGCGTCAAAGTAGTCGAGACTTTGTGCCGCCAGCGGCGAGTTGCGCGAGACTTCGAAGGCAAGGTTGGCTTCGAGGTCGTAATCGTTGAGGTCGCGGCGCGTGAGATTCGCCGAGCCCAGCGTCATCCACAGGCGCTCCTGCCCGTAGATCATGACGAGCTTGGTGTTGAACTGCTCGCCGTGGGTGCGATACCAACGCACGTGGATCGCGCCGTCGCTTTCCGAAACCAGCTCGCTGGCCGCTGGTTGATTCGGCAACCCCGAGGTGGTGTGACCGTAAGCATCTTTGTTGGGGTCGAGGATGAGTCGCACGCTGACGCCGCGCCGGCTCGCGGTGAGGAGTGACTCGACGACACTGCGATCGGCCACATAAAACATGGCAATGTCGATGGAGTCACCTTTTATGGCGCCTGTCACGCGCTCCAGGAGCGCCGCATGAATCGCCCCCTCGGTGAGTGTCTGGACTCTCGCCCACTTGCCGGAGCTCAGATCGGTTTCGGAGGCGCCCTCAGTCCCGGGTGCGCTGTCCGGGGACGCAGGCGGTGTGATGGTGCCGTGCCAGCCGGAGAAGCGCGCAATCGCAAGCTCGCTCTCCAACAATGAGCTCAACACCGGACCCGTGACTCGCGCGGCCACATTGGAGTCGGCGCCGCTGGCATCGTGCGGGTCGGCCGACCCGACGATTCCGACGAGGCCGCCACGGCCATCATCCGCGATGACGATCTTGCGCTGGTTCGCCTTGAAGTTCATCAGCCGCGCCCATGCGCCGAAGGTGAGTGCGGTGGTGGAGTCATCGAGCGGATTGGGAAAGGTGCCGTCCCCCTCCGGGTTGGGGTTCCACCAGTTGACCGCCAGGCGCCAGGCGCTCGAGTACAGATGGTTGGAATCACGCAGCTGATCGAGATCAGTGGTGATCACTTCGACCCCTGCAGCCTTCAGCAGGCGCAGGTCGGAGGACGGTACGGCGCCGTAGAGCTCGTTGACGGGATCGGTGATGAAAAGCACCTTCAGGCTGGGGAGTTGCGCGCGACGCTCGATCAGCGCATCCCGGAGCATTTCGGACAAGGGCCGCAGGAGCGGTGATGCCGCCTCGAGATCGCCCCGTCGGCTGTTGAACATAAAATAGTCGAGCACTACAAACTCGCGTGCCGCGCGCACAACCTTCAGCGTCTCATCGAAGATGGCCTGGCTCGAGACGGAGCGTCCGTACGCGTCCGCGGAGGTGATGTCGGCTATGAAGGTGACGTCTTGCGCCGGCACCGCGCGCCAGGCGGACATTGTCCGCACACCATGTGGCAGCGGCTTGTTCGCCTCCCAGCACGCCAGGGCGATCCAGATTCCGATCACAATCGTGGAGATCACGCGCCGATAGCGACGTCGACGCGTGGAAGGCGCAGCCGACATCCTCGAGGCGAACGGCATGGCACAAGTCTAACCGCTTTCCAGTTCCGACATCACTTCCAGCCAGCGCTCCTCGAGCGTCGCGATGTCCCGAGTGAGGTCGGAATGGCGCTGGGTGAGCTGCCTGCTCTCCTGCGGCGGTTTGCTCGTATAGGTCGCAGGATCTGCCAGCTCGGCTTCGAGCTGCTGGCGTTCGCGGGCGAGCTTCTCCAGCTGGCTCTCGATCCGGCGTTGCTCATTCTTCAGAGGCGTTAGCCGGTTGCGTGCCTCGGCATCCAGACGGCGTTGTTCCTGTCTGGAGGGAGCTGCCGTGGCCGCCTTGGCATCGCTTGTCTGGCGAGCCTTGCCACTCCTTGCCAGCCACGCAGCGTAGTCATCGAGATCGCCATCGAAGCTCGTTACCGAGCCGCCGGCAACCAACAGGAAGCTGTCGCAAGCGCCGCGCAGCAACGTCCGGTCGTGCGACACCACTACCACTGCCCCTGGGAAGTCCTGCAAGGCGACCAACAGCGAGTGGCGCATCTGCAGGTCCAGGTGGTTGGTGGGCTCATCGAGCAGTAACAGGTTGGGTTTGCGGGCGACCAGGATCGCGAGCGCCAGCCGGGCGCGCTCGCCACCGGAAAATCGCCCGGTGGGCTCGAATACCCGCTCGCCACGGAAACCAAAACGTCCCAGGTGATCGCGGCGTTGCTGCTCGGGCCAGAGGGCAACGTCGGAACCGCCGCGCCGGCCGAGCTCGGCGATGGCCGTGCTATCGGAGTCGAGATGCTCGAGCTCGATCTGCGCGAAAAAACCTGTCGTGACATCCGGGGCTGCCGTTAGCGTTCCCGCGACTGGGCCAAGTTGACCGGCGAGGATCCGCATCAAAGTGGATTTACCCGCCCCGTTGCGCCCCAGGATGCCGATCCGGTCGCCCGGACTGACGGACAGCGAGACGTTCTCGATCACCCGGCGCGTCCCGTACCCAGCGGCCAACTTCTCCAGAGTGAGCAGCGGCCGGGGTAGTTTTAGCGGCGTCGCGAACTCCCATTCGAAGTCCGACTCGGGTTGTACGGCGGCGATCTCGCCCAGTCGCGCCAGCGCCTTGAGGCGACTTTGTACCTGGCGAGCTTTGCTCGCCTGCGCGCGGAAGCGGGCAACGAAGCTCGAGACTCGTGCGATCTCACGTTCCTGTCTGGCGAGGAGCGCGCGCGTGCGCTCGCCTTCCGCGGCGTGTTGGATTTCGTAGGCGCTGTAGTTTCCGGCGTAGGACCTGAGCTGACCGTTCTCAAGAGCCAAGATGCGGTCCGCGACTCCGTCGAGAAACTCGCGATCGTGTGATACCAGCAGCAGCGTGCCCGGATAGCTCCGCAGCCACTGCTCGAGCCACAGCACCGCATCGAGATCGAGGTGGTTGGTCGGTTCGTCGAGCAGCAGCACATCCGAGCGGCGCATCAGTGCGCGTGCCAGATTGGCGCGCATTTTCAAGCCACCGGAGAATTGTCGCACCGGCCGGTCGATTTCCTCGGGCGCGAAACCAAGTCCCGCGGCCATTTCCGCGGCGCGGCTCTTTCCGGAGTAACCGGCGAGATGCTCGTACTCCGCGTGCAGCGCACCGATACGGGTCCCGTCACCGCTGCGCTCCGCCTGCGCGAGTTGCGCCTCCACAGCTCGCAATTCAATGTCGCCGTCGAGAATGTACTCAACCAGCGGCGCGTCCACCGCGTCAGGCAACTCCTGCGCGACCGCCGCCAACGTCAGGTTCGGGGGCGCAGAGTATTCGCCCGTATCAGGAAGCAGCTCGCCCTTGATGAGTGCCAGCAGGGTGGACTTGCCGGCCCCATTGCGGCCGACGATGCCAACCTTCTCGCCGCGGAAAATGCCGAGACTGGCATCGTCGATGAGCACCTGGGGGCCACGGCGCAGACGAACGTTAGCGAGGGTCAACATGCATCAAGCTCGCGGCTGGTATGTGGCCGCGGAAGGCGGCTCGTCAGACTCCCTTAGGCCGAGCGGCTGGAGGCGTCTTCTTCGATGTGGCGTAGCAGGTGTCCGAACGGTGCGGTCCCTGCTGCCTGCCGGGTGAGCAGAGAGAGCAGATCCGCGGCGGAGCAGGGCTCACCAAACAACTTACCTTGCGCGAAATGACAGGAGTTGCGGCGCAGGAAGTCGAGTTGCCGTGTGGATTCCACGCCCTCCGCGATGACCTCCATGCCAAGGCTGCGGCCCATCTCAATGATGGTGCGCACGATGGTCGCATCACCGGCGTCCTCGCTCACATCGCGAACGAAAGACTGGTCGATTTTCAAAGTGCCGATGGGGAACTGCTGCAGGGCCGAGAGAGAGGAATAGCCGGTGCCGAAGTCATCGATCGACAGGTGCAACCCCATGGCATACAGCTCGTCCAGGAGCCGCACCGTGCGCTTGGCGTCCGCCATCAGAGTGGTCTCGGTGATCTCCAGCTCGAAGGCGGTTGGTGAGACGCCATGCCGGCGGAAGACCGAGCGGCAGCGCAGGATGAAGCTTGCCTGGCGCAATTGCTTCAGCGAGAGATTGAGCGAGACCCGGCCTGGATCGCCACCTTCGCTCTGCATGTGGCGGTAGTCCATACAGACCTTGTTCAACACCCACTCGCCGATCTCCAGAATGAGATTCGTCTCCTCCGCGAGCGGAATGAACTGTGACGGTGGGATGTCGCCGTGTCCGGGAAGCCGCCAGCGCAGCAGCGCTTCGGCGCCGATAATCCGGCCGGTCCGCAGGTCGACCTTCGGCTGGTAGCGGATGACGAGCTCGTCGCGCTCCAGGGCGCGGCGCAACTTGCTTTTCAACATCAGCCGCTCGACCGCGGCGGCGTTCATTTCCGGCGAGTAGAAGGCGAACGTGTTGCCGCCGTTCTGCTTGGAGTAATACATGGCCGCATCCGCGTTGCGGATGAGGTCGATGACGTTCTCGGCATCCCGCGGGCACAGTGCCACACCGATGCTGGCGGTCAAAAAGACTTCATGTTGGTTTAGCTGAAACGCGCGGCTCACTTCCGTCAGGATGGAGCGTGCCAGGTGCGCGATCGGGCCGCGGTTGTCAGAGTCCGCGGGCAGACCATCCACGAAGAGCGCGAATTCGTCGCCCGCCAGGCGGCCGACAACCGTGTCTTTCGGCAGCGAGCGCGTGAGGCGCTCGGCGAGCACCTCGAGCACGCGATCGCCGGAACCGTGGCCGAAGGTGTCGTTCACCTCCTTGAAGCGGTCCATGTCGAGGTACAGCAACGCGACCACCTGACCGCTACGCAGAGCACGAGCGATGGTCTGCTGCAGCAGGTGATGGAACTGCATCCGGTTCGGGATCTTGGTGAGCGCGTCGTAGCGGGCCAGATACCGGATTCGTCGCTCGGCACGCTTGCGGTCGGTGATGTTGCGGGCGACGAAGATGTTGCCCTGGAACTGCGCATCGTCGCTCTCGATGTGCGAGCCGGTGAGGGAGACCGGGATCGTCTGGCCGCTGCGGGTCCGGACTACCGTCTCGCGCGTCTCTTGCGAGGCTTGCAGAAGATCGAACGTCTCACGTTCGCGCTCATCGAGCATGGCCGCGATACCGCGGCCGAGAATCTCTTCCTCGCTATATCCCAGGAGCTTGCAGGCCGCAGTATTCGCAAGCTTCACGACACCGTCGGGCGATGTCACGAACACGGCATCCGCCATGCTGTTGAGGACGCTATGCAGGTAGCTCTTATTAATCGTGTACTGGCGTAGGCGCGCACGCATCCGCTCGAGCGCTTGTTGCAGGTCGCCGAGCACATCACGCCGCCGCACTTCCAGAGGTCGGCTGTAGTCCCCTTGGCCGATGCGCTCGGCACTTTTGATCAGTGCATCGATCGGCCGCTCGATCCGGCGGGCCGCCCGCCATGCGATGGCGGCTCCCAACAATCCAATCAACACCGCCAGCACACCCGCAAAAACCAGCGCGAGGCGCGATTGCGAGGCGCTCGCGGCGATCAACCGGCCGGTGAGGCTCGTCTCCGGGACGGGGGCCGCCTGCTCCAGTTGCACTTTCACCGTACCGAAGGTCTCGGGTGTCGCAGCATCCGGAATACTTTCCACCAGAGTGCGAACCGGCTCGGTCGCCTCTGCTTGCAACACTCCTTTCTGAGGCTGCACGCTGCGGTGCCAGGTGTAGACCACGCTCCCGGTACTATCCAGGACCGTGATCGCGGCAACCGTTGGATCCTCGATGAACGGCAGCAGGCGTCTAGCCACCGTTACGGTGTCACGAGTGCGGATCGCGTTGGTAATCGTGTCGGCAGCGTGCGCGGCGGTGCTTGCAGCTCGCGCTCGCAGCTCTACGTCGACGCGCTGTCGGGCGGTATCTTCCGCCATCGCACCGAGATGGCGCGTATCAGAGTCGTGTTGCCATACCAGCAGCGCGGCTACCGCAGCCATGGCAATGAGCACGGCCACGAAGGCCGCGCTCGCATACTTCAACTTCAAGCTGACTGCGGTCACTGCAAACCATTATCCCGGCCGGTTGAGCCACCGGGGATCCCCGTAATACTTCGGAATTCATCTTAACCGCCGTTCGCCCGGGAACGCCACACGAATGGGGCGCCAATTGGCGTCAAAACGCCGCCCGGAGGGGACATATTCTGAGTTCTGCTACCGCGAATTGCTTAGGGACGGCGAGCGACTTTTACTTGTTCTTCATCGGCTTGGACTCGGGCGGACTGCCCGGACCCGGACCAGACGCGCTTGATATAGCCCAGCATCAGCCCACGCATGGTCGTCATCGGGTCGTCGGAGGCGGCAAAAATGGGCGGGCTGCGACGTAGCAGCCGCCAGTTCTCGCTGCGCAGGATCTGCCGGAGATATTCCATGTTCCGGTCGATCGCCTCGAGGTACGGGTTGCGGCCCCCGTACAGGGCTTCCAGAAACCGGTAAGCGCGCTTGAATTGGCCATCGAGCCGCTTCGTGCGGACTTCCGCGACGAACTCCGGCGTTTGGCGCAGAAGATCGAGCCCCGAGGCATATTTGACCTGCCGGCCACCGTTGGCGGCCACCGGTAGGGCGACCCCACCGAGCACGAACTCGGCATAGAGCCGGTCCCGGCATTTCTCCAGGTAACAGCGGTCGGCCATTTGGGCAATCATGTCCGCGGTGCCCAGGAGATGCCCCAGCATGACGTCGCGGCGATCCGAGACCTTAGCCTCGATCTGCGGGAAGGGCACTTCGTAGCCCGTGAAGTGAATGATTTCGGTGGCTACCGGGACCCACGCCTTGAGTCCCACCTCGGGAAGGTATTCCTCGAGGAACCGGGCGCCACGGGAAACGTGTGTGCGTGTGAACTCCGCGCCGTTACGCGACTCGTGGTCGTCCGTGCGACGAAGGTAGCCGACATCGTGGAATAGCCCCGTAATGAGTCCAACGATGGCGCGCTCGCTTCCGAGGCGTTCCGCCTCAGGCTGCATCCGTTCATGGCCAACGATGAGGCGCGCTAGCGCCAGCGTTATGTCGAGTGTGTGCTGCCGGTCGTGGTAGACCGTGTCGACGCCAAAGTAACCGGGAACCTCGCCGGCAAAGAGCCGCTCGAAGTGGTCAAACGCTTTGGTCAGGGCGGTGAATTCAAGCTCGGGCCAAATCGGCCGATATAGCGCTTCGACCGCCTCGAGCACCGCATTGGGGGCGCTTACCTGGACGGTATTGGTTACGTCGAAATCGCTACGCCGAACGCTCTTCATTATGGGTGCTGCATGCGGCTCGACCGCCG
>Ga0134126_10000598_pt1 | contig 45785 bp, 36 predicted proteins | sample KB31752_FD_96881 | JGI IMG/M metagenome (GOLD analysis project Ga0134126, IMG submission 96881) | Terrestrial soil microbial communities with excess Nitrogen fertilizer from Kellogg Biological Station, Michigan, USA - KB3-175-2 | ecosystem: Environmental > Terrestrial > Soil > Unclassified ...
CGAAGATCTCGCGTCCGTAATGGTGGGTCAGCGTTTCCACTTCTTCCATGCGGCTCCTTCACTCGTGCCGTGTCCACTGTACTTTGGGTGTTACTTGGGCGAACGGCCGGCGTCAGCCGGCTGGTACGGGCTTCTTACCAACCGGCTGACGCTGGCTGTTCGCCTGCAATGCCCGATCCCTTGACATCTCGGTCTGCCGCGATACGATTATCAAGCATTGTCTCCCCGACCCTCCACGGATGGTCCGGGTGTTCCGGCATGGAGACCGACACACATGGCACGGTTGCGCCCCATATGGATCGGATCGCGGGGAATCATCCTCACCTACCGCCTACCGGCCATCCTCTGCTGTCTCCTCCTCCTACCCGTTGATGGGGCCTCTCTCCTCCACACGGTACTCCTCATCTCCACGACCTCATCTCAAGATAGCGATGCCTCCTTGGACAACGATAATGAGATGGTCAACGAGACCAACGAACCGATTCCCCTTTCGCGAAGAAAAGCTCGTGCTTGTTCGATGGGGGCTTCTCTAAAGATTGTCCCTCCGGCTTCCTTCGCATCCGCGCGCGCGCATCCACTTCCGTCCCTGTCCGGTTGCGAACACAGCCGGCGCAACGGTATCGGCTCTCCCCTTCGTTGTTAACGCGATCCGTTCCAACATCCGCGCCCGTTCTCGCCGCTGGGAGACTACCAAACGGTGATTCGGTTCGCGCTCCCATTGTTGGTAGCGAGGGTGATGTATTCCGAGACGGGCAGACGTTCCATGAGACGTTCTGCTCGGCGGACACAACTTTTTTCGTGAGGATCGCGCTATGTTAGTTTTAACACGTAAGCAGGGCGAACAGATCACGATCGGGGATGGCATCCGTCTCACCGTTCTGGCCATCGAGGGAAACCGCGTCCGATTGGGACTGGTGGCACCGCGAGAGGTCTCCATTCTTCGCATGGAACTTGGCTCGCCTCGCAAGATCGCGAAGGAAACGTGTTCATGTGGTGTGGAAGACCACGCCTAATAGCCCCCGGCGAGGAGCCGGTTCTCTCAAGTCCGAGTTGATGTTTTTTCTTCAGGAGGTTTCGAGATGGCGAATTTGCAACAGCTCAAGGCGAGCATCCTGGCCGACGGCACGATCGACGACCAGGAAGTCGAAGTCATCCGCCGCGAACTGTACGCGGATGGCGAGATCGATCGAGAAGAAGTTGAGTTTCTCATCGCCCTGCGCAACGAGGCTCGATCGACCTGCCCTTCGTTCGAGAAGCTGTTTTTCGACGCGCTGAAAAAGAACGTGTTGGCCGACGGCTCGATTGACGCCGCGGAAGCCGCGTGGCTGCGCAAAATGCTGTTCGCCGACGGCAACATCGACGAGGGCGAAAGGAAGTTCCTCGCCGAACTGAAGTCGCAGGCGAAGCAGGTCAGCCCGGAGTTCCAAAAGCTGCACGACGAGTGCATGAAGCGTTAAGGAGCGGTCCAAGAATATGTATCTCGTGTAGCCGCGACATGTAGCGGAGCGCGCGTTTACGTTTCGCGAAACGTAAACGACGCGGCTACACGAGATACGTACTCTTGGACTTGTCCAAATTACCAGAGCATGACGCACATCCCTTACCGGTGCTAGAATGAGAGCCTGGGTAATCCAGCGAAGGGTTGTCTCAACAATCCGGCTGGAGCCAGGCGGATCGTTCGTCCGATTTATCCTCCCGGCTCACTCCCAAGATCGACACCACGGAGAGCGTGCATGTTCGACGAACTGGAACGATTGCGCGAAGAGAAGGGATTGTTCGACCTGTTGATGTATTATCATGAACGGGGCGCGGTCGATCGGCAAGTGTGGCAGGATCGACTGGCCGAGATGGAAGGCGTGTCGCCGCGTGAATTGGTCAAACTGCACGGCGAACTGTTGGCCTATGGCTGGCTCGAACAAAATACGGGTCTGACGCCGGTACTGCGTCCGGGTGCGGCGGCAAGCTGCTATCGCATCACCACCGCCGGTATCCGGGCGCTCAAGCAGGTCCGCACGCAAGAGGTTCAAACCGTCTGAAGAAAAGCAAACCGAAGTGTGTATTCTAAACAAAGTGTCCGCGATCGTGCCGGCCGCGTGCATCCGGGAAAACGCCCCCTGATGCACGCGGCTCGCTTGCTTTCCCCAACGGACTGGTTATTCTGAGGGATGAATTGTTTTTCGTTTCCGCGCAATGTCGCGCATGTTACCTCCATTTTCTCGGTACTTATCCTCTCTGGAATGGGCGAATGGTCCGTCCATCTCCTGAGAGACACCTGAAAAGTCCGCGTGAGGAGGGTGAGCATCATGAAGCTCGACGATCTACTGATTGGCCGTCACATTACGTTCCAACGCTTGCCGCATCGGCGGACGTACACGGCCAACCGCATGGCTCAGGCGCTGCACGTCAAAGGGCGGCAAGTGGCCAAGACCGTGCTTGTGCGGATTGGCCAGGGCCACGCCTTGGCCGTGCTGCCGGCCACGCATCACATCGATCTGGATCAACTCGGCGATGACTTGGGAGAAGCGCGCGTTGAGTTGGCCAGCGAGGAAGAAATGGACCGTCTCTTCCCCGACTGCGAACGCGGCGTCCTGCCGCCGTTCGGCAGCCTATATCGGCTGCCAACCATCATGGACGAAAGCTTGGCCGAGGATCCCAACATCGTTTTCGAGGCGCGGGATCACGAACAGGCCATCCGCATGTCCGTACAGGATTATGAGGCCGTGGAGCATCCACGCCGGGGGCATTTCGCCCATCGTTAACACGGGTCGGGCCAGCCCGCAGTGCCGGCAAGGGAACCCTTGCCGGCACCGCGGGCTGGCCATTGGGGTTCAAGAGGGTATCATGACGCACCGACATTCCGCGCGAGCGTTGGCCGAGTCCATCGTCCACGCCAACAGCTATCGCGAGTCCCACCTACAAGCTCGAACTTCGCCCAACACACCGGCGTTGACCATCGCCATCAGCCGTCAGGCCGGTGCCGGCGGCACGTCGATCGCCACGGAGATCGGCACGCGGTTGGGCTGGCCGGTTTACGATCACGCCCTCGTTGAGCGCATCGCCCAGGAGATGCACCTGCGCACCAAACTGCTGGAAAGCGTGGATGAGCGGCGCACCAGTTGGCTGGTGGAGTGTGCCGAGTCGTTTAGCCAGGTGGCGCAGGTCAGCGAAAGCGCCTACGTGCGTCATCTGATCCAGACCATCCTGTCGCTCAGCGTGCATGGCTCGTGCGTGATCGTCGGCCGGGGCGCGGCGCACATTTTGCCGCCGGTGACGACGCTACGCATCGGGTTGGTGGCCAACCGCGAAGACCGCGTCAACACCCTCAGCCGCGAACTCAGCATTCCGCACGATGAGGCGAACTATCGGCTCGATGTCATCGACCGCGAGCGTATCGCCTTCGTCAAGGACCATTTTCAAAGAGATCCACGCGACCCGCAGCACTTTGATTTGGTACTCAATTCCTCATGCTTTTCCTATGCCGAATGCGCCGAGATCATCATCGGCGCGTTGCATCACCTGGAGACGCGCCTCCAGGCTGGCACGTCGGCGCTGCGCGGGTGATTGGTGAGAGAGACAGTGATTGGCTGGCGAGCGTGACAAAGGCGGAGCCGTGGTGTGGACTTTCCCACGGGTGGTGAGCGCTCAGAAAAGAGTGTAGAGCTTCCTCGTGAGAACGCGGCAATCCTTAAGTTAATGCCTATGGGGGCGAGGGGAGCGTATCGGACAAACTCTCAATCCTCAACGCCCGTGGCGCGGGCCATCACTTGATCGGCGGTCCAATCCTGCACCGAACGGACTTCGCTGAGTTGGCCGCGCGTCATGACGGCCAGGCGATCGCAAACGCCCAGCAGTTCCGGCAAATAACTGCTGACGAAAAGGATGGCCTTGCCCTGCGCGGCCAGTTCGCCGATGAGACGATAAATCTCCGCCTTGCTGCCAATGTCCACGCCGCGCGTCGGCTCATCGAGCAGCAACACGTCGGCCTGCTGATGCAGCAAGCGGCCCAAGGCGACTTTCTGCTGATTACCACCGGACAACTCGCCGACCGCCTGTTCGGGACCAGCGCAGCGCACCCGCAGCCGAGCCAACCAATCGCGCACCACCTGCCGACGCCGACCGCGATGCAAGAACCCCCAGCGGCTATATGGGCCGAGTCGTGTATAAGTCAGGTTATCGGCGATGCTCTGAATCAGGGCCAACCCCTCGCCCTTGCGATCCTCACTGAGCAACCCCAACCCCTGCACGATCCGCTGCCGTGGTCCGGTTCCCGAACGTACCATGCCGCCGGCAGCGAACACTTTGATCTGTCCGCGTCGCACGGGATCGAGACCGAAGATCGTCCGCAATAACTCGGTCCGTCCCGCGCCGACGATGCCGGCGATGCCGAGAATCTCGCCGCGGTGCAAGGTCAGGTTGACACCGCGCGGTAATTGCTCACCTTCCAGATCGGTTAACTCCAGGATGGGCGATCCCGGTGTGTGCGGCACGCGCGGGAACTGCTCCGTGAGACTGCGGCCGACCATCAACTCAATGATGTGTTCCATCGCGAAATCGCGCAGCATGCCGGTGCCGACGCTTTGACCGTCGCGCAGCACGGTGAAACGGTCGGCGACTTGCTGCACTTCTTCGAGAAAATGCGAGATGTATACGACGGTCACGCCGCGCTCGCGCAGCCGGCGAATGAGCGTGAACAGGCGGCCCGCGTCCTCTTGTGTCAGCGACGAAGTCGGCTCATCGAGTACCAGCACGCGCACGTCCATCAGCAAGGCGCGAGCGATCTCGACCAGTTGCTGCGCCCCAGGACTGAGCTGCGCGACCGATTGTTCCGGCTGAATCTCCGGGTGTTCCAGCACGGCGAGTGCCTCGCGCACGCGCCGCCGCCCTTCCTTGCGGAGCAACACGCCGCAGCGCGACGGCTCCAGGCCGAGCAGCATGTTCGCCTCGACGCTCAGGTGCGGCGCAAGCGTCAATTCTTGGTAGATCATCGCCACGCCCAGGCGTCGCGCGTCGCTGGGGCCGGAGGGGGCGTAGGGTTGTCCCGCCAGCGTCATCGCGCCGGCGTCCGGCCGTTCGGCACCACTGAGGATTTTCATCAATGTCGATTTGCCGGCTCCATTCTCGCCAACCAGCGCATGCACCTCGCCGGCGCGCAATTCCAGTTCGACGCCGCGCAACGCGTGCGTTGAACCGAAATGCTTGTGGATACCTCGCATCGTCAGCCGCAGCGGTTCCGTCACAGTTGCTCCACGTCTGTTACTTGACCTTCTTCCATTCGGGTTTCTTGATGGTTCGCCGCGCCTGTAGCGATGGATCAAACAGCTCGCGCGTCGCCTCGGTATCGAGATTGTCTTTCGTCACGACATATTCGCCGGTGCCAAGATCCTTGCCGTCGGCGGAGACGTCGTAGCCTTCCAGATGCTTGACCAGCGTCCATACGCCGAGATAACCCATCCGGTAAGGGTCTTGGACGACGGTGCCATCCACATCGCCTTCGCGGATCGCTTGCAGCAGCGGCTCGGACGAATCGAAGGTGACGTAGCGCACCTTGCCGTTGAATCCCTGGCTACGCAGAGCGATGAGCATGCCGGTGGCGCTCGATTCGTTGACAACGAACAGACCATCCAGCTCGTCCTTGTACTTGATGAGTAGCGGTCCGGCGCTTTTCTTGGCGTCGTCCACGGTGGCTCCGGCATATTGATCCGTGGACAACAACGTGATGGTCGGCTTGCCGGCCTTCTTCTGTTTGTCGATCTGCTCGTTGACGTAATCGAGGAAACCCTGCTCGCGTTGCTCGGTGCTTTCGGAACCGACGGCATAGCGGAACAGGATGAGCCGAGGTGCCGACTTGCCATCCTTGGCCAGCACTTCGAGCAGTCGCTGCGCCGCCAGCCGGCCGCCGTTGTAATTGTTGGTGGCGACGTACTTGACGATGAGGTGCGGCCGTTTCTTCAACTCCGCCGGATCGAGTCCCGAATCGATGATGACGACCGGAACGCCGCCGTCCACGGCCTGCTTGACACAGTCCACCATGCGCTTGCTGTCCTGGGGAGCGAGAACCAGACCATTGATGCCGGAGCCGATCTTGAGGTTGACGAGATTGATTTGCTCGCGGGCATCGCTCTCTTTCTGCGGCCCATCCCAATCGATGGCCGTGGAGATGCCTTCGGCGCTGAGGTCGGCGGCGGCGCGCTCGGCGCCGCGATGGATCGATTGCCAGAATTCGTGCGTCAAACCCTTGGGAATGACGGCGATTCGATACTTGACGTTGGCACTGGGCCTGCTGCATCCGCCAAGCAAACAGGCGACGAGGGCCAGTGTCAGATAAATCCTTCGCGGCATGGCAAACCCCTTCTTCGGCGATGGCGTGTCCTCGGTTCGGTTGCGCATGTAAGGTAGTGCCTGCGCCCGGAGGGGTCAAGCACTCACCGACTGCTTGCGTCGGTCGGAGGGTGTGCCGAAGCTCTGCGAGGCTCACCAGCGGGGACATGGTGAGCCTCGCAGAGCTTCGGCACACCCTACAAAGACCGCTCTCCGCACGCAGAAACGGCACTGAACTCGTAATTCCCGGCTGGGGTTGACCAGACCAGCGCCGTGAGTACACTCTCCGCCACGTCGGGCATGTCCTCCGTTGAGACACCTCCAGAGGAAGCTTGGCACTTCGATTCTTAAGGGCCGGTTGACATGAACTTCTGTTCGCAGAAATTTCTTCTCTTTTTCGCCATCATCTTCGCATGCTACTGGGCGCTGCCGGGCCGGCGCTCTCGTGTCTGGTTTTTGCTGGCGGCCAGCTTCTATTTCTACGCTTGTTGGAGCAACCAGCTTGCCCTCATCGTCTGCGTGTCCACCCTGCTCGATTACCTCCTTGCCCTGGGCATGGAACGCGCGACGGTTAACTGGCGGCGCAGATTGCTTCTCTGCGTCAGCTTGACGGCGAACCTTGGATTGCTGTGTTATTTCAAATACGTCAACTTCTTCCTCGATTCGCTAACGCAAGCGCTGCACGCGGCGGGTTCGACAACGACGCTCGGTACGCTGAAAATTCTCGTGCCGATCGGCATTTCCTTCTACACCTTTGAAGCCATCAATTACACCGTCGAAGTCTATCGGCGGCGCATTCGGGCGGAGCGCAATCTCGGCGATTTCATGCTGTTTATCCTGTTTTTCCCCCATCTCGTGGCCGGTCCCATCGTTCGCGCCCGCGACTTCTTGCCGCAAATTAAACGCCTCAAGCGCTGGGATTGGGCGCGGTTGTTTCTGGGAACCGGCTACATTGTCATGGGCGTGGTGAAGAAAATGGCCATCGCCGATCGCATGGCCGAGTACGCCGATCCGATTTTCGCCGCTCCTTCGGCCTATCGCGGGGAAGCTATTTTGATCGCCACGATCGCCTACGCGGTGCAAATTTTCTGCGATTTTTCCGGCTACACGGACATGGCCATCGGCATGGCGCACCTATTTGGCTACAAATTGTCTCAGAACTTCAACATGCCGTATTTGGCCGTGAACGTGGCCGATTTCTGGCGGCGCTGGCACATTTCGCTCTCCACTTGGCTGCGCGATTATCTGTTCATTCCACTGGGCGGCAGTCGCGGCTCACGCTGGCAGACGGCTCGCAATCTGATGATAACGATGACGCTCGGCGGCCTGTGGCACGGCGCGAGTTGGACGTTCGTTTTCTGGGGCGTGCTGCATGGCGTGCTGCTGATTGGTCATCGCATCTTCCGTGGTTTCAGCGAGCGGCGACCGCTGTTGGATCGAGCGTTTCAGAGCGCGCCCGGCACCGCCCTGCGGATTTTGCTGACATTCGGTTGTATCGCGGTCGGTTGGGTTTTCTTCCGCTCGCCCACATTCGCGGGCGCGTTGACGCTGCTGCATCGGCTGATGGCGTGGAGTCCGGGACTGGGGACGCCGCTGCCGCGCGTCGGCCTGGTGAACACGCTGATTTTCATGTGGGTGTGTCATGCCGTGGCGTGCTGGACGCCGTGGAAAAAAATGTGGCGTCTGCCGGCTCCCATTTGGGGATTCGCCTACGCGATGGCGATCATCCTGGCGCAGGTGCTGGCACCGGACGCCGGCAAGGCGTTCATCTACATCCAGTTCTGATTCCGGCGAACGGCCGGCGTTAGCCGGCTGGTACACGTTCCACCAGTCTGTACCAGCCGGCTGACGCCGGCCGTTCGCCGAGACTTCTCAGAAGGGAGAAATCATCATGTCCGAATGCGATCCCACCCCACGCCGAAACTCACGCCGCGCGCAGCGATTAGCCGTTCATACCCGTGCCTGCCTACTGTGGGGCGCGGGATTCTTTATCGCCGCGCACGTCGCCTTGCTGGTCGGCACACAAGGACGCTGGCCGCAATTGCGCGATCCAGAGTTCGGCTACAAACTGAACTCCCTGCGTCAACAAACGGAGGCGGAGCCGGATCGACCGTTGCTCGTTTTCCTGGGTTCGTCACGCACCGGACAGGGGATGCGTCTGGGCGTCGTGCCCGCGCAGACAACGCCGGATGGACGGACCCTGATGACATACAATTTCAGTCAAGTCGGCTCCGGGCCGCTCGGCGAGTTGGTGTGCCTACGTCGTTTGCTCGATGCGGGTATTCGACCGAACTGGTTGGCCATTGAGGTTTTGCCGCCGCTGCTGGGCCGCGGTTCGGACGCCGTGGGCGATCCCAAAGTGGGCGTCAGTCGCTTGACCTGGAACGATGTTTCTCAGCTGCGCCGCTATGTGCCGCAGCCGTTCGCCCTGGCGCATCATTGGTTCAAGGCGCAGCTGACGCCGTGGCACGCCCATCGTTTCTCGATCATGAACCATTATGCTTCCAACTGGCTCCCTTGGCGGCTGCGGTTGGATCACTGGAAAGCCCTGGATGCGCGAGGTTGGTCGGACTTGGGCCTGGACACGGAGATTCCCGTGAAAAATCCCGCCGCTTTCCAGGTGGCGCACGATACCTATGTGGAGGAACTTAAACACTTCGCCATCGCGCCGATGCAGGATCGCGCGCTGCATGATATGCTCGCGCTGTGCCGACAAGAGGGCATTCCCACGGTTCTGTATCTGATGCCCGAAGGCCGGCTGTTTCAAAGTTGGTATGTGCCGCCGACCCGCGCGTGCATCGATCAGTATTTGACGCAGCTCAGTCAGGAATGCAATGTTCCCATCATTGATGCACGCAACTGGATCGGGGATGATTATTTTCTCGACAGTCATCATCTGGATCGCCGCGGCGCAACGCACTTCACGCGGCGGTTCGGCGCGGAGGTGATTCCTCAACTCGTGGCGGGCCGACTCGACCGTCTCTCTTCGTTGTTCGTGCCGATCCACGCTCCTTATCCCAAGGAAGAGCGCGAGCCGGCGTCGCGCATGCAAGCGCAAGGGCGTTCGGCGCGCCCGCTCGCTCCTCCGCTCGCCATCAATGGCGGAAAAACGCCAGCAGAATCTCCAAAAAAATCAGGAGAATGACGATCCCTTCCATGAACTCCATGCGAAAGGTGACGGTCTGGTTGGAAACGACTCGGTAGACGCCTTCGATCACTTCGAGCTTGCGCTGGATGCTGCCTTCCCATTCGCTCAGGTGGAAACGCCGGGCCAACAGGCGATACAGCCGAGCCAGGTATTGATCGCCAATCAGTTTGAACACGTTGCCGGTGCGCTCGAACAAACCATTGGCTTCGACTTTTAGCTCGCCGAGGATGCGCAGCGGCGCGTCATGGCTGCGCCAAAACGGCAAGCGTGAATGCGCCACCTGCCGGATGAGTTGATCCGCGCGCGCCATCACGGCGTCGAGCCGGTCGTCGATGTGCCGAAATTCGAGCAGTTGCAGGTTGGCGAACTCGATGGTTTGCAGCGTCTCGACACAGCCCTGTTCGTCGTCGAGCAGGACGGCGGCCGCCCAGTCGGGAACGAACAGATCGCCGAGTCCGTAGCGCAGAGACAGACGCAGCGCCTCGGTAATTTCCTCCTCGCTGAGAGGTTGATCTTCCAGCCGGAGGAGGCTTGCCAACCAGCCGCCCCGTTCCGTCAACAGGGTAGCAGGCTCCGCCGGCATAGCGGGGGGAAACTGGAAGACGATGTATTCCTCCCAGAGAGCATCGTGCCAGAGGGGTTTTTGGATCGCCGGCCGAATGCGTTCGTGCAGCGGTTCCAGGGTCCGGCGCGCGGTCTGAACGATAGACGGGGCGGTAGCGGGATCGGCGAACCGTGCCGCCAGCGCGGTGAGTTGGGCGGCCGTGGCGCGAAAGGGGGCGTGCAGGGCCACACTGACGGCGGCGAAGTCGAACACGGTGGCCTCGACCGAGGCGATAGGCGCATCGCCAAGGATGGGCAAATCGAGCGCGACGGGTTCGAGTTGGAATCGCAGTGGCGGCGGCTTGTAGGTGATCGACGACGGCGTGCGTGGACGGCGTGCCAAGGTCAGCACCGCGGCCGGGGCGAGGCGGGCGGCCTGTTCGAGGTCGATTTCTTCGCCCCAGTCGAAGGCCACATACAAATGCAAGCGGCCCATCAGCAGATTTTCGCTATCCGCAGGTGACATGGCTTCCGTGTCGATAGGGGAACGGTGTCGGCTCCCGCAGACACCTCTTCCGCAACTTGTCCAGGAAATCGCTGACTTTATCCATCCGTGGAACTCTCGACGAGAGAGGTGTGGTGCGATCCCAATGATTCCGCGATTATAAGAGACGGAAACCGAATGCGGTAGGTGCCGCGAGCCGAGCGGCACGAACAGTCCGGCTCGGCTCGCCGGACCTACCGCCAGTAGGTACCGCGAGCCGAGCGGCACAGATCGAGTAGGTGCCGCGAGCCGAGCGGCACTCGTAGTCCGGCTCGGCTCGCCGGACCTACCGCCGGTAGGTGCCACGAGCCGACATAGCCAGCGATTCTCAAGCATCGCAACGATTGCGAAGAGTACAATCCGTGATCTACAATAACATCAGGAATCGCCTCTGAGAGGATGCACCATCATGGCAGGCAGCTACGACGCCATCATCATCGGAGCCGGTCACAATGGTTTGGTGACGGCGTGTTATCTCGCGCGGGCCGGCTGGAAGGTGCTGGTACTGGAACGCCGCTATGTTGTCGGCGGCGCCTGCGTCACCGAAGAAGTCTTCCCCGGCTTCAAAGTATCCACCGCCGCCTACGTCAACAGTTTGTTCCGCAAAGAGATCATCCACGATTTGCGTCTCGCCGAACACGGTTTTGCCGTCGTCGAGCGCAATCCCTCGTCTTTCTCGCCCTTTCACGATGGCCGTTGTCTTTTTCTTGGTTCCGATAGCGCCCTCAACCGCGCCGAGATCGCCAAGTTCAGCGTGCGCGACGCCGAGAATTTCCCCAAGTACGAGGGCATGCTGGAGCGCGTCGCCGATGTGATCGAGCCGACGCTGTTGATGCGTCCACCGAACCTGTTGCGACCGGGTTGGCGCGACCTGTGGAATCTGTTCAAACTCGGTCGGGCGTTTCAAAAGATGGGCGCGGGCATGAGCGAGGCCGTCGAAATCCTCACCGGACCGGCGCGCACCATCCTCGATCGCTGGTTCGAGTCGGAGCAATTGAAGGGTACGCTTGCCACCGACGCCATCATCGGCGCGATGGCCGCGCCGAGCATGCCGGGCACGGCCTACGTGCTGTTCCATCATGTCATGGGCGAAACCAACGGCAAGCGCGGCGTATGGGCGTATGTGCGTGGCGGTATGGGCGGTCTGACGCAGGCGCTGGCTCGCGCCGGCAAGGCGCTGGGCGTCGAGATTCGCACCGAAGTCGAGGTCGCTCGCATTCTCGTCAAGGATGGCGCGGCGAGCGGCGTCGCCCTGGCCGACGGAACCGAGATCCGCGCCCGCGTGATCGCCAGCAACGCCGATGCCAACGTCACCTTCAACCGGCTGCTCGATAATCGTCTGCTGCCGCCGGCCTTCGCCGACGCAATCAATCGCATCAGCTACGATAGCGCCTCGCTGAAAATCAATGTCGCCCTATCGGAATTGCCGGACTTCACCGCCTGCCCCGGTTCGCAGCCGGGTCCGCAGCATCGCGGCACGATCCACCTGTGTCCCGATCAAGATTACATCGAGCGCGCCTACGACGATGCCAAATATGGCCGGCCCTCCGAGCGCCCGGTCCTCGAATGCACGCTGCCATCGGCCGTTGATCCCACGGTCGCGCCGCCGGGACAGCATCTCATGTCGATGTTCATCCAATATGCACCGTACAAGCTGCGCGAAGGCAATTGGGATGAGTTGAAGGAAGGCTTCGCCGATCGTTGTTTCGACATCCTCAACGAGTATGCGCCGAACTTCAAGCGTTCGGTGATCGCGCGTCAGGTGCTATCGCCGCTGGACCTGGAACGCACGTTCGGATTGACAGGCGGCAACATTTTCCAGGGCGCAATGACGCTGAATCAGCTGTTTTTCTTGCGTCCGGTGGTTGGCTCCGCCGGCTATCGCACGCCGATTCGCGGCCTGTTTCTATGCGGCGCGGCCGCGCATCCAGGCGGCGGCGTTATTGGTGCCGCCGGCTGGAACGCGGCGCGGACGATTTTGGGAAAAGCATGAGGCCGCGGCGAGTTGAAGGTTCCGCCCATCATGTTGACCAACATCAGCGTGGTCCCGTCGGCCGCCTATCGCCGACGCGATGGAACAGGATGAGGCGATCGCCGGCGCCACCGGCGCGCTGAAGCCTTCGCCGATTTCCTTTTGCCACAGCATGGGCGGTCCCTTCTCGCCCCGCGTTTGCAGCAGGCCGGTTAAGACGTGAAACCCCATCTGACGGCGGCGCTCCTTGGCGACCACATTGGATTCGTCGGCGTATCGGGTGAGTTTTTCTGCGAACATGCGTTGAATCTGAAACGCCGGGCGCGGCTGAAACATCTATTTTTCCTGGGTTATTGCAACGATTATCAGCAGTATTTTCCGACCATCGAGTCGATCGGCGAAGGCGGCTACGGCACCGAACCGCCGGTCTCGCCGGCCGCCATCGGTGCCGGCGAACGTGTCATGGATCGCGCCTTGATTCATCTGTATCAGATGCGCGGACAATTGCTGGATCGTCCGGCGGTGAAGAAGTGAGGTTCCTTCATCCTGGAAGTCAGCGGGAATGCCATTCCGATGCGGCTTCTTCCCGCTTGGACTCGAAATCGCCGAGGGAATGATTGCTTGTGGGGCGTCAGAAGATTAGAATCGTGGGAGAGTGGATAGAGCGGATACATTTCTCGTTGTTGGCACACCGCACGCTGTTGCCCTGCCCCGATCATTGGCAAGACACGCCGTGGGTATCTTCTTCAGGAGGAATGTCATGGCGCAACGATTGCTATTTCGGCTTGTGACATCGTGCTTGATTGTCGCTTTTTGTCCTTGGATGGCTTGCGGCGAAGAAACCGCTAGCGCCACAGTCCTTGTCACCGCGCCGCCGGACGCCCTGCTTTATTTCAACGGGAAGCTGACCGGGCAAAGAGGCGTCTTACGCCGTTTCACCACACCCGAACTTTCCTACGGCAAGGAATACGTCTACGACGTCAGAGTTGACATCTCTCATTATCGCCAACCTGTTATTGCGAGGACGAAAGAGATTACCGTTCGCGCGGGCATGATAACGCGAGTTTATTTTGACGAGCGGGAGCTATCAGCCGAACTCGCCGAAGCGAATCGCATTCGCTTCAAGCACCAACACGGAGGCTCCCACACGCAGTGTACCGAAGCGTTCAGTCCCGACAAGCGAACCGTTGTCCGCGTGCGAACCGAGGAGGACTCGCCGCGCGCTCCGAAGTCGGTTCGGCTCTACGATGCCAAGTCAGATAAACCCCTAGGTCCGCGGATCCATCTTCCGCGAAGCGCGTGGGGAGTGACCGGCCTGGCCATCGCCCCCGATGGCAAGACCGTCGCCATCGGAGTCGCGGACGCCCCCAAATCTGGCGCAGGCTACGCGGAAGTTTGGGACGCGACGATGGGAACGCGACTGGCCCGATATTGGCAACTCCCGTACCTCGGCGACGCTGTGAATGTGTCGTTCAGCGCGGACGGCCGAACCGTCACAGTCTGCACCAACGAATCCAGCGGGAAGTGACGATGTTACTGCCAGCGAGCGCGTGTTAGTTCCCTGAGCGACACAGCCAACCCCGGCTTCTCAGGAGCATCCCAGCCGGGCCGCTGAGGTTCCTACTTTTTCATCTTCCAACACACCAATTTCTTGTTATCGCGCGCATACAATCGCCCATTCGCCAACGCCATGCTCGCCCGGCAGGGTCCGGTCAGCACCGCCGCTCGCGCCTTCTCGCGGTACTTGTCGCTCTTGCACTCGACCAGCACCAATTCACCGCCCTCGCTGAGAACGATGAGATTGCCCTCGGCGAGAATCATTGAGCCGCAGCCGAAGCCTTCCTTGCTCCAACGAACGCGCCCCGTCTTCAGATCGACGCAGCGCATTTCCGTGCCCGTCTCCTGCCGGCCGTGGAAACCATACAGGCAACCATCGTGAACCACCGGCGTTCCGAAGTGACACGACAAACTGCGGTCGTTGCTCCACAACTCTTCGAGACTATCCTTCTTGGCCCGCACGAGAATCGCGCCGGTATCGTAGCAGGACGTGAAGAATAGTTGATCGCCCACTACAACCGGCGTTGCCGCGTTGACCGAGGCGTTCATGCGCGAACGCCAGCGCTTGCTGAAACGAACATCGCCCGTCGCCGGATTGAGTGAGACGATGCCCTGACGGGTGAAGAAAATGACGTGACGCACGCCGTCGATGGTGGCGGCGATAGGTGAGGAATAACTGGCTCCGTCGCCGGTCGCTTTCCAAACTTCCTTGCCCGTGTCCTTGTCGAAAGCGACGATGCCGGCGTCCTTGGCACCGACGTTGACCAAAATTTGCTTGCCTTCGAGAATCGGCGACGTGCCGACGCCGAAGAAACTCTGGGGGACCGTATAATCTTCCAGTAACTCACGTCGCCAGACTGCCTTGCCATCGGCCAGTTTCAGACACTGGAGCGCGCCGCCCGGACTCAGCGTGTAAACGCGGCCGTCCGCGATCACCGGTGTTGAGCGAGGACCGTTGCCCTTGCCGAGCGGATCCTCGTATTTCGTCGGCGTCGTGTGCTTCCAAAGTTCCTTGCCACTCGCGGCATCAAGGCACGCAACCACCTCCTCATCGCCGACGCGATGAAACAGGATGAGGCGATCGCCAGCGACTACCGGCGCGCTGAAGCCTTCGCCAATGTCCTTCTGCCACAGCACGGGCGGTCCTTTGTCACCCCACGTTTGCAGCAGGCCGGTTTCGGTCGAGGCACCGTTGCGTTGTGGTCCGAGGAACTGCGGCCAATCCGCGCCACTCGCTCCGAGGAGGACGCAGGCGAGCAGAACCAGATAGCGAATGCGCGGCATCATCGGGATTTCTCCTTTGCTGACAAGCCTGGCGCACCAGCGACGGGTTCTTGCTCCCCGTCGCTGGCGCGCCAGGCTTGTAATTCATTCTGTCAGTGCCTCTTACGCTTCTCGTACTCCGCGAGGCGGTCGGCCACTAACCCGCGCTTGATTAACTCGCGCTCGGGGATAGCACCAAGGTCTTTCGTCGCGGTCATCCACTGATTCAGGGCGGCCCGCAATTCTTCCAGCTTATCCTTGTATTTCGGATCGCCGGCCAGGTTTTTGACCTCATCGGGATCGGCGTCCACATCATACAATTCCTCACGCGGTTTCGTCGCGGCGAAGAATTGATCTTGCACGGCGTTGAGCTTGCCCTCGGCGTGCAGCTTGCGCCACACCTCCATGGTCGGCATCAACTCCATGTAGGCGATGCGCTGGGCGTAGGGCAATTCCGGATGAAAATTGCGGATGTACTGAAAGTGCTTGTCGCGCACGCTGCGAATGCGATCGTAGGTCTCATCCATGCGATCGCGGGCGGCGAAAAGATACTTGCGTTCGGCGGCGGTCTTCGGACCGAGAATGACTTGCCCCTGCATTGTCTTGGTCACCTCCGCGCCCGCGATCGATAGCATGGTGGGGGCGAAATCGAGGAAGCAAACAAGGTCATCGCGCACGCTGCCCGGCTTGAGGTGTCCCGGCCAGCGGACAATCAGCGGAACGTGGATGCCTTGTTCGTACACCCAGCGTTTGCCGCGCGGCAGACCGCGACCGTGATCGCCGGTCAACAAAACAAGCGTGTTATCGGCGATGCCGGCTTTTTCCAGCGCATCGAGAACGACACCAACTTGATAATCGACGGCCGTGACCAGTTCGTAATAGTTGGCCAGATCGCGGCGCACTTGCGGCGTGTCGGGGTAATAGGCCGGCAGCTTCATCTTGGCCGGATCGCGGCGCTCAGACGTTTTCAGACGTTCGGTGATCTTGGCGAAGCGCGCGGCCGGCGCGCGAATCTGGCTCTCATGGCTGGTGAAGATGTTGTAGAAACCGAAAAAAGGTTGTTTAGGGATGTCTTTTGTCCAGTCCGTCGTGATGTCGAATGCTTTGGGCGGCAGCGCGAAGTTGAAGTCGGTTTTGCCATAAGGCGTCTTGGTTGGCCAGGCGATCGTATAATCGGCCTTGCGCAAATAGTCGGTGAACAGAGGCGGCGGCTTGCGCAGCGTCGAACGCATGTGATGTGTGCCGATGCTGGTGGGATAGCGTCCGGTGATGAGGCCGGAACGACTGGGAGCGCAGACCGGCGCGTGCGTGAAACAGCGCGTGAAACGCACTCCCTGCGAAGCGAGCCGATCCATGTTCGGCGTGATGGCGTTGGCGTCGCCGTAACAGCCGAGTTCCGGTCCCATGTCCTCGCCGACAATCCACACAATGTTCGGAGGCCGGCGCGGGGCATCGGCCCGACAGGGCGAGACGGAAAAGAGGAACGCGATCGCCATGAGAAGGAAGCAGCGTATCGGCGGCATGCGGTTCTCCTTGGAGAATGAGGTTTTTTCATTTTACAAGGATGCCCGCACAAGGTATTGACGGAGAGAGCGTTTTTTCAACAGCGAAGTAATCCGCCAGCGTGGAAGGAAGGCGACCATGCAGCAGTATTTCGGGCGTGTCGGAATGATCGTCGCGTTGACGATGTTATTTTCGACGCCGGCGGGCCGATGCGCCGATGCGCCGGCGACGCGCCATCCCAATGTTCTGTTCCTGTTCAGCGACGATCAGCGGGCCGACACCATCGCGGCGCTGGGTAACCAGCACATTCGCACGCCGAACCTCGATCGTCTCGCCGGTGAAGGCACCGTTTGCACGCGAGCCTACTGCATGGGCGCAAAGCAAGGGGCCGTTTGTGTGCCGTCGCGCGCCATGCTGATGACAGGACGCACACTCTTCCGCGTCCATAGCGATTTCAAAGATCAACCAACGTGGCCGGAGGCGTTCCACAAGGCGGGCTATTCCACGTTCCTGACCGGCAAATGGCACAACGGGCCGCAATCCGCCCAACGTATCTTCGCCGAGGGACGCAGCGTTTTCTTCGGCGGTATGGGTGATCCTTACAAACTGCCGGTGTGTGACTTCAAGCCGCAAGGCGGCCTGACGGCCAAGAAGCCGAGTGGCAAACACTCCATCGCGTTGTTCGCCGATCGTGCCATCGAGTTTCTCCAGCGTCAAAAGGTCGAGCGGCCGTTTTTGTGCTACGTCGCCATGAATGCTCCACACGATCCGCGGCTTGCGCCGAAGGAATATCACGATCACTACAACGCCGCCAAGCCGCCGCTACCGGCAAACTTCCTGCCCGAACATCCCTTCAACAACGGCGACCTGACCGGCCGCGATGAACGCCTCGCTCCCTGGCCGCGCACGCCGGATGTCGTGCGCCAGCATCTCGCCGACTATTACGCTGCGATTAACTTCGTCGATACGCAGGTTGGTCGTATTCTCGCCGCGCTGAAGGCGAGCGGTCAGTACGACAACACGCTCATCGTTTTCACCAGCGATCACGGCTTGGCCATCGGTAGTCATGGGCTGATGGGCAAGCAAAACCTATACGATCATTCGATGCACGCGCCGCTGATCTTCGCCGGGCCAGGCGTGCCCAGGGGCAAGAAGACCGACGCCCTGTGTTACCTGCTCGACATTTATCCGACGCTCGGCGAGTTGGCCGGCGTGCCGGCACCCGACGGCAATGAGGGCAAAAGTCTGGTGCTCGTCTTCGCCGGCAAACGCGAGAAAATCCGCGACTCGATCTTCACGGCGTACCGCGACCTCCAGCGTGCGGTACGCGATGACCGTTGGAAACTGATCGTCTATCCCAAGATCAACAAGGTTCAATTGTTTGATCTGAAAAATGATCCAGCGGAACGAACCGATCTCGCGGCCGATAAAGCGCACGCGGCGGAAGTGACTCGCCTCACCAAGTTGTTGACGAACTGGCAGAAACGATCGGGGGACGCACAACCGTTGCGAAGCGACAAGCCGATGTCAGCAGAATTTGATTTCTCCACAGTGGAACCCAAGTCGAAGCGCTAGCCAATCCGTTCAACAACCCGCGCCATCAATGCGGGGAGCGTTGTCATTGGTTCTTTGAGGGGTAAGTTCAACTGCTGGAGTTGAAGCCGAGATGCCGGGGTGCGTCCATTTACCGAACGGTGTGCCGGAACCCGGATGCCGCGCACGGCCAACTTGACCACGCGCGACACTTCCAAATTTTCAAGGTCAGGACGATTGGCATGTGACGCTCGACAAACCAGAACGATATACGTTGACGGTGAAACCCAGGAAGAAGGCCACTGCGGCGATCATGGACCTGCGCGCGGTTATGCTGAAACGGGAGGTGAAGGGAAGGCCGTTCACCGCATCATTTCCGCTTTCGTTCATCCTGCTTGAAATCATCATCACCGAAGATCTTGATGGTCAGGATTTCGGAAGTGATGGAGCCAGGGTAGTAGCGTGTCACCTCGGTCGAAGTGAGCGCCGCTTTCCGCGAGGGCGTCAACACCACCTTGACGGGCACCTCGCCGACCCGGCCGCGCGCGAAGTCCCAGGCGGCACGCGGGGAGACGTAACCCCAGTGTGCCTTGCCTTGACGCAGCACCAGCGGATCGCACGGGTAGACTTTGCCGGTTTTCTGATCGTGCAAGGCGACATCGAAGCAGAGATCGATCGGCAGCGGCGTGGCGACATTCCAGAGTACCACAGCGAGGCCACCACGTTTCCCTCCGGGGCCAACCCAGGTGGTATTGGGCCGTCGTTCTTCCTCTAGCGGCATGCCGAAACGCCCAAGAGGCGGCTGTTCGTAGAAGTCGGATTCCTTCTTGCCAAAGCCGAAAGCCTTTCGCACCAGGCGCTCGGTAGCCGCGTCTTTCGGAGCGATCAGATCGTCGGGCGTATCGGCTGGAATCATCGAGAAGGAAATCTTCCGCGAGTGGATTCGGCCGGTGTACTTCTGGGTGCGGTGGATGAACTCGTACTCTAGTTCCAGGGAACAAGAGTGCTTGCCGATGGACAAGTCTTTTGTCTGTATCCAGCCGGTGCAAGCGATCATGCCCTCGTAGGGGTAAGGCTTGCCGTGGGGCTTGCCGTCGAGGAAATGGCTGGTCCGCGTCACGAAGCGGAACTTGCCTCCGGCTGGCCATTCGCTGTAGTCATATCGAGAGGAGTACCCCAGCGCGATGCTCGCATCGATTCCTCGTGGGTAGCGCGGGCGGGGCCGCGCTCCGACGACCAGGATGTGCCGGAGATACTCCTTAATCTGGACGGCCGTCATACTGTCCCAGGTGTGGAGGAAGGCGTTGGTCGCCCGCCGATGCAACGGGTCCTTGACGTCGGCGAGCAGGGAGAGGAGAAAATCCCCGGATCTCGGCTGATAATCCAGGATAGTCTGTTTCAACAATGCCGGAATGGGGGGTCTCGTCTCGTCCTTGATCTCGGGCATCGCGGCCAAGCCAGCGCGGATGTCGTCGCGGAAGCCGGCCAACTCATGGCGTAGGCGCGCAAGGCGGGAGCGTATCTCCGCATCTTCCTGCCGGCCGAGCCGATCGACGATAGGCAGGATGTCCACCCCCAACCGCAGCAGAGCCTTTTCCGCAGTCTCACGCCGCGCGAACTCGTCGTCGCCGAGTTGACGGACGAGCGCCTTGACCTGATCCTCGAAGGCGGGACGAGGCAAGGGATGTCCCTCACCCGTCGCTTTCTCAGGCGGCTTTGAAGACTTAACGGAGGTTGATTGTCGTACTGACTGCGTCTCATAGGTCAGGCCGGCCGTGCCTGCACCCACGACGCCGATCGCCAGAAGTACTCCTGCCGCGACCTTCAGTTTGCTCAGAAGCATGGCTTTCAACACCCCTTCCGCCGTGGCGATAGCGCGAGCCGCGAGGAGGCCGCCCGCTGCCGTTTGCCCCATCGCGTACCGCATCCCGGCCGCGATGGTGAGATCCACCAGCGTCGCCGGGAGAGAGGCGGACGCAGTCTCGGCCGACAGGGCGGCGGCCACGGTCGCTGCCGGAAGCGTCAGACCGCGCCGAGTCAGACTCCGCCGCAGAGCCTCCCGCGCGCGGGTCAGCCGGGAAGAGATCGTGCCTTCCGGGCAGCCGAGTTGCTTACTGGCCTCCCCATGCGTGAGACCTTCCACGCAGCACAGCACAAAACAGACACGCAACTTCTCCGGCAGACGGCTCACTTCCTCATCGAGAACGAACCGCAAATCGCGCCAGACGATTTCATCGGCATTCGATGGCGCCGGCGGGTCGAGGACGGGCTGCTCTTGCAGTCCATGCCGGCTCGCCGCGGCGCGGACGCGCAGCGCGGCGTGATAGGCGACCTTGTACAACCAACTGCCGACCGCCTGGCGCTTGCCGATGGAGCCGGCCTTGCGAATGAGCGCCAGAAAAGTGGCCTGAAAAGCGTCTTCGATGTCCTGGCTGCGAAAGAGCAGACGCCGGCAAACGCCGAGTACCGCCGGTCCGTGTCGGCGGACGAGCAACTCGAAGGCGGCCTCGTCTCGTTGGCTGATCCAGCGATCCAACAGTTCGGCGTCAGTCAACGCATCGCCGCCGGGGGGACCGATACGCCGCCGCAGCGATCGGAGGAAGTTGCTGAGTTGTGTGGCGGCCATGTGCCCCGCACTCCCAAAGGTTGTTCGCCCATCTCTACTATAATAGAGCCGGCGAAGACACCAACCTCTCCCTTTTTGTTGCCGAATAAAAATCCATCACGAAAACACGAAAGAAGAAAAACACGAAAAAACGTGGAATGGTCTTTTTCGGCTTTTCGTTCTTTCGTGTTTTCGCGATGAATTTCGAGCGCGGCTCGGCAAGGGGTTACAGCAGCGATTTCACCGCCTTGACAATATGTGCCGCGTCAATGCCGGCCGCACCCATAAGTTCGGCGGGCGTGCCGGAACCCGGCATGCCGCGCACCGCCAACTTGACCACCCGCGGCAGCGCTCCCGCTGCGGCATACGCTTCCAGCACGGCATCGCCCAGGCCGCCCTCAATCCAGTGGTCTTCGACCACCACCACCTTGCCGCCGGTATCCTTCGCCGCTTGCACCAGCGTCGCGCCGTCCATCGGCTTGACCGAATAAGCGTCGATCACGCGGATGGCGACGCCCTCGCCCTTGAGCGTGTCGGCAGCTTTCAGCGCCTCATGGACCGTGATGCCGGCGGCAACCACCGTTACCTTGTCCTGTGCCGACTGCTTGACCACTTTGCTGCCGCCCACGGGGAACTTCTCGCCGGACGGATAAATGATCGGCGTCTTCTCGCGCGTCGTTCGCAGATAAGAGATGCCTTTTAAGTCCACCATTTGGCCAATCAAGTGCGCGGTCTGGTTGGCGTCGCACGGATAAAGCACGGTGCTGTCGCACACAGCGCGCATCATGGCCAGGTCTTCCAGCGCCATCTGCGAGGGGCCGTCCTCGCCGATGCTGACGCCGGCGTGCGAACCGCTGAGATGAATGGTCGCGTTGGAAACCGACGCCATGCGAATCTGGTCGTAGGCGCGCGTGAAGAAGGCCGCGAACGTCGAGGCGAAGGCGCGTTTGCCCAACACGGCGAGACCGACCGCCGCGCCGAGCAACTGCTGCTCGGCGATGAACATCTCGAAGAAACGATCGGGATACGCCTTCTTGAACTCGTCGGCGTGCGTTGAGTTGGACACTTCACCATCCAGGGCCACGACATCGCTGCGCGATGCGCCCAGCGCGACGAGAGCATCACCATACGCCTTGCGTGTCGCTTCTTTTTTACCGACTTCGTAGGTGGGCAATTTCAACGGTTGCGGACCGGGACGGGACGCGGGTTGCTTGTCTTCCGGCTTGGGGCCGGTGACAGTCAAATGACGAACGCCACCGAGTTCGGCGAGGGCGGCTTTTTCCATGTCGGCCGGCAGCGCCTTGCCGTGCCAGCCGTCCTTGTTGACTACCTGCGAGAATCCGTGTCCCTTCTCGGTCTTGGCGATGAGGCAGGTCGGCTGTTCCTTCTGATTCATCGCCTCGGAGTAGGCGCGATCAATGGCGTCGAGATCGTGGCCATTCAGTTCGATGGCGTGCCAGCCAAAAGCGCGAGCGCGCGCGGCGTAGGCGGCGCTGTTCCAGCCAAGGTCCGTCTCGCCACGCTGACCGAGACGATTCATGTCGAGAATGCCGATCAAATTGTTGAGCTTGTAATACGACGCCTTATCGAACGCCTCCCAGATGGAACCTTCGGCCATCTCGCTATCGCCAAGGACGACCCAGACGCGATACGGCAATTTGTCGAGATATTTGCCGTTGAGCGCCATGCCGACGCCGATGGGCAATCCTTGACCGAGCGAGCCGGTGGCCACATCGACGTAGGGCAGAACGTGCGGATTGGGATGGCCTTGCAAGCGGCTACCGAACTTGCGCAGCGACAACAGTTCTTTGTCGTCGATCGCGCCGGCGGCCTTGAACATGGCGTAGAGCAGCGGGCAAGCGTGGCCCTTGCTGAAGATGAGGCGATCGTTCTGGGGCTTGTGAGGGTTAGCCCAATCGTAACGGAGATATTTCGCCATCAGCACGGCCATCAGGTCGGCGGCGGACATCGACGAGGTGGGGTGTCCCGAGCCGGCCGCCGTCGTGCAGCGGATGCTGTCCACGCGCAGCTGAGCGGCCAATTCTCGCAGATCGGTCATGAGGTACTCCTTCTTAATGCAGAATGCAGAATGCAGAATGCAGAATGACAAACACGGAATGGCGAACGGCCGGCGTAAGCCGGCTGGTTATTGGCCCGTACCAGCCGGCTTACGCCGGCCGTTCGCCCATAAAATTAGGGCCTCTTACGATTCACGATTGACGACATTGGGCGCCAACCAATGCCGGCCGTCGCGCGCCATGAGTTCATCGGATTCTTCCGGTCCCCAACTGCCGGCGGCATAATTGGGGAAATCCAGCGGCGGATGCTCGTTCCAGTTTGTGAGGATGGGCTGAACCACGGACCAGGCCGCCTCGACCTGATCGCCGCGCATGAACAGCGTGGCGTCGGCGCGGATCACATCGAGCAGCAGCGTCTCATACGCCTCCGGCGTCGGCGCCTGGAACGATTCCTTGTATGAAAACCGCATATGCACGGGACGCAGATGCAGCGATGGACCGGGTTGCTTGGCCTGGAACCGCAGTTGAATATCTTCCTCCGGCTGGATACGGACGACCAGGCGATTGGGCATCCAGTTGGCCGAAGCACTGGCTGGGAACGAACGATGCGGCACCGGCTGCAATTGAACGAAGATTTCCGAGACGCGCGCCGGCAGACGTTTACCGGTGCGCAGATAAAATGGCACATCCTGCCAGCGCCAGTTATCAACGTACAGCTTCACGGCGGCATACGTCTCGGTGGCCGAATCGCCGGGCACATCCGGTTCCTGTCGATAGGCCGGCACGGTTTGCCCCTTGTAATTGCCCATGCCGTACTGACCGCGGACGGCGCACTGCGATACCTGATCGGGCCGAATCGGACGAATGGCCTTGAGGACATCGGTTTTCTTGCTGCGCACCTCGTTGGCCTCGAACGAAACAGGCGGCTCCATCGCCACACAGCACAACACTTGCAGCAGGTGATTTTGAATCATGTCGCGCAGCGCGCCGGCGTGATCGTAGTAGCCGCCGCGATGCTCGACGCCGACTTCCTCGGCGACGGTGATTTGCACATGATTGATGTAACGCCGATTCCAGATGGGTTCGAGGAAGCTATTGGCGAAGCGCAGGGCGAGGATATTTTGCACCGTCTCTTTGCCAAGATAATGATCGATGCGATAAATCTGATCTTCGCGCATCTGGCTGCTGAGCTGGCGATCGAGAACGCGGGCCGACTCCAGATCGTGGCCGAACGGCTTCTCGATGACGAGCCGCGAGCGTTTCTCGTCGGCGAGCAGCTGGGCCTGGTTGAGTTGGCGCGCGATGGTCTCGATCATGCGCGGCGAAGTGGCCAGGTAGAAAATGTGGTGGGCCTGCGCTTGCCAATCCTTGTCCCACTTGCCGAGGCGTTCGCTGAGTTTGGCGTAGGAATCGCCGGCCGTGAAGTCGGCGGACAGATAGCTCAAATGCGGAGCGAAACGGTTCCATTCCTGGTCGGCCGTCTTGCCGCGGCGCGAGAACTCATCGACGCCCTCGCGGAGTTTCTGACGATAGGCGTCGTCGTTCATTTCCAGGCGATCGATGCCGAGGATGGCGAAGTTTTCCGGCAGCCATTTATCGAGAAAGAGGTTGTAGAGCGCGGGGATGAGCTTGCGATGCGTCAGATCGCCGCCGCCGCCGAAGATCACCACCGCTGTCGATTCCAGATGATTGCGCGAATCCATCAATGTCTCCTGCTGTGCCATCGTTGGCGCTTTGGACGCAGCGCCTGGGCCGTTGGAGTCATGATATGGTTGGGACGGCGCGGAAGCCGCAGGAATCGCGCGGTTTTCTTGTCGTGCAGCCGCGTGGCTTGCGTTTCGCGCGTTTACGTTTCGCGCGAAACGCAAGCTACACGGCTACACGATAAGGATGGATCAGTCCTGGGCGACGCCCTGGTTGAGAAGTTTCACGAGGGCGGAACTGATGTCCATGCCGGGCGCGGCGTACATGGGCATGAGAGCCCCAGTATTTAGCTTACGTGCGATGTTCTGCACGCTCTCGCAATCCTCTTTGGTGGTGGCGTCGTTGTAGTGCAGCACCAGATCGAAATCATGCGCGATGGCGTAGCGCTTGGCGGCCTCTTCCACATCCAGGAAGAGAATCTTCATCTCCTTATCGCTCTTCTTGCCAATGGCTTTCTTGGCCTTTTCGTCGTTGTCCTCCTTCTCGCGCTGGACCGTCTTCAGTGCCCCGTCGATGTCCTCTGCGTTGGCAGGCAAAATAGTCGAGCTTTGCTTGCGCTGTTTCAGTTTGTCGGCCTTCGCACGCAGTTTCCTCTCGCGTTCTTGAAAGGGTTCAACGGCCTTTTTAAGGTCTTCCTGGAAAGTCTTGTATTTATCGTAGTTCTTGATGACGAAGGTCAGGTTGACGATGGCGATGCGGGTGCGTGGCATTTCCGTCTTCGCTGCTTTCGCCGGCTTTTGTTCCTTATTCTCGGCCCACAAACGACCCGCGCCGATCACCACGGCTAGAGCCACCACGACACTCCCCATCCACAACATTGCTCGCATGGTCCTTCTCCTTGGAAAAAGCATTTTCAAAATGTCAAGTCTCCAATGCAAATCGTCCTTCTGGACGACCTGGTCATTTATTGCGCGGCATCTTTGTTTCGGTTGAGCAGTTCGATGATGTCCTTGCTGATGTCGATGCCGGGAGCGGAATAGATGGGCAGGAATCCCTCGGTCTTCAACTTGCGTGCAATGTTCTGCACGCAGTTCATGTCTTCTTCCGTGGTGGCGTCGTTGTAGTGCAACAGCAGGTCGAAATCATGCGCGATGGCGTAGCGCTTGGCCGCCTCTTCCACATCCAGGAAGAGGGCTTTCATCGCTTCATCGTTCTTCTTGCCAACGGCTTTCCGGGCCTTCGTGTCGAGATCCTCCTTCTTCCGCCGAAGTTCCTTCGCTTGCTCCTCATATTCCTCACGCGATATCGGCTGCGCCGCATTGGCCGCTTCCTCGAACTTTTTCTGTAGAGCCTCGGCTTTTTGCCGCAGGTGTAGTTCCTTACGCAGGAAGGGGTCAACGACCTTCTTTATCTCTTCCTGGAAGTACTTGTACTTGTCGTAGTTTTTGATGACGGCGGTGAGATTGAGGAGCGCCACGCGCGTGCGCGGCACCGGCTTGGCCAGCTTTTGTTCCTTGCTCTCGGCCCACAAGCGACCGGCACCGATCAGCGCCGCCAAGATGAGTACGAGACTGCCCGCCCGGAACATTGCTCGCATGGTCCTACTCCTTGGAATAGAGCAACATCAGATCCTTTGATGCCTACATGTCCTACGGAACGGCGCAGTCTACCTTCGTTGCGGCAATGGCGTCAATGTGACTAACTTGCGCCCTTCGTTTACCCTTCTTGCTCTGACAGAACCGTGCGAGGCAATCTCGCCCGAATGAGCCGCCAATACCTGGGCAAAATGTCATTCATCTTGTATGCTGCTCAGACGACGGTTGATAACATTCCCTCCCCAATCAGCTTGGACGCTGCCCATGTCATCCATCCTGATCTGTAGCCGAGGCCATCGCTGGCAAGCTGAGTCTTCCGCATCGGCGCAAGAATCGAGCCTCTGTCCCGTGTGCGGCTCGCGCGTTGAGGCGGAGCCTTCGTCGGACTTGGGATCGGCTACGAGCTTGCCGCAGAAGACCGTTCCGCTAACGAGGAACGGAGCGGGTGCTGACGGAAACCTGCCTGCGGTGGCCGGCTATGAACTGCTCGGCGTGTTGGGGCGAGGCGGGATGGGAATCGTCTACAAGGCTCGTCAGAAGGGGCTTAACCGCCTCGTCGCTCTCAAAATGATCCTGAGCGGCGCGCACGCCGCACCGGAGGAACGTGCGCGCTTTCGCCGTGAGGCCGAGGTGGTGGCCCGCATGCAGCATCCCAACGTCGTGCAGATCCACGACATTGGCGAACAAGACGGCTGCTGTTTTTTCTCTCAGGAGTTGGTGGAAGGAGGCAGCCTTGCGCAACGACTCGGTGGCACTCCGCGGCCCGCTCACGAGGCGGCCCAACTACTCCTCGTCCTGGCTCAGACGGTCCACGCGGCCCACGAACGAAGTATCGTCCACCGGGATTTGAAGCCGGGAAACATCCTCCTGACCGGTGGGCCGGATACGCCCCTGGGACAATGTATCCCCAAGGTCGCCGACTTTGGCCTGGCCAAACCTCTGGACCAGGATGGAGAACAGACGCGGATCGGCGATCTTCTGGGAACGCCAAGCTACATGGCTCCCGAGCAGGCCGTGGGCGATCTTCGCAAGATCGGTCCTCAGACCGATGTGTATGCCCTGGGTGCCATCCTCTATGAGATGTTGACCGGCCGACCGCCCTTCCGCGGGCCTACCGGACTGGACACGCTGGAGCAAGTGCGCACGCAGGAGCCGGTCGCGCCGCGCCGCCTTCAACCGAAGGTGCCGCGCGATTTGGAGATCATCTGCCTGACCTGCCTGGAGAAAGAGCCGGCCCGGCGCTACGCCAGCGCCGCGGCTTTGGCCGACGACTTGCGACGCTTCCTGAATGCGGAACCCATCCAGGCTCGTGCCGCCAATTGGGGTATCCGCGCCTGGCTGTGGAGTTGCCGCCTCGAACGCATCCGCGATGCCGGCGCCTTCATGGTCTTTCTCGGCGTGGTGCTGACGGCTTGGTGTCTGTGTGGCCTGGTGTTGCTGACCCTGGATAAGCTACGGCCCGAGCAACCCGCGCATCTGGTGCGTTATCTCCTCGGCGCTATCACCGGGTTCTACCTTCCGATGATCCTGATCGGCTCGCGTACCATCGCGCGGCGACTGTGGGCATTGTGGGCCGGCGCTCTGCTCTCGTTGGTTATCGTGGCCCTGTTCATCGCCTATTTCGCGGGCTACCGGATCGACATGGGCGGCGTGTACAATGAACTCGATCCGGCAATGGACCTCGCCGTCAACACCATGCTGCTGATCCTCTTCGCCATCCAGTTTGGGACGTACTTCCTGGCTCTCGTCGCCTATTACGCCAATCGCGGCTCCTTGCGTTGGTCGCGGAGACGCCCCGTATGACTGTAGTAGGTGCCGCGAGCCGAGCGGCACGGTTTGGGTAGGTGCCGCGAGCCGAGCGGCACTTATGAGGTCAAAGTCCGGCTCGGCTCGCCGGACCTACTAACATCACCTATCCCGCTCAGATACGTCATCGAGACGCCGGCATAAGGCTGCATCCCTGATCCCGTTCGTCTTCCTTTCTGTTGCACTCTGCTTTCAGCGTGGATATGGTTAATGCTCGCAACAAACTATCGCATTGGTTCTCGCCCATCCTCATGGGCATGGTGGATCCGCCTACCCGGGCAAGGGCGCCCCATCCACTGCTTTCCTGATCCCGCCCGGATTGAGGAAGACTCATGAAACGAGATAGAATCCGCTTGGTTCTCGAAGAGTTGGAATGCCGCGCTCTCCTATCGGCCAGCGTTGTGCCGGTCGAGCCGATGCTCGGTTCGGAGGCGACGCACGACGCGCTTCATGCCGCGAAGCATGTGTCCTCGGAGCATCAAACCCCCAAGGCGATCCCCGCCATCCACTCGCAGGCCAAACAAGGCAGGACTTCGTCCAGCCCCACGGCCCTCAATCCGGCATGGTTTACGCCGGATCAGATTCGCCAGGCTTACGGCTTCAGTCAAGTGCCGGCCTTCAACGATCCCAATATCCCCAATGATTACAACAATACCGCTGGCAAAGGCCAGACCATCGCCATCGTCGATGTCTACGACGATCCGAACATCTTGAGCGACGCCAACGTCTTCAGCCGTCAATTCGGCTTGCCTCAGTTCAATACGGGGCAAACCAACTCGCCGACCTTCGTCAAGCTCAATGAGAACAACCAGGAGATCACGAATGAACCCGCGGGGGTTCCGCATCCGCAGACCAATTCCGCCTGGTCGAGTGAGATCTCGCTCGATGTCGAATGGGCGCACGCCATCGCTCCGCAAGCGAACATCGTGCTGGTGGAGGCCAACTCCAGTTCGACCAGCGACGTGTTCAAGGCGATGGACACGGCTCGGAACTATCCGGGAGTCAGCGTGGTGTCCATGAGTTGGGGTTATTGGGAGGGGGCCAACTACATGCGGTCAAACATGCCCGGCGACGATGCCGCGCATCTGCCCATACCAACGCCCTCCAATCCCGTTGCCCCGATCACGTATGTGGCCGCGACGCTGGACAATGGCTCCTCCCCCTACGAAAACAATGTCTACTGGCCCGCTATCTCGCCGAACGTGGTGGGGGTGGGCGGAACCGTGCTGACCCTGAAAAATGGCGGCTACGGCAGTGAAACCGGCTGGGCCTATAGCACCGGAGGAATCAGCAAATACGAACCGGAGCCTGGGTATCAGAATAAGGTGCTTCCCCAAAGCACCATGCGCGGCAACCCGGATGTGTCCTATGCCGCCACCAACTTCGCCGCCTACGACACGGTGGGCACCTATCACGGTTGGTTCCAGGCTGGAGGCACGAGCGCGGGCACCCCTCAGTGGGCCGCCCTGATTGCTCTCGCCGATCAGGAGCGCGGGGCACCCCTCAATTCAACCCAGACCTTGGACGCTCTTTACCAACTCGCCGGCAACCCCTCCGACTTCAACGACATCCTGACGGGAAGCAATGGGGCGTATCAGGCCGGCACAGGCTACGATCTGGTCACGGGCCTTGGCACGCCGGTAGCCAACCAACTAATCCAGGACCTGGCCAACTATTCGGGAAGCTAGCGCTTAGGGCTTCTGGACAACCTCCTGCCATCTCGCAGCGCCAGCAAGGGTAAGTCTTTCCCTTGCTGGCGCTGCGGGATGGCAGGGGGTTGTCCGGTAACTCTTAGCGCAGAATGTCCTCAATCACCTTCCCGCTCGTCTCCGTGAGCCGTTCATCGCGGCCATCGTGCAGGAACGTCAATTTCTTGTGATCCAGGCCGAGTAGATGCAGGATCGTCGCATGAATGTCGTGAATGTGGGCCGGCTTTTCGACGGCGTACAGGCCAATCTCATCGGTGGTGCCGTGGACGATGCCGCCCTTGACGCCGCCGCCGGCCATCCACATGGTGAAGCCGAACGGATTGTGATCGCGGCCGTTGCCGCTTTCACTCATCGGCGTGCGACCGAACTCGCCGCCCCAGACGACTAGCGTTGAATCGAGCAAACCGCGACGCTGCAAATCCTTTAGCAAGCCAGCGATGGGCCGGTCGCTCTCAAGGCAAGACTGGGCATGATTCTTATCCAGATCGCTGTGCGCATCCCACTTGCTGCCCGAACCCATGTACAACTGCACGAAACGCACGCCGCGCTCGACGAGTCGCCGAGCCAGCAGACAGTTACGGCCATTGCGCGCCGTCTCCGGGCGGTCCATACCGTACAGCCGTTGCGTCTGGGCGGTTTCACCGGACAGATCGACCGCGTCGGGCGCGCTCGACTGCATGCGATAGGCCAACTCGTACGCGGCAATCCGCGCCTCGACCGAATCGTTCGTCTCGCGGCGGTCGGAGTAGCGCCTATTCAACTCGTTGATGTAGTCTACCTTGGAGCGCTGCCGTGCTTCCGCGACGTTGGCGGGTGGGTTGGCGTACAGGATCGGCGTCTTGCCCGGCGTGAACTTGGTGCCTTGATAGGTGGCCGGCATGAAGCCGGTACTCCAGTTGCGGTCGCCGCCGGGCGGATCATTGTCATAGTCGGTGAGAATAACGAAGCCGGGCAAGTTGTCGCACGCGGTCCCCAGGCCATACAGCGACCACGCCCCCAGCGCCGGCCGACCTGGACGGAGGCTGCCGGTGTTCATCTGCGACACGCTGGCCACATGCGTTTGTCCGTCGGCCCGGCAACTGCGGATCACGGCGAGATCGTCCACACAGCCGGCGATTTCCGGATACCAATCGCTGAACCATAGGCCGGACTTGCCGTGCTGCTTGAACTTGCGGGCCGACTCCAGCAGCGGCGTATTGGCCGTGCTGCCCATCGCCGTCATCGGCCTGGGGAAGCTGGCCGGCAGCGGTTTGCCGGCCAATTTCTTCAGCTGCGGTTTGGGATCGAACAGATCGAGATGGCTGGGACCGCCATCCATGAAACAGAAGATCACACTGCGGGCGCGAGCGGGAAGGTGGGGCGGACGCGGAGCCAAGGGATTCACCACGGCGCAGCGCGCGGCGGTTCCAGCCGACGCCTCACGCGCCAACAAGGCGGCGAGGGCCAGTCCACCGAAACCGGCACCGGCACACCGGAGAAACTCACGGCGCGAAGTGGGCGTGGCGATGTGGCTACGTTGAGGGAGAAGAGAGGGAATCATGGTATCCATCAATCGGGAGACAGCGGCGACCAGGAACGGGCGGAACACTCCGATCTTTCTCCCCTCTCCCCTGTACTCGGGGGAGAGGGGTTGGGGGTGAGGGGGAAGAACCACCCCCTCACCCCCAACCCCTCTCCCCCGAGTACAAGGGAGAGGGGAGTATGCGGAACACTCATTCCACGTCGAGAAACTCCGCGGAATTCAGCAACGCATGACAAAAATCCACCACGGCAGCGGCGAAAGGCGCATCCAAGCCCTGCGGCTTCGGCTCCGGCTGGGCCTCGCGGCCTGGATCACCTTTGGACGCGATCACACGAGCCTGACGTTCTAAAAACTTCTCGGCCAGCGCGATTTCGTCGCGGTCGGCCTCACGACTAAACACACGCCGATACGCGGCGCGAATCAGCGAGCGAGCGTCGCGGCCGTGCGCCGCCAGCAGGACGCCGCTCAGATGGCGAGCCTGCGTCAGCGTGAACTCGCCGTTGAGCATCGCCAACGCCTGCGGCGCCGTGATTGTCGTGGCACGGGTAGGACAGCTATTCACCCGGTCGGGTTGATCGAAGGCAGCAAACAGCGGATAGGCGAAGTTGCGCTTGGCCAGCACGTAGATCGAGCGCCGGTTACGGTCCACGAGCCGTTCATCCGCGTCCCAAGAGTAGCCGTTCTCCGCCACGACAGCGGGCAATTCCGGGCAATTGCTGGGACCGTGCATGCGCGGATTGAGTTGTCCCGAGACTTGCAGCACGGCATCGCGGATCGCCTCCGCCTCGCGCCGCTTGATCCGTGCGTGCCAGAGCAGTTTGTTCTCGGGATCGACTTGCCCCGCCTTCGCCATCGTGGGGTTGCGGCCGGGCGACGATGCTTGCCGATACGTGGCCGAGGTGACAATCAGCCGATGCAGCGCCTTGAGCTTCCAACCCTGACGCACTAACTCGGTCGCCAGATAGTCAAGCAGTTCGGGGTGCGTCGGCTTATCGCCCATCACGCCGAAGTCGTTCGGCGTCGCCACGATGCCCACGCCCAAATGATGTTGCCAGAGACGATTGACGATGACGCGGCTGGTGAGCGGGTGATCGGGTCGGCACAACCACTGAGCCAGGTCCGCTCTCCGCTGCTCTTTGTCCGGTTTGGCGGGCAGCGGAGGCCGGACAGCGGAAGGCAGACAGCAACACTCCGGGAAGCCCGGCTGCACCCGCTCGCGCGGTTTGCGATAATTGCCCGTGCCCAGTCGATGCGTCGCGGGCGGCTCACGATCAATGTCGGCCACGCCCATCGCCACCGGCAAAGGCTCCGGTTTGATCGCATCAAAGGCGGCGATTTTCTTCTGCAAATCGTCGTAGATCGCCCGCTGCTCCTTCGACAAGCGGCGATAGGCGCGGAGATAACGCCGATCGATTTGCTTGCCCGCCAGCGCCGCCAACTGATGTTGTAACGGCGTCCGTTTGTCCGCCGACGCGGTTAGTGCGTGCTGAGTTTCGATGTCGAACGTCACCACGAGTTCCGCGAAGATTTCCTTGCGCGGAGCAACGAGCAAAGCCTCGCACCGCGCCCGCAATGCGCGCGTCGCCTCTTCCCACTTCGCCAGCCGACGCTGATAGCGGCCCCGCTCTTCCGTCGATGCCAGTGTCAAATCGTCGCGCTGCATCAACGGCGTGAAGAACGCTTGCAGGCGGTAATAATCGCGCTGACTGATCGGATCGAACTTATGATCGTGACAGCGTGCGCAACCGACCGTCAGGCCCAGGAAACTGCTGCCGAACACATCGGTAACGTCGTCGAGAATATCCTGGCGCACGAGACGATAATTCGAGCCGTTGGATTCCTCCGGGTGCAGCCGATAGAAGCCGGTGGCGATGAGCGCATCGGGATTGTCCGGCTCTAACTCGTCGCCCGCCAACTGCTGGCTCAGAAAGCGATCGTAGGGCAGATCGTTGTTACAGGCACGGATGACGTAATCGCGGTAGCGATAGGCTTCGGGGCGCAGCCTGTCGAGCTTGAAGCCCTCGGTTTCGGCGAAGCGAACCACATCGAGCCAGTGCTGCGCCCAGCGTTCGCCGAAATGGGGCGAGCGAAGCAGGCGATCGACCAGCCGTTCGTACGCATCGGGAGCCTTATCCGCGAGGAATGCCTCGCGCTCGGCCGGCGTAGGCAGCAGGCCCGTCAGATCGAATGTCACACGGCGCAGCAGCGTGAGTTTGTCGGCCGGCGGGTTCGGCCGCAGTCCGGCTTTCTCCAGCGGAGCCAGCACGAACGCATCAAGGGGATTGTGCATCCAGCTTTTGAGCTGAACTGGGGGAATCGCCGGTCGTTTCAGCGGAACAAAGGGCCAGTCGGGGGCCGATGGCTCCGCAGCCCGGCTAGGTACGGCGAGCGCACCAAGCAGCAAGACTGCTATCAGAAGAAAAAGCCAGTAATGTCGGGGGCGAATACGGCAGCGAATCATGGATGCGGCCCATGCTCAATCAGCGGTCCGCGGAGACCGCAGGCGGCGGCGCGGGGCGCGCCAACCGGCACCTTGCCTGCCACCGGGCGGTTTCATGCATCCGTGCACACGGCCAGCCGGCCAGGCACACTCTCCAAAGTAGGTAACAACCACGAGACGGCGATGCACCCAGATCCGGGTCGTCTCTGACAAATGGATCAAGCGCGTCGGTCACACATAGAAGGCAGGAATCGATTGCGGGACGATGGTATCGCCCTGACCGCCACGTCACTGTGGGTTCACCCCCATAGAAGAGCGAAATGGGAGTAATCGGTCCGGTCGCCCAACTTATTCCAGTGTAGTGGGATAGTGGTCCACTTGCAATGGGGGTAATGAAGAGAATGAGAGAAGGACGGATACGGAGCAGTGAAAATCGCGCGGATGTAAGGATCGGGTAAATTGCGGAACTGAACGAGTGCGGCATGCGGTAGGTCCGGCGAGCCGAGCCGGACTGCGACGCCGTGCCGCTCGGCTCGCGGCACCTACTGCAAGTAGGTCCGGCGAGCCGAGCCGGACGCGAAGCCGTGCCGCTCGGCTCGCGGCACCTACCGCATGGCGTCAGAGTCTCTCAGGCGGAGGTAGCCACCAAAGCCTCTTCCTCTGGCCCTTGCTGGCTCACATGGAGGATCGTTGTGAGATGGGTAACGGTGAAGAGTTCGTAGAGGAAATCGCTGACATTGTGTAACCGCAATCGACCGCCCGTCGCCCGTACTCTCTTGTGCAGAGCCAGAAACAGCCCCAACCCGCTGCTGGTCAGGTATTCCAGGCAGCCCAGATCCACGCACAGGTCCGATTCCTTGCGGTTCTCGACCAGGTCAAACAGTCGCGAGCGGACAAGCTCGATGTCCGATTCCGTCAGACTCGTGATGTTCAACCGGGCGCGCGTCACGTTCCCCAATGTTTCCTCTTCGAGCAAACGATTCGCCGTCAACGACATTATTGTAATCCTCTTTTCGGTTCGGGTAGGGAGCATCCCCCTTTGTCATTGGGGAGCAACCGGATTAAAAGAAGGTCTTCCGTAACGATCAGGTGGGCCGGCGGTGGGGAGCTAATCAAATCAGGGAAATTGTAGGATCAAAAGAAGACATAGTCAAGCGACCGCCCGCCAAGAAGTTGGAGACTCGGAGGCGGCCCGGAGATTTTCAAGCGGGGTCTGAGGTGGATCGATCCGAGCCAATACCTTAGAATAAGGCAAAGTTGGTTTCTCACATGGAGAGCATGGATTATGTTCCGCCTCAACCTGGGTTCGACGCCGCGATACTGCGACGGCATGAGCCGGCGTAGTTTCCTACAGCTTGGCGTGGCTGGCATGGCCGGCGTGAGCTTGCCGCATCTGTTGCAAGCCAAGGCGCACTCGGCCGAAAAGACCGGCTCGACGAAGAACACCTCGGTCATCTTGCTTTGGCTGGATGGCGGGCCTGGCCACATGGATCTCTACGACATGAAGCCGGATGCCCCCGCCGAGTACCGCGGCATTTGGAAGCCGATCCGCAGCCGCGTCCCCGGCATGGACGTTACCGAGATGTTTCCCAAGCAGGCCAAGATCACCGATAAATTCTCCATCGTGCGTTCGCTGCATCACGATACCGGCGATCACTTCGCGGCCGGCCACCGCATGATTACCACCAAGGACATGGGCGTCAGCGGCGCCAATAACGAACAAAAGTTCCCCGGCATCGGTGCCATTGTCTCGCGTGAGGTGGGCGCGCGGCGTCCCGGCATGCCGGCCTACGTCGGCGTTCCGTCCATCTACAGCATCGGCATCACGCCCGGTTACTGGGGCGGCCACATGCTCGGCGCCCAGTATAACCCTTTCCAGACTAAAAGCGACCCGAATAGTCCCTCTTTCGCCGTTCCCAACTTGAACCTTGCCAAGGGGCTGACGGTCGAGCGCTTGGAGGATCGCCGTTCGCTGGCGCGTCACTTTGATGCCAGCCGTCGCAGTCTCGATCGGATGCCGGAGGCGAGGGCGATGAACAAATTCGAGCGCGAGGCGTTCGAGTTTGTCAGCGGCCAAGCGGCGCGGCAAGCCTTCGACATCAACAAGGAAGACCCGCGCTTGCGCGATCAGTACGGTCGCCATAGCTGGGGACAGAGTACATTGCTGGCGCGCCGGCTGGTCGAGGCGGGCAGCACATTCGTCAGCGTCCTATTCGGCGGTTGGGACCACCACTGGGATCTCAAGGCGGGCATGGAGCGCTATTTGCCGATGGTAGACAGCTGCGTATCGGCGCTGTTCCGCGACCTCGATGATCGCGGCCTGCTGGAGACGACTCTGGTAGTTCTGTGCGGCGAGTTCAGTCGCACACCGAAGATGAACAACGGCGGCAACGGCGGTGCGCCGGGAAGCATGGGCACGCCGGGCCGCGATCACTGGGGCAACTCGATGTTTTGTCTGCTGGGCGGCGGCGGCGTCAAGGGCGGTCAGATTGTCGGTTCGACGGATCGGCTGGGCACCCGACCGAACTCGCGGCCGCTGGTGCCGGCCAACATCCACGCGACCATCTATCAGGTTCTCGGCATCGATCCCAAGTTGCAGTTGCTTGAGCCGACCGGCCGGCCGGTCGCCGTTCTCGACGATCCGACGCCGATCCACGAATTGCTGTGAGGCATCAGGGCAAGCAGGAACCACATTCAACGGCTGATGGGAATACGGGTATGATGCCCGTATTCCCATCAGCCGTTTCAGGAACAATGATAATTAGGCCTACACCATGAAGGCGTATTCCGACCGGTCGTTGTCGTCCCGTCCTTGATGGTGACTGTCATCAGTTCGACAGGTTGACGCCATATCGCTGGGCACCGTCGCAGTAGCCGTACTGTACCTGCCTTACTTGGGACCATCTCCGCCATTGATCTGCTGACGCAGTGCCAGTTTCGGCAGTCGTCCGGCGTTGGTGAGTGCGCGTTTCATCGGAAACTTAAGGAGTTTCTAGAGTAGCGTAGAGCGTCACCCTTTTCCCCCCCTTTTCCCCCCATTTTCCCCTTGAGAATAACTTGTTCGGCGAAGGAGGACGTGCGTGGCGTGCGCCGACGGCTCCTGGTATTGTTGTGATGAGGCCTTCCCCGGGTGACATGGCTGGTGATAAGGAGCAATCCGAATGGTCCAGCGGACTTCGGCGGCAACGGCTGCCTTGTACGAAGTGGACGAGACGGCTTGGCTGGAAGCAACGGCCGAGCTAATTCGTCAGGGGCAGTTGGATGCAGTGGAGCTAAACACCCTGGCAGAGTACCTAACGGACATGGCGAAGCGAGACCGCCGAGAGGTGTACAGCCGACTGGTCGTGTTACTGGCTCATCTGCTGAAATGGGACTACCAGCCGGATCGCCGTTCGGGGTCATGGCAAGGAACCATTCTGGAGCAGCAGCGCGAGTTGCGTCAACTCCTGGAGAGCGGCACCCTCCGAAACCATGCCGCCACAGTGTTTGCCGCTACATATGCGGACGCTCGAAAGCAAGCTGCGGCGGAGAGCGGATTGGTACGCGGGACGTTTCCAGAGGAGTGTCCTTGGGACTTGGACGGCGCGCTCGCTGACCGTGGAGAAGGCACCGAGCAAGACACTGGAGACCGGCCACGCGAATAACGCCCATGCGCGTCATTGCGTCTTTCTCCGCGTGAGTTGGCTTCTCCACTTCTGACCGTCGTTATAAGTCAGTCTCGATTGACGTATTGTTCACGGGCAGGGATGTAGTAGAGGCTCATGCTGCTTTGCTACGGCGACAGGACGCCCCGTAGGATGCCGCAGGACACTCCCTAGAACGGTCCGTTCTTAACCACTCCTTTTCTCCATTCCGCCGCGTAGCAGCGCTTCGAGGTGGAAGGTGCGCACCAGAGCCAGACCCACTTCACGCAGACTCTCCTCGTGCAATGTAGTAGCCGGCCACAAACAACAATCGCGCGGAGTGTGTGCGTTGTGAGGAAAAAACAGTACGAGCCTCTCCTGAAGGAAAGGGAAATACCAGCCGGGACTTGATGAAAATGGGTAGCTCAGTGAAAATGGTTAAAGAGGAGGGTGACACGTCTCGATCGGAACATTCCTCCTTTTTCCCCAACAACACGGTGGTTTCCCGTGAAAAAGCTCTTGGTTGTCCTGATTCTGCTCGGTTTGACTTTGGTGGGAGGAGCCTACTGGCTCCGCGGCCGCCGGCAAGCGAAAGTGGAACCGATCGCGTACACGGTCGCGGCGGTCGAGACTGGCACGCTCGACGACGTGGTCAGCGCCACCGGGTTGGTGCGGCCGCGCGAAGTGTTCGTGGTCGGCTCGGAACTGCCGGGCAAAGTGGTGGCGGTGCTGGCGGATTTCAATCAGATTGTCGCGGAAGGCGATGTGCTGCTGCGTTTGGATGATCGCATGGCGAAGGAACGTCTCCAACAAGCCGAGACGGCCATCAAGCTGGCGCGGGTCGGCATCAAGCAGGCGGAATCGAATCGCGATACCGTCGAAAAGGCGGTGAAACGTCTGCGCGCGATGTCGGATGAAGTTCGCAACCAATCGGATCTCGATCTCGCCGAAGGGAAGTTGCGAGCCGCTGAGGTGACGGTCGAAGCAGCGCGGCTCAAACTCCAGGAGGCCGAGGACGGCAAACGACAGGCGGAGTTGGGGCTGCGGCTGACGATCGTTCGGGCACCCATTCTCGAAGACACCGTCACGTCGGCCGCGACCACTCCGCCATCCAATCATCCGGGAACCGGGACACTCTCCGAAGGAGGCACGCCGTCGCGCCCGCGCCGCTCCTTCGTCGTGTTGGAGCGTAAGGTGTCGCTCAACCAGATGATTGCTCCGCCCTTGCAAGGCCATCTGTTCACGCTGGCCGCCGATCTCGACCGCATGCGCGTGATGGCCCAGGTAGGCGAGGGCGACATCGAGAAGGTACGTCGCGGGATGCCGGCACGCTTTACCGTCTCCGGCGCGGGTGAGGATTCGCGGAAATATATCGGCAAAGTCGAGGACATTCATCTGGTGCCCGCCAATGAACACGGGGCCGTGTACTACAAGGTGCTTATCGACGTGGGCAATGAGCGCGATAAGGCGACGAGAGAATGGCTATTGCGTCCGGGCCTGACGGCGTCCGTGGACATCATCCGGCGAGCGCATCCTTCGGCCTGGAAACTGCCGACGGCCGCGCTCAACTTCGAGCCGCCCGCCGCGCAACAAACCGAGGCCGCCCGCGCCAAGTTGGCTCGCTTGCCGAACGTCGCGAACCACGATCAATGGCAGACCGTGTGGATTATCGGCGAAGACAGCAAACCCTGGCCGGTTTTCGTCCGCACCGGGGGTAAAAATGCTCGCGGCGAGAGGGGCATTCAGGACGGACAGTTCACGGAGATTCTCGAATGGGATGCGGAATGGAAGCCGGCGCCCAGGCCAGGCCAGGCCGCGGCGATCCAGGTCATCATCGGAATGCCGGCGCCGAAAAAAGGGCTATTCAGTATCCCGAATATCAAGTTTTAGGAAAGACGCCGGAAGGGGCTTTATCCTCAAAGTGAGGCAGGAATAGGAAGGACAGCCATGCCGCCCACCATCGAATTGGAGAACATCGCCAAGGTTTACCAGACCGGGACGGTTCAGGTCCATGCCCTGCGAGGCGTGTCGCTGACCATTGATGCCGGCGAGTTTGTCGCCATCATCGGCACGAGCGGCTCGGGCAAATCGACGCTGATGAACCTGCTTGGCTGTCTCGATCGTCCGACTTCCGGCTTCTACCGCTTCGAGGGGCAGGATGTGGGCCGGTTGAGTCGGACGGCACTGGCGCGGCTGCGCAATCACAAATTGGGCTTTGTGTTCCAGGGTTTCAATTTGCTCAATCGCCACAGCGCGGTCGAAAACGTCGAACTGCCGTTGCTCTACGCGGGCGTGTCTGCTCGACAGCGCCGCGCCCGCGCCCTGGAGATGCTGAAATTGGTGGGCTTGGCCGAGCGCGTTCATCATGTGCCGAGCGAACTGTCCGGCGGCCAGCAACAGCGGGTGGCCATCGCCCGCGCCCTCATCAATCGGCCCCAAGTGCTGCTGGCCGATGAACCAACCGGCAATCTCGATTCGCGCACCGGCGAGGAGATCCTGACCGAGTTCCAGCGTCTCAACCGGGAACTAAAACAAACGATCATCCTGGTGACACACGATCCGTCCATCGCCAAATGGGCGGCGCGTTTGGTGACGGTGCGCGATGGTTGCATCGCCAGCGATGTTGTCGCGGAACCGGCCCGCACCATCACGGAAACGCCCGCGTCATCCCCCATTCGACCGTCTAGTAACAATGCTCCGCGCGAAGCGCATTTGGTTGTGTGAAAGGTTGTCTTCAAGGCGCTAACACAATGAATGGCCAGCCCGCAACGCCAGCAAGGGATCGTCCCTTGCTGGCGCTGCGGGCTGGCAAAAAGGTTAGTGCCTCTTACTTTCCTCTCCTTTGTACTCGGAGAGGAAAATAGAGATTCGAGGCACGCCATGAGCTTTCTTTCCGCCATCCGTGTCGCCCTGGGCGCACTGCTGGTTCACAAAGGGCGTTCCTTCCTGACGAGCCTTGGCATCGTCATCGGCATCAGTGCGGTTATCGCGATGGTGTCGGCCGGCGATGGGGCGCGGTTCCTGCTGGAAGATCGTCTCAACAGTTTGGGCAATAACCTCATCCTGATTCGGCCGGGCAGCCGGACGGCGCAGGGCATGGTGGCCGATTTTGAACCCATTACCGGCGAGGATGTGCGCGCCGTCCGCCAGCGTCTGGGACACGAACTCGTCGCCGTCGCGCCGACGCAGGTGACACAGCGCCTACTGACGACGCATACCGCTCATCACGGTACCTCCATCGTTGGTTGCACGCACGATCTGGAACTGGCGCGCGGCTGGAAGATGCAGGCCGGGCGATTCATCTCCGCCGAGGACGATAAAAAGATGGCCTCCGTCTGCATCATCGGTGTCACCGTGCAAAAGAAACTGTTCTCCCATCAGAGTAACGTGCTGGGGCAGAGCGTGCGCGTGGACCGCTTGAACCTGCGCATCGTCGGCGTGATGGCTCCCAAGGGACGCTCGCCGACCGGAGCAGATCAGGACGATCAAGTCTTCATGCCGCTGACCACTCTCCAGCGCAAGCTGGCCGGCGAGGAACGGCTGACTCTTATCATCACCGGCACCCGGAACGAGGGCGAGATCGAGAAGGCGAAGGCCGACATCAGCCGCGTGCTGCGCGAGCGCCATCACCTCAAGCCGGGCCACGAGACGTTCGACGTCAACAGCGTCTACGAGATTGCTGATCTGGCGGTGCTGGTGACGACGGTGTTGCAAAGCCTGGTCGCTATCGTGGCGAGTATTTCGCTGGTTGTCGGCGGCATCGGCATCATGAATATCATGCTCGTGTCGGTGACGGAGCGGACGCGCGAGATCGGCATCCGCATGGCCATCGGCGCGACGCCGGCAAACGTGTTGACGCAGTTCCTCATCGAGGCGATTGTACTATCGCTGACGGGCGGCCTTATTGGTGTGGCGCTGGGTCTGGGGGCAGCGATTGGTTTGGCGCGGTTAACGGGTTGGCCGATTGTCATCTCCCCGATCGCCGTACTCGTGGCGGGCGGCGTGTCCGGCGGGGTGGGCGTGTTCTTCGGCTACTATCCGGCGTGGAAGGCGTCGCGTCTCGATCCCATCCAAGCACTGCGGCACGAGTGAGCCATTCTTACCTGTAAGATAATATCCCTTGCTGGTGCCGCGGGTTGGTTCAAAACAATTGCCGTCCCTCGCGCAGCAGTCGCCACCAGCCGCGCAGACGCTGTCCCAGTGTGGACGCATGAGCGCTTTCCAGCAGGCCGTGCAGCATTTCCGCTTGCCGCCCCGCGCCTGGACCCAGCGCGAATTCGTAATGCGGTCGAAATCGGCCACCGCGCACACTCACGACTTGCGGCAACGTCATCTCCAGCAATCCCTCGGCCCCCTGCGTCACGCCCCAGCCCGTCGCGCCGCTTCCGCCAAACGGCGTGGCCGGATGCGCCGTCGAAACGATGACATCGTTGATCGCCACCATGCCAACGCGCAATTTCGCAGCCAATTGAATTGCTCTCCGTTCGTCGCGCGTGAAGATTGATGCACCCAGCGCATACGGACACAACGATTCCATGCGTAGCGCTTCATCAAGGGAATCGAACGGCAGCACGGCGGCCACGGGCGCGAAGGACGCCTCCTGGCATAAGGGCATCTCCGGTCGGGCATCGAGTACCACCCTCGTCATGCATGCGTCGTCGTTCCCCGGAGGCGCATCTACCAATAATCGGCCACCGTTGGCCAGCGCGTCGCGCACCAGTCGTTCGGCGAGATGGGCCTGCGCCGGTAGAGCCAGACGAACCGGATTGGCTCGCTCCGCCCATTCGCGCAAGGCGGCGCAGAAGGACGCATAGACCGGACGCTGCACGAAGGCGCGGCGCACGGCGAGACAGGTCTGGCCGCGATTGAGGGTAGCGCCGAACCACATGGCCCGCGCTGCCAGAGGGACATCGGCGTCTTCCAGGACGAACTGCGCGTCGCAACCGGATAGCTCCAGAGTCGAAGAGATCAAGCGTTCGCCGAGTTTGCGAGCGATCGCGCGTCCGGTGGAGGCCGAGCCGGTGAAAACAACATGATCCACGGCCGCATCGGTCAGCGCCTGGCCGGCCTCGCGCGTCGCTTCCAACAAAAGGAACAGATTGGTGGGGAACCCGGCTCGCATGAGCAAGGCGTGCAGGGCGGCGGCACTGGCCGGAGCCACTTCCGACGGCTTCCATAGCACGGCGTTGCCGGCTGTCAGGGTCTGGATTATTTGTGTGCCGTTGAGAAAAAGCGGATAGTTCCAGGTGCCGATGATGCCGACGACGCCGCGCGGCCGGCGATGCACCGCATCGCGCTGGCCCCACAGCCAGAGCGGGCGCAGACGGCGCGGCACTTGACGCGGACGCAGCAAACGTGCCGCCTCTCGTTCGAGGAAAAGACAGGCATCGGCCAGCGGCAGAATCTCGCACGCCAGCGTTTCCTCGGCCGGTTTGCCCACATCGCGGGCTACGGCGGCGCACAGACGATCGCACTCGCTTACCAGGAGATGGCGAAACGCGCGGATCAGCGGCAGACGCTGGCGCACGGTCAGACGACTCCAGGCCGCCTGAGCGGCTCGCGCCTGGATGAGTTGATCGTCGAGAAGAGACAGCAAAGGGGGAGGTATCATGGTGATGTCACTTCGAGAAAATCGCCTGCGGTCGCAGGGACGGGCCGCACCCGCCCCCACGGCCACACACGGTCCACGCCATGTTCAGGGATGGATACGCTGGCCTCGATAAAGCTGGAACGGGCTGAAAAAGCTGGGAGCAGTCGCCTGCATCTGGGCCGGCGTCGGGAACGTACTTTTGCCGGTTGGAATGGTGTTGGTCATGCGTGTGCCCGAGTAGAACAACTGGGTCAGTTTGAACCCGCCGGCGCGAGGCATTGATGAAGCGATAGGCGCGTTGACGTTGCGATAATCGACCACCGTGTTGGTTATTTGTCCGACGACAGGCCCGAACGTGATAACCTGAGCGTGCGCCGACCCCACTAGCCCCAGCGCGAGCGTCAGCCCCGCCAACCACATGAATTTGTGCATGGTCGTACCCCTTCCTCCTCTTGCGAGGATCACCGATCCGACAGGCGAAACAGAATTGGGAGAGGCCAAACCATAGCAAGCGCTCGCGTGATGTCAAGACCAATCGTGAACCCTCCATGGATGGGACTTGTTAGCCGAAAGCTTGGAGCCTATAATTCTTTGATTCGTTTTTGGGCGTGGTCGCGCTTTGCATGGGGGAGCAATGCGGATGCTTGCCAAACCAGTGCCGTGGAATCTCATCATCGCCAGCGATTTGGGGCTGTTGGCTCTGGTGCGGGCTTTCGTCGAGGGTGTCTGCCAGGTAGCGGGCTGCGACGAAAGGATCACCCACGCCATCGTCATGGCTACCGACGAGGCCGTCAACAATGTCATGCGGCACGCTCATCAAGGACATCCTGAAGCCACCATTCAGATTCAGTGCTTTCTCCATCCCGACAGCATTGAGGTCAACCTGCTCGACGAGGGAGCGCCCTTTGATCTCGCTGCCGTGCCGCACCTCGATCCCGCCGAGTTGCGTATCGGCGGCCGGGGCGTCTTCCTCATGCGCGCCCTTATGGACGAATTAAGCTGCCAACCGCGCGGCGAACGCGGCAACACGCTGCGTATGGTCAAGCGCTGCCGGCCAGAAATCCCCATCTCGAAAGGCGCTTAACTACCATGATTGTTGACCAGCCCGCAGCGCCAGCAAGGGTAACACTCATTTCCTTGCTGGCGCTGTAGGCTGGCAATTCACAAATTGGCGATCAACTGCTCGGTAAGCGTGGCCGTCGTGCCGTCGCCGCCGAGATCGTGTGTCAGCCCGCGCCGTGCCGATAATGTCCGCCGAACCGATTCCTCAATGCGTTGAGCGGGCCGCCGTTGTCCGATGTGTTCGAGCATCATCGCCGCCGAGCGAATCAGGGCGATCGGATTGGCCAATCCCTTGCCGGCGATGTCCGGCGCGCTACCGTGGACCGCCTCGAAAACGGCGTAGCGCTGTCCGAGATTAGCTCCCGGCACAAGGCCCAATCCCCCCACCAAGCCGGCGCATAGATCGCTCACCACGTCGCCGAAAAGATTTTCCATGACCAACACGTCGAAATCACGAGGATCGAGCGCCATTTGCAAACACAGCCGATCGACGTGGATTTCCTGAAATTCGAGGAAGGGAAAATCATCGGCGACGGCCCGCGCCGTGGTCAGGAACAGACCGTCGCTGAGGGGCATGACATCGGCCTTGTGACAAAAGGTAACGCGACGCCGTCCGCCATGCTGGGCCAACTCGAACGCATAGCGCACGATGCGCTCGGCCGCCGTCCGCGTGATGATGCGCAGACTCTCGACCACGCCGGGCACGACGACATGCTCTTGCCCGGAATACAGCCCTTCGGTGTTCTCGCGGACCACGACGAGATCGACGTTGTCATACGGCACGGCCACGCCCGGCAGCGTGGACACCGGCCGGACGCTGGCGTACAGGTCCAGCTCCTTGCGCAGACGAACATTGATGGACCGAAAACCCTTGCCGACGGGTGTTGTACAAGGGCCTTTGAGGGCGACGCGATAGCGACGGATGAGATCGAGGGTGGCGGACGGCAGCGGATCGCCATAGCGTTCGGCGGCACCCAGGCCGGCCATCGCTTCAACCCACGTCAGGTTCGCACCCGCTGCCTGAACGACCGCCTGCATGGCCGCCGTCACTTCCAAACCAATGCCGTCGCCGGCAATCAATACAACTGGGGTAGCCAAGAATCCACTCCCTGAGAGCGATAGAATCTTTCCGACAGGTTGCGGGATAGGACGGCGTTTGTCAAGCGACGAACCGCTTCCGGCGGACGGGGCATGTTCGCCCTCACGGATCGGCTTGTAACGATAGTAGCTGTTATGCGCTTTGGGAGGTGATTTTTTTCCCTGCCGAGTAGGAGTGCCGGCTTGAGGACGAACCGCTACAATGTTGCAATTGGCTGAGGAGAGTGCCGATACCTAAGAACACGCAGCGGCGCGGGTTTACGGGATTCACCTGTGGAGCTGAGACGGTATCATGCAGGCGCTGAAAGGGCTCTTCATGGAAAAATGGTTTTGCTGGGGCTCCATGGGAGTCGCCGGATTGCTCCTCCTCTTGTTCTTGCTCGACCTGTTTCTCAGCGTCCCCTTCGGCGGGATCAGTAAAGCGGTCGATGTCCTCATTATCCTCTCTTGCGGCGTCGTGCTTTACCTGGCCTATGATGCCTTCCGCGATCTGCGTTAGCCCGTAATCAAGAGCGCCAGTCCAAGAATCAGGTGGTGCCTCCGTAGCGTTGCCAAACCCTGCTCTCCTAAGAGGCAGTAACAAAATGGCGAGCCTCCCGCGTGAGCGGGGGGAGGATACAGTGAACCCTCCCCCCGCTCACGCGGGAGGCTCGCCAAAACGAGAGCGTCTCTCCAGGACTGTTCAGTTTGAA
>Ga0134126_10000599_pt1 | contig 45713 bp, 43 predicted proteins | sample KB31752_FD_96881 | JGI IMG/M metagenome (GOLD analysis project Ga0134126, IMG submission 96881) | Terrestrial soil microbial communities with excess Nitrogen fertilizer from Kellogg Biological Station, Michigan, USA - KB3-175-2 | ecosystem: Environmental > Terrestrial > Soil > Unclassified ...
CAAAGTCCTCACGCAGGGGCCCAGCTCGACCACGCAGGCCGCCGGCGAGGTCGTCGCCCCAGCAACCAAAGTCCTCACGCAGGGGCCCAGCTCGACCACGCAGCCGGCCGGCGCGGCTACGCACGCCGCTCCGGACACCGTCGCCCCCACGCTTTCGGGCCCTTCTTCCTCGCCACCGCTGTCCGCGGCGCCGCCGAGTCTTGGCGTTGAGGAGCCACAGCTGCCACTAGGCGGCGAACAGTCGAGCAAAGGTCCTGGCGGACCCACGATCCTGCCCGGCCCGCGTTCAATCCTGTCGTTCGGCGTAGCTTCCCCGGCGCTCGCATCGCTCGGCAGCCTGGTGGCATACTCCGCCTCGGGCGCCGGCCACAACGGCCCCCCGCCGGCGAGCATTCCCTCGAGCCCCGCTCCGAGTCCGGGCGGCGTCTCCGAGTCAACAGTCGCGGCTTGCGGCATTGCCCTATCGATCTTCCTCACACTTGTGGGCCTCGCAATGCTGGCGGCTCCGCGCGCCACGCGCCGGCTGCGCCTTGCAAGCGAGCCGTGGCGCCTGGCGCCCTTCGTCCTGATTCCCGAGCGCCCGGGCTAGCTCCCCCGGGCTGACTCGCTTGGGGGCTGGATCGTCCTGATCCAGCCGTTTCCTGGAATCAATTCGAAGCTCTCGAAAGGAGCTGTATCTGATGAAACGCCATGGCATGGTGGGCCGGTCGGGCAACGCCACCGCGCATGCTGCGGCGCTCGCTGACCTACGCAGGGTCGAGCGTGCGTTCGCCGGCTACGAGTGGTCGGAGCGCCGCCCGTTCGGGCGGGCTCGCAAGCGCGCGAGGGCACATGCTCTCGAGGTGCTCGAGCGCGGAGGTTCTGGCATCGACAACACTCAGGCCGCGCTACTGATCATCGCGGCGGAGTTGTTCGGCGCCATGAGGGTCGAGCTTGCGGCGTGCCGTCGAGACACCGCGCTGCTGGTGCAGGAGGTCGAGCAGGTGACGGGTCTTTCGAGGCTCGCGCTCGCCAGGGAGGTTCTCAGAGCGCCCGAGCTGTTGACCCTGCTGCCCGCGGTTGCGGTCGAGGTGCAGCTGGCGACGCTTGTGGCCTTCGCGTCGTTGCGCAGTGCGTCGCTGTGGACGCTCGACGACGCGGAGCAGGTGATCTGCGTGCGCCATGTCGGCGAGGGCAGCCCTTCCCGAGGCGCAAAGGAGCTGGCGCGGCGACTGCTCAACGGCGAGACCAGCGAACCGAACCCGCGTCGCCTGCTGCTCGGCCTCCCGGTCGGGCGCTGGCGGCGACCCCTCGCGGCGTTGGTCGCCTGTGCCAGACCCGGGATGCGCGACGGGGCTCAATCCTTCCTTGCAGAGGCCGTACTCATGCTCGGCGTGGTCCTCGAGCGCGGGGCTCTGCTCGCCGGCAACGCGGCTTCCGAGCGCACCCTGGTCCAGTCCAGTGAGCGCAAGCTCACTCGCTTGGGCTTCGATCTGCACGATGGCCCGATCCAGGACGTTGTCCTGCTCGCGGAGGACGTGCGTCTCTTCCGAGGCCAGCTCGAGATCCTCGCCGGTAACCCGCTGCATCGCAAGCGCATGCATGGCCGCCTTGATGACCTCGACGCCCAGCTCGGGGCGCTCGACGTCAAGTTGCGCCGGATGTCTAACGAAGTGCATGCTGCCTCGGTCCCGTTGAACCGGTCGTTCACTAAGGCCTTGCGTGACGTCGCCCAAGCGTTCGCAGCCCGCACGAACATCGAGCCCCGCCTCACGCTCGAGGGCGAGGTGACGATGCTTTCGGTGTCCCAGCAGATAGCTCTGCTGAACATCATCAACGAGGCGCTGACCAACGTCCGTGAGCACAGCAATGCAACGGAGGTGGAGATCGCCGTGTCGGTCAACATGCAGGGCATCGAGGCACAAGTACTCGACAACGGTTGCGGCTTCGACCTCGAGGCCACCCTCGTACGCGCCGCGCGCAAGGGACGCCTCGGCCTGGTCGCTATGCACGAGCGCGTGCGGCTACTCGGTGGGCAGTGCCGGATCGACAGCCGCCCGGGCGGGCCGACGATCATCTCCATCGCGCTGGAGCGCTGGGAGCCGCTCGTCCAAGAGAATCAGCTGAGCCACCTGTCGGCGTAGCCGCGGCTCGACGCTCCACGGGAGCGGACGCGCACTCGGCGGGGCTTTGGGGCTCGCCTTGATGCGCCGGGCTCTGAGGGCTCATTGACCGGCGACGACAGCCGCGCGTGACGTTCGTGCCCGCCGCGCGGGCGCGGCTAGCGACAAGGGACGTAAGCGGCGCGGGCTATGCTCCGTCGGCTCCCGCGATGCACCGCCCCACAGGCATAGCCGCAGACCTCGATCTCGGCGGACTCCCCAACGCGCGGCGCGGCGTCGAGCTCGCTCCGTACACGACCTTCGGGATCGGCGGTCCGGCCGACATCCTCGCCGTGCCGCGGAGCGCCGAGGAGCTCGCCGATGCCGTCCGCTGGGCCGAGCGCGAGCGCGTCGACTGGTTCGTGCTCGGCTGCGGCGCCAACATCCTCGTCGGCGACCTCGGCTTTCGCGGGCTCGTGATCAAGAACGAGGCGAACGGGATGGCGATCGCCGACGGCGTGATGCGGGCCGAGAGCGGTGTGATTGTCGCCGACGCACTGAACGCATCCGTCGAGCTGGGGCTGTCCGGCCTCGAGCACTACATCGAGATCCCCTCGACGGTGGGCGGCGCGCTGTGGCAGAACCTGCACTTTCTCTCTCCCGATCGCAGCAGGACGGTGTTCATCGCCGAGATCGTCCAAGGGGCGCGCGTGCTCAGCGGCGCGGAGGTGCGCGAGGTCGACCGCGACTACTTCCAGTTCGGCTACGACTTCAGCGTGCTGCACACCTGTCGCGACGTCGTGCTCGACGTGACGTTCGAGCTCTCGCCCGCAGACCCGGACGAGCTCCGTCGCACGATCCAGGCAAACGCGGCGTGGCGGCACGAGAAGCATCCGCCCGAAGCCGTGCACATGAGCGCCGGCAGCATCTTCCGCAAGATCGCCGACGTCGGCGCCGGGCGGCTGATCGACGAAGCAGGGCTCAAGGGCGTGCGCGTGGGCGGCGCGGAAGTGTCCCATCGCCACGCCAACTACATACTGAACGCCGCGCACGCCAGCGCGGCCGACGTGCGCGGGCTGATCGCCCGCGTGCAGGCCGAGGTGCTCGAGCGCAGCGGTCAGGCGCTCGAGCCCGAGATCAGCTTCGTCGGCGAGTTCGCGGGCGAGAGCGCCGCCTGAGCCGCATCGGGCTCAGCCGAACAGCAGCTCGAGCATCCGCAGGCCGAGGGCATAGGCGTCCGGCGCCTCGCTCTGCCGCGGCCCGGCCACGTTGAGCGTGCAGCCCGCCGGCAGCTCACCGAGCAGGCGCTCGACGCGCACGTGCGCGTCCGCGCCCTCGCCCGGGCCCACGCGCAGCAGCGCCCGCCCCATCTCGATCGCCGCCCGTTCGGTCGCCTCGACCCCCGGCGAGCCGCTCGTCGGCTCGCCACCGGCGAGGATGAGCAGCGTGGCATCGCTGTCGCGGACGTTCCAGCGCGTGCGCTCGGCAGGGTCGTCGCTGGGGGTCTCACGCAGACCGGGATAGGCCGCGAGCAGGCCCGGCGGGTCGGGCCGATCCTCGGCCCAGCCGCCGCGCGGGCACCAACCGCCGTAGGGGATGCCGTGCGCGATCGCGAAGTCGAGCGCGGCGCGGTCGACGCCGCTCTGCCCGCCCGAGACGATCCGCGCCGGGCTAGGGGCGCGCGCTGTCGCGTGCTCAGCGCGCGAGGTTGAACGCCTTCGTAGCGGTGACGGTGGGTTTGCCCACCGGCGTGAAGCTGCCCTTCGCCGTCAGTGCAATCGTCCTGCGATGGCGCAGCAGGACGCGCCCCCGGCGCGTCAGCTTGAGCACGATCGTCCTCGTGCCCGCCGTCGGGAACGTCAGGCGGCCGGCCGCGCAGAGCACGCGCGCGGAGCTTCGTGCGAGGCGCGTGCCCGGCGGCAGATACCACCACTCGATCGCCAGCGTTCCAGCGGTGAGCGCAGTGAACGCATAGGCGTAGCGACGGCGCTTGCGCAGGCTCGAGATCCGCGCGCTGCGTCCCTTCATCCCCAGCTGCTGGCGCAGGCTCTGGCGGATCTGGGCTTCCGTGAGCGTGGTCGAGAGGAAGGCGCGTGCCGGCGCCGCCGGTGCGATCGTCAGCGCGATCGGCGGGCTCGTCGCAGCCACGCCGAACGCGTCGGTCACGCGCAGGACGACGCTGCTCGTGCTCGCCGCCGAGGGGATTCCCACGATCGCGCCGGTCGCCTGATCGATCGAGAGGCCGGGCGGGAGCCCGCTCGCGCTCCAGCTGTAGCCGCCCACTCCTCCAGCCGCCACGGCGCTCGCCGAGTAGGGGACGCCGACCTGGCCATTCGGCAGCGAGCCCGAGAGCACCGCCAGGTCTGCCACCTGCGCGATCGTGAATTCCGCCGCCGGTCCCCGCCCGACCGCGTCGATCGAGGTGCCTTGTGGCAGCGACGCCGCCGTCGCGGTCGGGTTCGGCGAGCTCGTTCCGCTGTTGTGCGAGCTGCCGAGCTGCCCCCGCCGGTTCGAGCCAAACGCGTAGAGCTGGCCGCTCGCGGTGATCGCCAGGCTGTGCAGGCTGCCCGCGGCCAGCCCGACCGCGGGAGCGCCGGCGCCCGGCAGCGCCACCGCGACCGGCGTCGGGATCGGGCTTTCGCTGCCGCTGCCGGCCGCGCTGCCGAGCTCGCCGTACTGGTTTCGCCCGAACGCGTAGATCGCGCCGCCGGATGTGAGCACGAGGCTGTGGAAGCCACCGGCGGCGATCGCCGTCGGCCTCCCGGCAGCCGCCGGCAGGCCGACCAGCGCCGGCGTCGGGTTCGGCGTCGTCGTCCCGGCGTGCGTGAAGCTGCCGAGCTCGCCGTAGCGGTTGCCCCCGAAGGCGAACAGCTGTCCCGTCGAGGTCAGCGCGAGGCTGTGTTCGCAGCCCGCCGCCACCTGCACCACGGGGCCGCTCGCCCCCGGCAGCGTGACCCTGAACGGCGTCGGGTTGGGGTTGGTCGAGCCCGCGTTCACGGGCGTGCCCAGCTCGCCGTAGCGGTTGCCACCGAAGGCGAACAACTGCCCCGTCGAGCTCAGCGCGAGGCTGTGTTCGCAGCCCGCCGCGACCTGCACGAGCTGACCGACCAGGCCGGGCGCGAGCACCCGCTCGGCCGCCGGATTGTCGTCTTCGGTGCCGCTGCCGCTCGCGCGGCCGAGCTGGCCGAACTGGTTCTCGCCAAACGTGTACAGCTCGCCGGTCGAGGTCAGCGCCAGGCTGTGTGTGAGGCCGGCGGCCAGCGCAGCGACGCGCCCGCCGGCGCCGCTGAGCGTGACGAGCCGCGGCGTCGGGTTCGCCGCCGCGCTGCCGCTGCCCGCCGCCACCCCGAGCTGCCCGTAGCGGTTGCTGCCGAAGGCGAACAGCTGGTTCGTCGAGGTCAGCGCGAGCGTGAAGCGCCCGCCCGCCGCCGTCTCGACGACCGGGCCGGTTGCGCCCGGCAGCGCGATCAGGGCCGGCGTGGGGTTGGCGGCTTCGCTGCCCGTGGCCGTCGTGCCGTCGAGCTGGCCGGCCGCGTTTTCGCCGAACCCGTACAGCTGCCCCGGCGCTGCCGCCGCGCCGCTCACCGGCGCGAGCGCGAGTGCCGGCAGCAGCACGGCCACCAGCCTGGCGATCGCAGCACGTCTTCGCACGAACGCACGATCTTAACGGCGCTGGCCGGCCAGTGGCGCTGGTCGGCGCCGAGTGCGAGAACCGCCGGCAGCCGTCGCCCGGCCCCGCGCCGGGCCACCTACTCCTCGGCCGACTCGGTTCCGGCGACGGCGAAGACGATGTGGCGGCGCGCGAGCGTCAGGAACTGGTGCAGCTCGCGCGGGCCGCCCTCCAAGGGCTCGACCGTGGCCTCGGTCAGCGTGATGAAGTCGCGCTCGGAGGCGTTGAGGACGTCCGAGACGCGGCTGCGGTAGCCGTCGCGCGCGAGCGTCAGGTTGCCTTCGATGCGGTGGCGCTCCGTCTCGACCCGCACCCGCTCGCGCCGGTGGTCCATGCCCGATTGGTCCTCCTGCCAGCGCTGCTCGCTTGCCATGTCTGGCTCGCTTGCCATGTCTGCATTATCGGCAACGCCGGCGGGGGCCGTAGCTCTGTGGCGCGGCGTGGACCGCGCGGCTAGCGCGAGACCGCGTACGTGCGTGTCGCCGTGGTCCTGCGCCCCGTCGGGCCGACCGCCACGATCCGAACGCGAGCGGTCATCGTGCGGCGCTTGCCGAGCGCCCGCTGCAGACGGTGGAGCCCGCGCGAACCGACTCGCAGCCGCACGTGCCCGGCCTTGGCGCGCGGCAGCGCACGCGCGAGGGCGAGCAGCCGCACCGGCGTGCGGCCCCCGCGCGGCGCGAGCGTGCCGCTGGCGAGGATCTTGCAGCCGCGTTCGCAGCCGACGCTCAGCGCCAGCGCGTGTCGGGCAAGCACGCCGCTCGCGCGCGGCAGGCGGATGCGAAGCACCGGCGCGACGTCGAGCGGCGGCGGCCAGGAGCCTGCCGGCAGGCACCCGCTCGGCGCAGGGTTCACCGGGTTGAAGCGCTCGACGCGGTTGTTGTTCGTGTCCGCCACGTACACGCTCCCCGCGCAGTCGGTCGCTATCGCCGACGCCTGGGAGAACTGGCCGAGGCCCGTGCCGCGCGAGCCCCAGCGCGCGAGGAAGCGCCCGTTCGGGTCGAACTCCTGCACGCGGTTGTTTTCGGCGTCCAGTGCGTAGACGTTGCCGGCGCCGTCGACCGCCACCCCGACCGGGGCGCGGAAGCGTCCCTCGCCAACCCCGCGCGAGCCCCAGATGTGAAGGACGTTGCCGTTTGCGTCGAGCTTGACGATGCGATCGTTGCCTTTGTCGGCCACGTATAGGACTTCTTCACCCGCGGCGACACTGCTGACGGCCACGCCCGTGGGCTGCCTGAACGAGCCGGGCGCGTTGCCGGGCGAGCCGTTGCCGCCGCCGGTGCCCCAGCGCGCGAGCAGAGAGCCTTCCGGTCCGTAGACGAGCACGCGGTTGTGGCCGGCGTCGGCCACGTACGTGCGCCCCGAGCGTGGCGCGACCGCGACCGCCGCCACGCCGTTGAGCTGCGCGCCGCCCACGCCATTGGGCCCGCCCAGCTCTGACAGGTACGTGCCGTCGCCCCACATGCGCACGAGCCGTTCGTTGCCCTGGTCGGCCACGTAGACCGAGCCGCGCGGGTCGATGCCGATGCCCGTCGGCTTGAAGAAGCCCGCGCGGTAGCCGCCCGCGACCGTCCACTGCCCCGCGAAAGCGCCTGTCAACGGCGCGAACAGCTCGACGCGGTTGCCGACCGTGTCCGATACCAGCAGCCCGCCCGTGGGGTCGAGCGCGAGCCCGCGCGGACCGGTGAGCTGTCCGAGCCCCCGCGCCGAGGCGCCGATCGTGCGCAGGAAGCGCCCTTCCGGGTCATAGACCTCGATGCGACCGTTGGCCGTGTTGGCCACGTAGTTGTCGCCCGCCGGGTCGCTCGCGATCGCGCGGGGAAACGCGAGCTGCCCCGGTTTCGTGCCGTAGCCGCCCCACGCGCCTAGGAACGACAGGTCGGGCCCCAGCTTGACCACGCGATGGCCGAGGTCGTCGGCCACGTACGCGTTGCCCGCCGCATCGAGCGAGACGCCGTAGGGGAAGGCGAACTGGCCCGGCCCCGTTCCCTGCGATCCCACCGAGCTCTGGTAGGCGCCGTTGGGGTCGAATTTCTCGATGCGGTGGTTGTCGTCGTCTGCCACCAGCACCTCGCTCGCGTTGGCCGCGACGCCGCGCGGGTAGCGGAACTGGCCGGGTCCCGATCCCTTCGTGCCCCATTCCATCGCTTCGCCGCCTTCGAGGCTGAAGCGCTGGATGCGGTTGTTGCCCGAGTCGGCCACGTACACGTAGTTGCCGGCGACCGCGATCCCGCCGCCCGGTGGCTTGGTGTAGTCCTGCGAGGAGCCGAATCTGAACTGGCCCGGTTCCGAGCCCTTGTGCCCCCATTGCAGGATGAACGTCCCGTTCGGATCGAACTTCTGGATCCTGTTGTGGCTGGAATCGACCACGTAGACGTTCCCGGCAGCATCCGTCGCCAGGCCGCCGATCGGGCCGAACTGGCCGCGCCCGCCGCCGTAGGAGCCCCACTCGGCCTCGAACACGCCCGCGTCCGAGAACTTCTGCACGACGTAGCTGAGCTGGTCGGCCACGTAGACGTTGCCCTGCGTGTCCAGGGCGACCGCCTCCGGGAAGCGCAGCACGCCCTCCGCGCGCTGACCTACGATCGAGGCCGAGGCGTACGGGCACGGCGCGGCGCCCGCCCCCGGGCACGACTCGGCGAGCGCCGGCGCGGGTGGCGCGGCCGTGGCGCACGCCAGCGTCGCTGCCAGGCAGGGCAGCGCACGCATGAGCGATCTCATGTGGGCCTCAACACCGCACCCGGCGCGCCGGAGCGGTGTTCTCGGGGTCGGAGGATCGACCGTTTACCGGCCGACGCGCTGCGTCGCGCGCGCCGAGAGACCCGCGCGCGCGGCCGGCGCGGCGGGCGCCCCCGGCGGCAGCGGGCGGTTTCGCTCCTCACGCACGATGTACAGCGGGCGGTGCTTGACCTCGTCGTAGATCCGCCCGACGTACTCGCCGATCACGCCGATGGCGATGAGCTGAATCCCGCCGAGCAGCAGGATCGCGATCGTGATCGAGCCGAATCCCGGCAGGTAGGAGTCGAACGCCCGCAACGCGATCACGACGGGGATCGCCACGAAGGCGAGGCCCGCCGAGAGGATGCCGATGTAGGTGGCGAGCTGCAGCGGCAGGTGCGAGAACGAGGTGATCGCGTCGAGCGAGAAGCGCAGCATCCTGCGCACCGTGTACTTCGTCTCGCCCGCGTGGCGCGCGTCGCGCTCATAGGAGACGGCCGTCTGGTTGAAGCCGACCCACACCGTCATCCCGCGCAGGAAGCGCGAGCGCTCGGTCATCGCCAGCAGCGCGTCGAGCGCGCGGCGGTCGAGCAGACGGAAGTCGCCCGAGTTGGGCTCGAGGTCGACTTGCGCGAGCTTGTCGAACAGCTTGTAGAACCACGAGGCCGTGGCGAGCTTGAAGGCCGTCTCGCCCTCGCGCTGCCTGCGCACCGCGTAGACCACGTCGGCGCCCTGGCTCCACTGCGCGATCATGTCCGGGATCAGCTCCGGGGGGTCCTGCAGGTCGGCGTCGATCATCGCGACCACGTCCCCGCTCGCGTGCTCCAGGCCGGCCGTCAAGGCCGCCTGGTGGCCGAAGTTTCTCGAAAGATGAATTACGCGCACCCGACGATCCGCCGCCGCGATTCGGTCGAGCAGCTGCGGCGTTCCGTCGCTGGAGCCGTCGTTGACGAGCACCAGCTCGAACTCGTAGTCGGCCGCCGCCGCGCACGCGCGCTCGACGAACCGCTCGATCAGATCCTGCTCGTCGTAGACCGGCGCCACGATGCTGAGCAGCTTGGGGGTGCGGAGTGCTGTTTCGGGCATCTGCTGTCTCACGGGGATGTGATCGCGGGAAGAGTCCATCTGCTGACTATCTTCGGAGAAGCGCCTAAGCCGACGATGAATTTATCGTTCATCCTCTCTAGGAATGCCCTCCGACGGCCCCGCACCCGAGAGGACGCCCCTCAGACTACCGGCCGCGGCCCGGCACCTGAGCGCGCCCGTCATCGTCCAGTTCGTCAAGTTCGGCATCGTCGGCGTCTCGAACACGCTGCTCACCTTCGCCATCTACACGCTGCTGCTGAAGGTGTTCGGGGTCTGGTACCTCGCGGCGTCCGCCATCGGCTTCGTCGTCGGCGCCGTCAACGGCTTCCTGCTCAACCGCCGCTGGACGTTCGCCGGCCACGTGGGCGACTCGCTCACGCCCGTACGCTGGGGCATCGTGCAGGGCTGTGGCCTCGCGCTCAACTTGGGACTGCTCTACCTGTTCGTCAACGACGCCGGCGTCGAGAAGCTGCTCAGCCAGGCCTTGGCGACCGTGATCGTCACCGTCGTCACGTTCCTCGCCAATCGCGCCTGGACGTTTCGCATGCACCATCACCCGGTGCCCGCCGCCGACCTCGACGCCTGAGGGGCGGTCTGCCAGTAGCGGCCGACGTGCGAAGTCTCGTCGCGGGCCGCGCGCCGCCATATCGGCCCCGCAAGGGGCCCATCAAAATGGATCCCGGCGTCTAGCGGAAGACCGCGAGCAGCGACAGCCCGGCCGGGATGCGCCCGCCGCGGCCGATCAGCGCCGCCTCGAACTGCAGCGGGCGCTCGAGCAGCCAGTTCAGCGGCTGCGGCGGCACCCACAGGTCGAGGCTCGACTCGGTCGGCTTGCGGCTGAAGCGGTCGAGCACGCGCAGCAGGATCGCCGCCGGCAACAGCAGCGAGTTGAAGTACGTCGTGCGCACCTGTCGCCAGCCGGCCTCTTCTCCGGCCCGCATCAGCGAGTTGCGCGTGTAGCGGCGGAAGTGGTGGTTGATCTCGTCGTGACCGCTCCACAGCCATTGGTAGGCCGGCACCGTGACGAGCAGGGAGCCGCCCGGCGCGACCACGCGACGCAGCTCGCGCAACGCGCCGTGGTCGTCCTCGAGGTGCTCGATCACGTCCAGCGACGCCGCCATGTCGAAGCTGTCTGCCTCGAACGGCATCTCCAGCACCGAGCCCTCGATCACCTCGCCCGCGCCGCGCTCGCGCGCCAGGCGCACGCTCGTGTTCGAGAGCTCGACGCCCGTGACCGTGCCGTGGCGGGCGAACTCGACCATGTTGCGCCCGCTGCCGCAGCCCGCGTCGAGGATCCGCGCACGCGCCGGCAGGCGCAGATCGGCGACCACGCGCTCGATCACCACACGGCGTCCTCGGTACCACCAATGGCGGTCCTCCGCCTGGTGCGTCTGCAGCTCGTAGTCGCGGTCCATCCGGGGTGCATCCTGTCCTAAAGGCCGGTTGGATGGAGGTCCAGCACTGCCTTGACAGAAATCTTGGCACGCCATAATATATCTTCATGGCCACTAGAGAGCTGCCCCATTCGCCGGCCGTCGAGGACTACTGCAAGGCGATCTTCACGCTCGAATCGCGCACCCCCGAGCCGGTCGCGACGAACCCCCTCGCCGAACGGCTCGGGCTCACGCCCGGGTCGGTCTCGGCCATGCTCAAGCGCCTCGGCGAGCACGGCCTGATCGAGCACCACCCCTACCGCGGGGTGCGCCTCACAGACGACGGCCGCAGGGTCGCGCTCGAGGTGATCCGCCACCACCGCCTGCTCGAGCTGTTCCTGGCGAAGTCGCTGCGGATGCCGTGGGATCGCGTGCACGCCGAGGCCGAGGTGCTCGAGCACGTGATCTCCGAGGAGCTCGAGCAGCTGATCGCCGAGTCGCTCGGTCATCCCACGATCGATCCGCACGGTGACCCGATCCCCAGCGCCGAGCTCGAGCTGCACGAGCTCGAGACGCTGCCGCTCGAGCGCCTCCACGAGGGCGACCGCGGCGTGTTCGTGCGGGTATCCGACGCCGATCCCGAGATGCTCCGATACCTCTCGCGGCACGGGATCGCGCCGGGCGATCGGCTGTACGTGCGCGAACGCCAGCCCTTCGGTGGGCCGCTGCTCGTCGCCTTCGGCGAGGGCGAAGACGCCCGCGAGCACGCCATCGGCGGCCGCCTCGCCGGCGCCATGCGCGTTCAGCTCGACCGCGATCCGCAAAGCTTGGGGGACTCCGCTTGACGCCCGTGCGCCCCGACCCCGCGCTCGAAGGGGCCGGCATCGCGGCGACCGGCGGCGTCGGCGCCGCGACCGGCGCGCCGATCGGCCTCGGCACGAGCCAGCTCGAGCGCCTGCTCGCCAAGGGGCGCTTCCGCGCCACCCTGGCCATGCTCGGCCCGGCCTTCGTCGCCGCCATCGCCTACGTCGACCCGGGCAACTTCGCCACCAACATCTCCGGCGGCGCCAAGTTCGGCTACCTGCTGCTGTGGGTCGTGCTCGCGGCCAACCTGATGGCGATGCTGATCCAGTACCTGTCCGCGAAGGTCGGCATCGCCACCGACCGCACCTTCCCCGAGCTGTTTCGCGAAAACTACCCGCGCGCGGCGAGCAGGGGAATGTGGGTGCAGGCGGAGATCATGGCGATGTCGACCGACGTCGCCGAGTTCGTCGGCGCCGCGCTCGGACTGAACCTGCTTTTCGGCGTGCCGCTGCTGTGGGCCGGCGTGATGACCGGTTTCATCGCCTTCGGCATCCTCGAGCTGCAGACGCATGGCTTTCGTCGCTTCGAGCTCGCGATCACCGCGCTTCTCGGGATCATCTTCCTCGGCTTCCTGTACGAGACGCTCAAGATCGGGCCGACCGTGCATGGCTCGCTCTCCGGGCTCGTGCCGCACCTCGGCGACTCCGAGTCGCTGTACGTCGCCGTCGGCATCATCGGCGCCACCGTGATGCCGCACGCGATCTACCTGCACTCGGCGCTGACCAAGAATCGCGTGCCGATGCGAGACGATCGCGAGCGCTCCCGCGTGCTGCGCTTCGAGCGCCTCGACATCGTGATCGCGCTGACCTGCGCCGGCCTGGTCAACATGGCGATGCTCGCCGTCTCGGCGAAGCTGTTCCACGCGACCGGGCACACCGACGTCGACGGCGTACAGGCCGCCTACCACGGCTTCGCCAACCAGGTCGGGGGCTTCGCGGCGCTCGCCTTCGCAGTCGCCCTGTTCGCCTCCGGCGCCTCCTCCTCGAGCGTCGGCACGTACGCCGGGCAGGTCGTGATGAGCGGCTTCATCAACGTCCGCATCTCGGTGCTGCTGCGACGCGCCGTGACGATGGTGCCCGCCCTGATCGTGCTCGCCATAGGCGTGAGCCCGACCGAGGCGCTCGTGCTCAGCCAGGTCGTGCTCTCCTTCGGCATCCCGGCCGCGCTGATCCCGCTCGTGATGCTGACCATGCGCAAGGACGTGATGGGCGTGCACGTCAACCGGCCGCTCACGACCGTCGTCGGCGTCGTGCTGGCGGCATTGATCACGTCGCTGAACATCTACCTGCTCTACAAGCAGCTGCTCTGAGCGGCGTGCCGCGCGCCGACCGGGGGCAGCTCGCGGCCGCCACAGGCCCGCCCCGCAATCTCTCAGCGGGTCGCCGGCGTGCGGATCGAGTAATGGATCCTCTTGCCGTTGCCGCGCCACAGCGCGAGCGCCCGGTCGCTGCTCGGATCGGTGGCCAGCGTCGCCTCACTCCTCCGTTCGGCCGCGAACGCCGGCACGCCGGTAGGGCCGGCCGGCACGACCTGCTCCGGGCCGCCAAGGATCGTTGTGCCCGACCGCGCATCGATGCCGCGCGCCGCCACGAGCGCCTGACTTGCGAGGTCGAGCCCGCCTTCCTGCGTGCGCTGCGGTTCGGTCCAGAGGGCGATCGCCTCGCCGTCCGGTCCCGGCTGCAGGTCACTCAGCAGCGCGTCCCACCGCGAGCGCCGCCCGAACCGGCGATCACGAGCGCTCCGTGCGGGGCGGCCGTCACCGCCAGCGGCGGACGCAGCGCGAGCCTGCCGCCGCCGGGGCCGAGCGCGTAGGCCGGCCGGCCCGGCACGTCGCCCGCGCCGATGCGCGCGACGAACGTGCCGCCGCCCTGCGGGCAGGTGGGTGCGCCGCTCCAGACCACCGCGCCGGCGCCGGTCGCGTGCGTGGGCCTGTCGCGGGGAAAGACCGCGCGCGCCGCGCCAAGCGCCGGGCAGGCGCCGAGCGTCGCAGGCACCGACCACGATGCCGGCGCGGCCGCCTGTGCGGCCGCTCCGGGCAGGACGGTCAGCGTCGCGGCCAGCGCCGGGGCCAGCGCGCGAAATGGCGGCTTTCTCAACTGGGTGTTGCGGCCTGGGCTCGGACGCGCCCGGCGGCTAGGCGAGCGCCTCGCGCAGGAAGCTGATCGTCCGCTCCCACGAGAGCTGCGCCAGTGCCGGATCGTGGGTTCCGAGGCGGTCGACCTCGTTGAAGAACGCGTGCCCGGCGTCGTCGTAGTAGTGGAAGGTGACCTCGACGCCCGCGTCGCTCATCTCGGTCTCGAGCGCCTGCGCCTGCTCGAGCGGGATGAACTGGTCGGCCGTGCCGAAGTGTCCGAGCACCGGGCCTTTGATGTCGCCGAAGTCGGGCTTGCCGTGGGGCATCACGTAGTAGTAGGAGACCGTCGCCGTGATCTTTGGGCACGTCGCGGCCGCCCACACCGACAGCCCGCCGCCGAGGCAGAAGCCGAGCGAGCCCACGCCCGAGCCCTGAAAGCCCTCCTGTGCGCTGAGGAAGTCGGCGGCGCCGCACATCTGCGGCTCGACCCTGGCCATCGACAGCGCCATCATTTTCTGTTCGGCCTCGCTCGGCTGCGTCGTCGCCTCGCCCTCGAACAGGTCCGGCGCGAGCGCGAAGAAGCCCTCCGCCGCGAGGCGGTCGCAGACGGAGCGGATGTGCTCTTCAACGCCCCACCACTCCTGCAGGACGATCGCGGCCGGGCCGCGGCCGCCGGCCGGTGTCGCGAGGTAGCCGGAGGTCGGGCCGGCGCTCGTGGGGAACTCGATCTCGGGCATGAATGGCTCCTTGGACGTGTCGTGGTCTGAGCAGGCCGCTGCAACTGCGAGGCGCTCGCTGGAGAGCGCTCGCGCATCCTCTCACGAGCGACCCGGCGGGCGGCGCGGAGAGACCTCGCGCCGAGACGTGGCAGAAGCGGGCCGGGAGATTGGGTTTACAAACCGTAACCCGCGGGTACGAAATGGCTCGTGAGGGGAATGCGCGCGGGGCGCACTTTGGGGATGCCGGCGACGATCGTCGCCACGGTCGTGGCCGCTCTCGGCGCCTTCGGAGCGACCGCCGCGACGGCGAGCGCCGAACCGGCGCCCTTCGGCCACGCCTGCAAAGCGCAGGACGGTGTGCGCTTCTGCCCGACCGAAGGCCTCGAACAGCGCGTGCCCACGTTCGACGGCGTGCCGCTCGACGCCGACGTCACGCTCCCCCCGGAAGGAAACGGACCCTTCCCCACGATCGTGATGATTCACGGCTGGGGCGGCGACAAGACTTCGTTCGAGTCGAGCTCGCCCAACGGCGACGGCAACGAGACCTTCGACTACAACAACGTCTACTACGCCCAGCACGGCTACGCGGTGCTCACCTACTCCGCGCGCGGTTGGGGGAACTCGTGCGGTTCGGTCTCATCGCGCGAAGATCCAGGCTGCAAAGAAGGCTGGATCCGCCTCGCCGACCAGCGCTACGAGGCGCGCGACTCGCAGTACCTGCTCGGCCTGCTCGCCGACGAGAAGATCACCAAGCCGCGCGCGATCGGCACGACCGGCATCTCCTACGGCGGCGGCCAGAGCATCGAGCTCGCATATTTGAAGAACCGCGTTCGCCTGCCCAGCGGCGAATTCGCTCCGTGGACCAGCCCCAAAGGCAAAACGATGCAGATCGCCGCGGCCTATCCGCGCTGGCCCTGGTCTGACCTGGTCGACGCGCTGACGCCCAACGGGCGGTTTCTCGACACCGAAGTCGCACCCTTCGCCCAGAGCTATGAACCGTACGGCGTGGAGATTCAGAGCTACGTGTCCGGCCTCTACGCGCTCGGCAACGCGAGCGGGTTCATCGCCCCGGCCGGGGCCGACCCCGAAGCCGACCTGACGAAATGGTTCGCTGCGACCAACGCCGGCGAGCCCGTCAACCCCGAAGACGAAGCGATCGCGAAACAGATCTACACCTACCACCAGGGATACGGCCTCTCCGGCACGCCTGCCCCGATGATCCTGCAGAGCGGCTGGACCGACGACCTGTTCCCGCCGTCGCAGTCGCTGCGCGTCTACAACGCCGCGCACGCGGTCAAAGGCTACGCGGCACTCCAGTTCGGCGACCTCGGACACAGCCGCGGCTCGAACAAGGAAAACACCGATCACTACTTCCAGGAACAGGCCGCGAGCTTCTTCGACCTTCGTCTGAAACACGCCGGCACGAAACCGGCGAACGGGGCCGTCACCGCATACACGCAGACGTGTCCGCAGGGCGCACCCGGCGGAGGCCCGTTCACCGCGAGGAAATGGTCGAAACTGCACCCGCACACGGTCACCTTCGGGTCGGCGCCGGGCCAGCTGTTCACCTCCGCCGGTGGCAACGCCACGATCGCGGCCGAATTCGACCCGATCGCCAATTCGGACGCCTGCAAGGAAGTGAAAGCCGAAACCGAGCCGAACACCGCCAACTACACGATGACGAGCGCCGGTTTCACGCTGATGGGGCTGCCGACGATCACGGCCAACGTGAAAACGATCGGCCCGTTCGGCGAGATCGCCGCGCGGCTATGGGACGTCCTGCCCAGCGGCGAACAACGCCTGATCACGCGCGGTGTCTACCGCCTGAACGACAACCAGGAAGGCCCGATCACCTTCCAGCTGCACGGCAACGGCTATGAATTCGCGGCCGGCGACACGGTCAAGCTCGAGCTGCTCGGGCGCGACGCTCCGTATTACCGCGCGAGCAACGGCGTCTTCAGCGTCGAAGTCAGCAACCTGACGGTCTCGCTCCCGACGCTCTGAGGAGCACGGCCGGTCGCCGCCGTCGCCGGCGCCCACATCTCGCTGAGACGCGCTGAGGGCTAGCGGCCTGCCGGCGCCCGATCGCGGCGCGGTTTGCGCCGGCCGGCAGATTTTCCTCGGGCGCGCTTGGGCGGTTCGGCAAGCGCCAGCAGGTCCTTCATGCCCCGCTCGATCCCCGCGCTCAGCACGTCGATGTCGGGTGCGCCGTCGTAGTCGCCCGTGATGCCGAAGTAGAGCCCGCCGTCGTAGGAGAAGATCGCCACGACGATGCGGATCGAGCCGACGACCGGCACGAACGGATAGGACTCGACCATGCGCCGGCCCAGCGTCTGCACCGGCTGCTGCGGGCCTGGCACGTTGGTCGTCGCCGTGTGCATGTTCAGGCGTGGGGAGACCGTCACGAGGCGGCTGCCGAGGGCCAGCAGCAGTGGTGGCGCGAAGCCCGACAGCGACGTCAGCACGTCGCCGGCGACGGCCTGCTTGGACTGCTTGACGCCGTCCATCTCGGCGCGGATCCGATCGAGTCGCTGCGCCGGATCGTCCAGCCCGACCGGCAGCCCGGCGAACACGGCCGAGACGCGGTTGTTGTAGACGCCGCGCTCGCCGCGGCGCCGGACCGACACGGGCACCATCGTGCGCACCATGCGCTCGGGCGCGATCTCCTCGCCGCGCTCCTCCAGCAGGGCGCGAAAACCATTCGTGATCACGGTCAGCACGACGTCGTTCACCGTGCCGCCGATCGCCGCGCGCACGGTCTTCACGTCGGCGAGCCGGACCGTCGCCCAGCTCCAGCGCCGGTGGGGCCCGATCGGCCCGGTCAGCGAGGAGGCGGCGACCGGCCGCAGGCTCGGGCCGGCGGCGAGCGCACCGCGCGCCACCTCGGCGACGGTGCGCATCGTTTCGCGCGGCGCCCGCAGCGCCTGCCGGACCGTTTCGAGCTGGCCGGAGGGGCTCGCCCGGCGCACGAGCGTGCGTACGAGCACGTCGATTCGGGACGGCTCCGGCGGCGCAGACCAGGACGGGGCCGCGTCCGCTGCAGCCGCGCCGTCGGCGGCGGTCTCGTCGGAGAACATCACCGACATCAGGTCGGTGGCGGCGACGCCGTCGACCATGCAGTGGTGGACCTTGGAGAGCAGCGCCCAGCGCCCGCCCGTCATGCCCTCGACCATCCACAGCTCCCACAGCGGCTTGTTGCGGTCGAGGTGCTGGGAGAACACGCGCGCCGCCATCTGGCGCACCTGCGCGTCCTCGCCCGGCGCCGGGATCGCCGTTCGGCGCAGGTGGTAGTCGATGCTGAAGTGCGGATCGTCGATCCAGACCGGCGGCCCGGCGGCGAGCGGCACGGCGCGCACCTTCTGCCGGTAGCGCGGGACCAGCGCGAGCTTGCCGGCGACCATCGCGCGCAGCTCCTCAAACGGCGGCGGCGGCCCCTCGAAGATGCTCACGCCGCCGATGTGCATCGGGGTCGTGTCGTTCTCGACGTGCAGGAACGACGAGTCCATCGGGCTCATCCATTCCATGCGGGTCCGCTACCCCCCCGTCGGCGCCGCGTCGAGCGCTTTGTCGAGCACCCTGTAGACGTTGACGTTGACCGACATGCCGCAGTGGCTGCAGTCGATCGCGACCGGCTGGGCGTAGGGGTCGACGCACGCACGCCAATCGACGATCCCGTCGCTGTAGGAGTAGATCGAGGTGGCGTGCACGTGCCCCGGCAGCGGTGCCGCCAGCTCACGCCGGAACTCCGCGCAGCAGGCGCCGTCCCTGCAGCTCCTCGAGAGCACGCCCGGCACGCCGAGGTCGCCGAGCGTGGCGACAAGCCGCGCCGCGCGCAACACGTGCGAGGAGACCGCGAGGCCGTCTTTGACCGGCGAGCCGAGCATCGCCAGCCCCGCGACCGCGTCGGGCTCGCGCACCGCCAACGAACGCGCCAGGACGCCGCCGCGGCTCTGGCCGACGAGGAACACAGGCCGCTCCGTCTCTGAGGCGAGCGCGCGCAGCTGCTCGGCGAGCCTGCCCACCAGCTCCTCCGCGCAATCGACGTTCGCGCGCATGCCGCTCATGTGGACTCGGTGGCCGCGGCGCGAGAGCCACTGGCGCAGCACCGTCAGCGAGGCGTCGCCCGCCATGAAGCCCGGTATGAGCAGGACCGGCGGCGCGTCCGCGCGGCGCTCGACCGAGCGGAACAGGCGGCTGGACAGCAGCAGGGCGAGTTCGCGCCCGTAGCGCAGCTCCCCGAACAGCGGCGCCACCGTCGCCTGCCCGGCCGCGGGCTCCCCCTCGATCACACCCGCCCGTCCCCCCATGAATACATAGAGTACGCCCCGATGCGGCTTTCAGGAAGGCACGTGGTGGTGACCGGTGGCGGCGGGGGCATCGGCAGCGCGCTCGCGCGGCGCCTTGCCGAGGAGGGGACGCGAGCCGTGGTCGTCGCCGATCGCGACATGGCCAAAGCGCAGGAGGTCGCCGAGGAGTTCGGCGGCCTGGCCGTCGAGTTCGACGCGGGGCGCGAGAGCGGCGTCAGATCGCTGATCGAGCAGGCCGTCGAGGCGAACGGGCAGATCGACATCTTCATCTCCAACGCAGGCGTTCCCGGCGGCGGCGGCGGGCCGATCGAGACGCCCGACGAGACCTGGGACGAAGCCTGGCGCGTGAACGTGATGGCGCACGTGTGGGCCGCGCGCGCGCTGCTGCCGCCGATGCTCGAGCGGGGGGAGGGGTACCTGATCAACACGGCCTCCGCCGCCGGCCTGCTCACGCAGGTCTCCTCGGTCGGCTACAGCGTCACCAAGCACGCAGCCGTCGCGCTCGCCGAGTGGCTGGCGATCGAGTACGGCGACGCGGGCATCAGCATCTCCTGCATCTGCCCCCAGGGCGTGCGCACGCCGATGCTCGAAATGGCGATGGACGAGCCCGCCGGCGCGGCCGCGCTGCGGGCCGGCGGCGTGATCGAGCCCGAGGAGGTCGCCGACGCCGTCGTCGCCGGGATCGACGAGGAGCGACTGCTGATCCTGCCGCACGAGGAGGTCGCGCGCTTCATGGCGCTCAAGGGCTCGGACCCACCGCGCTGGATCGCCGGCATGCGCAAGCTCGTGCGCAATGCGCGCGCGGCCGCCGAGTAGCCGAGCGTCGCGCCGAAGCCGGGCGCCGACTGCGCGCCACGAGCGTTGCCGGGAGCTGAGGCCGCTATGCCGTGCCGAGCGCGACCCGGATCAGCGGCGCCGACGTCGGGCGCGCGCTGCCCCCGGCGGGCTCGCTCGTCACGAGCACTTCCCTGACGCCGTCCAGGTTCGGTACGTGAACGGCGGCGCTTCCCGCCCGGGTGACGCTGAACAGCGCGTCCGTCGGCTGCGGTTCGCCCGAGCCGCGTTTGAGCCAGACCTCGTAGATCCGGCCGAGCGCAGGTCGCGGCATACGCCTGAGAACCAGCTCGGCGTGCCCGTCGCGCTGGTGCAGCGCGGCCGTCGCGCCCGCCGGCGCCGTGCCACGCGTCACGACCGAATGCGACGAGGAGCCGATCGTGACGGCGATCAGCACGGCCGCGATCGCAGCCAGCGCGAGCCCGGCGCCGGTCAGCGCGAGGCGGGGCACCCGCGTGAAGCCGGCGCGTCTCGGCGGACGGTCGGCGCCGATGCCCGCGGCGTGGAGCAGCTCGGCCTCGGAGCGCACGGTCGCGAGGATTCGCTCACGCATCTGCGCCGGCGCGCGCACCGGCGGCACGCCCGCGGGAAGCTCGTCGACGATCGGTTGCAGCTCGGCCACTTCCGAGCGGCACTGCGCGCACCCGGCGAGATGCTCGCGGAAGCGCTCGAGCTCGTCGTGCTCGAGCGCGCCGAGCACGTGGGCCGCCGCGTCGTCTGCGCGCGGGCAGCTCCAGTCAGACCCGCGCGGACTCATCCGCCCACCGCCTGCCAGCCCTGGAGCTCGCCGCGAAGCTTCTGCAGGCCCAGGCGCATGCGGCCCTTCACGGTGCCCACGGGAGCACCCAGCATCGAGGCGATCTCCGTGTGCGTGAAGCCGCCGAAGTAGGCGAGCTCGATCACGCGGCGCTGCTCGGAAGGCAGCCCCCAGAGCGCGCCCCGGATCTCGTCCGAGACGGCGTTCTCGACGGCCTGCACGTCGGTCCGCTCGGCCGCCTCGAGCGTGTCCTCGATGCCCTCGTCGCTGACACGGCGGCGCTCGTGAACGCCGCTGCGCCGCAGCGCGTCGACGGCGCGGTTGTGAACGATCCCCAGCGTCCACGTCCGTACGCTCCCGCGCGCTCGGTCGTAGCGCTCGCCGCTGCGCCACAACGAGAGAAACGCCTCCTGCGCGATGTCCTCCGCGAGCGAGCGTCGGCCGCAGATGCGGTACGCCAGCGAGAAGGCCGCATCGGCGTGGCGCTCGAGCACCACCTCGAACGCGTCGGCGTCATTGCCCGCCACCAGTTCCATCAGCTCCTCGTCGGCGAGCCGTCGCAGCTCTTCCTTGGAGTTGACGCTCGGACGCAGCAGGCGGGGCATGCCCTGACTGTACGCGCGAGCAGCGACTGCGGATCACCCGTGCGCACCCGCGCGGATGCCCCTCGGTGGTGATCCGAGCGTGGCTCGGCCGCGCCTAGGCCGGCAGGGAGAGCACGTGCGCCCTGGCCGGGTCGATGTTGCCGTCGAGCAGGTCGAGGTAGGCCTGCTCGAGCGGCGCGCGACCCTCGCCGGGGATGACCTCCAGCCAGCCGCCGCACCACTCGACGTACGGACGCCAGGCATCGCCGACGCGCGTCTCGAATCCGTCGCGGCCCCACTCGGTCATGCGCTTGGCAACGCGATCGGGGGCGAAGAAGAACGTCGGCGGAGCGCCCGGGAGCGACTCCGGCACGGCGCCCATGCGGTCGTGGTGCGTCGCGCCGACGACCGCCGAATGTCTCAGCGCCTCGCCGAAGTGGGTGTGCACGTCGTTGCGCACCTGCGCGTCGCCGGCCATGTCGACGTACACCGCCGGATCATCGGCGAGCGATTCGACCTCCCCGTAGCTGACGACGCGGTCGTATACGCCGAGCGACTCGGTGAAGGCCGCGGCGCGAGGGGACGTCAGGCCGACGACCTCGACGCTGTCGCGGCGCGAGAGCAGGAAGGCGAGCCCGTTGGCCGTCTTGCTCGAGGCGCTCGAGAGCACGACCGTGTTCGCGCCGAAGAGCGACGCGTCATCGAGGAAGTCGTCGATCAAGAAGGAGGTGAAGAACAGCGGGCGCAGGAGCATCTGCAGCTCCTCGGTATCGGCCGCGTAGATGGGGTCGGCCTCGACGCGCGCGTAGCTGTTGTACGCGGCCGGCAGGCTCGCGCGATGCGGCGAGGCATCGAGGAAGCCGCGCTCGTCGATGCGCGCCGGCCTCACCACCAGCTCGCTCGACGGCGGCAGGTACCCATACACGCGCGCGCCCGGTTCAAGCGCCTCGGCCTGGCTCTCGACGACCTCGCCGAAGCCCCATACCGGCATCCGCCCCCACCCGTCCTCGGCCGGGAAGAAGCTCCAGTAGGACATCGCCTCGCCGAAGTTGGCGTAGGTGATGTTGTTCGCGCTGAGACCGAAGCGCTCGACGCGCAGGCGCGCCTCGCCGGGCTCGAGCGCCGGCGCCGGGTCCTCGGCGAAGCGGCATCGGTGCAGGTCGTCTCTTGCGATCAGGAAGTCCATGACCGCAAGCCTACGCCGCGAAGCGCCGGAGCATCCGCGTCTGGCGCGGCAGCAGGCCGAGCGCGAGCGCGATCGCCGCGATCACGGAGCCGCCGAGCAGCACCTCGACGGCGCCGAGCGCGCCCGCGAGCGGCCCCGCGAGCGCGTAGCCGAGCGGCAGCAGCGCGAGCGAGACCATCCAGTCATACGAGCTCACGCGCGAGAGCTTCTCGGGTGGGATCCGCTCGGCGAGCGCCGTCATCCACCACACGTCGAACAGCGCGATGCCTGCCCCGCCGAGCAACATCGCGGGGACGACGAGGTACAGGGTGACCCCAGCCGCGTAGAGCACCGCCACGCTTGGCCACAGCAGGATCGCGAGCATCGCCGCACGCATCGGAAAGCGCGGCCGCCAGCCGATGCCGAGGAGCGAGCCGAGGATCGTGCCGATGCCGAGCACCGCCGAGACGAGCCCGTAGACGCCGATCTCTCCGTACTGCGCGCGCGCCACGACCGGGCCGAGCACGAACCACGGCGCGAGCCCGGTGAAGAGCGCCGCGCAGAAGGCGGCCAACGTCGCCCATACCCAGCTGCGCGAACGCACCTCCCGATAGCCCTCACGGATCTCGTGCCAGACGCCCACGCGCACGTGCGCTGAGTCCTCGTGCGTCGCCGGGGCGGGCGCTGCGGCCGGCTGCGGAAGCTGAGCGGCCATCGCCACCGGCGCGGGCGCCTCGAGTAGCGCGCCCGCCAGGTGGGTCCTCTCGCGACGTCGAGGTCGCACGCGCGAGAGCAGTGCTGCGCTGGCCAGGAACGTCGCCGCGTCCAGCGCGAACGCCCAGCCCGCGCCGAGACCGAGCACGAGCGCCGTTGCCAGCGCCGGGCCGGCGAACTCACCGATGTTGTTCGACAGCGTGCTCAGGCCGTTGGCCTGCTGGATCTCCGCCTCGGGCACCGTCTGCGGCAACAGGCCGTTGGCTGCCGGGCGGAAGAACGCCTCGGCGCCTCCGAACACGGCCTCGATCACGACCAGGTGCCAAATCGCCACGATGCCGGTGAAGATCAGCGTCGCCAGCAGCGCGTGCAGCGCGAAGCGGACGAGGTCGGTCACGACCATCACGCGGTGGCGCGGCAGGCGGTCGGCCCACACGCCGCCGATCAGCAGGAAGGCGACCAGGGGCAGGCTCGCCGCGGCGAGCACGAGCCCGAGATCGGTCGCGCTGCCGGTCAGTTCGATCACGAACAGCGCGAGCGCGACGATCACGATGCAGTCGCCCACGACACTCGCCGACTGCGCCAGCCACAGGTAGCGGAAGTCGCGGTGGCGCAGCACGCGCAGCTGGCGGGCGAGGTTGCTCATCCGCGCAGCTTGACGTAGGGACGGGCGGGCCCCGCCTGCCGCTCAGCGCTCGCCGTCGTAGTACTCGACGTGGCCGTCCGAGCGATGCAGCATCACGCGGTCCTCGTCGTTGCCCGGCCACACGCCGATCTTGTCGCTGTCGGGATAGACGGCCACGGCCGGCTCGTGTGCGCTCGAGAACATCAGCACGCGCGCCGGCTGCTCGCTGCGGTTGCCGACCTTGTGCGCGCCCGCCGGCCCGGGCGCGAAGCAGACCAGATCGCCCCTCGCAAGCTGCTGCTCGCCGTCGGGCGAGCGCAGCACGACCTCGCCCTCGAGCACGAGCAGCCACTCCTCGACGTACTCGTAGTGATACGGGCAGATGCTCTGATCGGGCGGGAGCGAGAACGCCTTGACCGCCAGTTCCGCGCCGCCCGCGGTCTTGCCGACCCGGGCCATCCCCGCGTGAAAGCCCTCCGGGTCGTTCTCGTCGAACTCGAGCTCGTCGTCGAAGACGTTCGCAGGCCCCATCGCGGGGATCATCGCAGGCACCGTCCGCCCAAGCCCCAGCTACCCGCAGCCCGTGATGCCGCCGTCGAGCGGGATCACGGTGCCGGTCAGGTAGGCGCCTGCGCGTGAGGCCAGCATCAGCGTCAGGCCGGCCACGTCGTCGGGGCGGCCGATCCGCCCCAGCGGGACGCCGTGCTCGATCGCCTCGCGGCGCCCCGGATCGTCGAGCGCCCACGCCATCATCTTGCTTTCGAAGGGCCCGGGCGCGATCGCGTTGACCGTGATGTGCTCGCTCGCCAGGCGCTTGGCGAGGTGGCGCGTGAGCATGTGGACGGCCGCCTTGCTCGCGCTGTAGCTGTAGTTCTCGAGCAACGGCGTGCGCAGCCCGTCGATCGAGCCGATGTTGATGACGCGTGCCGGGTCCTCGGCGTCGGCGGCCGCGCGGAGCGCACCCAGGAGCGCGACGGTCAGGTGGAAGACGCCCTCGACGTTGGTGTGCTGAACCTTGTCCCAGCCGCTCGACGGGAACTCCTCGAGCGGGGCGCCCCACACGACCCCGGCATTGTTGACGAGGATGTCGAGCGCCGGGAAGCGCTCCTGCACGGCGGTCGCGAGCGCCTGCGCGCCCTCGGGCGTGGAGATGTCGCCCGGAATCGCCTCGCAGTCGCCCAGCTTGGCGAGCTCCTGCGCGGTGGCATCGACCTCAGCGGCCTTGCGCGAGGAGACGATCACGCGCGCGCCCGCCTGCACGAGGCCGCGCGCGATCATCAGCCCGATCCCGCGCGAGCCGCCGGTCACGAGCGCGCTCTTGCCGGATACGTCGAAGAGGCCGTCGCTCATCGTCAGTCTGAGAACTCGGCCGGGCGCTTCTCGAGGAAGGCGCCGACCGCCTCGGGCAGCCCGCGGCTGAACGTCGCCATGATCTGCTGACGGTCCTCGTACTCGACCGACGCCTGCTCGGAGGGGATCTCCAATGCCGCCCACATGCCCTGCTTGGTCAGGCGCACTCCCCACGGCGCGAGCGAGGCGATCTGCTCGGCCGCCTCGACGGCGCGCTCGAGCAGCCGCGGCTGATCGACCACGTCCGCGAGCAGCCCGATTGCAAGCGCCTCCTCGGCGTCCACGCGTCGGCCGGTCAGCATCAGCTCGTGCGCGCGCGAGGCGCCGATCAGGCGGGGCAGCAGCCAGCTGGTGCCCATGTCGCAGTTGGACACGCCGATGTTGATGAACGCCGCTCGGAAGACGGCCTCGGGCGCGGCGTAGCGAATGTCGCAGCCGAGCGTCAGCGCGAAGCCCAGACCCGCCGCCGGTCCGTTCACCGCCGCGATCACCGGCTGGGGCAGCTCGCGCAGGCCGAGGACGAGCGTCGACATGTGCTGCTGGTTGAGCAGGCGGTCGCGCGGCTCGTCGCTGCCGTCGTTGCCGGGCGCGGCACCGTAGCCGCGAAGGTCCACGCCCGCGCAGAAGCCACGCCCCGCGCCCGTCAGGATCACGGCGCGACAGGAGCGGTCGTACGCGATCGAGCGCAGCTGCTCGTGCAACTGCTCGCACAGCTCGGCCGTCATCGCGTTGAGCTGATCGGGCCGGTTGAGCGTCAGCTGACGAACGCGCGGGGTCGGCGAGTCGACGAGCACGAGCGTGTCCATGGCTGGCGCCATCCTATGCTCCCCGGCTCGACCGGCGCGCTCGCAGGCCGTCAGGAGGCCGTCTCGGCGCCGAGGCTGTCCGCCATTCGGGCTCGGAACTCGGCCGTGCTGTTCTCGTGCGGGAACGGGTCCGATGGGACGGCCACGCCCAGGGCGGCGCAGATCGGCTCCCAGCCGTCGCCCGGCTGCCACTCGACCAGCTGCTGCGCGGGCACCTCGCTGCGGACGCGCTCGTTGTGGCGCGTGTAGGCCGCCATCGCCGCCTCGGGGTCGCGCCAGTCGGGCGTGAAGCGCCGGGCGAAGACCTCCCGCACCATCGCGCGGTGCGCGGTCAAGCTCACATCCTCGGGCGGGACCTCGGCGCTGAGGACGCCGACGATCGTACGTTCCATGCTGGCCCACCACTGCTGGGGCGTGGCGCGCGTTGAGAGCAGGACGACCGCATCGGGGTTGGCCGCGGACAGCTCGGGCCAGAACGCGGCCGCGGGCCAGTCGACGCTGGCGGTGTACCCGCGCATCAACGCTTCCCAGTCGACCGACTCGCCGCGCGCCGCCGCATCCCACGCGGCGACCGACTCCGGAGCCACCTCGAGCATGTGGTAGCAGGGTCCCCCGGTCAAACGCTCGAGCGCGTTCTTCAGCGACGCGGTGCCCGTGCGCCCCAGCCCCGCTCCGACCACCTTCAGCTGCATCGCTCAGCCGCGTGGGTAGTGGAACGCCTGAGTCTGCGTGACCTTGGCCGCGAGCGCGCCGTCTGCGCGCGCGATCTCCGTCTCGATCACGATCGTGCTGCGCCCCGCGTGCAGCGGCCGCGTGCTCGCGGTGATCGCGCCCTCGCGGACGCCGCGAAGGAAGTTCGTCTTCGACTCGATCGTGGCCGTGCCGATCGCCCCGTCGGGCAGGTTCAGGAACGCGCACACGCCACCGCAGCCGTCCGCGAGCGCCATCAGCGCGCCGCCGTGCAGGAGACCGCCGGCGGTGCACAGGTCGGGCCTGTAGGCGAGCTCGGCCACGACCAGCTCGGGCGTTGCGTCCAGCAGCTCGACCCCGAGCAGCGCGAACAACGGCATCGAGTCGCGGAACTGCTGCGGGGTGGCAGTCGGCGCCGCATCGGTCGAGTCGCTCATCGCGCGATCATATGGGTGTGTGAGACTGGCGCGCGTGCAGGTGAGAGGGGAGCCGGGAGCGCACGAAGGCCGGCCGCGGGTCGCCTCGGTCGGCCACATCGAGTGGGTCCAGTTCGCGCGCGTCGAGCACGTCCCGCGTCCGGGAGAGGTCGCCCATGCAAAGGACGCCTTCGAGGAGCCGGCGGGCGGCGGCGCCGTCGCCGCCGTGCAGCTCGCGCGCCTGGCCGGCGACGCGCTGCTGCTGACCGCGCTCGGCGAGGACGAAGCGGGCAGGCGCTCGCACGCCCGCCTCGCTCAGTTCGGCGTCGACGTGCGGGCGGCTGCGCGTGACGCCCCCACGCGGCGCGCGGTCACGCTCGTCGACGATCGCGGCGAGCGCACGATCACCACGTTCGGCGAGCGCCTGGAACCGCTCGGGGAAGAGCCGCTGGGGTGGGACGAGCTCGGCCGGATGGACGCGGTCTACTTCACCGCCGGGGACCTCGCCGCGCTGCGCGCCGCCCGCGCGGCGGCCGTGCTCGTCGCCAGCCCGCGTGCGCGCCACGCGCTCGGGCACGGGGTCCGGCTAGACGCGCTCGTGCTCAGCGCGGACGATGCGATCGAGCGCCGGGAGGCTGCTCGCGCCGAAGCGGAGGCCGACGTGGTCGTGCTCACCGACGGCGCGCGCGGGGGCACCTACTACGCGCGTGACGGGCACACCGGCAGCTGGGCCGCAGCCAGCCCGCCGGGAGCGCCGGTCGACTCCTACGGTTGCGGCGACTCGTTCGCGGCTGGGCTCGCATATGGCCTGGGGGCGGGGATGGAGCTTGATCGGGCGCTCGCGTTGGGGGCGCGCTGCGGCGCGTTCTGCCTCACCGGCCACGGCCCATACGAGCGCCAGCTCACCGCCGCCGACCTCGCTGAGCCGGACCTGGCCGGTCCCTAGACCGACGGCAGCTTCTGCGTGAGCGAGAGCACGGGTGCGAACAGGTCGCCGCGCTCGGCGATCCGCTCGAGCACCGCGGCCGCCTCGAAGCGCAGCGCCGCGGGATCGCCGCGATCGAGCGCGGCGCGCACCTCCTCCCATTCCAGCGGCGTCGAGACGGTGGGGTGCTCGACTGCACGCAGCGAGTAGACGGACACGGTCGTCTTGTTGCGGTCGTTCTGGCTCCAGTCGATCAGGACCCTGCCCGGCCGCTCTGCCTTGGTCATGCGCGAGACGACGAGCTCCGGCTCGGCCTGCTCGAGCAGCTCGGCGACGGCCTTCGCGAAGGGCTTGGTCTGCGCGAACGTGACATCCGGGTCGTTCAGCGGCACGTACAGCTGCAGGCCCTTTTTGCCCGACGTCTTGACGAAGCTCTCGAGCCCGAGGTTCTCGAACATGCCCTTCAGCGTGAGCGCGAGCAGACAGCACTCGATCGCCGTCGCCGGCGCGCCTGGATCGAGGTCGAAGACGAGCATGGTCGGGCGATCGGGCGCCGCCGCGCGCGCGAGCGGTACGTGCAGTTCGAGCGCGGCCAGGTTCGCCAGCCACACGACCGTTGCGCGGTCCTCGGCGAGCAGGTAGTCGATCGGCTTCTTCCCGCTCGGCAGCGTGACCGTCCTCACCCACTCGGGCCTGTGCGGCGGCGCCTGCTTCTGGAAGAAGGCCTTGCCGTCGACGCCGTCCGGCCAGCGCTTGATCGTCAACGCGCGACCCCGCAGGTGCGCGATGATCGTCGTCGCGACAGCGGAATAGAAATCGATCACGTCGCGCTTGAGGAAGCCGGCAGTCGGGTAGAGCGGCTTGTCGAGGTTGCTCAGCTTGAGCTCGCGTCCCTCCACGGTCGCCGTCGCCTTGTTCGCGCCCTGCTCCTGCAACACGAGTGGCGGGTCCAGCGCGTCGCTCGCGCCCGGACCCGCTCGCTGCTCGCGCACGACCTCGCCTGCGGCCTTGTCCTCGCGCAGGCCCTTGTAGGAGGGGTGGCGCAGGATGCCCGCGGAGGTCCACTCGCTGAACTCGACCTCGGCCACGAGCTCGGGCTCGACGAACACGGCGCCTCGCGGCGGAGGCTCGCCGGCATTGAAGGGTGAGTCCTCGCGCTCGAGCGGTTTGAGCAGCTTGCCCAGGCGGTCGAGCTCTGCGTCGCTGAAGCCGGTGCCGACGCGCCCCGCGTAGTGGAAGTCGCCGCCGGCGTCGTAGACGCCGAGGAGCAGCGCGCCGATGCGGCGCTCGCGCCGCCCCTCGCCGGGGAGCCAGCCGCCGATCGCGAGCTCCTGGCGGCCCACGTTCTTGACCTTGATCCAGGCCGCGGTGCGCGCCCCGGGCTCGTAGGGCGAATCGAGCCGCTTGGCCACGATGCCCTCCAGCTGCTGGTCGGCGGTCGCCTTCAGCACGTCGCGACCGCGCCCTGAGAGGTGCTCCGGGGTCCGCCACGCATCGCCGCTCAGCGCGAGCGCCTGCAGCAGCTCCCGCCGCTCTTCGTAGCGCAGCCCCATCAGCGAGTGGCCGTCGAGCCACAGCAGGTCGAAGATCATGTACGTCACGGGCGTGGCCTTCGCCAGCCGTTTGGCCTGCGCGCTCGAGCCGACGTGCATGCGACGCTGCAGCGCCGCGAAGCTCGGGCGGCCGTGCTCGTCGAACGCGACGATCTCGCCGTCGAGGATCGCTTGGTGCGAGCTGAGCGCGCGCCCCAGCCGGCCGAGCTCCGGGTAGGAGCCGGTGATCTCTTTCAGGTTGCGGCTCTCCAGGCGCAGCTCGCCGGGCGTCGAGTAGGCGATCGCACGCACCCCGTCCCACTTGATCTCATACACCCAGCCGTCGTCGTTGCGCGGCAGCGCACCAGCTCGCGCGAGCATCGGCTTGACGTGCTCCGGCATCGGCTCGCGGGCGAGATCCGCCGCCGGGTCCATGCGGTGGATCATCCACTCCTTCGGGCGCTCGTCCGATGAGGGGGCCGAGGAGATCGGGAACAGCGCGTAGCGCGCGTCGACGCGCTCGCCGTGCAGCGCGACCTCGATCTTGCGCGGCTGCCACTCGAGCACCTCGTAGGTGCCCCGGTCCCAGATCTTCATCGTCCCCGCGCCGTACTGGCCCTTGGGTATCTCGCCATGGAAGTCCACGTACTCGAGCGGATGGTCCTCCGTCCACACGGCCAGGTGGTTTTCCTTGGGCGCCTGCGGCAGGCCCTTGGGCACGGCCCACGAGGCCAGCACGCCGTCGCGCTCCAGGCGCAGGTCCCAGTGCAGGCGCGTCGCCGAGTGCTCGTGCACGACGAAGCGGGGCGCCGGATCGCCCCGCTTCCTCGCACGCGGCTTCTTCTTCGCAGGCTGCTTGTGGCCGGGCTGGGGCTGCCTCTTCGCCTTGAGCTTCTCCGCGTTGCCGCCGCTCGGCTCGCTGGTCGCTTCGAAGTCGCGTTTGGCGCGGTACTCCTTCAGGCGCGCGCCGCCGCCGCGCGCGGGTTTCTCGCCGTCGCCGCCGCCGGACCTGCTCGCGCGGCTCGGTGACACCTACCGCTTGGCGGCGGCGCGTTTGCCGGACGCCTTTTTGGCCGGCGCTTTCTTGGCCGCCGGTTTCTTGGCGGAGACCTTGGCCGCGGACGCTTTGGCGGCGGCTTTCTTGGCCGGCCGCTTCTTCGCAGCCTTGGGCGGCTTGGCGGCGCCGTCGCCCTCGCGCTCGCCGTGCTCGCGCACGGCCTCGAGGCTCGCCTTCAGCGCGCTCATCAGATCGGGAGCCGGCTCGGGCACCTCCTCGGCCTCGGGCTGGACGGCGATCTCCTTGCCCTCGGCCTTGCGCTCGATCAGGTCGAGCACCTCCTCGCGATAGCTGTCGCGGTACTTGTCCGGCTCGAAGTCGCCCGCGAGCGAGCCGATCAGCTGCATCGCGATCTCGACCTCGCGCTTGGTCGTCTTGACCTCGGCCGGGTCCGGCAGCTCATCGAGGCGTTCCGGCGGGAGGATTTCGTCGGCGAACAGCATCGTCGCCATCTCGAGCACGTCGCCCATAGCGCGGATCGCCACGAGCTGTTCCTTGGAGCGGATCACGACGCGTGCGATCGCGACCTTCTCGCTCTCGTGCATCGCCTCGAGCAGGAGGCGGTAGGGCTTGGCCCCGCCCGGGCCGGGGGCGAGGTAGTAGGGGTGGTCGTAGAAGATCGGGTCGATCTGGGTGAGCTCGACGAAGTCCTCGATCTCGATCGTCTTGGTCTTCTTCGGCTGCAGCGCGTCGAGCTCGCCCGGCTCGACGACGACGTAGCGGTCGGGCGAGAGCTCATAGCCCTTGACGATGTCCTCGTAGGCGACCTCCTCGCCGCTCTGCGGGTCGACGCGCTTCTGCGCGATGCGCACGCCGCTCTTGCCCGAGAGCTGGTGGAAGCGCACCGTCTTGCGGTTGACGGCGCTGTAGAGCTTGACCGGCACTGTGACCAGGCCAAAGCTGATCGCGCCCGTCCAGATCGAGCGTGGCATGGTTATTTAGTACCACGTACGCGCAGATCGACCCCCCGCTGCAAGATCGCGGGCGCAAGCGGCGCGGTTCGGCGCGCTTCCTCAGGCGGGCGCGGGCTGCTGCGTGGAGGCGCAGAAGGCGCACTTGCGCGCCTGGCGCGGGATCTCCGACAGGCACTCGCTGCAGGGCCGCGTCTCGGACTCGACGTCGAGTCCCGTCCTGCGCCGCTCCATCAGCACGTTGACGGGCTTGACCACGAAGAAGAACACGGCGGCCGCGATCGAGAGGAAGGCGATCAGGTAGTTGAGGAAGTCGCCGTAGTGGAAGGTGCTCCTGTTGATCGTGAATGCCAGCGCCGAGAAATCGTGGCGGCCGACGATCACGCCGATGATCGGCGTCAGCAGGTCGCGCACGAGCGCGGTCACGACGGCGCCGAAGGCGGCGCCCACGACGATGCCGACCGCCAGATCGACGACGTTGCCGCGGAGCAGGAACGCCTTGAACTCATTTGCGATCGAGGTCATCGGCTCCTTCCAGTGCCGCCCCTGGGGCGACGGTCGGGCGTCAGCGGGAATGCGCCGCCAAGCTAGCAGCGGGATACGACGGCGGCGCGAGCCGCGCGCACGCCGGGGATGCCGGTCGCGCCGTTGGCGCGCTCGCCCGTGCACATCGCCTCGTGCCCTCCGCGAGCGTGGACGTCTGTCGTAGGCGTGCGTGGGCGCTGGGGGCGACGGGTATCTCCTGAAGGCCGCCGGTAGGCCCAGGTTCGCGGCCATGCGGCATGTCCAAAGGCGTGCGCGAGCACGCCCAGGCGCGCGCACCCCCCTCCCTTCGCGCGCTTGCACCGTCCCCGCCGGCTTCCCGCGGCCGGCGGGGACGGCCACGTCTTGGCGCGGCGCCGGCCGGGCGCCGGGTCGGCACGCGGAGAGCGGCCTGCGCGGTTTGACGGCGCTTTTCGCCGCGGCTAGTGTCCGGCCGGTGAGGGGACTCCACGGACCGAGGACGGCTGCGCTCGTGCTCGCGCTCGCAGGCGCGCTCGCGCTCGGGCTTGCCGGCGCGGGCGCCGCTTCGACGCAGATGCCGGTGTCGATCGTGGCGCGCGCGTATCAGCCTGCGGAGCTCACGGTCGAAGCGGGTCACACCGTCACGTGGCGAAACGACGCGTTCTCGCAGCACACGGTCACGGCGGCCGGCGGCGAATTCGACTCGGGACCGCTCAGCCCGGGGGAGAGCTTCGCGGTCACGTTCAACACACCCGGCACGTTCGCGTACGCGTGCACGATCCACCCGAGCATGAAAGGCGAGGTCACCGTGCTCCCGGCGCGGCCGCCCGGCTCGCCGCCGCTGCCCACGTCGCTGCAACTGACGCTCGCGAAGGCGCGCACGGCGCGCGGAGAGCTCACGCTCGTTCGGGTGCTGGCGCCGCGGCCTGGGGCGACCGTGCTGTTGCAGCTGCGCTCGCCGCGCGGGAGATGGAGCACGGTCGAGCACGCGCGCCTCAGCTCGCTCGGCAGCGCCACGCTGCGGCTCGCGGCGGGCGTCCACGCCAAGCTGCGAGTCGTCGTCCCAAGCGTGAGCGGGGCGCCGCCGTTGATCAGCAGGGCGCTCGCACCGAGGCGCTGACGGGCCGGCTGCCCCGGCTCGACGGCGGCCCGCAGCTCAGGCGCTGCGGCCGCGGCCGAGACGCGGCGGCGCGATGCCGAGCGCGCGGCAGAAGAACAGCAGCGCCCGCACCGAGGGCGGCGCCGCGGGCGAGCCGTAGGCGCCGGAGGCGATCGCGAGGCCGCTCTCGCGCACGACGCCGCGTCGCATCTGCGTCGCCGTCGGTTCGCGCACGACCTGCACGGTGGCCATCATGCCGTGGTCCTCGTGGAAGGTCACGTGACAGTGGAACACGAACTTGCCGGTGAAATCGGTCGGGCGCATCAGCACGGCGGTCCTTGACTTGGGCGGGAGCGCGACGTTGTCCGCTTCGAGCACGTAGGGGACAGCCTTGCCGGCGACGCTGACCACCTGGAAGTCGTTGATGTGGATGTGGAACGTGTGCCATTCGACCGTTTCGTTGACGAGCGTCCACTGCTCGATCGAGTCGAGCTTCATCGTCACGTCGATCCGGTTGGGGTCGAACTTCATCCCGTTGAGGGTGAACGCGGCGGCGCCCGACGGTTCGGGCATTTCGTTGAACACGATCGTGCGCTTGCGATCGATCGGCTTGCCGCGCAGATCCTGCGGGTGGCCCAGCCGCGCGTGGGGGGCAAAGTCCATGTGCGCGGGCCTGCCCGAGGAGCGCAGCGTCAGCAGCGTTTCGTTGGGGACCGGTCCGCCGTTGACCGCCTTCTCACCGCCCGGAAACGCGGCGAATGGGATCGCCTTCAGCCGATAGGCGCCCGGCCTGCCGCCGCGCACGAGCACCTCGCGGCGCGAGCCGGGGGCGATCTGCAGCGTGCTCACGCTGAGCGGCCTGGCCAGGGTGTGCCCGTCCTCGGCCAGCACCTGGAAGCGCTGGCCGTGGGCGAGCCGGAGCACGACGAAGCGATCTGCGTCGGCGTTGAAGATGCGCCAGCGCTGCAGTTCGCCTGGCCGGATCTTGGCGGTCGGGTCTCTTACGCCGTTCACGTAGAGCCGCGCGTCGGTTTCGCTCGATTGCGCGACCGGCACGACCTTGCCCGCCGCCACCTGCATGTTCTGGATCACGATCCAGCGCTGCGGCACGTGACGAAGCGAGGGCAGCGCGTCGAGCCCGCCCTCCTGCACGATCGCGCCGGCGAGGCCGGCGAAGATCTGCGGCTCCACGAACATGTGCAGGTGCGGGTGGTACCAGTAGGAGCCCGCCGGCATGTCCCGCGGGATGTCGTATTCGTAGGTGAAGCTCTGCCCAGGTTCGATCCGCTCGAAGATGTTGTCGTGGTTGGCTTCGGGCGAGACGTGGAAGCCGTGCGTGTGCAGGTTGGTCGGTTCGGTGAGGTCGTTCTTCAGGTGCACCGTCACGTGGTCGCCGGCGCAGATCACGAGCGTCGGGCCCGGGATGCTGCCGTCGTAGCTGAGCGCCGTGACCGGCCTGCCGTCGAGCGGCACGCGGCCGAGCGCCGCCGTCAGCGGGACGTCGAGCCGGCCGTTGCGGCTGTAGCGCGCCGGCGGCTCGGGGAAGCCATCGTGCAGAAGCGGCGGAGCGTGCCTGTGACAGTCACGACCCGCGGTCGTGCCGGACGGGGTAGAGGCGCCGGTGGCGAGCGAGCCGCCGGCAGCGAGTGCGGACAGGGCGAGGACCGCCGCAAGCAGCGCGCCGCCGACCGCTCCACCCCCCCTTCGCATCGGCGCATCGTATCGGCGGGCGGCGTCGGTCCTGCCACGAGCCTCCCGCACGAATCGACCGGTCGGCGCGTCCAGCCCGGCCGGGCGGTAAGCCCTCTAAGCGGCCGCAGGGACGCGCGCGGTCACGATCCAGGTCGACGCCGGGCCTCTGACGGACCCGTCGGGATCGACCCACGCGGCCATGTCCTCCCGCAGTGCCGCCGCGACCGGCTCGTGCAGGTGCGCAGCGCGCTCGCCGGCCAGCCGCAGGATCTCGCCGGCAGGGCCGATGCTCATCACGAACTCGACCGCCTCGTCGAGATCGTCGCCGATCCGGATCGGCTGGTCGCAACGCAGCAACGAGATCTCCTCGAAGCCGGCGCTCACGAGGATGCCGCTGGCCGTGTCGGCGTTGCCCATCGAGAAGGGACCCGGACCGCAGGTCGGCTCGTCGTACTCCTCCGGCTTGGTGACGAACCGCTCGGTGATGAGCTGGCTGCGGTAGAAGCCCTCGTTCTCGACCTTCGAGCGCCACACGACCATCGCCAGCCGCCCGCCGGGCACGAGCGCCTTGCGCACGTTGCGCAGCGCGGCGACTGGGTTGGCGAAGAACATCGTCCCCATGCGCGAGAAGGCCAGGTCGAACTGCTCCTCGAAGGAGTGCGCCTCGACGTCGACGGCCTCGAAGCGAACGTTGCGCACACCGGCCTGCGCGGCCTCCTCGCGGGCGGTCTCGATGAAGCGTGGAGCCGCATCGACGCCGAGCACGCTGCCGTCCCGGCCGACCAGCTCGGCCAGTTGCTGCGCCGTGTCGCCGAAGCCGCAGCCGATGTCCAGCGCTCGCTCGCCCAGCGCCGGAGCTAGTACGCGCAGACCTTCGTCGCCATGCACGCCGAGGCTGTCGACCAGCAGGTGGCGAAACTGGACGAAGCGGTCAAAGAGCGGACCGTCCCAAGCCTCGATCGCCTCCTCGTTGGCAGTGACGACCGGCTCCATGGCTTCGATGGTAGGCCAATTCATGCGCCGGTGTGTGCGATCGGCGACACTTCCTCGATGCCCGAGGACGCTCTGCAGGACCGCCCGGTCGAGCTGCTGCAGCGGCTGCTGCGCTTCGACACGAGCAACCCGCCAGGCAACGAGCGCGAATGCATCGAGTGGGTCAGGGGCCTGCTCGAGGCGCTCGGCTGCGAGGTGCGGATCGTGGCGCAGGAGCCCGAGCGTCCGAACCTGATCGCGCGCATCGGCGGACGCGGCGAGAGCCCGCCGCTGCTGCTGCAGGGACACGTCGACGTCGTCGCCGCCCGCGGTGAGTGGCGGCACGGCCCGTTCGACGGGGAGCTGGACGACGGCCACGTGTGGGGGCGCGGCGCGCTCGACATGAAGGGCGGCGTGGCGATGATGCTGGCCGCCTTCATGCGCGCCAAGGCCAGCGGCGCGCAGCCGCCGGGCGACGTGATCCTGTGCCTGCTCGCCGACGAGGAGGCCGGCAGCGCGCTCGGCGCCGAGCTGCTCGTGCGCGAGCACCCCGAGCTGTTCGACGGCGTGCGCTACTCGATCGGTGAGTTCGGCGGCTTCACGATGGACGTCGCCGGCCGCCGCTTCTACCCGATCATGGTCGCCGAGAAGCAGGTCTGCTGGACGCGCGCGACGCTGCGCGGGCCGGCGGGGCACGCCTCGATGCCCGTGCGCGGCGGCGCGATGGGCGGTCTCGGCAAGCTGCTGCACGCGCTCGACCGCCGCCGGCTGCCCGTCCACGTGACGCCCGTCGCGCGCGCGATGGTCGAGGCGATCGCGAAGGACGTGCCGCCGTCGCTCGCGCTGCCGCTGCGCGGGCTGCTCGTGCCGGCGCTGAGCGACCGGCTCCTCGACGCGTTCGGCGAGCGCGGCCGCCTGTTCGACCCGCTGCTGCACAACACCGCCAGCGCCACGATCGTGCAGGGCGGCGAGAAGATCAACGTGATCCCCGAAATCGTCTCGCTCGAGCTCGACTGCCGGCTGCTGCCGGGCTACGGGCCCGAGCAGGTGTTCGCCGAGCTGCGTGCACTGTCCGGCGTCGAGCTGGAGTTCGAGGTGGTGCGGTACGACCCCGTCGCCGTCGAGCCCGACATGACGATGTTCGACACGCTCGCCGGCGCGCTGCGCGAGCTCGACCCGAGCGCCAAACCCATCCCGATGCTGCTGCCCGGTGTGACCGACGGCCGCTTCTTCTCGCGCCTGGGCATCCAGACCTACGGCTTCCTGCCGATGCAGCTGCCCGCCGGGCTGCCGTTCATGCAGCTGATCCACGCGCCCGACGAGCGGCTGCCCGCCGACGCCGTCGAGTTCGGCACGCGCGCGATCGGGCGCGTGCTCGAGCGGTTCTGAGATGGCCGTCGAGGAGGGACTGCTCGTCGTCGCCGACATCAGCGGCTACACGCGGTATCTCGGTGGCGTCGAGCTCGAGCACTCGCATGACATCCTGGCCGACCTGATCGGCGTCGTCGCCGAGTCGCTGGGAGCGTCGCTGCGAGTCGCGAAGCTGGAGGGCGATGCGGTCTTCTGCAGCGGACAGGACGCGGCACTGCTCGAGCGCCTCCACGACACCTATGCGGCATTTGCGACGCGCCAGCGGACGATCGCGCAGAACACGAGCTGCGAGTGCGAGGCCTGCCGGCGCATCCCCGACCTCGACCTGAAGTTCGTCGCCCACCACGGCTCGTTCGTCGAGCACGAGGTGGCGGGACGGCGCGAGCTCGTCGGCGCCGACGTGATCACGGTGCACAGGCTGCTGAAGAACACCGTCGGCGAGCGCCTCTCGCTGCACGGCTACGCCCTGCTCAGCGACGCCTGCGTGAGCGCGCTGCGTCTGGACCCGGCCGGCCTGCGCGAGCACGTCGAGAGCTACGAGGGGATCGGCGAGGTGCACGGGGTCGTCGTCGACCTCGCCGAGCGCTGGCGGCGAGCAGCGCCCGTTCGCCTGAATGACGGTCAGGCGGACGTCTTGATGCGCGCCGACGTGGCCGCGCCCGCCGAACGCGTGTGGAGCGCGTTGACCGACGCCGGCGAGCAGCTGCGCTGGCGCGTCGGCGCAACACGCGTCGAGCCCGACGGCGAGCCGGGCGTGGGCACCCGCACGCACTGCGTGCACGGCAAGAACGCGATCACGCAGGAGATCGTCGACTGGCGGCCGCAGCGCTACTACTCATACACCGAGCGCAACCCGATCGGCAACTGCCTGTGGACGATCGAGCTCGAGCCGACGCCCGGCCTCTCCGGCACGCGCGTCGCCTGGCGAATCGCGCTGCGCGGCGGGCGCGCACAGCGCCTGCTCTACCTGATCGCCGGGTTCCGTATGCGCCGGGTGATCGCTGCCAACCTCGCCTCCTTCAAGCGCTTCGCCGAGTCGAGCCCGGAGCGTGCGGGCACCGAAGCCGACGCCGAGTGAGAAGAGTTGCCGGCCAGCCGGGGGCGTTCCGTGGCGCTCGCAGCACTGCGCCGTCCGCCCTCCGTAGGGCGCCCGCCGCGGGCGACGGCTGGGCGCGCCGTGTGTCCAGACTCACACACCCACGGGTCGCATCCTTAGATCATCATCGTGAAAACTGGCTGCGCAGCCAGTATGATCGGCGAGCAGTCGAGATCGGCGAACTAAGGGGTCCCCATGGCAACGGTCGGGCGCGACATCGAGAGCTTGGAACTGACGCAGCGCGAGCTGTGGTTGAACGGTCCGCCGCAGGAGGCGTTCAAGGAGATGCGCGGCAAGTGCCCCGTGCACTGGACCGAGAGCTTTGAAGAACTGCCCGAGGAGGCCGGTTTCTGGTCGGTCACGACTGCCGAGGACATCCACGCGGTCAGCCGCGACTGGGAGACCTACTCCTCCGAACTGGGTGGCGTCGTCGCCGCCGCCGCCGGCTTCCCGATCGAGCTGGCGCGGGCGATGTTCATCGGCATGGACCCGCCCAAGCACGATCGGCTCAAGGCGCTGTTCCAGCGCGGCTTCACGCCCAAGCGGATCGCCGACCACGAGGACGCCATCCGCGCGATCACGATCCGCGTGCTCGATCGCCTGGAGGGACGCGAGGAGTGCGACCTCGTCGCCGACGTCGCCCAGCCGGTCGTCTCGCGCGTGATCGGCAGCTTCATGGGCATCTCCGAGGAGGAAGATCTGATCTGGGCGCGGCTGATGAACTCGACGCTCGGCGCCGGTGACCCCGACCTCAACCCCGACGGCTTCGAGGGCGCCGTCAACAAGGACATCCCCGAGATCTTCGAGCTGTGCCGCAAGCTGATCGCCGAGCGCCAGGAGCACCCGACCGACGATCTGACGTCGGTGCTCGTGCACGCCGAAGTCGACGGGCAGAAGCTCGAGGAACACGAGATCGTGATGGGCTTCTTCCTGCTGATGGCCGCCGGCAACGACAGCACCAAGGCGACCTACTGCAGCGGCATGCGCGCGTTGATGGAAGACCCCGAGCAGCGCCAGCTCGTGCTCGATGACCCCTCTCTCATCCCCGACGCCGTCGAGGAGTCGCTGCGCATGTTCCCAGCCTTCGCCCACTTCCGGCGCACGGCCACGCGCGACGCCGAGCTGCACGGGACCAAGATCCACGCCGGCGACAAGGTCGTGATGTGGTACGCCTCCTCCAACCGCGACGAGACGCGCTTCGAGGACCCCGACCGCTTCGACCTGCGGCGCAAAGCCGAGCACCAGGCCTTCGGCGCCGGCGGGCGCCACTTCTGCCTCGGCACCGCGCTCGCCCGCCTGGAGCTGCGGATCCTGATCGAGGAGACCTTCAAGCGCTTCCCTGACATCGCCATCCTCGACGCGCCCACGCACGTCGAATCGCTGTTCCTCAACCAGTTGAAGACGCTGCCCGTGCGGCTGCACGGCTAGTCCGCGCCGCCTGCGGGGCACCGGCGTCGAGACATTCACGCACGCGGGCCGGCGCAGACCGGCACAAACCGGCGCCGCGACGTGTTTACTTGCTCGATGCCAGGCCACGCCCCAGCGTCACGGCGGCGCAATCCTCGGCTGGGCTGGGCCGCGTCCGCGGCGGCGCTCGTCCTGCTCTGCGCCTCCCTCGCCGCCTCGCCGCCGCCCGCAACCGCCCTGGCGCCGGCCTCGCCGGCCGCAGGCGGCTCGAAGGTCGCCAAGCCCAAGCCTAAGCCCAAGCCCACGCCCAAGCCTCGGACCCAACCGCGCGGGCCGAGCCTGACGGTCTCGCTCGACCAGGCACACCCCGGTGCGGCCGTGCCCGCGGACTTCCTTGGACTCTCCCTGGAGATGTCGAGCCTGCCGCAGGTCGCCAGATACGGCAATCGCGGCAATCTGGCAACGCTGCTGCGCTCGCTCGGACCCGGCGTGCTGCGCTTCGGCGGCGTATCCGCCGATACCCGCATCGCCTGGACCGACGCGCGCACGCCGCGGCCGGCATGGGCCTCGGGCGTGGTCGACGCCGACGACTTCCGCCAGCTCGCCGCGCTGGCCGCGCAGAGCGGCTGGCACATCGTGCTGACGCTCGGCATCGTGCACTTCGAACCGCAGGCCGCCGCGCGCGAGGCCGCCGCCGCCCGGGCCGCGCTCGGGCCCTGGCTCCAGGCCTTCGAGTACGGCAACGAGCCCAACTCCTACGCCCTGCACGGGATGCGCGAAGAACCGTGGGGGCTGGCGCAATACGACGCGCAGGTCGCCCAGTACCGAGCCGGCGTCGAAGCGGTCGCGCCCGGCGTCCCGCTGTGGGGACCGGACGTATCCGGGTCGAGCGCCTTCGAAACGTGGGGCCCAGGCGCGGTCGTCAACCAACGGCCGAGCACGCTCACCGGCCACCACTACCCGCTCGGCTGTGCGCAGCGCAAACCCGTGCCGTCGGTCACCAGCCTGCTGAGCTCGCCGATCTGGCGCCGCGAGGTCCGCTCGGTGCGCCGCTATGTGACGCTCTCGCAGCGCGCCGGCCTGCCGTTTCGGATGGACGAGACCAACTCCGTCTCCTGCGGCGGCGTGGCCGGCATCAGCAACACCTTCGCCTCGGCGCTGTGGGCCGCCGGCTACCTGCCCAAGCTGATGGGCTCGGGCGCGGTCGGCGTGAACATGCACGGCAACGTGGCCAACTGCAAGGGCTACTCGCCCGTGTGCGCCCTCGGTGCGCAGGAGCTCTCGACCGGCGAACTGCAGGCGCAGCCCGAGTGGTACGCGCTGCTGATGGCCCGCGAACTGGTGGGCACGCGGCCACTGCCGACCGCCGCCAAGGTGCGCGGCGCGCAGGCCAACGTGCACGCACTCGGCTTCGCCGCGCCCGATGGCGGCCTGCGCGTGCTCGCCGTCAACGACGACCCGCCCGGCAGGCGCGCGCTGGCGCTGCGACTGAAGCTCGGCGGCGGATTTGCGAGCGCCAGCACGCTCGCGCTGACCGGGCAGTCGTTGCACGCCCTCTCGGGCGTGGAACTCGGAGGAAGCGAAGTCGCCGCCGACGGGACGTGGACGGCAAGCCGTTACGGCCGCGTGAGGGCCAGCGGCGGCGCGATCTCGACGCGGCTGCCTGCCGCCGGCGCGATCCTGATCAGCGTCGCGCCACCGGCCCGCTGAGCGCGGCCGCGCCGTCGGGCGAACCCGAACACAGGCCGGCGGTCAATGGCCGGTCGGCGGTCAATGGCGGTCGATCTCGAACCACATGCGCGCGAGCTCGTCATGCGCGCCCACCCAGAGCCGATCGGCCACGTTGCGCATGACGATCGTGCCGAGGTCGCGCTCGTACTCCTCCCAGCCGAGATCGAAGAACGTCTTGGGGAGGCGGATTTCGACGCGCACCACCTCGGGCGGCATCCACGCACACAGCTCGAACGTGACGCCGGCGAAGCCACAGCGGTCGAAGGCCTGCCAGATCAGCTCGCTGGTAAGCAGCATCACCACGTCGCGCAGGTCCGGCGAGGGGTGGTCGACCTGGGCCACGTAGTGGCGTGCGGCGCGAGGGGCATCCTCGTCCAGCGGTAGCGAGACGATCAGGTCAGCGGTGCTCTGCTCTACGGACACTGTGGTCATCTACGAGGCGACTCCTGCCGCGATGGCCTCCCGCGCGACCAGTACCCGTGATCAGGCTCGGCGAATCGCCGTTGGACCCTGGGTCTACGGCGCTTGGCGTCTGACGGTCCAGACGCGGTCGACCGAGCGGTCGAAGCTCAGGATCGCGCCGACGGCCGTGCTCCGGGTCAGGCAAGCTCGATCAGAACCCCGCGCACTGGCCCAGCTCGGGCCCAGTCACCTTGTTCGGCAGTCCGTCGTTGACGGGCGCGGGCGAGTTCGACTGGCATATCAGCGGCCCGGCAATGCGGTTGAGCTCGATCTCCGCGCCCTCGTCCGATCCTTCGAATGCCACGCCTTCGTTGCCGATGAGTGTCAAGCCGCCCGTGATCCAGTTTGCCTCGAGCTCGATGACTCCGCGGTTCGAGGTGATCGTGACTGCCCCGTGCAGCGTGTTGCCCGGGCATTCGGTGCTGCCGTCGTCGATGTCGGCACCGATCAGGATCCTGTTCTGCCCATTCTGGATCGTGGTCGTCCCGTTGACGCGGCTGCTGCAGATCCGCACCCCGGCAGCCCCTTCGGTGGACCTGAGGCCACCGTTGATGGTGGAGTCTTCGATGATCACATCGCCGCCGCCGCGCACTGACGCGGTGCCGTTGACGCGCGCGCCTTTCAGGCAGTAGCGCTCGCCGGACGGCACGACGAGTCCGCCATTGACCGACCCGGTGATGGTCACGGCGCAGACGAAGGCCGGCCCCGCTTTGGTGGCCGCCGGTTGCGGCGCGTCCGTCCGGCCGACCCCCGCAGGGACGAGCGCGCGCCTGGTCCCATGGACGGGATCGCCGCTCGCAACAGCCGGCGCGACCGCGTACAGGGCGGCGCCCAACCCCGCCACCACGGCCAGAGCGCGGCACTTGCCGCCTGTCATCAGAAACGCTCTCACCTTCGCCCCCTTCTCGTCGGTGGAGCGCCTTCGCGCACTCACCCGTGAACCAGAAGGAGCCTGAATAGCACGAGTCTGTCGCCGGAATGAGCGCTGCTGGACGGATCGTCGAGGGAACTGCTATGGGCGCGGCGGGTTTCGAACCTGCGACCTCTCGCGTGTGAAGCGAGCGCTCTCCCACTGAGCTACGCGCCCTGAGCGGCCGATTCTATTGGGCTTTGGGCGCTGCGCGCCGGCGGCGCTCCACCCGGCCCCAGCGGTCCAGGATTCAGACTGAGCGGGCGGCTGGCCAAGCACGCCAAGGACGCAGGGAGCGAAGCGTGCGAGTTGTACGTGAGCGACCGAGGACGCAGGCGAGCGCCGGCCAGCCGTCCGCTCAGACCTTGACGATCACCTTGCCGGTGTTACCGCCGGTGAACAGCAGGTTGAGCGCGTCGGGCGCGTGCTCGAGCCCCTCGACGATGTGCTCGGAGGACTGGATCTTCCCTTCGCCGAGCCACCGTGCCATCTCTTCGCGCGCGGCGGGGAGGCGGTCGAAGTAGTCGAGGATCAGGAAGCCCTCCATGCGCCCGCGCTTGACGATCAGGTTGCGGTAGTTGGCCGGCCCGGTCAGCCCGCCCCGGTCGTTGTAGGTGGCGATGGCGCCGCACAGCACGATCCGCCCGCGCATGGCCAGCTGCGCGAGGCAGGCGTCGAGGATCTCGCCACCGACGTTGTCGAAGTAGAGGTCGATGCCCTCCGGAGCGAGCTCGCGCAGCCGCGCGCCCACGTCCTCGCCCTTGTAGTCGATGGTGGCGTCGAAGCCGAGGTTCTCGGCGATGTGAGTGCACTTCTCGGGACCGCCGGCGATGCCGATCACCTTGCCGGCGTTCTTGATCTTGGCGATCTGCCCGACGGTGGACCCGGTGGCGCCGGCGGCGCCGCTGACGACGACCACGTCACCCTCCTGCATGCGACCGACGTCGAGCAGCCCGAAGTAGGCGGTCATGCCGGTGATGCCGAACAGGCTCAGCGCGAGCGTGGGGGGCACGCCGTCGGGCAGCGGCTGGTAGCCGCCGGCCTGGCTTGCGATCACATAGTCCTGCCAGCCGGTGAAGCCGAACACGAGCTCGCCGGGCTCCAGGTCGTCGCTGTTGCTCTGCACGATCTCGGCGATCCCGCCGGCGCGCACGACTTCGTCGATCGCGATCGGCGGCAGATAGCCGGGCGCGTCGTCCATCCAGGTGCGGATGGTCGGGTCGATCGAGATGTAGCGCACGCGCGCGAGCGCCTCTCCCTCTCCGGGCTCGGGCAACTCGCCCTCCTCGAGGCGAACGGTGCTCGCGTCGACCATCCCGGTCGGACGCTCTGCCAGGACCATGCGGCGGTTTCGATCGGCCATCTTGCTCTCCCTCTGTGAGCTCGCTGTGCGGCGTCGGACGGCGCCTGGCGGTCATCTTATGGCGGCAGTCGTTCTTTCTTCTCCAGGAGCCACGCCGCATGCGGCGTGGCCGGGAGCCGCACGTGTGCGGCTCCCACCGGCCGTGCATGCACGGCCGGACAGCCGGCGCATGCGCCGGCTGAACGGAACACCTCGCGTGGGGGCGTCCGGCGGCTCGTGCTAGGAGCCGAGCCGCGCGCCGACGTGCGGGTGCAGCCGGTCGCTGGCTTCGGAGTAGACACGCGCCAGGGCGTTGACCTCGGCCTTGCTCAGCTCCGCGCCGAAGCCGTCCGGTCCACCGAGCTTCTCATAGCCGGCGAGCAGCTTCTTGCCGACCTGGGCCAGCGCGAAGTGGGCGTCGTAGATGCTCTCGATGTACAGCGGCGCATTGGCGCGCGCGAAGCGCGCGTTGGCGGCGGGCGCGGATTCGATCTGCGTGAGGGTCGCGTCGAGCAGCTTCCAGCCGCGCGCGCTCAGCAGCGCGTAGCTGCGCACGAGCCCGGATATCTGCGCGGCCGGGCCGGCCAGGTTGCGCGCCTGCGCTTCGCCGAGCAGCGCCGGCAGGCGCAGCCGCGCGGCGGCGAGGGCGGCCGCCTGCGCCTGCGGGGAGCGGGAGACGGGCGCGATCTGCTCGGGAAGACCGTTGGCGATCAGCGGCCACGCCCCCTTGGTGGCAGCGACCTCGCGCGCGATCGGCGCGTGCAGACGCTCGAGTGCGCGAACGGTCGCGACGAGGTCTTCGCGCTGCAGCTTCAGCGCGGCCGGCGTCGAGGCCGTGCCACCACCGCCGCAGCCGAGCGACCCGGCGGCCAGCAGGCAGGCGACCGCGCCGGCGGCGGCCGCCCTCAATCCGCGCATCGACCCTGCCGGCGCCGCGGCGCCGGGCGCATCGCACGCGCGAGCTCGTCGAGCGCCAGCGCGGGCCCTAGGAGCCGGTGCCGAGCAGGTCGACGACGAACACGAGCGTCGCGTTCGGCGGGATCGTCGGCGGCGAGCCGGTTTTGCCGTAGGCCAGGTCGGCCGGGATCACCAGCTCGCGCCGGCCGCCAACCTTCATCCCGGCGACGCCCTGGTCCCAGCCCTTGATGACCTGGCCCTGGCCGAGCTTGAACTGGAACGGTTCTTTGCGCTTCCACGACGCGTCGAACTCCTTGCCGCCCTTGTAGAGGACGCCCACGTAGTTGACCGTGACGGTTTCGCCCGCTTTCGCTTCCTTGCCGGTGCCGATGACCAGGTCCTTCTTCACGAGCGTGGTCGGGGCGGTGCCCTTGGGCGGCGTCACCTTCGGTTCGGTCGCCAGCGGGCCGCTGGTCGGGGTGGTGGCGGCCTTGACCTCGCCGGCTCTGATGAGCGCTTCGTCGGACTTGTTCTCGACGCCGACGCCGATCGAGCTGCTTTCGGAGCCGCCGCCGCAGCCGGCGATCAGCGCGCTCACGGCGAGCGCGGCGAGCAGGAGCAGGGTGCGCGAGCGGGCGCGCATCAGTCGTGGAGGAAGAGCGTTGATGTAGTTCACGGTCGCGCAGACTAACGGAGATGCTCGCCGCGTGTGCAGGGCGTTTTTCCGTGGCGGCGCTAGCATCCGAAGCGGACCGTGCTAGGCGGGGAGGTAGCGGTGCCCTGTATCCGCAATCCGCTCTAGCGGGGCTGAACTCCCCTCCGAGGGGTTCCGCTCCGGTCGCTCCGCCGTCCGGGGCGTCGATGGTCCGGGTCCCGCGCGGTGTCGGCTTGTGAACCAGGTCAGGTCCGGAAGGAAGCAGCCTTAAGCGATCCCCGGCAGGCGCAGCGGGCGTTCCCGGACCGGAGTCGCGGGCG
>Ga0134126_10000600_pt1 | contig 45594 bp, 43 predicted proteins | sample KB31752_FD_96881 | JGI IMG/M metagenome (GOLD analysis project Ga0134126, IMG submission 96881) | Terrestrial soil microbial communities with excess Nitrogen fertilizer from Kellogg Biological Station, Michigan, USA - KB3-175-2 | ecosystem: Environmental > Terrestrial > Soil > Unclassified ...
CAGTATTTTTGAGGTAAGCTTTTGCTTTTGCTTATAATAATCATAATCATTTTTTGCCTTTTGATATTCCTGGGAACCTATCGCTTTTTTTTCGTACAAATATTTATCTAAGTTATAAACCCGCTCTGCTTCTGTCAGTTGACTTTCCACGTCAGTCATTTGGTTTAATTTGCTTACTGTATTTTGTTCTGCCGCATTTTTTGAAATCTGCATTTGAGTCAGCAGGTTATATACATTTGTTTTCTGAGTTACAAGTGCAAGTTGAAGGTCAGTATTTGATAGTTTTAAAATTGGTTCCCCTTTTTTCATTATTGTTCCATCATCCACGTATTTTTCTTCTACACGGCCTCCTTCTGCGGCATCCAGGTAAATTGTTGTAAGAGGAAGTACTGTTCCATTTACCGGAATAATTTCCTGGAACATACCTTTTTTAATTTCACTAATAGTGATCCGGTCAGTATCTACATTGAGTTTACTCTTTCCGGAAGTGAAATAATAACTACCGGCTATTAACAATACCAGGGCTGTTATTCCGGCAATGGTAAGAATCCTTTTTTTTGACCATTTCTTTTTTTCGATAACTCTGTCCATAACTTTTTTATTAATGCGCCGTTAGAAAACATTATGTTCTATTTCCTTATCGGCTTTATTTGTTAATAACTATAAACGGCATGCCATTATTTATGTGATTGTTTTTCAATAGGTTAAACAACTTGTTTTTCTTAGGGTGTCCGGTTTTGATACAGTTTACGTTCAGTTTTGATACACCAATTTTAGGTAATAATTCTTAGAAGTATTAATAGGAAAACCTTTGTTGTAACCTGTTTCTTTTCTGGCGATGGATTTTCCACAGTTCTGCAGGTGTAAAATTCCTATTTTGTTTTCTAAAATTTTTACAAACGGTTTCTTTTATTTATGTTGTAAGAATTTTTATTTCCCCCTTAGCCAGGTTTTTAAGCAAGGTATTGTTAGATTGAAGTTTCATGATTTTTATTTTTAAAGTTTTAAATAATTTGTTTTTAGAAAATAAACTTTTTTGAAAAAGACCTTTTTCCGCGACGTTGGATATTCCATAAATCAACAGGTGTGAAATTCCTTTTCTTGTTATTTTTAAAATTTTTACAAACGGTTTCTTTTATTTCTGTTGTAAGAATTTTTAATTCCTGAATGGTCAGGTTTTCCAAAATGTTGTTTGATTGAAGTTTCATAATTTTTGTTTTTAAAGTTTTCAATTTTTATTTTTTTAAGACGGTATCCTTTAATTTTTGTTACAGGGTTTAGAAAATCTTTTTTATTTTTCTGTTTAATTAACAGTACAAACACATGCCAAAACATAACTCATTGTTTTTCAGCTTAAATCAAAAATACTTTTAAAATGCAGTGTACGCTTATGATACAGTCAATATCCGTTTATGAGACAGTTAGCAATACTTAAAAAAAGATTAAGAATATTTCGCAATAAATTATTTTTAAATTGGCTAATGTTGCAAATGTTTTTGTTTACTATAATTTTAATGCAGCTAAAAAATGAAAAGTTTTAGATTATAGTAAACAAACAAATAAGAGAGATTCCTATCTAAATAAATTCTTAATAAATGGTTTTGCAATGAATGTAAAAAATGCAACAGTCTTAATTATTGATGATGATACAGACGTATTAACGGCCGTAAAATTGCTTTTGAAAACAGAAGTAAAAGAAGTAATTACAGAAAAGAACCCGGAAAATATCCGCAATCTTTTATCAAAACACTTGGTTGATTTAATATTGCTTGATATGAATTTCAATAGCTCAATTAATACCGGGAATGAAGGGCTTTTTTGGTTAAAAAAAATAAGGGAGTTTGGCTCAACAGCAGATGTGATAATGATTACAGCTTATGGAGACATTGACCTTGCTGTACGTTCTTTAAAAGAAAGTGCAACGGATTTTATGGTAAAGCCGTGGCACAATGAAAAATTAATTGACTGCATAAAAAAGGCGCTTCGAGAAAAAGGAAATGCCCAGGGCGAAAAAACGCTCGATGATTCTTCTGTAATTGGAAAAGAATTGATTGGCGGTTCGGATGCGATGAAAGACATTTTTTTTAAGATTGAAAAGATTGCACCCACAGATGCTAATATATTAGTGCTTGGAGAAAATGGAACCGGAAAAGATTTAATTGCCAAAGCCATTCATCAAAATTCGCTTCGCGCTAAAAAACCTTTTATTAAAGTGGATGTAGGCGCATTGACTGAATCCCTCTTTGAAAGTGAATTATTCGGCCACAAAAAAGGCGCGTTTACCGGTGCGGCTGATGACCGTGAAGGGCGTTTTGAAGCGGCAAACGGAGGAACATTATTTTTAGATGAAATAGGGAATATCAGCCTGCAACAACAGTCGAAATTATTAAGTGTATTACAAAACAGGCAGGTTACCAGATTAGGTTCCAACATTCCCGTAAGCATTGATATCCGCCTGGTATGCGCTACCAACCTGCCTTTGGCAGAACTGGCAAATGAAAACCGGTTTAGAAAAGATTTAATTTACCGGATAAATACGGTAGAAATTGTAGTTCCTCCATTAAGAAAAAGGGGAGAAGATATTATTTTGTTAGCCAAACATTTTGCGGTTATTTATGCAAAAAAATACCTAAAACCTCTTTTGCATTTTGATGTAAAAGCTACTGCAAAATTGAAACAATATCATTTTCCCGGTAACGTTCGCGAACTTCAATATACCATGGAAAGGGCGGTCATAATGTCGGAACACGAAACACTTTCTGCAGATGACCTTATTTTTTCTCCTATTGAATCTGTTCCGGAAAGAGAGGAAGAACCCAAAAATTTAAATCTAAATATTGTTGAAAAAAATACCATTTTGCGGGTAATAGAAAAACACAATGGAAATATCAGCAAAGCTGCTAAGGAACTGGGGCTCACCAGAACTGCTTTATATAGAAGGTTGAGCAAATACGATATATAATTAATTGCAATTTTTTTTCATGAAGATACCAACCTCTTTTTTTAACCGGATAGAATTTAAAATATTTATCAGGATATTTTTATTGTTTTTGTCTTTGATGATTGCATCCTATTTATTGGTAAGTAGAAATCTAAATTATTTATTTATAATGGTTCCCCTTATAATTTACCAGGTAGTTGAACTTTACCGGTATCATTTTAAGGGGCGAAATGAATTGGACCAGTTTGTTGAATCCATTCGCTACAGGGATTTTTCAAGGCATTTCAGCGTAAGAAAAGCCCCAATGGAATTAAGGCCGTTACGTGAAGGGTTTAATCAAATTACTGACACCTTTAAAGAAATTTCAAAGGAGAAAGAAACTTCATCCCAATACTTACAAAAGATTCTGGAACTCGTTGATACCGGCATTATGTCTTTCAACCTTGAAACCGGAGACATGATATGGATGAATGAATCGCTAAAAAAAATGTTGAAGCTTCCTTATTTAAAAACCATACATTCTTTATCAAGCCGGGATGAAAATTTGTATACTGAAGTAATTTCTTTAAAACCAGCAGAAAGTAAAATTGCTATTGTCCATCATGAAAACAGGTCGTTTAAAATACTTCTTTCAGGAACCGCTTTTCAAACTGACGGAAGTAAATTTATGTTAGTCGCTTTTCAAAATATTAATGAAGCCCTGGATGAAACTGAATCGAAAGCGTGGCAAAAATTATTGAGCGTAATGACTCACGAGATCATGAATTCTGTTGCGCCAATTTCTTCCTTATCAGAAACCTTAAAAAACCGGCTTCAAAAATCAAAAATTCATCTGGATAACAGCGATGGTGCAGTCCACGACCTGGAAATAGGAATTGAAACGATTAAACGGAGGAGCGAAAGTTTATTAAAATTTGCAGAAACATACCGGAATTTAAATAAGATCACAAAACCCAATCTCAAAAAAATTTATGTGCGCGACCTTTTTGAGAATTTGTACCAATTGATGGAACCAACGCTTGAGCAAAAAAATATTGAAATGGATATTGTTTTAAAAGACACTGGATTATCTGTTGAAGTTGACCCAAGCCTTATTGAACAGGTTCTCATCAATTTAGTGGTGAATGCGAAAGAAGCTTTAAAAGACAAACAGGATGCAAGGATTGTTTTGTCAGGTTCACTAAACGATAAACAAAAAGTACTTATAAAAGTGGCGGATAACGGTACAGGCATACCCGAAGATGTGCTTGAAAATATTTTCATTCCTTTTTTTAGTACCAAAAAAACCGGAAGCGGTATTGGATTAAGCTTATGCAAACAAATAATGATGCTTCATAAAGGGAATATCCAGGTATATTCTATAATGGGCGAAGGGACCGCATTTACACTTCAATTCTGACTTATCGAATTTTAGAAAAGTAAATTTTGTTTGGCTGGGGTTATATAAACCAAAAAACAATTTAATTTTTTGAGTTTATCTTCGCGAAAAATTTTCTATGAATTTACATGAATACCAGGCGAAAGAATTACTAAAAAAATACAATGTTCCGGTTCAGGAAGGAATTGCATGCAGTACTGTTAACGAAGCAGAAGATGCATACCGTTACATTAATAGCCAATATGGAAGCAAGTTTGCGGTGATAAAGGCGCAGATTCATGCAGGGGGAAGAGGCAAAGGAAAAATAAAAGGAACTGAGCAAAAAGGTGTAGCAGTCGCAAAAAGCTTGGATGATGTAAAAACAATTGCACAAAATATTTTAGGCGGAACTTTGGTAACGGTACAAACAGGTGAAGCCGGGAAATTAGTAAGTAAAATATTAGTAGCGCAAGATGTTTATTATGATGGTGCAGAGCCGGTGAAAGAATTTTATTTATCCATTTTAATGGACAGGTCGAAGGGAAAAAATGTGATAATGTACAGCACAGAAGGAGGCGTAAATATTGAAGATGTAGCCCATGAAACTCCTGATAAAATATTTAAAGAATGGATTCATTCCGGAGGCGGAGTACAACCGTTCCAGGCGCGTAAAATAGCTTTCAATCTTGGGTTAAGCGGCGCTTCTTTTAAGAATTGCGTAAAATTTGTAACCAATCTCTACAATGCATTTGTTGGTTTGGATTGCAGTATGCTGGAAATAAACCCTATGTTTAAAACCAGTGACGGAAAAATAATCGCTGTTGATTGTAAAATGAATATTGATGACAACGCTTTGCTTCGCCACCCTGATATTGCTGCATTGCGCGATGTAAGCGAGGAAGACCCTACAGAAGTAGAAGCTGCGAAATATAATTTGAATTTTGTAAAATTAGATGGAAATGTCGGTTGCATGGTAAACGGCGCGGGGCTTGCCATGGCAACAATGGATATGATCAAATTAAGTGGTGGCGAACCAGCTAACTTTTTGGATGTTGGCGGTTCTGCAAATGCACAAACTGTAGAAGCGGGGTTCCGAATCATTTTGAAAGACCCAAAAGTAAAAGCGATTCTCATTAATATTTTTGGAGGAATTGTTCGCTGTGATAGGGTAGCACAGGGTGTTATAGACGCTTACCAATCTATTGGCGATATTAAAATTCCGATCATCGTCCGCCTGCAAGGAACCAACGCAGAAGTAGCCAAAGACTTAATTGATAAAAGCGGTTTAAAAGTACAATCAGCGATATTATTGAGCGAGGCTGCAGATTTGGTGAATAAGGCCGTAGCGGCATAATCATTTTATAACCGGTTCTCTCTTATAAAATTTAAACCCGCCTTCCTGCTTTATCAATTGGCAATTATTGCAGGTAGAATCAAAATGAGTATTTGTAATTTTTACAACAAAGTAAGCCGCCTTTTTAATATCTCCCTTTAGTAAAAATTGTTCATCTGCCTCGCCATAAACCGGTGATGCAGGTTTTTGTGCATAAAAATATTGTGCATAGCTTTTAAATCCTATAGGCCATACATAAACATCTTTTCCCTGCAAAGTTTTATAAAATTCTATTGCAGGGCCTTGTGAATATTTCTCGATTTTTGGCACAACGGCGATCAAATAAACAAAGAGGCAAATAGCCGTTGAATAAAAAAGGAAAAGAATCCCTTTCCAATTTTTCTTTTTGTAAAAAAAGATAATAGCAATTATTACGGCAATAAAATAAAGAATTCCAATATAACTTTCAAATCCGCTCCAGTGAACGTTTACATTCAGGCTTGCCTGTGCGAAAGGGTCTTTTAAATAAGGCAAAATCATTTGATGATGATTAGCTACATAAGGAAGCGCAGCCAATAGAAATGAAAAAACAAATCCCATAAAAGCAATTAAAACCAAAAGAGAAATCTTCATTTTTTGTTGGTTTACTATCAGCCAATCAAGATAACAGGCAGCCATAAACGCTAACGGCATATAGGTAAGCGAAGAATAATGAACAATCTTAGTAGTGGTAATGCTGAACAAGATCATCACAGTCCAAAAAAGAATTTTCATTAGCCTTGAAAAATCTTTTTTTACATCTGCTTTCTTTCCAAACATAAATGGCAACGCTATAATTGAAATGGGAAAGCATCCGATAAAAACAACTACAAAATGATAATAAAACGGTTCGCCATGACTGGCAACAGGATGCATAAAAAGATCAACCTGGTAAGCTAGAAATTCTTTTAAGAACCAAAAACCATTATTTATTATTTCCTCCCCGAACCACATCAAACAGATAATGGTAAAGAATAAAATAAACAATAAGATCTTTTTTATGTGGGGGAAATTTTTAAACCGCGTAAAAAGAAAGTATACGAAGAATGAAATTAGAAAAACCAATAAGCCAACAGGGCCTTTTGTTAGCGTAGCTAAACCTATAAAAAGCCCTGCCAATGAAGGATAGAAGTATTTATTTTTAAAAACTTCTCCCGAAATATCCAAATACATGAAGTAAACAGAGAGGAAAATAAAATAATTAAAAACAGGGTCAATAATTCCTGATTTAAAATATAAGTGTGGCAAAAAAGTACCAAGATAACTGATAGCCCAAATGAAACCAAAGCGCGGAGATTTGTATTTTTTTCCGATTAAAAAAAACGTCACCAAAGTTATGATTCCAAAAATAGCATTCGGAAACCTTGCAGCAAATTCATTGATTCCGAAAATTTTCATAGAGCCAACCTGCAACCAGAAGAAGAAGGGCGGCTTTTCCCAAAAAGGCTGAAAATTAATTTGTACACGATGGTAATTCCCCGTAACAATCATTTCGCGTGCCGATTCAGCAAAATTAATTTCATCCCAGTCAAAAAGATGAACCTTTCCCAAAAAAGGAATAAAGAAAAAAATACCGGATAAAATAATTATGGTAAGATATAGATTGCTTTGTTTTTTATTTATTGAATCAGCAATTTCCATTTATAAATCTTGAGTTTAGTAAGAAAATAAAGAAAAGAAACTTTTAAAACACCTAAGCCATAAGTAATGCTTCTTTTTAAATTTATGGAAGAAGCTTCTTCAAAATATTTAGTAGGGCAGGTGATTTCTGCTATTTCAAAACCATTGTAAAAAATCTGGGCTACCATTTCGTTATCAAAAATAAAATCGTTAGAATTCTGGTGGTAATTTATTTTTTTTAAAACGTCTTTATGGTAAGCGCGGTAGCCGGTATGGTATTCAGAAAGCTTCTGGTTCATCAAAGTGTTTTGAAATAAGGTCAGCGCCCGGTTTGCAAAATATTTATACAAAGGCATTCCACCTTTTAAAGCGCCTTTGCCTAAAATGCGGCTGCCAAAAACCACTTTGTATAAATCATTTCCAATAACTGAAACCATTGCCAACAAAAGCTTTGGCGTATATTGATAATCTGGGTGTAGCATGATTATGATATCAGCATTTAACTCAAGCGCTTTATCATAGCAACTCTTTTGATTGCCTCCATAACCTTTATTTTCGGTATGCTTTATAATGTGTTTGATTCCCAAACTTTTCGCAACTTCGATCGAATTATCAGTGCTGTTATCATCCACCAAAACCAAATCATCCACTATATCCATGGGAATTTCGGAAATCGTCTTCGACATAGTTAGTGCGGCATTATAAGCCGGCAGCACCACAACGATTTTTTTACCATTATACATTTTATTTGAAAAGAATTTTTTACAAAGTAAAGCCATTACGGCCAATTAAAGGCCCGTACAGTAAACCCACAAATAATCATGATTTTGAATTTATGAATTTTTAAAATAAGGCGACTGGAAGAGATTGTTTCGCGGATTTAATTCTATGCCCAACTTAAATCTACATGAACTATTCCTACTTCTTTTTTATCAAAGAAGGTTTTTATTCCAATTCAATTAACGAGGTGCTTGACTAAAACTTATTAAAAAAAAATTCAAAAATTTATTCTTTGAATTTCTGTCGATTTTAAGAATACGTTCGTCGGTTAAATATCAAAATGCTTTCATCTCAACTTTATTTTTACGATAGGCAAATTTTAAAACTAATAATTGATCTAAAACCATTAAATAAACCCCATGAAAAAATCAATAATTACACTTTTGGCTTTATCATTTATTTACACCAACTCTATTGGACAAGTGATGCAAAAAAGAATGACCCAAACGAATACACATGTGACAACGGTGCCCATTGTAAAGCAACCCAATCCTGCAAACCCCGCGGCCACGTCAAAAAAAACCACAATCGAAAAGGCTGAATCTAATGTGGTAAGAAACAAATCAATTGTATATTTAAATACCCGCAATACAGAGTATAGGCAAAAGATACTAAGCCCTGCATTGGCTAAATTAAATGCAAGCCGCATTAATCAATTATTTGTTTATAAGAAAAGCATTTCATTTCCCGATAAATCGAAACTCAATGTAAGGCTGATTAAAAATCCATCTTTCGCGCTCCAGGCAGGTAAGGTTGTTACACCAAAAATCATTTCATCAAATTCAACATCTAACGATAAGGAAGATTGCGTTACAGAAGTGGTAAGCCTCTCTGCAACTTCTACAGATTTTTTGAATAATCATTACTCGGCCCAAACAGCTCATATTTATCCCGGAGCTATTTATACTTACGACCATTTATATGATGGAAGTTTTAAAGAAGAAGGCCAAAACAGAAATCCAATAATAATTGGAAGCGATAACCCAAATATGAATGGCAATACATATGAAGAGGTTTCTAACCCAGCCATGTTTACTGTTCAAAATGCAGTAGCAAAATTATACCAACGTTTTGTGGGCCCTTCAGCAAATGAAAGCCTGGCTTACCAGATTTCTGAATCTTCAAACACTGCGGATTTTAGTTTAAAAATGGGCGCTGGCGCTGGTGGGTATGGATTTAGCGCTTACGGCTCTATGAGCATGCAAACCCAGCAACAGCATTATTATCTGACAATTGACGTATTGAAAACTTTATTTACAATAAGCTGTTCCCAACCCGACAGTGGGTATTTCAATAAACCAACCAGCAGTTCGTCCCCATACGTGATCATGGGAAATGTGAGTTACGGTATGAGAATTTTGGCAAACCTGGATTTCACAGTTAACTCAAAACAAGATGAAGATTCGTTAAGGGCAGCTTATTCAGGTTATGGAATCAAGGCAAATTTTGACATGGATTTGCTTACAAAAAACGTTTCTCTGAATAGTGCGATTAATGCATATATCATAGGTGGGCCAAGTTCAGGAACAACTGTAGCTTTTACTAAAGAAGATTTAAAATCACAAATTCAAAGTTTGCTAACCCAACTCACTTATACAAATGCAAAGCCCGTAAGTTATCAATTGTATGATATGGATGGAAGTGTAATAGGCGACATGAGTGCAACCGATCAGTTCTCAACTCCTCAGTGCATTCCAAGTGATTTATCAAAAGGGCTGCAGCCTGTTTTTGTAAATATGGTAACCGGCTCTTCGTCCGGAGATAATAAAGACGGAGATACGCATTATTCCTTAGGATTCTTTGACCAGGATGGCAAACAAATCGCTGTTTTTCACGACGATAGTAATACAGATGAGTATGCCGAAGGGTCTTCGAGCACCATTAAAATGGCTGATTACACTTCGGGGCCCGTTTCATCTTCGTCATGGGCAAATTTTACGGGTAAAGGAGGGAGAGTGCATTTAAATGTCGCACCCAATGGCCATGATACATGGAAGTTGAACACGTTTACTCTCAATTTAACTTTCGATAATGACCTTCATTCTCCGCACAAAATTACCTGGAGCAATATAACTATGTCACAAAATGCCAGAGACCATGATTTTTATTTTGACAAAAGTTTTAATCCACTTTAAACAGGCGATTCAAATTCCAAAATGAATTCAAAAAATTATAAAAGGAAAATTTCTATTCAATTGCATTCAAAAACATAATTCCGGGATATTTGTTTGTTTACTGCATCAATTTTTAATCATGAACCGTTCAATATATTTTTTATGGAGTTTGATAAAGAAATTAATCACATTCAATAATAAAAAGAAATTTACTAATCCCAGAATAATCAACATGAAAAAACTTAAGCCAATACTTTTTACATTTATCAACATTGCAATATTGTGTTCTTGTGGTGGAAATGAAAATGCTTCCAGAGGCAATTCGGCCTCTACGGCTTCTGCAACTTCTTCTACAGCAAGCACGGTTGCAAATGCCCGGGGCGATGCACAGTTTTCATACAATCTTGATGGCACAAAAATCTCAGGTGGGCCAGGCGATGGCTTACTTTCTTCCTTTAACAACCAGGCACACGTAACGCAAAATGACTACGGCAATTCTGTTGCGTTTTTTCTCAATGATGCATCTTCAGGCAATGACGATGTCACTTATCCGCATTCCATACGCTTTGTTGTAAAAGCCACAACCGGAACACAACAGGTTATCGCTGATGAAGATCATTGGAGTGTCCAATTATTCGTTAGCAGCGGTGGTTCCTATATTGTCTACGGCGGCGAAACATGCACGGTTACTATTACCAACATTTCGGCAAGCCGTGTGTCCGGTACCTTTTCAGGCAAATTTAAAAAAGCAACCCCGGGCGCAGGTCAAGAGGAACTAACGGTTACAGATGGAAAATTTGATATACCGCTGATAAGTCCGGATAAATAGTCAAAAGCTTTCAATGATCCTTTTTATCAAAATGACATTAAAAGATTTCTACCAGGAGTTATCAGTATTTTGAAAACAACCAATTAAAAAGAAAATAAAAATGAAAAATTTACTCTTCGCAATATTATTTTTTTTAATCGCATCATTTACCTCTTGCAACAGCAATGACACCAAAGCTTCGGGTAGTAAAGATAATAGCGCATCAGCCTCTTCTGTAAATTCTTCAGCTAACGGAAGTTTCTCTGCAACTATTGATGGCGAAGCAATCAGCGGAGGTACTATCGATGACATGCAATTACAGAACACTGCGTTCCTTTATCCCACCTCGGATAATTCAGGAAAGCGCTTATTATTTTTTCTCTATTCTGATAAAAAAGGAGATAGGGCTTATTCTTTCAGGTTTTCTGTTCCTGATACGACAGGCCCATTTACAAAAAAAGACCGTGACGATCAGCCCTTTGATATTACAATTAATTTCATGGGCGGTGATAACTCACGTTACGGCGCTGAGGATGTGACTGTAAATATTATTTCAATAACTGATAAAAAAATAACCGGCACCTTTTCCGGAAAATTTCTCTTAGGTGTAGATACGCCAAATGGCACAAAAAAAGAAGTTACCGTAACAGATGGAAAATTTGATATTCCTTTTTCTACCGGTAATATAAAACCAGAATAAACTTTCCAAATCATTTTAAATAATTAACGATGACACTTAAATTAATTACTTTTTTTGCCGCCACGATAATTTTATTTTCCTGCAAATCAAATTCAGCCACAGAGAAAACAAACCCTTCAGGTTCAAAAAATATTTCTTCGGAAAAAACGGATGAAACAGCCGATAAAAATTTATCAGGCACAAATGGAATTTTTTCCTACATCGTAAAAGGGAAGCATATCGTTGCGAGGAATTATGTACAACATTCTAATTTATTTGTTAACGAAGTAGCTAATGATGCCGCTTCGGGAACATTAAAAATAAAAGTTACTTGTGAAACAAGCAGTGTTTTTGATTTCCAGGTAGCCAATACTGGCACTACCACCATTACTAATTATAGCCCTTCCCTGGGAAATTTTGCAGATAAAAAATCCAAAGTGGCTTCTTACATGGAAGGGGGAACTTATAAAAGTTACTATGGTGATTCGGTTACTGTGACGATAACCAGCATGGATGCCAATCGAGTTTCAGGAACTTTTTCCGGAACATTTAAAGCAGAGGCAAGTGATGGTGGCGCTACATTAAATATAACAGAAGGAAACTTCAATTTGCCCTTTGGGAAAAATTAAAATTTATGTATTTCGAAATTTGAGATTCATTATTGTTTTTATTTTTGGGGCAGGTCTTTACATCAAATATACTGGTTTGATCAAGCGGCTTTTTTGAATATCCTGAGCTTAAATCAAATAAGAAAAGTACCGTTAGGCATTTGGCCTTTGCGAGTTTGTGTCGCTTCTATACTATTCAAAGTAGAATAAGAATTCCGGTTATTTATTGGTTTACTGCAAAAAAAAGAATTATCAGAAAGGGATATTATTTTTCAAAATAAGCCATGCTTCCGCCTACCCAGTCTTTATCCATATTATAACGCACGCCAATCATTTTGCCCTTGCTTAACCGGGCGAGATTGTTGACAGCTACCGGCCTCGGTTTGCCCTTTTCCCAAAAATAAAAAATTCTTATTTCTGCTTTGGCTGGAGCGCCGGGGGTTTTTATGATATCTGCATATTTTACTTTGCGTTGCAAAATCCAGTTTTCAGGGTCTTTTACTCCGTCAATATCTTTTTGTGTGACGTCAATAATAACACCTTGCCCGGCAAAAGAAAACAATGGTTTCAAAACATAATTTTCCAGGTCCGATGGAATTTGTTTTATTTCATTTAAATAAAAAGTTTCAGGAACGTAGGGATGATGAATTAAGGGAAGCGTGAATTTGCTTATACGGTAAAACCAGTTGGGGTGCGAAGCCCATTCTACATCTAAGGGTTGCGTAATATCAACAATCTTTCCAAGGCTTTCTTTTTTTTGAGCCAATTCATCAAAAATAACCCGGTTGTAAATTCTTTTTATTTCAATTTTTCTTCCGTCCTTATTATAAAATAATTTTTTTCCTTCCTGTATTAATTCAGTAAGGCAAACAATTGGAATGTGTATATAATCCTGCGTGCAGTAAAAATCTATTCTTGTTTTTTGCTGATGTGGCTTTATTTCCAGGAGAATTACATTTTCAGGATTGTGCCCGTTCAAGATTATTTTTTTTAATAGTTCCAAATACGATTCTTCATTATATCCGTTTAAATAATTGGAAAAATTCCCCGGAATTTTGAAATGCTTTTCAAGAATCTCCCCATAATATGCCTGGAAACCAAATAGAGTAGGGAAGGCCTGCATTTCTATTAATTGTGGTTCCAATTCACCTTTTTCATTTTCACAAATACCAAAATCAAACGCGATAAAATCTGTATGTTCATTTTCATTGGGCACATTTTCATTTTCCGGAACCGCCCGGTTAGTCAGTTCTTTAAAATTGGGCTGTGTGGTAATATCGACAATAGCTTCACAGGCATCAATAATTTTATTTGTAAACTCTTTAGGGATAAAAATAGGTGTTTCCGCCACACGAAATTCGATGGCGCCGGGATGTTTGGAGTTTAAGTCCTCCAGAAATGTTTGGTATATTTCTTCGGAAAAATTGCTATTAAATTGATTTCTTATTTCCGGAATCATTGTCAATTAATTAAATTTAAAATTAAATTCCAATCCGATTTTTCTTTTCTTACTCCTCTTTTTGTTTTACAATTTTATTTGATTTGCTGCACTTTTTAAAAAATTAGGGAGGACATGATCGTGTGTCCATAAAATTTTATCAGGATCATTTAATCTTTCAATCATTGATTCCCATTTTGCCTGCCCATAGTTTTCTATTACAATTTTTTTTCTTTCTTCGGTTTGCAAATGAATGCTCATACCAATTGAATCAGCTTCAGGATGAAATTGTGTTCCAATAAAATAATCGCTAAATCGAACGCCCATAACTGCCCTTTCGTAAGGGACATGGGGCCGTTCTTTCTCAATGCATAAAATGGTAGCACCAATATTTTCGAGTTGTTCCTTATCAGGCTGGATAACCTGGTAATCGCGGCTATCTACGGCAAAAAAAGGGTCAGGCATTGATGCAAATATTGGTTCAGATTTTCCTGCAGCTAAAAGATGGACCGGGAAAACTCCAAAGGCAGTTGATTTTCGCCTGGTAATTTTTCCTGCTTTAAAATGCCGGCATGCCAGCTGAAAAGAATGGCATATAAAAAAAATGTATTTCTTCTTTATATTGGCTGAATCATTATTCCAGCTTTCCATTTGCTTTATCCAGTTAAAATAAAGCGAATCCCATTCCTGGCCTTCACTTTCAAGAGGGCTGCCCGGGCCGCCGGTACTTAAATATATATCCCATGAAGAATCAGGTATTTCTTTTTTTTGGCGAACGTCGAATTCTTGTGATATAATATTGAGATTGTTTTTTTCTCCAAACTGAATTAAAATCTCACGAATGCATCGCATTCCCTGGTTTTCAAAGCCTTCATATAAATCTACAATAGCAATGCGAACCGTTTGTTTTTCAGCAAAATTCATCAGGCAAATATAATAAATGCCACTTTTATGTTGGTAAACAAAAAAATCATTGTTCCAAAGATTTCCACATTTTAATGAGTAATGATTTTTATAATGTTTTTATCGTAAATTACCTTTTTAAAATTTTATCATTATGAGTAGAATCAGCGACATACTAAAACGTAAAGGAAACAAAGCTATTTCAGTATTGCCCGAAACCTCTGTGATTGAAGCGTTGAAAGTGATGGCGGAGAATAATATAGGATCCGTAGTTGTTTTAAAAGATAACAAGTTTATGGGAATTATTACTGAGCGCGATTATTCAAGAAAAGTAATTTTAAAAGGAAAGAATTCTACTGATACAAAAGTGGCAGAGATAATGATGACTGATTTTCCACTTTTAAAGCCCAATGATTCAATAGAATATTGTATGGAATTGCTTACAAAAAACAATATCCGCTACCTTCCTGTTTTCAAAGACAACGAACTTGCCGGTATTATTTCTATTAGTGATGTTGTTTCTGAAACTATACTTTCCCAGCAACAAACAATAGACCATCTTCATAATTATATCCATTCTTAAAAAAGATACTTTTTATTTAATTACTTCGTTTGAAAAAGTAAATTACTTTTATCATAAATTTATACATTTCAATTTCCCCAACTTGAAAATTAAAATACCTTCGCATCCTATGAACCAAAGAATTTCTGTACCTATACTTTCGGCTATTTCTTTACTTTTTATGGTAAATGTTAGTTGCAACAGCAGCCAATCTGCGCCTGATAAGGGTTTAAAAGATTCAGTAGCAAAAAAAGAAGATGCGATTGAAAAAGGAAAGGTTTATCAAAAGAAAACGATTGATACTGCCTTATATAATAAGCTGATGGAGAACCTTGCCAATCATGATACTACTGGCAAATGGCCTGCAAAAGCGCCTTACCCTTTACCGGGCGCGGTTCTTCCTTTTCATCGTATCGTAGCTTTTTATGGCAATTTGTACTCAAAAAGGATGGGAATATTGGGTGAGCTGCCAAAAAATGAAATGCTGAAGAAATTAAAGCAGGAAGTTGGTAACTGGCAGGCTGCGGATGCTTCCATTCCTGTAATACCAGCGTTGCATTATATAGCTGTAACTGCCCAGGGTGCTCCCGGAAAAGATGGCAAGCATAGGATGCGCATGCCTTCCGGCCAGATAGATACTATTATGAATTGGGCCAATGAAATAGATGCGCTGGTCTTTTTAGATATCCAGGTAGGACTAAGTTCTGTACATGATGAAGTGCCTCCGCTGGAAAAATACCTTAAATTACCCCAGGTTCATTTAGGAATAGACCCTGAATTCTCTATGAAAAATGGATCTGTTCCGGGAAAAAAAATCGGTACCTTTAGCGCTGATGATATCAATACAGCGATTGATGATTTAGCATCTTATGTAAAGAAATACAATCTTCCTCCTAAAATTTTAATTGTTCATCGTTTTACCCAGGGGATGCTTACCAATTATAAAGCCATAAAGAAAGTTCCGGAAGTACAGGTAGTGATGGATATGGATGGCTGGGGTGATAAAACACTAAAACGCTCTACTTATTTAAGGTATATCTATGCCGAACCGGTTGAGTTTACCGGGTTTAAATTATTTTATAAAAATGATACGAAAACCGGTGCCGGCCAACTTTATACGCCAAAGGAATTATTAAAATTTATCCCCAAACCCATTTATATCCAATACCAATAATTCATCACATTTTTATGAAAACAATTTTTGTTATTTTCATTGCATGCCTGGTATTTTTAAATGCCTGCAATTCTTCTGCTACCTCAAAAGAAAGCAAGGCCACTAAAGACACAACTGCTCAGGCAGCTGTTACACAGGTTGAAAATTCCACAGTTGCCTCAGCTGCGGAAATCCTGGCTAAAAAGCAGGTGCCCGTTTTGTGTTTTCACCATATCAGGGACCCAAAACCCGGGCAAAGCGTTACGATGAAAAGCTATTCAGTTTCACCTGCTCAATTTGCTGATTTGATGAAAGCTTTAAAGGATAGTAATTATCAAACTATTTTACCTGATCAATTGTATAATTATTTAGTTCATGGAGGTACACTGCCTCCAAAGCCCGTCATGCTTACCTTTGATGATACTGATGAAGAACAATTTACTATCGGTAATACCTACATGAAAAAGTATGGCTTTAAAGGTGTATTTTTTATTATGACGGTTTCGATTAACCGTCCCCGTTACATGACAACAGATCAGCTAAAACAATTATCAGAAGAAGGAAACGCAGTAGAATCTCATACATGGGACCACCATATGGTAACAAAATACCAGGGAGATGACTGGAACAAACAGTTCGTTGAACCAAAGAAAAAAATTGAAGGAATTACCGGAAAAAGCGCAGATTATTTTGCGTATCCGTATGGATTGTGGAATAGGGCAGCATTTCCGGAATTAAAAAAAGCAGGATATAAAATGGCTTTCAACCTATCAACAAAAAGAGATTCCACCCAACCATTATATACGGTAAGAAGAATGATTGTACCCGGTACCTGGTCAACCAAAGGAATATTAAATGCAATGGATAAGACTTTTAATGTTGATTAAAAGAAATTTTATCATACAATAATTTTACAGAAAAAAGAGACAAAACTTTTCCCTAAAAAAATATGGCAGAAGTAACCATATTTTCTAGTTCTCAGTAATCATATCATTGGCATAATCATTACCCTGTTACTTCTGAAAATCAAAAAGAAGAATCTTTACTATTTGTTTGTTTACTGTAAAGTAAGAAGAAAAATGTAGGCTGGTGAGGATAAATGAAGGCCGGATAAAATAATTTTTATGGTACCGGCACATAAATATTTGTAACCCATTTTGAAGTGTCTGGCTCTTTACTTCTATCAATCACTAAAGATTCAAAGGGAATGGCCATTGTTGATATCTGGTAATCGCCGATCAAAACTTTCATCTGCTTTAATGCCTGTTCCACTGTTTTATTTCCTCCAACTACTTCAGCTGTTAAAACCTTCCAGGGAACAAAGCGGCTGTAAGAAATACTTGCATTTCCTGCCAGTTTTTTATTTACCGGAATGGCTACCATGGTTTCAAAAGTAGAATCTTTTAATGTTTTAACATGCAACATTGGATAATTACTTTCTTTGGCTCCCTGGCTTGCAATGTATTGTTTTAAATTACCAACCATCTGGTAAATATCCGCTGTTGAAGGATATGTTTTAAATATTTTTTTTGTAAGCACCATAGTAGAATCCTTCGACATCACAACCTTAAAATTAACGCCGTAAAGATTTTTTTTATCGCCAAGAAAAGAACTAAGGTTTGATAAAATAACTGTCATATTATTCCTGATCTTTTCGGCTTCTTTGTATTTTAAAATCCTCGTAACAGGATTCATGCTAGTTGAAAGGTTACAATGCCAATCTAAAATCACAGAATCATTTTGAATTTTTATAAGAACAATCCTGCTGTCAATTACGGAATGCTTAGTATGCATTTTTACTTCAATAGCATTATAAAATTTCTGTGATAATTGATAATTAAAGCCATTATAAGAAAAAAACTTTGTACCTGAACTATCATTGCTTGCTAATGAGGGCGAATGCCCGGGCCACCATTTTGACCACGTATTATTATTACTCAATACCCTGTCTGCACCGTAAACATTGCATTGCGCATAATCCGCTTTAGAAATTTGCAAGGTAGATGGAATAAAAATATAAGAGGAAACAGAGAGTAAAATAACAAGGGATAAAATAATTACAAGGAACTTTTTCATGATTCTGAAAATAAATAATAAGCGCTGCAAAATAACGAATGGAATGTATTGAACAGGTAATCTATAAAATTTAAATAATCAATTAACAAAAAATAAGGAATATAAAACGATTAAATTTATAAGCATTTCCAGCCTGGCGCAGTAATATTTTTTTTGCATTTTATTTACCTATTACATTTTAGTTTACATTTATTGCAATTAAATTTTTATAAAATACACATCCATGAAAAGGTTTATTTTCTTCATCGTATTTATTTTTATTTCCCTGCTTGCTTTTTCTCAAACAATTGACCCATGGAAAATTACTGCTACTAAAATTGACCCATCCAATTATTATGGTGAAACGGTTGCAAATGGAGTAATTGGCATTGTCTCTTCTGCGGAGCCTTTAAAATGCAAAACCGTTGTTTTAAATGGTGCCTACGATCAATATGGGCGCGGAATGGTTAGTAATTTTTTAAAAAGTTTTAACCTGGTGGATATGAACCTTGATATTGACGGCCACCGCGTTGGCGATGGTGATGCTAAAAATATGATACAGGTTTTGGATATGAAGCATGCCAATTTAAAAACCACTTTTGATTACCTTGATAAAGCAACTGTTTCTTATACTTATTATGCGCTTCGAAATTTACCTTATACAGTTTTGGTAGATGTTACCATCACTGCTAAAAAAGATATAGAAATTATTCCTGCAAGCGTGATGCAGGCTCCTGATGAGTTGCGTGATGTTCAGAATTATTATAATCAAATAGACAGGCCACATGTAAAAATAAGTTTGCTTTCTTCTGTGGCAAAAAGCCCGACAGGTAAACTTACTTTCGGCTCATGCACCACTTTTTTATTCGACGAACCTCATGGTTCTGAACCAGAATTAATCCATGAAATGTGGGACAATAATATGCATCTTTTAAAATTTAAAAAATCGCTGAAAGCGGGCACTACCTATCATTTTGCGATTGCAGGCGCGTCAATTACGACTGCGCAACATGAAGACCCTTTTAATGAATCACAGCGTTACGTTATTTATGCAAAATTACAGGGTGCAAAAAATCTGATCAAATTTCATGATGAAGCCTGGGATCAGATTTGGAAAAGTGATATTGAAATTACGGGAGATGCAGAAAGCCAGCGTGATGTGCATTCTGCCATGTATCATTTGTATTCTTTTGTAAGAGGCGGAACCGCGTATAGCCCATCGCCAATGGGTTTGAGCGGGCTTGGTTATAATGGCCATGTTTTTTGGGATGCAGAACTCTGGATGTTCCCGGCACTTTTGGTTTTGCATCCGGAGATGGCGAAAAGTATGATGGAATACCGTTTTGAAAGATTAAAAGAAGCAGAGCACAATGCATTTGCTCATGGCTATAAAGGCGCCATGTATCCGTGGGAAAGTGCAGCAAGCGGAAATGAAGAAACACCCGTGTGGGCTTTGAGCGGGCCTTTTGAACATCACATCACTGCGGACGTTGCAATTGCCGCATGGAATTATTTTGCGGTAACGCAGGATACGGCATGGCTCAGGGAAAAAGGGTTTCCAATGATAAAAGATTGCGCCGATTTCTGGGCTAGCCGTGTAGAGAGAAACGGGCCGGGACATTATGATATTAATAATGTGGTTGCAGCAGATGAGTGGGCAGAAAATGTAGATAACAATGCCTTTACCAATGCCGCAGCTAAAGCCAATTTACGTTACGCAATAATGGCTGCCGAAATTTTGCACCAACCGGTAGATACCGATTGGGCAGTTGTAGAAAAAAATATTCCCATTCTAAAATTGGCCAACGGCGTTACTTCAGAATATGCAGGGTACGATGGTATCAAAATAAAACAAGCCGATGTAAATTTATTGGCTTACCCTTTAAAAGAAATTACGGATCCGGCACAAATAAAAAAAGACCTTGCTTATTATGAAAGCAGGGTAGGGGAAGGGTCTCCGGCAATGACCCACGCAATTTTTACTATTTTACATGCAAGGCTTAATGAACCGGAAAAAGCCTGGAGTGCATTTGAAGAATCTTACATTCCAAACAAACTTCCGCCTTTTGGCGTGATGGCTGAAACAGCCGGAGGAACCAATCCTTATTTTGCTACAGGAGCGGGCGGATATTTACAAAGTGTACTTTTTGGCTTTGGCGGTTTGGACATTACACCCAAAGGAATTGTACAATTAAAAACTTCATTGCCAAAAAACTGGAAATCACTCACAATGACAGGTATCGGAAAAGATAAAAAAACGTTTGTGGTACAATGAGGAATTAGAAATAAAATAAAAATATTTTTAGAGTAAACCAACTTATTCTTAATATTCTTATTCTAGATTATAGCAAAAGGAGTGTAAAAATATTTTTTTAATAATGAATTTTATTAAATAAAAGTTTCCTATTTTTACCTCTGTAAAAAGATAATTAAATCTTTTACTTGATTATTTAACTATTGTATTGAAAAAAATAGCTGCTTTATTTTTCCTGCTTTTATTCGCATTCAACTGGTTTGGTTACCGGTTGATGTATGATTTTATGCAAAAGCATGCTAATAAGCAGTTAGAGATTGCGCTTGATGATAATTCTTATAAAGAATCTGATTTAATAGAATTAAAAATTCCGGTAAATATTGCCTATCAAAATAGCTGGGCTTCTTATGAACGTTATGATGGCGAAATAGAAATGAACGGCGTAAAGTATAAGTATGTAAAACGGAAACTTTCCAACGATACACTTTATTTAAAATGCATTCCTAATAAAAAGGAAATGGCACTTCAAAATGCTAAAAATGATTTCTTCAAGGTAACTAACGACCTATCTCAAAATAAAAATCCTAAAAAAGCAGATAATTCTGCTTCTGTTTTTAAATTCCTTACAATATATGATGGCTCTTCTTTTGGTGCCCATATACTTTCTCCACTAGTGGCAAATCAGCAATGGCTCTCTTTAAAAGCTGAAGGTTTGCCTATTGCTATTTCCATTTCTCCTGAACAGCCGCCGGATTATAATGCCTAAAAACCGGTTTTGATTTAAAGGCTTCCATCTTTTGGAATCATTTATATTTAATGGGATTATTCTTTAGTTATTTTACGTTTTGCATTATAGCAATCATGCGGGTTTCCGGTTTTATATCATCAAAAAAACGGTAAATCTGTAAACTAAATTTATTAAAGAACAGGAATTATAAAACCAATCTCTTCCATTTTAATAGCCACTAAATAATCAAGCCGGAGTTTTATCCTTCCTGATGGGAAGTTTATAAATGGTAACAGTAAACCAACTTATTTCCCGGATTCTTATTCTGTAAAAGAGCGAAAAGAACCTCAATAAAATATGGATGTGTGTTGAGTTTTAAACAATACATTTTCATAATAAGAATAACTTTTCAAGGTGATAAAATTGGAAACCTGGTAATCAGCAATGTTTCAAAAAACAATAACTAAAACATGAATTAAGCTTTAAAAATTTTTTATTATGAGACAAATTCTTTCAATTCTTTTTGGTGCATTTTTATTATTATTTTTTACAAATAAAATAATAGCACAGGGATGTATTGCTATCCGTACAACAGGTGGAAGTTTATGCACCATGGATCATCCGGAAGAAAAAACAAATGACGATGCCTGGCAGATAAATATTCAAAATCGTTACTTCAATTCGTTTCGGCATTATATAGGAACTGTTCAACAAAAACAAAGATTGGTGCAGCATACCGAAGTGATAAACCATGTAAATACTTTGGATATTTCCATCGCCAGAAATTTAAACAAAAGGGTTTCTTTGTCAGTTGATCTTCCTATTCTTGACAATTCGCGTTCTCAAAGATCTCACTTCGGTAATATGGACAGATATGTAACGCATTCTTTTGGGTTGGGCGATATGAACATAAGTATTTATCGTTGGATGCTTGATCCGGTTACATCTCACAAAGGCAATTTTCAATTAGGGTTAGGAATCAAATTCGCTACAGGCGATTATAAATACCAGGATTATTTTCCGGTAAGTGCAACTGAAAAAAATCTTCGTACAGTTGACCAATCCATACAGTTGGGAGACGGAGGAACGGGCATTATTACCGAATTCAATGGATATTATAATTTCAATCCGCAATTTGGTGTTTATGGAAATTTATATTATTTACTGAACCCGAGGGAGCAAAATGGAGTACCCACCTACCGCTCTAATCCAAATGAAGCCATCATGAGTGTGCCGGATCAGTATATGGCACGCGCGGGTTTTAACTACGGCTTAAAAAGAAAACTTCAAGGTTTTTCTGTTTCACTGGGTGGCAGGCTTGAAGGGATTCCTGTCCATGATATTGTGGGAGGCAGTGAAGGTTTTCGCAGGCCCGGATATATTGTTTCCGTGGAGCCGGGGTAACTTATATGGTAAAGGAAACAACATTTTATGTGCAGGTTCCCATTGCAGCAGTACGGTGCCGTACACAAAGTGTTCCTGATAAAGAAACAACGGCACAGACTGGCGTTTACACAAATGGCGATGCAGCGTTCGCGGATTACCTTATCAACGTAGGGTTTTCAAAAAGGTTTTAAAACAAAATTTTTCTTATATCAAGTAATACGGCCCTGTTATTCCTATCTGGGGCTCATTTTCTTAACTAAGATCGATATTTTTTTTAATTCCATTAAAAGTTTTTTTTCTGGCCGAAAAGGAGCCAGGCAATTGCATAAAAGGAAATTTATTTTATCACTTTATAATAACACAATTAAATGTTGAATTTTCAATAATCAATAAAAAAAAATTATGCCATACATACAATTAGAAAGCCATTTGCCGGGCATTACAGGCCTGTTGGAATATAGGAAAGATTCAGGGCAGCCCATCCGGGAACTTACACAAATCCTTATGCGAGGTAACTCTACACTCACCGAAGCCGAGCGGGAATTAATTGCATCCGTTGTCTCCAATGGCAACCAATGTACTTTTTGCACTACTGCGCACACTGCCGCTGCAGACCTTTTAATTGGCAATCATGAAACCTCACTAAAAGTAAAACAGGACATTGCTACCGCTCCTGTAAGCGAAAAATGAAAGCACTTCTTACCATCGCTTCACTCACCAGAGAAAGTGGCAAACTCGTTACGGCTACCGTAATTAATAATGCAAAAGCCTCCGGTGCAACAGATGTTGAGATCCACGACACTGTATTAATCGCATCATTATTTTGTTTGTACAACCGCTACGTGGATGGTTTGGCCACTTCGCTTCCTGTTGAAAATACTTACTATGATGTTTTAGCCGAACGCCTTGTAAACCATGGCTACAGCCGGTTACCTGAAGGTTATGATCATTTAAAAAAATAAAAAATTAATCAAATAAAAAAAAATTATGAAACTCTTTTTATTATTCATTTTCATTTCTCTATCGTCGCAAATATTCGCACAGGAAACGAAAATTTCCGGAATGATTACCGATGCCGAAACAGGCTTGCCTGTAGCGGGAGCAAGTATACATGTAAAAGGGAAATTAATTGGAACTGTTACTGATGACAACGGTAATTATAGCTTGACAGTAAACAAATTAAAACTGCCTTTTTCTATTCTCATTTCTTCTGTCAGCCATCAGGCGAAAGAAATAGAAATTAACCGTAACAATGAAACTATAACAACAAGCCTTGAGAAAAAAATGGCCCTACTGAATGAAGTGTTACAGCAGCTTCGAGAACACCCGAAAGTATACTCCGGTCGCCCGTGAGCATCGAAAAGATGACGCTCAAAAATATTACTGAAAACCCTTCCCTAACTTTCTACGATGGGTTGCAAAGCCTGAAAGGAATGGAAGTAGTTACGAGTGGCCTTACATACAAGCAGGTAAATACAAGGGGTTTTAATACAACCGGCAATTCAAGGTTTCTTCAATTAGTAGACGGAGTAGACAATCAAACCCCGGGATTAAACTTTGCTGTTGGAAACCTTTTTGGCGCTTCTGATATTGATATGGAAAGCGTGGAAGTGATACCCGGCGCAGCTTCTGCATTGTATGGGCCGGTTGCATTTAATGGATTATTAATGATGCACACAAAAGACCCTTTTCAATACCAGGGATTAACAGTTCAGGTAAAATCCGGAATAAACCATGTTGGTGAATCAGGCGTTAGCCCGAAAGGTTTAGGTGATTTTGCCCTACGGTATGCAAAGTCTTTTAATAATCGTTTTGCATTTAAAGTGAACGCTTCCTATTTGACAGGCACAGATTGGTATGCCACAGACTATACAGATGTAAGCGCCCAAACGCCTGCTGACAAACGTGGCCCCAACAACCCCGGGCGCGATGCATTAAACATTTATGGTGACGAGGTTTCTGAAACATTACCCGGCATAGGGCTGGTTTCAAGGACTGGTTATGAAGAAAAAAACCTGATGAATTATAATGTATATAGTTTGAAACTCAATGGTGCGCTACATTATCGTATTACCAATAACCTGGAAGCTATTTATCAATATAATTTTGGGCAGGGAACAGCAAGCTATACCGGTAGCAGCCGTTTTGACCTTAATAATTTTGTCTTGCAAACACACAGGGTGGAATTAAAAGGAAGCAATTTTTTTGTCCGCAGCTATGCCGTAATCGAAAACTCCCATGATTCTTATAACACACGTTCGCTGGCACAATTTATTAATCGTGACTGGGTGCAGGATTTGAATGGCAATGTAGTAACTCCCGATAAAGCAGACGATATGTGGTTCACGCGTTATGCCAGTGCATATAACGGAAATATTACCGGAGTAACTCCTGCAAATAATGATGCGGCAAGGGCATTTGCCGACCAGGGAAGGTTTCTTCCAAATACTGTAGCATTTAATAATGCCAAAGAGGCTTCTATTCACAATTATGGGTTGAGCGGTTCCGGTGTATTCAGCAACAGTAAATTTTATCACACCGAAGGCCAATACGATTTCTCCAATTCCATTAAATTATTTGAATTGCTTGCCGGTGGCAGTTTCAGGTATTATGATATGTTTACAAACGGTAGTTTATTTAATGACAAAGGCCATAAGGTAACGGTTAAAGAATATGGCAGTTTTGTGCAGGCTTCCAAAAAATTGTTAGACGATAAATTAAAGCTTTCTGCTTCCCTTCGCTATGATAAAGACGAAAACTTTGCAGGCAGTTTCACCCCACGTTTTTCTGCTGTTTATACAGTTGCTAAAACTCAAAATTTCCGCGCTTCTTACCAAACAGGTTTTCGCAACCCTACTCCTGTGGACCAGTTTATTAATTTGAATGTTGGCCCTATTACTATCCTCGGAGGCGCTCCTGATAATAGTAAAGGGCTTACTGTTTACCAGAATTCATTTACTGCTTCTTCTGTAGGGGCTTTTGGTGGAGCTTTCGGAGCGGCTACTGCCGGCGGTGCATCTTTCGAACAGGCAGTATCCGATAATAAAGAGCTATTGCAAAAGTCAAATGTGGCATATATTAAACCGGAACAACAAAAAGCTTTTGAAGTGGGCTACAAAGGTTTATTTGTAAATAAACTTTTAGTGGATGTCAATTATTATTACAGCACCTACACTGATTTTATTTTGAACACTGTAGTCATACAACCAAAAGACAACGTGCTGGCTCCTGACGGAACAGTAAACTTTGCCGCAGCTGCTGATATTTTAAATGGTAACGTGCATGCTTACCAGCTATATACAAATGCTCCCGATAAAGTTTCTTCACAGGGTTTATCATTAGGGCTTAATTATAGTTTTGACAAAGGTTATAACCTTGGTGGAAATATGACCTGGTCATCTTTTAACCTTCGCAAGGCTAATCCAAATAATATTGCGCAATTTAATACGCCAGAGTACAGTAGCAATGTAACTTTTGGCAACAGTAATTTCTTTAAGGGCGTTGGCTTTGACCTCGCATGGCACTGGCAAAGCGCGTTCGACTGGTACGGCACATTCAATGGAATGGTACCCGGCCGTATTAATGCTTATTCATTAGTAGACCTGCAATTCAATAAAAAAATACCAAAATTGCATACTACTGTGAAGCTCGGCTCAAGTAACCTTTTCAATAAAAAGGTTTACCAGGCTTATGGCTCTCCAGCAGTTGGCGCCATCTATTATGTAGGATTTACGTTCGATGATTTATTAAAATAAAAATATTACAAAACGGTTCTTAATATTAAGCTCATGAAATCTGGAAAAGAAATAAAAACCGCCGGCACAACATCAGGGTACCGCACAGTACTTTTTACAATCTGCTTTTTAAGTACAGCTTTTGGTGGTGCAGTTTCAACGCTGATGTCAGTCTATTTACCGGTGGCCGTAAATGATCTTTTGGGAAATAAAAACGCCGCGGAGATCAATAGCATCAGTGGATATATTAATGCACTGTTCATTTTCGGCTGGGCATTTGGCGGCTTTATGTGGGGCGTAATCTGTGACAGGATTGGAAGAAAAAAATCATTGCTGTTGTCCATTTCTTCTTATGCAGTATTTACCATTCTTACCGGGCTTATGCCCAATTGGTGGGGTGTGATTATTTGCAGGTTTTTAAGTGGTTTTGGCGTGGGCGGTGTGTTGGTTACTTCTTTAATTATGATAAGCGAAATATGGCCCATACGCAGTAAAGCCATTTTTATCGGTATTTTATCTATTGCTTTTCCTTTAGGTATATTCTCGGCAGGTTTGATAAATTATTTAGTTGCCTCATGGCGCCAGGGTTTTTGGATTGGATTGGTTCCATTAATTATTTCTGCCGTCGGCGTCAGCTTCATAAAAGAATCCGGTAAGTGGCAAAACCACCAGGCAGAAAAAAAGAATGCTAGAGTAGTAAAAAGTAATTTATTTACAAAAGAACACCGCCGCGAGATTATTGTTGGCTCCCTGACTTTTGGCTCAATGCTGATCGGCATGTGGGCTATTTTTTCATGGCTCCCTACATGGATTCAAAGCATTGTGTCTGCCACGGATGCACAAAAAGAAAGAAGCCTTGGAATGATGTTTATGGGAATGGGCGGATTAACGGGTGGCTTTTTATCAGGGTGGCTCGTTAACATAACCGGCGTGCGAAAATCAATGCTGCTGTGCTTTTCAGTAAGCGCATTGTTTTCTTTTATTTTATTTAAAACCAATACAACCTTCTCGGGAATTATCTACCCCGAAATTGCGGTACTGGCATTATTCTTCGGAGCAAGCCAGGGTGTATTGTCTGTTTATATCCCGCATTTATTTCCGACGGGTGTGCGTGCGGCCGCTACCGGTTTTTGTTTTAATGTTGGAAGGTTGTTCACTGCTTCGGCTGTTCTTTTTATCGGCATCCTGGTTACTTCATTAGGAGGTTATGGCAATGCGATTTTTATTTTCTCCCTGGTATTTGTAGTAGGGTTATTAGTGGTTTTGTTCGTAAAAGGGCAGGATAAGGCTCAGGTAAATCAGAGTGATGAGTTTTCCGAATTTACTGAGGCCATTCCTGAAATAGCATAAAATTAAAAACAGGAATTGGCAATATTTGTCGGTTTACTAGGATTGTATTTATTAAAAATAAAAAATAAAAAAATGGCACACATTAATGTTCCCGAAGGCGTTCCAGGCATTCGTTCGCTGGTAATGTTCAGGCCGGAAACCGGCAAACCTTTATACGATTTAGCGCAGGCTTTGCTTCGCGGCGACTCGCCAATTTCGGAGGCAGATAGGGAATTGATAGCAGCTTACGTTTCTTATCTGAATGATTGTATGTTTTGTATGAAAAGCCATGCGGCAGCTGCCAGGTGTTTGTACGGCGATCACAAAAATAAAGTAGATGATGTATTAAAAGATATGCAGCAATCTGGTGTAAGCAACAAGCTGAAAGCCTTGCTGCATATAGCCGGAAAAGTACAAGTGTTGGGTAAAGAAGTAACTCCTGAAGATGTTGAAGCGGCAAAAAAACTAGGTGCAGTGGATAGGGAAATACATGATACAGTATTAATTGCCGCCGCCTTTTGCATGTTTAACCGGTATGTAGATGGGCTCAACAGTTTTACGCCTACTGACCCAAAGGAGTACGAAGCAATGGGAGAGCGAATGGCCAAAGGCTACACTGTTCCGGATAAAAAATAAAATCATTTAAAACCAACTATTCACTTTTAAAAAAAAATTTTATGGCACACATTGATTTGAAAAACGATTTACCTGGCATACGAGGCCCAATGGCTTACAGCCCTGAAACTGCAAAGCCATTGAATGAACTGGCGGAAATATTATTACGTGATGATAACAATACACTTTCACGTGGTGAGCGCGAAATGATTGGAGCGTATGTTTCATCGCTGAATGATTGTTTTTTTTGCCAGAATGTGCACGGCTCCATGGCGCAACATTATTTTGGATGTGATATTCAAACCATCGATGCAATAAAAAAAGAGTATTCCTCTGCGAATATTTCAGAAAAATTAAAAGCATTGCTTTCTATAGCTGGAAGTGTGCAACAGGGAGGAAAGTATGTAACCGCAGAGCAAATTGAAACCGCCAGAAACTGTGGCGCTACTGACAAAGAAATTCATGATTCGGTTTTGATCGCGGCGGCTTTCTGCATGTTCAACCGTTACGTAGATGGCCTTAATACCTGGGCGCCACAGGATAGGAATGTATATGTTGAGCGGGCAAAGATGCGGGCTGATGAGGGCTATGCGGATTCCGATATACGCAAATAGTACAAATAAATTAGAGGTAATTTACTTTACTTGTGAAAACCATATTCCGGTAACGAAATTGACTGCTATGCCTATGGCAAATAACGGGATTTTATATTTACCTTCATCTTAATTTTTTTCACACCGAATATTTATTGTTCACCCTTAACAATTGGCTAAATTTTACTGCAGCAATTACGCTTAAATTTTGAAGCATTAAAATGTGCTTTTATTCAATAATAAAATAACAACAAAGAGAAAAACAATGAAGAAACCGATATTAATCACCCTAGGCTTTGTGGCAACTTTTTGCCTTGGTTTCGCTTACAAAACATTCACCTTAAAAACTAACAATCAAAAAATGGAAAAAGTAACAGGCATTGGCGGTATATTTTTCAAATGCAAAGACGCCAACAAAATGAAAGAATGGTATAAAACGCACCTTGGGTTGAACACTAACGATTATGGGGCAACCTTTGAGTGGAGGGAAGAATCTGACTCAACTAAAAAAGGGTCTACACAGTGGGCACCCTTTGATGACTCAACAAAATATTTTGCACCTTCCACAAAAGACTTTATGATCAATTATAGAGTTTCTAATTTAGAAGCACTCGTGGAAGAACTTAAAAAAGAAGGCGTAACCATTGTTGACAAAATAGAAACTTATGATTATGGGAAGTTTGTTCATATTATGGACGTGGAAGGAAATAAAATAGAACTATGGGAACCGCTCGGTTAAGCAGCGAAGTAAGCGAATAAAAATATGAGGTATATGATGGTTTACTATGTAAACCAACAAATTAATAGATGCTAATAATTTAATTAAGTTATCCGGAGGCACACTTAAGCAAAGCGAAAAACTATTGCACTGAAAAACTATTAATAATCTGGCATAAAATTTATTGCCCTTCTAAATACGCTAGATGCAAAGGCGTAAGAAATAATTAATTAATAAAATTATCAACCTTTTAAAAAACATTTTATGGGAAACACAAAAAACCTGAGTGACAATGAAGGCATAGAGAAACTCAAAGATCTTGTTGATGATATTAAAACCTGCCTCTTTTGTACAAACATTACCGACATACCCTTTAAGGCAAGGCCTATGGCAACTCTAGATGTAGATGATGAGGGCAACCTTTGGTTTTTCAGCAATAAAGCCAGTGACAAAAATGACGAAATGAAAAATAACGATGCCGTACAATTGGTGTATGCAAAAAATTCTTCTAATGAATTTTTAGTCGTTAATGGTAAAGCTGAACTTGTGAACAGCAAAGAAAAAATTGATGAATTGTGGACATCTATGGCCAAAGCGTGGTTCCCGGAAGGAAAAGATGACCCAAACATTAGTGTTATTAAAATAATTCCAAAAGATGCGCATTATTGGGATACCATTAATGGAAAAGTAATAACACTTTTTAAAATAGCTACAGCTGTTATTACCGGAAACCCCTCTGACGTAGGAGTAGAAGGAAAAATAAGTGTTTAATATTTTATTCAAGCCGTTGCTACCATATTTTTAAATAATTAAGACAGGTTGTAATTGGATGCGCCAACAGCCTGTCTTTCTTTTTACCTGGATTTCTTTCAGTTCATTTCAGGAAATCGTCATAATTGAATATTAGCTTGATGCAACAGCCAGAATTTGGGAAATCATTATTTTTTCAGAGCTCAGGTATATATTTTCGTAATTCGAAAAAACAGTTTACCTTATGAAAATATTGGAGCAATAGCAGAGCTGAACACCGGCCTATCCGATAAAAAGAATTATGAATCATAAAGAAACCCAGGTAAAAAAACTCACCCAAAAAAATGATGAGCTTGAGAATTATTTTAGGAACACTATAATTCCGCAGCTATACATTGATTCTGGTTTAATAATTCGCAAATTTACTCCGCCTGCCATGAAGCAGTTTAAGCTGGTGCCGGATGACATTGGAAAATCCGTCCATGACGTAGTCAATAATTTTCGTTTTCCCTCCATAATTGAAAATATAAATCACGTTATTGCGACTACTGAAATTCTTGAAAAGGAAATTCAAACCACTGATTTAAAATGGTATCAAATGAATATTTTACCTTACTTCAAACAAATAGATAACAAGCCGGATGGAGTGATAATAACGTTTGTTGATATTTCAATAAGGATAAAAGATTTAAAAGAACAGGAAAAATTAATTTCAGACCATGAAACATTGTTAGATACTATTTCACATGATATTAAAAATCCCCTTACTGGTTTGCTGTTGACCCTTGAAATGCTAAATAATGAGAACGCTGAAACCCCAACACAATTTAAACCTCTTTTAAAGGTTGTTGAAAATGGGGTAAAGAAAATACAAAATGTGATCGAGGAATTAACCAATACCAGAAAGCAGCAGCATAAATATCAAGCCATTGATGAATTACTCAATTTTGAAAATATTATTGAAGATGTACGCCTTACGCTTGTGGATGTTATAAATAACTCGGATGCGTCTATCAACTGTGAATTGGGTGTTTCAGAAATATTTTTCTCCAGAAGAAAATTAAGAAGCATCATTTACAATATTTTAAATAATGCAATAAAATTCAAATCTCCCGAACGCAAACCTGAAATTATAATCAAAACAACCAAGGAGGGCAATTTTACAATTCTTTCAATAAAAGACAATGGTATTGGCATTGATACAAAAAAGCAGCACGATGTTTTTTCAAAATATTACCGGATAGACAGTTCCATTGAAGGATCGGGCATTGGCTTACATTTGGTAAAAGAATTGGTAACGAGTGCTGGTGGAAAAATTTTCGTGGAAAGCGAAATTGGAAAAGGGGCTGAGTTTAAAATTTATTTTAAAAATAAATAGCATCTTTATCAGAATCTTTCTTTTTGTAGGTTCGTGGTTCATATGTGTAATTAACCATTCTCAAATTTTATTTCTGTTACAAAAATAGAAATCCCGGCTATTTATTCGTTTACTGTACTTTTGTTCGGGATGAAAATCCATTCAATACCAGCTATCTCCATTGCGTGAAAAGTAACACTTCAGATTTATTATTTAATGTAGCTATTTCTGGTTTTATTGGCCTACTTTCTAAAGATTAAAATCATTAACTCTTACATCGATTTGCAGAAAGTATGCTGAAGGAATATTAATGAACGGTAGTAAAATTTTGGGGATTGGTTCGGCAGAAAGAAACACTAATTTCACGCGTGTGAAAAAGCCGTAAAATGTTATGCGCAAGACCATTGGTAATAACTTTTAAAATTAAACACCGGTAATAATATGAAACAAACACTGATACTTTTTTTAATCGTATTAATATCAGGCACCTGCGCCACCAGTCAGAAAACTGTGCCTCTCTGGCAAACCCTACCTCACGTTCCACCGATGCCATCGGCGGACATAAGTGGCTTTGCCCCTGTAAACGGTATCCGTTTGTACTATGCCATTTTCAACCAGCATGGGGGCCAACCAGTTATCCTCTTACATGGCTCCCTGGGAAGTTCAGATGATTGGGGCTTTGAAACACCACTGCTGGACAAAACTCATGAAGTGATCGTTCTCGATTCCCGTGGCCGTGGACGGAGTACTATATCATCTCAGCCTTTGACGACGGAGTTGTTGGCCTCAGATGTACTCAGCCTTATGGACTTTTTGAAGATTCCCAAGGCATCAATCGTGGGATGGAGCGAAGGCGGCGTTACCGGTTTATTTCTGGCTATACACCATCCCAAACGGATTGATAAGCTGTTCGCTTTTGGCGCCAATTACAGCGTGTCCTCCTACTTGCCTATGCCTTTAAGTCCGGCAATGAAAGCCGTAGGTGACCGTTACATGGCAAGAGCCCAGGCAACGTATCAACAGCTCTCTCCTACACCCAACAGATTCGGGAACTTGCTCGAAGCATTGGAACGCGACAGCATGGAACCGGAACTAAAGCCAGCAGACCTTGCAAAAATTAAAGCACCTACTGTTATTGCAGACGGACAGTACGAACAGTTCATTACGCACAAAGAAACTGCGATGCTGGCTCATCTGATTCCCAATGCGAAGCTTGTGATCATTTCTAATGTGAGCCACAGTGGCCCAATTCAAGATCCGGGCCATTTTCACGAAGCCGTAATGCACCTGCTTCATTCTAATCGGTAAATTATCTCGGAAATTAAATCGTAAAATATTTCTATTTTTATTTGTTTGGCGAAAGTAGATGCCTGATATTTAAGGTGCTTACAACAATTGTATTTGCAATAGAAGGACGCAACATAAAGTGGCACTTACATCAGTAATTCTATTTAACTTTTGTTCCATCATGTTAAACAAAACCCTGGTATCATAAATTACGATTAGTAAGCGGCCATATTGCAACGACAAAGAAAGTTAGAAAAAGCCCTTTTTTAATTTTTAGTAAAGGAAAATAAATGTCGCAATTCGCCTTTAAGTTGTCGTATTAATACTTTGTAAAATCTTAAATGAATTCCATCTTTGTGACAAAAAATTCAAAAAACGTTTATGAAAGGGGTAAATAGGAGTTTTAAGATTATAAAATCCGTTGTTATAATTGCTACGTTTTTTTTTACATCAATTTATTCCAACGGGCAACAAATGAAACCTTCAAACAGCGGCTACGCACCTGTTAATGGCATTAAAGTTTACTATGAAGTATATGGTGAGGGGAGACCTATTATTTTACTTCATGGTGCTTTTTACACCATTCAAATGAACTGGGGGCAATTAATACCTGAATTATCAAAAACAAGAAAAGTAATTGCTCTTGAATTTCAAGGTCATGGACACTCACCATATTCAGACAGAAAATTAGATATTGCTACCCTGGCAAGTGATGTGGTAGGGGTAATGAACTACTTAAAAGTTGACAGCGCTGATGTAGCAGGATATAGTATGGGTGGCTCAGTAGCTTACCAATTAGCAATACAAAACCCAAAACGGGTACGAAAATTAGTGATTATTTCTTCTACTTATAAAACCAGTGGTTGGCTACCAATAGTAAACGGTGCGTTTAAAAATTTTAAACCAGAATTTTTTGATAACACGCCATTGAAAGCAGCATACGATTCGGTAGCACCAGACAAAACTAAGTGGGGAAAGTTCGTACAACAGATGATTGATTTTGCAGGAGTACCATTTGACTGCGGCGATTCAAATATTGCTAAGATGACTATGCCAGTATTGATCATTTCGGGCGACAATGACGGGTTGGATAAAGTTGAGTTGATGAAAACATACGAACTACTTGGAGGTGGAGTATCAGATTTGTCACCGATGCCAAAATCGCATTTGGCTATTGTTCCTTGTCAGGGGCATGTTAGCCTTATGATGCAGACGAAAACAATATTAGATTATATCAATAGCTTTTTAAACTAAATGCAAAAATGATTCCCCAACCAAAGCATCAAGCTCTAAGATTACCCGGAAAAAGCTGAAGGAATAACAATCGGCTGTAATCCTTTACCAGAGATAGTTCCAGTAGACTAACAAATATCAGGTTTTTGTATTTACTTTCGGCTTTGGTTTTTAAATAGGCTGGCTTTACGAACAAAAAATTCATTGAATCCCAAACTAATGCATAATCAAAATGTTTCTATTCTAAAAAGACATTTAATATGAAGCTTCTTCTCACTTCCAGCGGTATCAGCAATACAAGCATTTACAATACTCTCGTTAGCCTTTTAGGGAAACCCATTTCAGAATCCAACGCTCTCTTCATACCAACAGCGATATACCCTTTTCCATTTGGTGCCCGTTATGCATGGCATCCAATCAGCGGAATATCCAAATCGCCGTTTTGTGGACTGGGCTGGAAATCTTTGGGCCTGCTGGAACTCACTGCCCTTCCAAGTATCAAAAAAGAAATTTGGATACAGGCAATCCAGGATACTGATGCGCTGCTGGTTTGGGGCGGCGATCCTATGTATTTAAGCTACTGGCTGCAACAGTCCGGGATGGCAGAACTATTGCCATCACTCCTGCTCAAAATGGTTTATGTGGGAGTGAGCGCCGGAAGCATGGCGGCGAGTTCAATCTTTGGAGAAACCTATTCCGAATCTCCCGGCGGAAGCAATAACGCATTAACATCAGAAAACATTTTATTCCAAACACCAGAAGGAGAAGTAAGCAGAACTTTCGCTACGGCTCATGGAGCAGGATTAGTTGACTTTGCATTAATTCCACACTTTAACCATGTGGATCACCCCGATGCTTCACCAGCGAACGCAGAAAAGTGGGCTGCAAAGCTACCGGTTCCGGTGTACGCTATTGACGATCAAACTGCCGTAAAAGTAGTCGACGGCACCATTGAAATAATATCAGAAGGAAAATGGAAACTGTTTAACGAGGAAAAAAGAACCAGGCAATAACAAGAATGCGGATCATACATAAAATTTTTCGTTTGTGCCTTACCGTTATGTTTTTGCTTTGATGTAAAAGAATTTTATTGATTTGCATATGTTAATTTTGTAAAAAGATGAGAAAGTTTTATTGAAAATAGAGTGTTGGATTAGGAAGCTGTATTTGGTTATATTAATAAATCGGCAAAACTTTTTTATTTCATTGCAGCTGATTTAGAAAAACCCTACACCCTTCGAAAAGTCATGACAAAATGAAACTTCCACCAACATCCTCGTTGACAATAGAAACGCTGGCCTGTATTCCATGAGCTTTTTATACATTGAAAGGCGGCGGTTTGAAGAGCGGCAGTTCCAACAATTAAAAGATTAGGTAACAAATAAAAAAGTAAAATATGAGCCGTATAATTTTTGACAGTGGAATATCTCTTGATGGTTTTTTCGCGGGAGATAACAGAAGCCCTAAAAATCCTATGGGAGGGGTTTCAGGAAAAATACACCAGTGGATGTTTAAACAGAAAGCCTTTTGGAAACACATCAAAATGGAAGGGGGTGAAGAATATGGTACAGACAGTAAACTAATTGATGAGGTGTTTGCAAGAACAGGTTCTTACATTATGGGGAAGCGAATGTTTGAAGAAGGTGAAGTTGTTTGGGCAGAAGATTTATTTGAAGCAGATGTTTATGTGCTGACTCACGAGAAACGTGAACCCTGGGTTCAAAAAGGATCAACAACTTTTTATTTCATTAATGACGGAATAGAAAGTGCATTAGAAAAAGCAAGGCAATCAGCCAAAGGAAAAGACATAAGGATACAAGGTGGAGCGAATACTATTCAACAATTTCTCAATGCAGGGCTTGTTGACGAATTTTTTATTCATATTGCACCTGTTTTTTTAGGAAGTGGCATTCGGCTCTTTGACGGAATTGACAACGACAAATATGATATTCAAATTGTGGAAGTAATCCCGTCAGGCTTGACGGCCCATTTAAGATATAAACTGACAAAGAAATAAAACAACTACCCGTTAGGTTTGGTGTTATAGCTGGCTGAAAGAATCAACATCAATCCCGAAAAAAATGAACATTGGTGCATGTTTCAAATATAGTTCCGGGTGAAAAATTTTATTGAACAATAATAACGGCAATGACCTTTGATTATAAATTTGGCAACGGTTATTACTAGAATTGATGAAATGATAAATAGAAAATTTGTGGAAATATGCTCACTTTGCATCTTACCGTAATATTATTAGAAAAATCTCCCATTCTCACTTAAAATATTTATTTCTAAAACAATTTTTTTACTAAATCTTAATTGATATTAAAATAAGAATAACAAGTTTTCAAAATAAAAGAGGAATTTATGAAAAATAAAAAGTTTTTATTTACAATCATTTTTATGGCAATTTCATTCTTGAGCGTGTCACAGGCAGTAGTGAAAAAAGTACCAATTCCTATAGATTTTTCAGGTAAAATTTATGTAACCCCAGACGTAGAAGCACAATTCCCAGGTGGCGATGATGCCTGGCAGGCATATTTAAAGGAAAACCTTAAAAGCAGCACACCTATTAAAAATGGCGCTCCTGATGGCATCTATCAAATTATTGTAAGATTCATTGTTTCTACGGATGGAATAATATCTGATGTTCAACCAGTAACCAAGTTTGGTTATGGATTAGAAGATGAAGCCATAAAGGTGATTAAAATGGGGCCAAAATGGATACCTGCTATTCAAAAAGGGAAAAGAGTAAATTCATTCAAAAAGCAGGAACTCACTTTTATAATTAAAACAAAATAGGTGTAATCTCTTAGTAAAGGATGAGGCTATTTTCGAACAAAATGCTCAAATGTTGGATGAAACCCTTAAGCCGAACGGCCTGTTGCTTTAAAACTGATTTTAGCCATTAAGATATTGTACTTCAGATAACGATGAAAGCAGTTTTACCGTGATAACCTTTAACCAGTGGCCGGGCAATGAATAAAAGCAGGTTTGGTAACTTGCTTTCTTAACGAATAATCATCATCTGAAGCTCTTTATCAGCAACACTTCCAGTAAACAAACAAATATTTGCTTTTTGTAATTATCTTCGGTTTTTAGTTTCAATTAAGAATTGTTTAAACGAAAGAATTTTGAAGTTTCTTATCATCCAATCTCTAATAATGACGCAAACATTTTACCATAATTAATCTAACAATTGCTGCTATGACATTTGTACCTATCCTGATTGACGAAGACAAAACCAAAGAAATTTACGCTAATCCAGATTGCCAGGAAATCTTTAAATCATATCCTGAATACTATTTTAAAACGGGCTACAATCCGCCATGGATCGGCTATTTTGTAATTCGTGACGATAAAGTTGTAGGCGTTGGTGGTTTCATCGGAAAACCAACTGATGGCAAAGTTGAAATTGCTTATGGCACATTTAAAGAGTATGAAGGGCAAGGGATTGCATCATTTGCCTGCCAACGGCTTATTTCCATTACTAAAACAACTGACCCAAAAATTATAATAACTGCAAAGACCTCTCCCGGTCACAATGCGTCAACAAAAATTTTGCAACGAAACGGATTTAAGTATACCGGTATAGTTCAAGATGAAGGCATTGGTGATGCGTGGGAATGGGTACTAACAGAATAGCCATTAATCTTCGTCACGGCCACCCCTGAAGTTTCAAATCGGCAAGGGCACGCCAGGCTCTTTAAACAATGAAAGAGCATTTTGATCAACTTAAAGAACAAAGCGTAATTTCATTAAAGGAAAAGTAACAACAAAAAATGAGAAAAGTAATTGCTGCCATAAATATGACAATTGATGGATTTTGCGGCCACACCGCGATTCCTGCCGACGAAGAATTGCACCAACACTACGGAAGATTGTTAAGCAATGCTGGCGTAATTCTATACGGAAGGGTAACCTATCAACTTATGGAATTCTGGCGAATTTTAGCAGAAAGGCCATCCGGTGAAAAGTCAATGGACGACTTTGCTATTGTAATGAACAACACGCCGAAAATTGTTTTTTCTCATTCGCTAAAAAATGTAGATTGGAAAAGTGCAACGTTGGCAAACCAGGGCCTGAAAGAAGAAGTGTTAGAACTCAAAAAGAAATCGGGTAAAGACATTTTTATTGGTAGCCGGAGTTTAATTTTACAGCTTTTGAAAATTAATTTGATTGATGAATACCAGCTTTGTGTCCACCCTGTTATAGCAGGTAGCGGTTTGCCGTTATTTGAAAATGTAAACGAAACATTTCTGAAGCTTATCAATAAAAAAACCCTTAATAGTGGTGCAATAATACTTTATTATGTACCGTCTGATGCAAAGCCACTGAGTTCGTAAACATTGCACAAATTTTTGCAGAAAAAGGCAGATCTGTTTACTTTTAAAATAAATAGAAAAAATTTTAACCAGCAGTTACTTGTTTAATTTTATTTAATAAACAATGAAACCACAAGGCCATTGGAGGAACATCGGGAAAAATAACAACAGTACAAACAAGTTAACTGTTTTGTTGTTTGTCATTTATTTGGCCGCATTATTTTGGATTCTTCTATTTAAGTTAGGTGTTCGGTTTTCTTATATGGGAAACAGGAACGTAAATTTAATTCCGTTTAATGAATTTATAACTTTAAACGGCAAAATTGATTTAGGTGAAATCATAATGAATGTGGTCATTTTTGTACCACTTGGTATTTATGCAGGAATTTTATTTATAAGATGGCATATTGGAAAAAATCTTTTCTTTTTTTTCTTAATCAGTTTAATTGTTGAAGGGCTTCAATTTATTTTGAGGGTAGGGGCTTTTGACATTACAGATATAATTACCAATACCGTAGGCGGAATAATCGGATTGATGATATTTAAAGCAATTGAAAAATTGCTTAGAAACAGGTTTAAGGCTCAAAAATTTATAAACATAATTGCATTAATCGGAACCTCCCTGATGGTTTTATTTTTATTGTTACTTAAAACAAACCACCTTTGGATAAGGTATCAATAATAAAATCGGGATATTGTAAATAGAATTCTTGTGGCGAAAAATAGATGGTGTTTTGTCCCTGAGCAAAAAATTATAAAAAGCAAAACTATTTTCAGGCTCATAATATAACAGGCAAAAAAAATCAGAAAATGAGTAATTCAACTTTAAGGTTTTCTGATAGGGTGGATGATTATGCTAAATATCGTCCCAGCTACCCTAAAGAATTAATATCTATTTTGAAAAGATGCCTGAGGCTTGATTCCAGTGATATAATAGCGGACATTGGTTCCGGTACAGGCATATCTTCAATGCTATTTCTTGAAAACACAAACACAGTTTATGGAGTTGAACCTAACAAAGAAATGAGGTATGCGGCAGAAGAATTATTAAAAAAATTTCCAAATTTCATAAGCATCAACGGAACGGCGGAAGCAACCACACTGCCAGGGAAAAGTGTTGATATGATTTTTTGCGGGCAATCTTTTCATTGGTTTGACAAAATCAAAAGTAAAAAAGAATTTGACAGGATTTTAAAAGAAAATGGCCGTATAGCATTTGTTTGGAACTGTAGAAAAACAAATGATGATTTTCAAAAAGAATATGAAAATGCATTGCTTGCCAATATCGAAGAATATAAATTTGTAAATCATAGAAACATTAATGCCGTTGATATTCAGGATTTTTTTAAACCTAAAAAGATGTTATTTTTTAAAATTGGCAATAAACAAACTTTTGATTTGGAAGGATTAAAAGGCAGGCTGAAATCTTCTTCTTATTGTCCGAAATCCGGAGAAACTTACGACAAACTAATGGCGGAAATAGAAATTATTTTCAATAAATATAATTCAAATAACACGATTGATTTTGAATATGAAACTCAAATATATTGCTGCTAACTCATACCTTTTAAAATAGAAATCTCAGCTATTTGTTGCTTTACTGTATTTTTAAATCTGGCAAAAAGAGTAACTATTAAATATTCTATTGGAAGTATTCCTGATAGAAATGTAAAAAAATAGGGCCAGGTAAAAAAATTTGGCCGGCTAATGTCCTATTTGTGAAATCTCATTTGTTATTGGTGTATAAATCAAATAATCAATAACAATTTAAAATTTAAACAAAATGAAAGAATTTATTTTAATTTTCAGGCACGAAAATGCAACAGCAAAAGTTTCACCTGAACAAATGCAAATTTGGATGAAACAACAAATGGATTGGGTCGGCAGCATTGCAGCGCAAAACAAGTTTATTAGTGGCACTGGTTTACTTTTTGACGATGCAAAAGTGGTGAGGCACAATAACATTGTTACCAATGGGCCATTCGGGGAAATAAAAGAAACGCTTGGTGGTTACATTATGGTAAAAGCCGAGACAGTTGAAGAAGCTGTTGAGTTTGCAAAAGGTTCACCGGTTTTACAGGGAGAAGGCAATACTGTTGAAGTAAGGCAAATTGCAAAGCACTAATTAATTTTCAAAAAAAGGCCTCTGAAAACCAGGGGCCTTTTCCGATTACATGGAACAAGAAGAATTAATACCACATTTATTCAGGACAGAATACAGTAAAATAACTTCTGTCCTTTGCAAACTTTTTGGTATTGAACATATCGAAATTGCAGAAGACATTGCCAGCGAAACTTTTTTATTAGCATTTGAAACCTGGCATTATAAAGGAATACCACCGAATCCGGCAGCGTGGCTTTATGTCACGGCAAAAAACAAAGCGAAAAATTATTTCAGCCACCATAAAATATTTACCGAAAAAATTTTAAGGCAAATACAATCTGCAAATATTAAAGAGGAAGAAATAGAAATTGACCTATCAGAAAAAAATATTACCGATAGCCAATTGCAAATGTTATTTGCTATTTGCCAGCCTTCCATTTCTACAGAAGCACAAATAGCATTGTCTCTTCGCATACTTTGTGGGTTTGGAATTGATGAAATTGCAGACGCATTTTTAACCAATAAGGAAACAATTAATAAACGCCTTTTTAGAGCCAAAGAAAACTTGAGGATTGAAAAAGTACAAATTAAATTCCCTGACAAAATAGAAATTGACAAGCGTTTAGAAACCGTTTTAACCACATTGTATTTGCTGTTCAGTGAAGGTTATTATAGCGAAAGGCAGAACACTGTTATTCGCAAAGGCCTTTGCCTGGAAGCCATGAGGCTGGCTTATTTACTCATTGAAAATGAACAGACAAATCAACACTCAACAAACGCCTTACTTTCTTTAATGTGTTTTCATTCATCACGCTTAGATGCAAGGGCAACCGATAATGGCGAAATTATTTTGTACCAAGACCAGGATGAAAATCTTTGGGATAATGAATTAATTTTAAAAGGCAATTACTTTCTTAAACAAGCCTCAAATTGGAACATTGTTTCAAAATATTATTTAGAGGCAAGCATTGCTTATTGGCATACCATTAAAGAGGGCACAAAAGAAAAATGGGAAAATATTTTGCAACTCTATAACCACTTATTACAATTGGAGTATTCGCCAATTGCAGCGCTTAACAGGACATTTGCCTTATCGAAAGCAAGAAATAAAGAAACCGCATTAGTGGAAGCCGAAAAATTGAATTTAACTAACAATCATTTTTATCATATTTTATTGGGGGAATTTTATAAAGGTGTGGATAATACAAAAGCAAAAAAGCATTTTGAAAAAGCATTTTCGTTAGCCAAAACGCAGATTGAAAAAAATACCATAAAAAAGAAAATAGACGAACTCTAAAAAATTAGAATTGAGGAATAATTAACGAAAGCCAGTTTGAAGCTTTGTAATGTTGGTGCGGATGGAAGTAAGTTGCTATTAAGTTATACAAACCTTTCTGCCAGCTTTGACATAAAACACTCTTCATATTCCCTGGTCATTTTTAGCTTATATTTTGTAAAAATAATAAGCGAAAAAGTTTTTGAAACTAATTTTCTGGGTTAAGTCAAAAGAATTAATTTTAATATATAAATTAATTTAAAATGACTGACATAGAACAGCTAAAAGTAGCGCTTTCACATTTCGCCCAATTGGATGAAGATAGCTTCGCCCTTTCCCTCAACTGCTGGAAAATAAAGACATATAAAAAGGGCGACATTTATAATCCTGTGGGAAGTATCTGCAGGTACCTCGGTTTTACTATGGAAGGTTATTTCAGAGCTTATTTGATCAATAAAAATGGCGAAGAGGTAAATTTATTTCTTTTCCCTCCCCACCAGGTAGTGGTCACTTACAAAAGTTTTATTCATGAAAGCCCTTGCGAATTTAATACAGTAGCAATGACCGATGCCCGTGCCATTTGCATTAATCTTACAGACCTGCACGCTCTCTATAGAAAATCACATGCCTGGGAACGTTTTGGAAGGCTGATGGCTGAAAAGGCTTTTGATATTGCTGTTGACCGTGCAGAAAGCTTCATTTTTAAATCAGCAGAACAACGTTATTTAGAACTTATCGATATGCAGCCCGATATAATTGACCACATACCTCTTTATCATATTTCTTCCTATCTTGGTATCGCTGGCCCTTCTCTCAGCCGTATAAGAAAAAGAATTTCCTGCAAATAATACGATTTTAACATGGGTTAAAGTTTTAGCGGATTTTGTTTTCCATTTTTGTATTGTAATTCATTCATCACAATTAAATTTTAAAAAAATGGAAACATTAGTTATGACAAACAAAGAGTCCGTTCAGGAACTTTTTGATCTTTTTGGCCAGGGTAATGTACCCCCAATTCTTGATCTTGTTACCGATGATATTAAATGGACATGCCCGGGGCCTACCAGCATTCTCCCTTATGCCCAGGTATATCACGGAAAAAAAGGAGTTGAAGAATTTTTCAGGCTGATTTATGCCAATAAGGATTTCCCGGGATTCGAGGTTAAAGAACTTATCGAAGAAGGAAATAAGGTAGTTGCGCTCGGGCATTGGGATGCAAAATCGAAGAAAACAGGCAATCCTTATTCCAGTGACTGGGCTATGGTATTTTATTTTAGGGATGGAAAATTATATGAGCACAGAGAATATTATGACTCATACGGAGAGGCCATAGCTTCCATGGCATAAAATTGGTTCTTTGTATTTTGAAGGCCCGTTTCGTTTATCGCTATTATGTTGGTATCATAATGGCAAATTCACGAAACGGTTTTTTTTATTATCATTCCCGGTTTAATTAAGAACCGTAAAGTATTTTTAGCCGTCGTATCGTTCCTTTTTTCAACTTATACAATGAGCAAATACCGGATGAATATTGTTCACCTGTTCCGATAGCTGATAACTATTGGAATTCCAGTAAAGAAATAAATAACTGCTTTTTGTATTTACCTACGGCTTAGGTTTCGGGTTGAAAATTATAAAATTCCAGCTTATCGAAAGCACAAAACGACCAGCTAAATATTTTGAAGCCGTGACAATAAAATCCTTAAAAAAAAGTTTTATAACCCCGAAAAAATAAATCGAAAATTATATTTTACATCAAAAACCAATTGTCTTATGAATAAATTAATACTTATTTCTTTCCTGGCATTTTATACTTCTGCAGGGTTTTCACAGGATTCTTATGTTACATTAGACGGGCAAACCATAAACGGCTCTGTACAAAATAACAGGGAATGGCTAAAAAATCCGTTAAGTGTAGCCTTTACAAAATCAGATGGATCCACCATCACGTTAACTCCGGAAAACACTAGAAGTTTTACGGCAGGAACTGATTCTTATTTGAGCTATCATGGAACAAGAGTGTCTAATACTGACAATGTGCTTTCGTCTCATGGTGACGATGGAGCAGTAATGATAAAAGACACAGTCAATGCTTTTTTAAGGCAGGCCTATCAATTTGATGGATATACTTTATATGAACTATACGATAATAAGAGGATCAATTTTTACGTGGCCAAAGATGGCGGTATAAAGGAACTTGAATATTACGAAACAATAAATAATGGCAACGTAGAGCCTTTCAATTTATACAAAGCTTATTTGTACCAACAATTTTCCGGAAAGGGAACCAAATACTTCAGTGAAAAAATAAAAAGCTTGCGTTATAATGAAAATGAGCTTCACAATTTTTTCGCAACAGCCCTTGGCGACCAATCACATGCTACAGAAAAATTGAGAAATAAATACCCTTCTGAAACCTTAATAGGAGTAGGCGGGAATGTAAATTCAGGAACGATTCACAGTTGGACTGGTTACCCCTATTATCATCAAACTACGTTTTTACCATCCGTTGAATTTGGGCTGAGGCTTTATAGCCAACGAAATTTTGGTAAATTTTTCTTTGAACCTTCCGTAGGCTTAATGCCGCTTTCAAACACTTTTCAAGCACCTGAAATTAAAACAAAAATAGTTAAGGCAATTGATGTAACTGTAGCGTTGAGAGCAGGCTATATGTTTATTAAAAAACCGGATTTTTCGGCCTATGTAGATGCTGCAGGGCTGCTTTGTGTCTTAGCTAATTATGAAACAAAAGATGGTGATGATAAGTATGCTACCACGCCTATCGGTTCAGATGCGCGCTTCACCGGGCAGGCTGAATTAGGGATTGTTGTAAAGCGTAACTTAAATTTTTCCGTCAGGAATACCTTTCCGATCCGCTTATTATTTATTTCGAATACGAATTATACTTACAAATTAAGGCAGGTGTCATTTGTTATACGCTACGCATTTATTCATGAACATAAGAAATAATTGAACGTTTGGCATCCCCGCCAACCGATTCTTTTTTATTTGACCAGAATCAGCATTTCCAGATGACAGGATTTTAAGGTATAATTAATCCTGCTAATTTTTTTATCCTGCGGCGGCTATTCCAATAACTATTTATTGTAAACGAATAAATAATAAGGATTTTGATTTTATGCTGTGCGGCTTTTCTAAAAATAAATAAACGCAGTATCTTTTTTGTTTAAATAGTCTTTATATTTGCTAAAAATATTAGTAAATGAATGCTAACAATATAAGTACCGCAAACGGAATATTATCGTACGATTTTAAAGTACCCGCAGGCTTCCCGTCGCCTGCATTGGATTATATGCAGGATAGGATTGACCTGAACAAAGAATTTATTCCACATCCACTGGCAACATTCATAATTGAATCTGCAGGTTATTCCATGATTAATGCTTTCATCCCGCCAAAGGCCCGCCTGATTGTTGACCGTTCCCTCACACCAAAAAACGGTGATATTGTCTTAGCCGTCTTAAACGGTGAGTTCACCATAAAGTTTTTAAAGAA
>Ga0134126_10000601_pt1 | contig 45556 bp, 32 predicted proteins | sample KB31752_FD_96881 | JGI IMG/M metagenome (GOLD analysis project Ga0134126, IMG submission 96881) | Terrestrial soil microbial communities with excess Nitrogen fertilizer from Kellogg Biological Station, Michigan, USA - KB3-175-2 | ecosystem: Environmental > Terrestrial > Soil > Unclassified ...
ATCTATATATCAACCAGCACAACGGAACTTTTAAAGATGAAATTAATAATGAAACGATGCACACGAGCCAGTTCACCATGGGGATCGATATAGCTGATCTTAACAATGATGGATACCCGGAAATTATTTCGATGGATATGCTTGCCTCTGATCCTAAGATCTTAAAAAGTTCACTGGGCGAAGATGAATATGATTTGTTTTATCAAAAGATTGGATACGGTTATAATTATCAATATACCAGGAACAATCTACAGTTTAACAGGAGAAATGGAATGTTTAGCGAAGTGGGATTGTATTCGGGAGTGTATGCGACTGATTGGTCATGGGCGCCTTTATTAATGGATTTTGATAATGACGGATTAAAAGATTTGTTTGTATCCAACGGAGTTGCCAAAAGAATGACAGACATTGACTATATCAATTATGTTTCGGACGATGGCCTGCAATCAAAGATGCGCACTGACAAACTGAACGGAGATAATTTGGCTTTGATTGACAAATTTCCGCAAACCAAAATACCGAACCGGTTTTTCGAAAACACCGGCAAGTTGGCTTTTAAAGATATTGGAAATGAAGTAAGCGGAAATCAAAACTCTTATTCTAACGGAGCTATTTATGCTGACCTCGATAATGATGGAGATTTGGATGTTATTGTCAATAATATTGATGCGCCGGCTTTTCTTTACCGGAATACAACCAATGATAAAACGCCAAGGCCCTATCTTGATATTAAATTGAAAGGCCCGGAAAAAAATATTAACGCGCTTGGCGCCAAAGTAATTCTTTTTGCCAATGGCGGCATAAGGACGTATGAAAATTATCCGGTACGCGGATTTATGTCCAGCATGCAAATACCAATTCATATCGGGTTATATAATACCAGGGTGGATTCTATGTTGCTCGTTTGGCCTGATAATACTTATCAACAAATCCGCTATTCAAAGACGAATCAGTTAATAACAGTCGACTATCAGAAAAATCTTCCAAAGTTTGATTATGCAAGCATCACATCTTTTTGGAAAAATCCTGCAAGGCCGATGGAGGACATTACTTCAAAAACCAACTTGTTATACAAACATGAAGAGAACTCCTTCCAGGAATTTAACCGCGAACCCTTAATACCTCACATGCTTTCCACTGAAGGGCCCGCACTGGCCGTTGGCGATATCAATCACGATGGGCTTGAGGATGTGTTTATCGGAGCTTCAAAATGGAAGAAGCCGGCTGTTTTTTTGCAAACCCGGGAAGGCAAATTTATTAAAACGGTGCAACCCGCTTTGGATAAAGATAGCACCTACGAAGATGTGGGAGCCTGCTTTACTGATGTTAATAATGATGGATTTCCTGACCTGGTAATCGCGAGTGGTGGCAATGAATTTTATGGTGAAGACACTATCTTGACGCCAAGAGTTTATTTAAATGACGGTAAAGGCATTTTTTATAAACGTGAGAATGCGTTTGATAGTTTATTTATAAATGCTTCCTGTGTGGCGCCTTTCGATTTTAATGCTGATGGGAATATGGATCTGTTTATAGGAGGCAGATCCGTGCCATGGAATTACGGGCAAATCCCAAAGTCCTATCTGTTGCAAAATGATGGTACGGGAAAATTTAGGGATGTAACTGATAAATATGCGAAAGGCTTATCGGATGTAGGTTTTGTAACCTCTGCATTATGGTATGATATCAATAAAGACGGATATAAAGATTTAATTTTAACCCTGGAATGGGGAGGTATCGTTGCATTTATTAACCATCATGGCGTATTTACTAAAAAGGTGCTTACTGATAAAAAGGGATGGTGGAATTTTGTATTGCCTGTTGATTTGAATAATGATGGAAACATTGATTTGATAGCCGGAAATTTGGGATTAAACAGTCGTTTAAAAGCGTCGGTAAAGGAACCTGTCAGGCTTTACTACAACGATTTTGACGACAATGGTAAGAAAGAACAGGTGTTGACGTATTACCTGGACGGGAAAGAAATTGAATTTGCCAATATTGCGGAATTGGAAAAACAAATACCTGTAATCAAAAAAAGATTTTTATATGCAAGAGATTTTGCAAAGGCTTCGCTCGCTGATATTTTCACCGAAGAAAAATTAAAAAGTTCCGATACTTTAACAGCCGATTATTTTTCGAATTCAGTTCTTTTAAATGATGGCAAATTAAATTTCTCTGTTCAACCTTTACCCTGGCAGGCCCAGTTGTCACCCTATAGAACCGCAGTCGTGGTCGATGCGAACGGCGATAATTTGCCTGATATTTTAATTGCTGGAAACTTCTATGAAAATAATATCCAGATGGGAAGGAATGATGCAGACTACGGGACGATACTTATTAATAAAGGACATGGCCAATTTGACGCGGAAACACTAAATGGCTTGCAAGTAAAAGGGCAGGTACGCCACATCAATGAAATCAATATCGGCAACAAAAAAGCGTATATACTTGCCAGGAATAACGATAGTACCATGGTCATTCGGTTTAAGGAGCCGATTAAAAAGTAATTTCTTCCGGATAAGAATCATCGAAATTTATTTGTTTACTGGAAGCAATGATAACTCTTTTAACCTGGGATAAGCCCCAAAATTGCGAAGGCTAAATTTTTTCAAAATTTTTTAGAACAGAATCCTGGATAATTGTTTATTTATATCAGAACAAGACACTCATACCTCATATCTGTTAACTGATATCTGTTACCTCATGCCTTATACCTCATACTTTATCTCACGGCACAGGCACATAAATATTTGTAATCCATTTTAAGGTATCAGGCTCTTTACTTCTGTCTGTTACCAATGATTGAAAAGGAATGGCCATCGCCGTTACCTGGTAATCGAACATATATAATTTCATCTGGCGGAGCGCTTCCTCAACTGTGCTGTTGCCACCATGAACTTCAGCCGTTAAAACCTTCCAGGGTACGAAACGGCTGAAAAATATGTTACCATTTCCTTTAAGTTGTTTGTTGGTAGGGATGGCAACCATCGTTTCAAATTCTGAATTTTCTAATTTTCTCACATTAAGCATCGGAAAATTATTTTCTTGAGCGTCGTTACTTTTTATATATTTTTTTAAGTCGTCAATTAAATTATAGATTTCAGAAGTTGTAGGATATGCGGTCGTTACGCTTTTTGTAGCAACCATGGTGGTGTCTTTTGACATTACTATATGAAGATTAATGCCATAAATATTTTCTTTGTTATTCAGGAATGAAACAAGACCCGAAAGTATTATAGCCATATTATCACGGATTTTTTTTGCCTCTCTGTACTTCAGGATTTTCGTCACCGGATTCATGCCTGTTGACAAATTACATTTCCATTGAATAGCCACTGAATCGTAATTCATCCTGAATAACTGGATATTGCTTTCAACATCTGTCTGCTTATTTTTTATTTGAATATCTATCGCGTCGTATAGTTTCTCATTTAAATGATAAGTATATCCATTATAGTAATACCAAACAGAATCGGTTTTATTGTCATGTTTTATGCTATCAGCATCCGGCCACCATTTCCACCAGGCATGTGAATTGTGAATCGTTCTCGAAGCTCCGTTGATATTGCAAAAAGCATAATCTACTTTAGATATTTCCAATTTACCGGGAATAAAAATATATACACCGGCTAAAAATAAAATACATAGAGAAATAAGGATAAACAAAAATTTCTTCATCTGTCAGGTTTCAATATTCGGATGCAAAATAGGCAATGAAAAAGCAATCCTTTCATTACGTTTTAAAATATTTTGTAAAAATGTAAATCAACGAAAATTGTGTGTTTGCTGTGATTACACAAAATGTACTTTTATTTTATTTCGATAAATGTTGTCGTACCATGCCGATATAAGAGATTCATAGTTACAAAGTAGACTAAGCAAAATTGAAAAGTAGGATAAGAATCAAAAATTTTAAGAGGCAGAAATTTAGGTTTTGGATGCGGCATAAAATCATGCAAATCCGGGAAATTATTTTTTCGGGTAATAGTAGCTGTTGTATTTATTCTGACATGATCAGATTAGGCGTGGTACGAAAAAAAAACGCATGCGTTCGGGGGGAAGATGTAAACATAAGAAGCGTGAAGTTAGTTAATAATCGTGCCTCTTATACTAATTCATTTTGTCGATTTTTTCTTAACCTATTTGGTACTATTTTATCCTTGATTTATTGATTTTACACAAATGTCATAAAAGGGTTAATTTAAATTCTTATTTATATGAGATATTCGGTGGTTGTGAATTGATATGATTATATCTATTTATAATACTATTTAATCTGTTAATTATTTTTTTAAAGCTTAATTAACTTTTTGTTTTAGATTTGTTTTGTATTTGCTTGTTGATAACGCTCAGTTAAAAAACTTACTCCAATTCATCAATTATTTTATTTGTTATGAGAAAAAAACTATTTCTAAGTGGAATTTTCATCTTTTTTTGTTTATTACATTCTTTTGCCCAGCAAAAGACTATTAAAGGAAAAGTTACCAATGCTTCGACAGGTCAGGGTGTAATAGGCGCTACAGTATCTGTAAAAGGTTCCAAAGAAGCAACTTCAACGGATCCGGAGGGTAATTTTTCAATTTCTGTTCCTTCGGCGGCCAAGGAATTGGTTATTACCTTTGTGGGTTTTGAAACGCAAACAATTCCTATTAATAATCAGACTGAAATTAATGCAAGCTTGCAATTATCCAATTCAAAATTGAATGAGGTAGTCGTCGTTGGGTACGGAACTCAAAAACGCCAGGATTTAACGGGAGCGATTAGTAGTATAAACGCAAACACTATAGCGAAGGCGCCGGTCACTTCTTTGGATCAGGCGCTTCAGGGGCGCGCAGCAGGTGTGCAGGTAACGAATAATGACGGTTCACCTGGTGGTAATATAAATGTGTTAATAAGGGGAACGGGAAGTTTGGCCAGTGGTGGTAATACACCTTTATATGTGGTAGACGGATATCCACTTGAAGCCGGTGGTATTAATAATATTAATCCAAGCGATATTGCAACGATTGATATATTGAAAGATGCTTCTGCTACTGCCATCTATGGTATTCGCGCCGCAAATGGTGTTGTAATTATAACCACAAAAAAAGGAAGTAAAAACGGCGCACAAATTTCAATAGATGCATACGATGCCCTGCAAAGCAAGCCTAAGGAATATAAGGTTTTAAATGCAGAACAATTTGCGACACTTGCTAATAATGTAGCAGCAAATTCAAATGGCACGTATCAGTCATTTGATGCGTGGGCCAACCCGTCGAGCCTGCATAATGTTGACTGGCAAAATGCACTCTATCGCAGCGGCCTTACACAAAATTATAATGTTGCCATCAGGGGAGGAAGTGACAAAGTTCAAACTGCCAGTTCGGTTGGTTACTACGGTCAAAAAGGTATTGTGCAAGGTGCTTATTTTAATAGGCTTACCGCGGCAACCAACGTGGATTACCATCCTGTTAAATGGCTCAAATCGTCAACAAGTATTAAATATTCTCACCAGGATCAGAATGTTCCTTTCGGTGGTTCAGGTAGTAATAATTTACTTTCATTGAGTGCATTACCACCAACTCTCGATAGCGGCAATAATAAGACTACCCAGATAAAAGATGCCAATGGCAATTATGGCTTTTTTAATCCTATATATGTGTATGTAGCCAAATATTCAAATCCGCTTTATAGCATTGAAACCAACAGGTATCAAAATTTAAATAATTTCTTTTTAATCAGCTCATCCCTCGAAGCTACTATTTTTGATGGCCTGAAAATTAAAACGAATGCAGGCATAGATTATAGTGGATATAACGGCTTCTATTTTTCACCCGAAGATGATCGGCTGGTAAACCAATATGGAGCCCAGGCGGGGGCCACGCAAAATGCGGCTTATAGCCAAAGTATTAATAGTTCTTTTGACTGGTTATGGGAAAACACCTTATCGTATGACAAAACATTTGATAAGCATACCATCAACTTTGTCGCCGGTATTACTGCCCAAAAGAACCAATATAACTCGATGGCGGGAAGCGGCATTCCGCCAAATAACACTATTATGGATCTGGCCCAGAGTACATCCCCTGTCTTTACTGCAGGTCAAAATGGGCAAACCTTGACAACGCTGGCATCTGAATTTGGAAGACTGAGTTATAATTACGATGAGAAATATTTCATAACAGGGACTGTCAGAAGAGATGGATCTTCTAAGTTTGCTCCTGGTCACCAGTACGGAATTTTCCCTTCAGGCGCCGTTAAATGGAATGTCAAAAAAGAATCATTTTTGCAGAGCGCAGGCTGGCTTTCTGACCTGGCGTTTAGGGGTAGTTATGGTGAAGTTGGTAACCAGGGTTCTATTGCTCCTTTTCAATTTTTGGCCTTGTACGCAGCAGGCTCTGCCGCAACTACAGCCCCAAATTATGGTTATACTTTTGGTGTGCCTAAAGCATACAATCCCGGCATCTATTCAACCCAACCGGCAAACCCGGACTTGAAATGGGAAACCGACTACCAGACAGATATAGGTATGGACGCATCTTTTTTAAACGGAGATATCAGACTTACAGCCGACTGGTACGACAGAAGGTCAAAAGATTTCCTTTTAACACTTGCTGCCCCAGCCCAGTCAGGATATTCTTTCCTAACCCGAAATGTGGGAAGCATGGTTAACAGAGGACTTGAAATAGCGTTGGGGTATGGCCACCACACTGATAGAGATTTTAACTGGGATGCTAATCTCACTTTCTCAACTGTTTATAACAGGCTTACCAGCATCACCTCGGGCACTGACAATGTAACCAATTTCGGAAATCCAAGCCTGGCTCTGCCAGCAATGCTGGGATGGACAACATTCAGCGAGACACACGTAGGTCAGCCTGTTGGGGAATTTTATGGTTATAAATCGTTGGGAATATTTCAAACTCAGAAGCAGATTGATGCGCTTAACGCAGTCGCGGTATCCAAAGGATTTACAGCCTATCAACAAACTGTTACTCAACCCGGTGATCGCTATTTTGCTGACGTAAATGGTGATGGTTCGGTAAATGCAAGCGACCAGGTAAGCCTCGGTAGCCCGCTTCCCAAATTTTATGGTGGTTTAAATCTTGATGGCAGTTACAAATCATTTGATTTTAATATTTATTTTTATGGCATATATGGAAACAAAATATTTGACTACGCAGAGAGTCAATTGGAAAGTTTTCAAAACAGGAGTTTCGTGGGAGTTGAAAACATCAGCGAAAATTATTACAAAAATGCCTGGACACCAACTAATCCTTCCAACACGTATGCGAGGATTACTGCCAATGACGATGCAATCGGAAGCAACGTTGCCTCCAGCGCCTATATTGAAGATGGAAGTTTCTTGAAATTAAAAAATCTGACTATTGGATATTCGTTGCCCGAAAGTGTAATAAAGAATATACCATTCTCAAAATTGAGGGTTTACGTATCTACACAAAATCTCTTTACAATTACAGGCTACAAAGGCCTTGATCCTGAAATAGGCGTACAAGGCGGAAATGCTACTCAAAATGGGATAGATAATGGTACCTATCCTTCTTCCAGGTTCTATACGGTAGGCCTAAATGTAACATTTAAATAAAAATATTAAAGATATGAAAATGAATAAAAATATTAGAAGTGTAGCGATTGTTGCTATCATGTGTGTTGCACTTGTGCCGGCTTGTAAAAAGAGTTTTTTAAATCAGACCGATACATTTGCTGCAACTGAAGAAGCTACTTTCACAAAGCCGCAACAAGTGGTTGCATTGGTCAATGCCATTTATGATACTTATCAAAGTAGTGACTTGTTAAAGAAATCAATGTGGTATTATGCTAATTTTCTAACCCATGACTGGTTTAATAATGGCTCCGACATTGTGTGGAATTATTACGGAATTAAATCTGATTTTTATGCAATTCCTACATTTTGGAATAATGCCTATATTGGTATTGCCAGGGCCAATGCTGCATTGAGTGTAATAGCGCAAACCCGGGCAAGCGGCATCCTCACTCCGGCGTCACTTGCAGACCGTCTCGAAGGAGAAGCTTATTTTTTGAGAGGCATGACCTATTATTATCTTGGCGGTACTTTTGGCGGGGTTCCTTTGGAATTGAATGCTATAACCAATGGTCTGACGCCAAGGTCCTCACAAGATTCGGTTTTTATGCAGGTGGTATCGGATATGCATATGGCAGAAAAATTATTGGTATCAAAAACGCAATTGGCCGCGACTGATATCGGAAGAGCTACAACAGGTGCTGCCTATGGCTATGAAGGCGCTGCGCAAATGTGGCTGGGAAAATATGATTCAGCATTAGTTGCCTTTAATAATCCTGAATTGACTAACAATTATCATTTGTTGCCCAATTTTGTGAGTGTTGGTGAATTCAGCAATCAGAACAATGACGAGTCGCTTTTTGAAGTAGAGTTTAATGTTTACGGGTCTCAAAGCTGGGACGGAGGTTGGAACGATGGCGGTGAAGAAGCCTGGATAGACGATTTTAGCTGGCCACAGGAAATCAGCGGCTTCGGGTATGACTATGGCAATCCGGGACTTTGGTATTCCTATCAGCAAGGTGATTTACGCAGAGCGGCTTCTATTATTGGACCGGGGGATTCAATCGTGAGTCCTGACATTATTGCTAAATGGGGAGGAATTAAAGGTTATGCAGTAGTACAATCAAGTTATGTAAGTAATCCAACCGTTTATTCTGATGGGAACGGTCATCCGATCAACACTTGTGGAACTATTGCTCACCCATGGTATGGAACTGATGGTACTCCGCGCTCAGGCTACTATTGCGCAAAAAAATGGAGAGACCCGACTCTTACAGGGGCAAATGGTACATCTGCAATTTTCGGTGGGCAAAATCAGATATTGTTGCGCTATGCAGAAATTTTGCTTGACAGAGCAGAATGCAAAATACGTACGGGTGACATACCAGGGGGCCTCGCGGACATTCAATTGGTTCGAAACCGGGCCTGGGGTGGAACAGCGCCGGCTGTAATGCAGGATGGACTTACCTGGGATGGGAAACCTACTGCCCCAATTACTGATCCGATGCAAATGGTTTTAAGCGAATACAGACATGAACTTACCGGCGAATATTCATTGATGTATGATTTAAGAAGGGCGGGAACTGATGCTGCTACCGGTAAACCTTACGACCAGGAATTTATTCAAGATGCTTACGGAACCACTCCCAGCACGAATCAGATTGTTTATCCTTATGGTCCAACAGCGGATGGTAAAACCCATGGAGTATGGCAAACGTCTTTACCAGCAAACAAAGATATATTGCCAATTCCTGTTAGCGCAATAGCATTAAATCCAAACTTAACACAAAATCCAACTTATTAATATTGCTTTTAATAAAAAGGCTTTCTCCAAAAGGGAAAGCCTTTTTGTTTTTATAATCTGACCAGGTAAAAATTGATCGTCTTTTTAAACACATAATTCCAACTCTATTTCTACCTGGTGGGAACTTTTAAATCAACCCGAAAAATGACGTTATTGCCTACCAATATTAATTTGGTATTCGCTAAATTGTTGTTCCATTGAAGCCTTTATGAAAAAAACATTATTTGTAACGGTTATTTGTGCAACGCTGGTGGTCATCGCTTTTTTTTTATTCAAAGGAAGTAATGATAAGGAAGATCCGAGGGGAAATTTATACGCGGGATCGAATGCCTGTGCCAGGTGCCATAGTGATATATATCATTCCTACTTGCATACCGCTCATTTTTTAGCATCGCTTCCGGCAACCGAAAATACAATTCATGGTAGTTTTAAAAATGGATCTAATGTATTCTACGTAAATGATTCTCAAAAAGTAGTGATGGAAAAACTGGATAACGGTTTGTTTCAGACCTATTACTTAAATGGAAAAGTCAAAAAACGATACCGGTTTGATATTGTATTTGGAGGCGTTAAAGGAGAAAGCTATTTAACCTGGAATGGAAAGGAGTTGGAACAATTACCACTTTCTTATTTTAATCGTGAGCATCAATGGTCAACGAGTCCCGGTTACGGATTTAATTTTTTAGAATACCCAAGGCTAAGAATGGTGAGCAAATCATGCATGGAATGCCACTCCTCTTATATTTCTAATTTCCAGGGAGAATCACCTGAGCTTAACAAAACGGAAAAATTTGATAAAAGTTCCCTTGTATATAGCATTGATTGTGAACGATGCCATGGGCCGGCAGCCCGGCATGTTGACTTCCAGAATCGCAATCCTGGAATTAAAACTGCTCATTTTATTACTACTTATCAATCTTTAAACAGGAGCCAAAGGATGGATATGTGCGCGATCTGCCATTCCGGGCCTCCAAGTCTCATGATCCGATCTACTTTTGAATTTGAACCCGGCGACACATTTGCAAAATTCAAGTTGCCTGAATTTTCTAAAATTATTGATACCGAACATTTGGATGTTCATGGCAACCAGGTAGGGCTTCTTGAAAGAAGCAAATGCTATATTTTTAGCCAAATGGATTGCGCTACCTGCCATGACACTCATATCAATAGCAGGGGAGACGATAAATTGTATACGCAAAAATGTCTTGATTGCCATAATAAACCAGATCATGTTTATTGTAAAATGTCAAGTAAACTAAGTGAGACTATGCTTGCGCAAAATTGCATTAATTGTCACATGCCCGCACTGCCGACTAAAGTGATTTCTGTGCAGGTTTCCGATACATTACCAAAGGTTCAATTCTTTGTTCATACGCATCGAATCGCTGTTTATCCATCTGAAGTTAAAAAGATATTGGCTTATATTAATCAATAATTTATGAAGAAGTTCTGTTATCCTTTTTTTTGTTTAACGATGCTAAGTTTATTTTCCTGCAAAAATAAAACGCTGTTTGAACAAATATCATCTTCTCATTCAGGCATTGATTTCAACAACAAGATTACTGAAAGCGATTCTATCAATCCAATGAATACTGTAAATATTTATAACGGCGGCGGTGTTGGCATAGGGGATTTTAATAATGATGGTTTGCAGGATATTTTTTTTACCGGCAACCAGGTGCCATGCAGATTATACCTTAATAAAGGCAATTTTAAGTTTCAGGATATTACAAAAGAGGCAGGGGTAGAAGGATTGGGGAGATGGGCCAGGGGCGTATCTGTGATAGATATTAATAATGACGGCTTGATGGATATCTATATAACGAACACTATTTATAAAGACTCTATGAGAAGACGAAATATTCTTTATGTGAACCAGGGAATTGATGAAAACGGCATCCCGCATTTCAAAGATATGGCTGCTGAATATGGTCTTGATATTAACGTTCAATCTACGATGGCCAGTTTTTTTGATTACGATAATGATGGTGACCTCGACATGTATCTTACAGTCAACGAAGCTAACAGCGGAAATAACATTTCCGTTTTTGGAAATCAGAAAAGTATTCCTAACCAGGCTCCGAGTATTGGCAGGCTTTACCGGAATGACTGGGATAGCACCCTAAAGCATCCTGTATTTCATGATGTGTCTAAACAAGCCGGTATCACCTTTGAAGGATTTGGGCATGCTGCCACAACTTGTGATATCAATAACGATGGATGGAAAGATATTTATGTTTCTGATGATTTTATTTCGAACGACATACTCTATATCAATAATCATGATGGCACCTTTACCAACCGTGTTAAAGAATATTTTAAGCATACTTCATTCAATTCTATGGGGCAGGACGTGATTGATATGAATAATGACGGCCTTCCGGATGTAGTGACGCTGGATATGAACCCACCGGATAATTACCGAAAGAAAATGATGATGTCAGCCAATAGCAATATTACTTACCAGAATTTTGAAAATAGCTCCAATGAATATCAATATGTGAGAAATTGTTTACAAATTAACCAGGGGCCTGTTACTTTGGCGAACGATTCTATTGGTCCACCCGCTTTTAGCGAAACAGGATTTATGAGCGGAATAGCCGAGACGGATTGGAGTTGGTGCCCACTCGTAATGGATTTTGATAATGATGGTTACCGCGATATGATTGTGACGAACGGCTTCCCGAAGGATGTGTCTGATCATGATTTTATTGTCTATCGAAAAAAATCGGAAGGAGCGATACCACCTGCAAAGCTACTTCAGCAAATACCACAGGTAAAGCTCCATAATTATGCGTTTCATAATAACGGTGACCTTACCTTCGGCGATGCCACATCCGCCTGGGGACTCAATAAGCCTACTTTTTCTGACGGGGCCGCTTACGCAGATTTTGATAATGATGGTGCGATGGATATGGTCATCAATGATATAGATGGCAAAGCTTTATTGTACAGAAATACTTCACGTGATAAAGACACCGCCAATACTCATTATCTCCAAATAAAATTTGTGGGAGGAAAGAGAAATATTAATGGCATCGGAGCTGTAGCAACTATTTATTATGATCGCGGAAAACTTCAAACTTATGAAAACAACCCGTATCGTGGCTACATTTCTACTAACGAGGATATAGCTCATTTTGGATTAGGTAAAATTACAATGCTTGATTCCGTAGTGATAAAATGGTATAACGGTCACGCACAAACGATAAAAAATGTGAAGACAAATCAGTTGATGAAAGTTAATATCGCTAATGCAAACGAAACTATTTCGTACAGTCATCCGTTGGTTGACACAAGTGCTTTGTTCAATAACGTTAATGGTAAAGTAGGAATTAACTACAGCCACAAGGATATCGATTTTGTGGATTTTAATATTCAACCGACTTTGCTTCATAAGTTCACGGAATATTGCCCTGCGCTTGCGGCCGGTGATATTGATGGAAATGGTTTAGACGATTTGGTGGTGGGAGGGAATAGTGTTATTCCAGCGCAAATATTTTTGCAACAGAAAGATGGAAAGTTTATCGCCAAAAATTTATATCCCACTGGAAGTAACTCCGTGGACAATTTCAAAGATGAGGGCATTGTTATATTTGACGCCAATGGAGATGGAAAGCCGGATATTTATATCGCAAGTGGTGGTTATCAATTTGCGCCCGGAAGCAAAAATTACCAGGACAGAATATATATTAATGATGGTCATGGAAATTTCACATTAGACTCCGCTGCATTACCGCAAAATTACACGAGTAAACTTTGTGTGAGAGCGTTTGATTATAATCACGATGGCAAGATGGATTTATTTGTTTCCGGGCGAGTGGATCCGTGGAATTATCCCAAGCCTGTTAGCAGTCTTATTTATAGAAATGACTCGCACGATGGAGTTGTAAAATTCACGGATGTCACCAATGAAGTGGCGCCGGATTTAAAGAACATAGGAATGGTAACGGATGCGCTTTTTACAGATTTTGATAATGATGGCCAAACAGATTTAATACTTACCGGCGAATGGATGCCCATTACTTTTTTAAAGAATTCAGATGGAAAATTTAAAAAAGTGAATACAGGCGTCGAAGACAAATCAGGATGGTGGAACTCAATAGTGGCAGGTGATTTCAGGCATACGGGTAGAATGGATTATATAGTCGGCAATCTTGGGCTAAATACCATCCTGAAGGCAAGTGATTCGTTGCCAATATATATCACCGCGGGCGATTATGACAAAAGCGGCACTTATGATGCATTCCCTTCACTTTTTCTGCCGGATAAAAATGGCGTGCTGAAAGAGTTCCCCTATTTCACAAGAGACGATATGATTAAGCAATTGAATAGCCTCAGGCAAAAATATCCGGATTATAATTCTTATGCGAACGCAACAATGGAAGATGTTTTATCACCGGAACAGATGAAAGCGTCCTTGAGATTAAAAGCAAATTATCTTCAATCCTGCTTTTTAAGAAATGATGGCAATGGAAAATTCACGATGATTCCTTTACCGAAAGAAGCACAGGTAGCTCCGCTAAACGGTATGGTAGTTGGAGATTTTGATGGAGACGGCAATCCTGATGTTGCTATCAGTGGTAATGATTTTGGAACAGAAACCGCAACCGGGCGTTATGATGCATTGAATGGATTGGTATTAAAAGGTGATGGCAAAGGGAATTTTAAACCTATGTCTATTTTACAAAGTGGAATCTATATCCCGGGAAATGGTAAAGCATTGGTTAAGCTATTAGGTAAAGATGGCAATCTCATAATTGCAGCAAGCCAAAATAAGGGACCACTAAAAGTGTTTCAACTTAGAAGAAAAGTAAACGATATACCGATACTTCCCGGTGATTTGAGCGCTATCATTATTAATAAAGACGGAAGCGTTCAAAAAGAGGAATTTTATTATGGTTCGTCATTCCTGTCTCAGTCAGCCAGATTTTTGGTGACCAGCTCAAATATGAAAAGCGTTATCATTACTGATAATTCGGGAAGAAAAAGAACAATTGAAATTCATTAATTTAATTTTTGCAGAATAAGAATTCAAAAAATTTGTTGGTTTACTATCCCTGGCAAAACAGCAAACGAATGAATAATGTGAATTTTCATTTTCAATTGTAAAAACTTTCCAAAAGTCAGAACTCTTTTTTTGATTCAAACATTTTCATAAATCAAAACCATCATTTTTATTCAGACGTTAAACGAAACTTTTGGAAAGTCCGCTTGCCGCTTCTGCATCCAAATAAACAATGAAGTTATTGTGCCTGCGCAATAGACTTGCGGGAAAGTCTTCTGAAATTTCTCCTTCCAAAACCTGTTGGACAATGGCTGCTTTCTTAATGCCGCTTACTAACAGGATTACATGACGTGCTTTCATGATATCTGCAATTCCTAAAGTAATGCCCTGGGATATTTTACGGCTTTTTTTAAAATATTTTTGCCCTACTTGTTGGGTGATAGGATCTATTTCTGAAATATGAGAATGCAAATAGGGATCTGTTCCAGGTTCATTCATCCCTACGTGCCCATTCATCCCAAGTCCAACAATGGCAACATCAATACCGCCATGTTCGTTGATGAAATTGCTTGTTTTCTGAATTTCATTTTCAATATTTTTTGCTTTACCGTCAAAAAAGCGAACGTTTTTTTCGTCTATGCATAAAGGTCCTAACAGGTCATTATTCAAATGAAACCGGCAGCTTCCTTCATCTTCTCCATTAATTCCGAGCCATTCATCCAATCCGACAAAATACCAGTTCGAAACATCTGTTTTTTTTCGGCGTATTCTGCCAATCATTTCTTTGTATAAGCCTTTTGGGCTATCACCCGTTGCGGGGCACAAAACGGGTTTTTTAAGAGCAGCAATAATTTCCATTACTTCATCCGCAGCTTTTGCAGACATCAATTCATAATCTTTTTCAATAAAAATTTTCATGCCTTATTATACTTGTTATTCATTGGGCATTACCCAAGATTAATTTATTAAGCTCTCCAGGGCTCTCAATAATCATCACGATTTGAAACAGGAATTCCCGATATTTATTTGTTTACTGCGGTTGACTTATAACTATTTTTACCCCCTCAGGGGGAAAAGGTAATGTCTCTTATAACTATTTTTTTACCCCTTTAGGAGATGGGGTTTACAATTCCAGTTTTCCCCAACCTTCCCTGTACTCTCTTTTTACAAATTGATTGGCTGGTTCAAAATTGGTGATACGCATATTTGCCCCATCCCACTTGTAAGATATATAGCGGCCGGGCGTTGTAATGTCTTCTACTTCACCATAAACCGGATCGAGCCTTTTTGTTTTTTCTCTAATTCCAAAGCTTCGTAATAAAAGATTACCCATCAATACTGTTTCTGTAAGTGGGCCTGCATAATCTTCAATGGGAGAATCCACGTATGCTTTTTCCTTGCCTGGCATAGGTAGTGCAGCATTTCCCTTATAATCGTTATGATAACCCGCAATAGCAGCATCCACCCATTGCCACCAATGACCGTTCCCCGAACCTTCAACGCGTGGATATTTTCGGGCTACGTCTATGTCATTGTTTAGAGAAAGTGGAAGCAATCTCGGGTTGCGTCCTCCCCAGCCACAGGATATTTTTCCTCTCTTCCCAATAAACAAAGTCCCGCCTTCATAATCGCCTAACTTGGGAACACCGGCCAATGCATCGTTCAGGTTTACATCGGGGTCTAACTCATCCGGACGTTCAGGTAACATGCCGCCATCCATCCAATAAAGCTTCAAATCTCCACCATCCTCCCGTTTAAATGTATAACGAAGCCTGCTTGAAGCCGGAATACTCATAGGATCATCGGACTCTTTAAATACTCCCGTAAAAGCTGTACTGGCATCACACGTAACTTCAGTCGGATAACCAAGACCTAACAATTTGAATGATGGCCCTATAATATGGCAGGCCATATCGCCCAAAGCCCCGGTTCCAAACCGCCACCATCCGCGCCAATTGAAAGGAACAAGATTGTCAATGTAATCAGTTTGCGGAGCAGTGCCCAACCAAAGGTCCCAATTCAATTCTTTAGGAACAGGTGGCTTATCTTTTGGCCACGGAATTCCTTGCGGCCACACGGGGCGGTTCGTCCAATTATATACATGCGTAATATCGCCGATTAAGCCCGCATCAAACCATTCTTTTAAGGTTCTCATACCGTCAAAAGAAGCGCCCTGGTTTCCCATTTGGGTTACTACTTTATATTTTTTGGCAGCTTCTGTCAGCACGCGCGCTTCATAAATATCATGGGTTAATGGTTTTTGCAGGTATAAATGCTTATTTAATTTCATGGCATTAAGCCCTACGATTGCGTGGTTATGATCAGGAATCGCTACAGAAACGGCATCAAAATTTTTATGTTCTTTATCAAACATTTCTCTCCAATCGTGATAAAATCCTGCACCCGGAAATTCCTTCCTGCGTGGGTCAGCCATGCGGCCGTCCACATCGCAAAGGAATGCAATCACGGCATTTTTTTTGGGTGCATAAGCATAGTGCTCAATATCATTTTGTGCTTCACCACCGCATCCCACACACGCGATATATAATTTATCACTTGGGGCTACATGTTTCTTACCGCCTAATACATGACTGGGTACAATAGAAAATGCTGCTGCCGTTAAAGCCGAATCTTTTATAAACTTCCGCCTGCCAATTAATTTTTTCATAACAATTTTACTTTATTTTTATTTTTATATTTATCGAACGCAAGATTGAGCTACATCACTTAGTGTAAAAAGTGAATTATAAAAATTACTTAGCCGGCAGGACCAAATCTAAATGTCTTTATTTTTATATTTCGAAACCATAATTTACCATCCTCAGTACCTTGTAAAGAAATATGGCCCTTCCTGAATGTTCCAAAATCCGGCCATTGGTGAAACTTGGTGCGGGCGATAATTCTCCACCAGTTGCTATCCCAAAATTCAGTATCAACTACCTTATGCCCATTTTGAAAAAATTGTACATGCCCATTATTGGCAATAATTTCATATTGGTTCCATTTAGGGGATGGCTCTACCCATTCTGTATCTGCAGGAGCCAGGTCATAAAGTGCGCCTGCACGATGCATATTAATCCGGCTATCACTAATCTCACTATGGTTAGATGTATAAAGGCAGGACAAATCGGTAATTTGCATTTCGGGCCCTGTTTCATAAGTATTTTTGTATTGGGGTGCCTCATTTACATAAAACATAACGCCGCTATTGGCACATGGTTCCATTTTCCATTCTAATTTAAGATCGAAGTTTTCATATTCAGCATCGGTTACCAGGTCCGCAAAATCATCATAAACACTTTTTGAATTTTTGTTGAGCATGATCATTCCATTATGAACCTGCCATGCTTTTCCGGGTTCTTTTTCCAGGTAAGAATGCCATCCTTTTAAATCTTTTCCATCAAACAAAAGCTGCCAGCCATCTGCTTTTTCTTGAGCAGAAAGCGTATTCGGAGTTTGACAAAATGAAATGCCAGGGAGCATGAAAACAACAATCAGAATGATCATTGAGAGGATAGAATTTTTTTTAATCATCTTTGAAAATTTTATTCTAAGGTACTTACTTGTCGTAAAAATCAAACGTATATTTTTAGGAAAAACAGGAACTACGTCCGGTAAACTATCTGGAATGCTTGACTGTCGCTATTTCAACTTTTGGAAGGAACGGTTTTTTTTAATTTCGAAAAGCTTTTTAAAAATACTTATTTTCCGTTGGTGATTTTCATATTTAAAAAGCCATGAAAAAAATAATTCCGGTTATAGTTGACTTAACTGCTGTGATGCAAAACCTTATCCACAGTATATCTACGGTTTATCAGGCGTATTTCTACTTGTGTGTTTTAAAAATAAAAAGTGTTGCCTTTTTTAAAATTTAAAGAGCAATAAAAAAAATCATCGCGCACAAAAAAAATATTATTTTTTTACTTATCAACGGTATAATTTTTGCATTTATTAATTATTAAGTTTTAATTTTAGATTTGAAAATTCTTACTTCAATATCCTTATTAAAAACAAAGAAATTATTTTATAGAAAGGACAAGAGTTATAAGTAAGGAAATTATTTTTTCATAAGACTAAGACGCGAAAAAAAGGTTTGCTGAGCTTATTTCCACTAACGTTATAAATCATTTAATACAGAAAGCCCCAATTGAGAATCACAGAAAGTTAAACAAGGCCTCCTTCAGTCTTATTAATACCCAAAGAATTTCTTCGCAAAATCATCCTTTTAGAAACCTTTAGTTTTCATAATGTCCCGATGTTGTATCATTTGGGTTTGGAATAATTATTCATTCCCAACTTGTGAAAGTTTTCGCAAGGAATTGGCGAAAAAGATTTCCATCAAATGTGAAAAAAAACAGGAGGCATGTTTCATTGTCAGTAAACTTCGGAATTGCTTTTCTACATTTCAAAGCAACTGGCGTGGAAGATGACGGAAATTAAATGGTGCATTTATGTATTCTTGATTACCAAAAGATGTCAAATGATCATCAACGATTTTCTTTTCAGAGACGATTTAATAAATAAATTGTATTCCCCCAACAGGAGCTTAGTAGTTATAGGGAATACAAAAGACCCGTTAGTAACAAACACGGAATTTATACGCTTCGAGGAAAAAAAAGAAAAATATTCCTGGGTACACCCTGATGAAATATACTTTGTAACAAGTGCTGACCATTATGTAAAAACCCTGATTAATTGCGACAATAATTTAAAATGGATGTCCAGGCATAGCACTATCAAAGACATGTTGGCTATTTTACCGTCAAAAAATTTTATGCGACTCAATAAATTCTACTTGTTGAATCTGAATTATTTTTCTCACATTGACGAAAGTGAAAAACTTCTTTATTTCATTAACGGCTTTTCAATATCCATTCCCCACCGGATATCTCCTTTTTTACGCCATTTACTAAAAAGTACCCATACGTGAAATGTACTTTACGAAAAAGCGCTTGTTAGCGGCTTCCCGTAATTATACTTTCGGGTCGCGTATGTTTTTGCGCTGCAAAAACTACGCTCCAATCTGATATGTTAACAGCAAAAAAGGAATAAGCCGAAAATCCGCTCAAAGAGTAGGCAGAAAAAACAAATAATTAAAATGAAAAGTATTCAAAAAGAGCCAGCTCCAGCTAAACATGCAGTTGCAAAATGATTTGCTGCGCAAACAAATAGAGTTGCTCGAAAAATCGCAGGAATACAGGTGTTGCCCACCAACGCTGGTTATAGCGAATTAACAGATCAGTTTTTAATCCAAAGCCCCTTTAAAAGTAAGTATTCTATTATTTAACAAATATCAAATCAAATATTATGGCACAAGTATTAACAAAAATTGCAATTCCCATAAGTTTTGAAACGTCCCCGGAAAAGGAAATCTCACTTATTGGATTTCTTTTTAATTGCAGAGGTATTTTACTTCAATCGCAATTAATAAAAAATAATCTGTTAGAATTCGATCTTGAAAAGGAAACAGCGACGTCGCTGCAGCTGCAGCAAGGATTAAACCCGCGAGACTTACGGGTATTTATTGCACCTGCTTCAAATCAGGAAATTCAAAATGTTACTTCAATTGATGAGCTGGAAAGTTTTAAGCCGTACGAACCTATATTGAATGTTGATGCGGAGGGTAATTTTAATATTCTCCCCATCCCGTCAGCCATTTCGCAATTTTGGCCGCTTTGCAATTGCAGGGTAACAGGCAAAGTTGCCAAATGGTTTTATGTTGGGAATTCCTGGGTTGATCGTTCTGTATGTAAGGCTAAAGTGCATATTTGCGACATTGATTCAATTTTGTGGTGGATTTACCGCATTCCGGATTATATAATAGCTAAAATTCCTGAAGCAATTTTGAACCCAAAGGAAATTATCAAGTTCCCTATTCCAATTCCGGATCCTCCGCCTTTTCTTGCTAAGACAAACATTGCAACGCAACAATATTCCCAAAATATATTTAAAACGCAATCCGCGGAAGAATTACAAAGAGCCGCTGCTGCTTCATTACCAGAGCTAAGTATAGATATCAGGCAAAATTTAGCGTCAGGCAATTTGAATCTTATCAGGGATACGATTGCAAAGAATTATGGAATATTACATCCCTGGTTTTGTCTTTGGCCATGGTGGTGGCCTTATTTTTATCGTTGCAATGAATTAGCGGTTGTTTATACAGATGCCAACGGACGCTTTGATGCGAATGTGACCTATTGGTGTTCCGGGGATAAGCCAGACATTTATATATGGGTCGAATACATGATTAACGGCGCCTGGACAACAGTTTATGACCCACCGATTCCATGTAATACTTTTTGGGACTATGCCTGTGGTACCAATATTAATATTCAAATAACCGATCCCCGGGTGCCGGGAGATTGTTGTTGCGATTGCCCGCTACCAGGCGAATTGGTCTGGATAAGAACGATAGGTATTACCAGTGTTGCCCACATAAATCAGACAAGCTATTTGCAGGCGCCTCCAGGCCAATCAATTGCTTATGACCGGATCGGTTTGACGGATGCTTCAGCTATATATGACGAAGGTTTTCTTCAATCTGTCGTAGGCGATTATAAACGCCCCTTTGGAGGAAGTTCATCTTTGTATATGGGTTTTGGCAGCGATCTTCCTAATGCAGGGATTTATTATTATCGCTGGAGATATAAACAAGTTGCAAATGCTCAGCTAATTTCAGTAAGTGATACTTATAAAGCGTTGGTGCCAATCGGAGGCGTAGTAAATAAAGGATATGAATTTACCTATATTGATTCTCATGGCGATACTCAATTTGGTGCCAATAGCGTAAAACTTGGGCCTTTCACCGTAGGCGGTAATGACAACTTGTGTATTATTCCACCGGTGCAGCCCAACATGGCGCCTTTCAATGTTCCCGAGACAAGCCCACTGTGGAATGAGCAGACTTATAATATGAATACAATTAGTTTCGATTCAACGCAATTAAAGAATGGTAATATGGCCGGTGGAGATGGATTGTATGAATTTGAATTGCAATTATTTGACCAGGCAGGCAACCTTTTGAGCAATATTCCAAAAGCAACTTTTAAAATACCGGATTATAACACCCCTGATTTTAGCGTAAATGCTCCGGATGGACTTTTAGAAAATGCTACTGCAGCTACGGCTAATGCATTTAACATATTGATGAGGATCGATAATTCAAAATGCCACGGAAATATTTTTACAGTGAATGTCAATGGTGTTCCTGCATCAATAGACTGCTGTGGCTTTGTAAGTTATAAACCCGGTGGTGTGGAAGCAGACCTTGATTTATCTTTCCTGGCAACACATCCAAATAATTTTGGAATATTAAGTTTTGGAGTGGTACGGGGAACCTGCGGTGACGTACCTGTAGCGGATGCATCAGGAATGGTAATTGACAGCGCAAACGGCTATATCCTGAACAGTGGTATTTATGACAAACATTTTACGCCTGCAGATTTATTAGGAAGCTGCTATGATAACGGTGCCGGTAAAGCTGCTTTTGCCGAAACGCTAAGAGTAATTGCAATGGCAACAGATGGTACTTATCGTCAATACGGCAATGATGCCCAGTCTGATCCTGTTAACGGTATTGTGCTTACAGCAGGATTTGCATTGGAACCATAAAAAAATGTAAAGGCTGTGAAATGTGAAATGACACAGCCTTTTAATTTCCCGGCGTAGGCAATTGGAAATGAAAAATAATTTAAGAAGATTCATTCTTCCTGATAAGCTGTTTAAATATGTATTTCAGGTTCATTATTCTCGGTTTGGCTGTATGGCGTGTCACCCACCTTTTGAGCAAAGAAGACGGTCCTTTTGATATGATCTTTCGTCTACGAAAAGCAGCGGGAACTGGCATACTCGGAAGCCTGCTCGACTGCTTTTACTGTACAAGTGTTTGGGTGGCTTTGCCATGTGGTTTATGGACCGGGCGTACTTGGGGCGAAAGATTATTATTTTGGATCGCGTTATCCGGCGCAGCCTGTTTATTGGAACAGGCAACCGACAAAAAAAGTAAAAAACCTGGCGAACCATTTTATTTCGAAGAGGAAGAAAACTGAACGTAAACTTTTAAGGCTTTTAGTTTATTTTCCGTTGCATTTAAGTTGATAAAAATGATTTTTAAAAACAACGGAAAAACTTCGCTTACTGCTGTAACGGTTATCTGGCAAATGCAGGGCTTCTGAAGTAGATTTATACAGCATGAAAACAACTACAACAAGATTTTCAGATAGAGTGGATGACTACGTTAAATTCCGGCCTCATTATCCCAGTCAAATTATTGACGTGCTTAAACGTAAAATTGGATTTAGTAAAGACGATATAGTTGCTGATATTGGTTCGGGAACAGGCATTTCATCTGAAATATTTATAGACAATGGAAATAAAGTTTTTGCTGTGGAGCCCAACACAGAAATGAGACAAGCTGCCGAAACAATTTTTAGAAAAAAAACGAATTTTATTAGTGTTAACGGAACGGCAGAAAATTCAAATTTAGAAAACAATAGTATAGACTTAATTTTTTGTGGACAAGCGTTTCATTGGTTTAATAAGCAAGATTCAAAAACTGAATTTGCACGAATATTGAAACCTGATGGAAATATTGTTTTGGCCTGGAATGAAAGAAGCGAAGAAAGTGAATTTCAGAAAGAATACGAACAAATTTTAATCTCAAATATTGCAGAGTACCAGGAAGTATCCCATAAAAATATTTCAGACCAAACGATAGCTGATTTTTTTGACCCTAAAGTGGTTTTGTTTGACTGTTTTATCAATTCCCAGGAATTTGATTTAGAAAGTTTGAAAGGACGACTAAAATCTTCATCTTATTGTCCAAAAGAAGGGCCTGAACACGACAGGCTTTTTAAAGAAATAGAAGCTTTGTATGATAAATTTGAGAAGAACGGAATTGTGAAATTTGATTATCAAACTAAGATATACTACTGCTAACGATGAGTACACGAAGAAGTTTCATTCCTTCTCCGGAAATTTTTGAGCTTCTTCCTGGCTGGCATATTCTTCCTCAGGGTCCGGCAATGTTTTAATCGTTGAATTTTGTAATGAAATGACCGACGAAGCGGAATACAGACCTATGCTATTTCCGGAATAAGTGTAATCCATCAGCGTAAGTTTTACTTCATCATTAATAGACAGTTCGATATAATTTCCATAACGTATGAGCTTGAAATGAAAAGTTTTTTTTCCTTCCAATTTGAAAACGCCGGACTGTATATCACTAAAGATAAAATTATGGCGGGTATTTAAAGGATTAAAGCCCCAGGCCCGTAGCTGTAACAATCCGTTCTGTACATCAAAGGAAATAAAGTAACCATTTCCCTGTTCGTCCATATCGCTCACCAGCCCGAGTTTTCCCATTCCTTCTACTGTTAATATTCCGTCCCATATAAATCCCGGTGAAGGTTTTTTAAAACAAAATATTTCATACCCGCTTCTTGAACCGCACGTCCATTTATCCGGCCCGATATCTGAAGTAGCTGTGGGATTAGAAAGAATATGCTCAACGACTCTTATTTCAGATTGATGTATCGTTTTCTTTGCCATTTGCTCCCACCTGTAATAGGTTTTTAGCAATAATCTCCCATCCTTGTCGGTGCCAAATTCTTTGGGTGGTGGAAGAACACGCATAGCATTAATATTTCCATACGCATAAAAGAAATTATATACCAGTAAATGATCGCCGTCTTTTACAGTTCGGGCCGCATAGTTTCCCTGCGGCAACACAACATCGGAATGAAAAGAATGGTATTCTCCTAAAAATTCCGGCGAAAACCAATAGCGTACTTTAATATCCTCCCTTATAGAACCCAACAAATAAAATCTTTCATTCAGCTCAAAAACACAGGGGCATTCGATGTCATCATATACCATTGGATATAGTAGGGGAGGTAACAATTCTACTTTATTATTTTTTAGTTTGGCCATACCGGCGCAACCTCTCCGGGAAGTTGGCCCATAAATGCTGCGGGCACAAATAAGCAGGTACGTTTCACCGTTATATTCAAACCGGAAGGGATCCCTGAAGCTCAGCCATTTTCTCGGATTGGTACGGGCCGTTTCATAATAAATCCCTTTAGGCTCAATGGGCAAATATTTCTTTTTTATTTTTTTCCAGTCCAGAAGATTCTTTGACTCCGCTAATCCGATCCTTGAAATAACCCCGCGGTCTCTTCGCTGAAGGCCGGTATAATACATTTCAAACCCGGTGGCTGTCGCACTTTTTCCTTTTGTTTTTCTTGTCTTTTCACACACATGCATTGTCCAGAGCATATCATCGTCCCACTCGCCAGGCTCTCCCACAAACAAAGCATTCTTTACGCGCTTCCATGAGATGCCATCTTCGGATACCGCATGGGCTATATAATCGTGATTGGGAATAATGAGATGGAATAAATGGTAAATGCCTTCATGCACGATTACGGTAATGTCGCCAATTTCCCAGTCGCTAAAACCTGATCCTGAATACATAGTCTTACTTTTTCAATTAGGTTAAAAATACAAAATACTTCGACTTATTTTGATTTGGTTAATTTTACACGTGATATTTTAATAATGCTTTGGCTCCGAAGGCTCTGATGCAGGAGATTTAAAATCATTAAAACTTCAATGTTTAAGGTGGTTTTAAAGTTTTAGTTGTCTTATAACGTCGATGGCTTTCGGGAAAACTTTTATCAAATAATTAGTGGTATTAGCAAGAAGCGAAAAAAATAAAAAATGAGTGGATACTATATTCAATTATTCAGCCCTCACGGCCTTATACGGTTTAAAGATCCGGAAATAGGCAGGGATAAAGACACAGGTGGCCAGGTAAAGTATGTACTGGAATTATTGGAAAACCTGGCGCAGCATCCCGAGGTAAGGAAAGTAGATTTATTTACGCGACGGATTATTGACAAGAGAGTTTCTTCGTCTTATGAAAAAGAAATAGAAACTGTAAATGAAAACGCACGGATAGTGCGCATTACGTGCGGTGGCAATACTTACAGGCAAAAAGAATCATTATGGGATTACTTAGATGAATTTATTGATAAGACAATCCGGTTTATCGAAAAAGAAGATGATTTTCCGGACCTGGTACACGGCCACTACGCCGATGGCAACTACATCGCCGGCCAATTAAGCCAGGTATTCGGAATTCCTTTCATTGCTACCGGTCATTCACTTGGCAGGAATAAAAAGAAAATTTTATTAGAGCAGGGCGTTTCTCCGGAAAAGATTAATGAGAAATTCAATATCGAGAAAAGAATTGCAGTAGAAGAACATTTATTGCAGAAAGCGAATGTAATTATTGTAAGTACGAATCATGAGATAGATACCCAATATGGCCTGTATAAAAATAAAAAGTTGGCAAGGTTTGAAGTGATTCCACCGGGTGTAAACCTGGATCTTTTTTATCCTTTTTACAGGTTTGACATGCCTTCTTTTAAGATGACGATTGAGCAGGAGCAGGCATTGTACCGCGTCAATTCTGATATAGAGCGCTTTTTATTTAATCCTGCAAAGCCGTTGATTCTTTCTATCGGCAGGGCCGATAAGCGCAAAAATTTTGAAAGGATCATCGAATCGTACGGGCAGGATAAACAATTACAAGCCATGGCGAACCTGGCTATTTTTGCGGGAGTAAGAAAAGATATTTCTGAAATGCCTGCGGATGAACAGGATATACTTACCAACCTGTTGCTCCTCTTGGACAAATATGACCTCTATGGAAAGATGGCCATCCCCAAAAAAAATGATCCTAAGCTGGAGATTCCTGAAATATACCGTGTGGCAGCCCGCAAAAAAGGAGTTTTTGTAAATGCAACTCCGGGCGAAAATTTCGGGCTTACTATTGTAGAAGCCGCCGCATGCGGCCTTCCTGTGATAGCTTCGCCTACCGGAGGCCCTAAAGAAATTTTGGAACAATGTAAGAATGGCTTACTAATAGATGTAGAGGATCCTACAGCGATTGCCGAGGCCTTGAAAAAAATGATTTCCGACCAGGCATTGTGGGAAAAATATTCTGCGAACGGAATCAAAGCTGTAAATGATCTTTATTCGTGGAGCGCGCACGCCAACAGGTATATGGAAATTGTTGATGAAATCATGAACAACCAAAATGCGGGAAACCTTCATGGGTCAGACAAGACGGCATATGGAAAAAAATTATTGAAAACGAACCTTCTCGTCATTTCAGACCTTGATGGCACGCTGGTAGAAGGTAAAGATACTGACGGCCTGGATGAATTCAAAAAGTGGATAGAAGATCATAAAGATAAGGTTGTTTTTGGCGTAGCCACCGGCCGAAACAGGGAAGTGACAAAGCAGGCTTTTACTGATTATGATTTGCCCGATCCGGATGTCTTGATCTGCTCGGCAGGCTCCGAAATTTACTATACCAATAAAATGATCCCTGATAACGGATTTGAAAGCCACATAGATTACCAGTGGAAAAGGGAAGAGCTTCAACAAGCGTTATCAAAATTTGGTGGGATTACCTTACAGGGACCGGAAGCACAGTGGCGTTTTAAGCTGAGCTATTATGTAGATAAAGATTTTACAGAAGATGATATAGCCAATCTATATAAATATCTGGATGACAATAAGCTCAGGGCCAAAATATTATTAACAGAAAATCATTACCTGGATCTGCTTCCTTTTCGGGCAAGCAAAGGAAGCGCTGTACGTTACCTGGGTTATAAATGGAAACAACCACTTGAAAACTTTATTACAGCAGGAAACAGCGGTAACGATAAAGATATGCTTAAAGGAAAAACCAGGGGAATCGTAGTGGCCAATTACAGCCCTGAACTGGAAGAATTGCGAAAAAATAAATCCACCTATTTTGCAAAAAGTCCGCTTGCCAAAGGAGTGTTAGAAGGCATTAAACATCACATTTCTGTAATGGGGATTAGTTTATAAATTTGGATTATCATATGTTTTTTCGGCGTTAAAATGCATTACAGTAAAGCAATATTTATTGAGAATTCTTATTTTATTAAACCACGATTTCTGATGGAAAAAGCATCCTAACATTCCATATTCGATTAAGGACTTGTTACCTCTGAATGCCAGCTAAAACTTTCTAAGTGCAAATAAAAAGCCTCAAACATTCAATGTCTGAGGCTTGTATTTTAACAATCATACAATTAAGCTAATTGACCTAATCTTTTTAAATAATGAACGTGTGATAATATGGCTTGTCTCATCTTTGGAAATTCAATATAATCAATACCATATTCGCTGCAGGTTTTTTTAATTATTTTGCTAATGGCAGGGTAGTGGACATGGGAGATCCTTGGAAACAAATGATGCTCTATTTGAAAGTTCAAGCCGCCTAATAACCATGAAATTGTTTTATTCTTTGTTGCAAAATTTGCGGTAGTATTTATTTGATGGATGGCCCATTCATTTTCAATTTTACCGGTGATTTCAGTAGGCATCGGGAACTCTGTATGTTCTACGGTATGCGCCAGTTGAAATACAATGCTAATCGCAAAACCTGTCACCATTGTTATTATCAGAAATCCTACCAACCAGGTGACAAACCCTAATAGCATAATCGGCAAAACCACGAACATAAATGCATAAATGGCTTTTGCAGCCCAGAATGAAAAATGCTCCCACGCGGTCATTTTCCTCAATGGCATTTCCCCGATTTTTCCTTTAAAATATTTATCATAATCTGTTTTAAATATCCAGATCAAATGCAGGAGGGAATAGAGAAACCAAAAATAATATTGCTGGTATTTATGCAATCTCAATTTCTTTTGTGTGGATGCGAACCGAAGCCATGGGCGTGCCTCAATGTCATCATCTACGCCGTCAATGTTAGTGTAAGTATGATGGATAACGTTGTGCTTCATATTCCACATAATGGCGCTGCCTCCCAGGAAATTGAGCGAGGCGCCGGCCGCTTTATTCACAAACTTATATTTACTGAAGCTACCATGCGCTCCATCGTGCATTACGTTAAACCCGATGGCTGCAGTTAGCAGGCCAAAAAATATACATTCCGGTATTGCAATCCATACGCCTGGAGTAAAAAAGACAAGATGTGTATAAATAAGGAGATATAAAACGCTGAAAAGAAGCGCTTTGAAAATCAACGCGAAATTGCCCGTCATGGGGCGTTGTCTATCTGCAAAATATTGATTAACCCGGTTCTTTAAAACCGTATGAAAATCTCCGCGTCCCTGCATGAATCTTGGAGTGTACATTATTGTTGAATTTATTATAATTTATTAAATAGTTATTTAAGTCACATTTTGAATAAAAGCGTCAAACGAATTCATTCCTATCATCTTTTTAGAAAGAAAACCTTCAGCGTGTTTTACTCCTATCATTTTCCCAAACATCTTCGAACGATTGATTACATTTTCTAAAAAATCAGGCGTAGAAATGTAGGTTTGTGGTTCGGTATCGTTCGCACCTGTAAAGAATTGAGTTTTAAAAGCCTTTATTGCTTCCACTTTTTTCTCTATTACATCAGAGATGTCTATAACGAACGAAGGCTTAAAATATTGATCCTGGATATAATTGAAAACATATTTTGGTCTCCATGCTTCCTGCTGTATGCCCTTATCAAAGGTTTCAATTTTTATTAGCCCGGATAAAAAAGCCGCATCATTTACCAATACCGCTGCGCGCCCATGATCCGGATGCCGGTCGTCTGGCGCATTGCATAAAATAATTTCCGGTCGATACTTTCTAAGAACTGTGATTATTTTTCTTTGGTTTTCTTCGTCATTTCTAAAAAATCCGTCGGCCATGTCAAGATTTTCCCTCACATCTGTTCCTAATATTTTTGCCGAATTACCGGCCTCTTCTTTTCTTGTTGCTGCGGTACCGCGGGTACCTAATTCCCCTTGGGTAAGGTCAATAATTCCGATTCTTTTGCCATTATTTTTTTCCGTTAACAAAGTGCCGGCACAACTCAATTCTACATCATCCGGATGAACTCCAAACGCTAAAAGCCCTAACTTCATTTATTCTTAAATTTAGGAAAGAAAAAGCCGAATAAATAATCCGGCAGCAAAGGTAAGATAAAAAAAGCGCCGCAGTATAGTTTTATGATTTTCTATGAAATCCAGGCGTATTAGATTTTGAAGTAAAGAAAGCCTATCCTGAATAGCCATACATCCGTTGTACTTCCTTTACAATGCTTTCAATTTCCGCATCTTTTCCGGCGGCATCATAAGGCTGTTTAAGGTCGCTGCCAAAAACGAACGCAACGGTTTGCCAGAGCCGGGCCGAAAAGCCTCCCTTAAGTTCTTTTATGATATCGTAACAATTAACACCCTTCGTTTCGCGGTTTATTAATTTCATCAGAACTTTTCCCTGGTAAACAGAAAGATTTCTAAGAGGGTCCGAAAACTCTTTTTTCAATTCTTTTTCACGCGTATTTATGTATTTGTTGACGGCTGATTTATTGGGATTATTAGCAATGTGCCTTTCTATATCATTAAAGACAAAACCAGCCCGCCTTGCATAAGGATACGTAACATATACCGCGTTTCTAAGCCTTGTCCATGCCTCAATTGAGGCAGCGTTTCGCTTGCTCCATACATACACGTCCGCCAAAATTTTGGCTTCAATAGTATCTCCTTCATAAATAACTGCAGAACAAATAATGGTATCGTGGACACCAAAACGTGACGTTGCTACATATTGCTGATTGGTTGGTAAATGAGTCTGCGAATAGGCATTGATGCTTATGCAAAATAATGCCAGTATGAAGATGGGAGTGAATCGCAGTATGTTGGACCGGGTACGCATTGCTCCTGTAAAATTATAAATTAAACGGGTATATACAATAGATATTTTGTAAAGAATTTATTACAAAAAATATCTTTTTTTGCTTTCATTAACGAACAAAAAAAGTTTTTGGATTTAACTGTTCGCGAGAAGGAACATATAGAATAGGAAAATTAAAACCAACCCTACAGCCAACCATGAGGCCCATGTTGCCGCTTTTACGCGATTAACGAGCGATACAACAAAGCCACAGGACATGATTACAAGGCCAAGCCAAACCAAATTGATGTAGGGGAAATAATAAGCTTTCAATGTGATAAACTCGGTAAGCTTATCTGTTTCCTTTGAATTTATCTTGAATTTATTATTTCCGGTAATCCCTGAAAAATTAAGATAAAGGTTTTTCGCAAACACGGTATCATCTATAAAATCTATTTGCTGGTTGTGTATCGTAAGGGCAGGATAAGCTTTATAGCTAACGCCATCTTTTCCATAAACAGTGATATCGGCAACAAGTGCGGTGTCGGTAGGTAAAAAATGAAATCTTTCGTTATTAGGATTTTTCATTATTTTATTCAGAACAAAATATCCCTTGTCTAAAAATACCGAGTCGCCGATGCCTACTTCATGTGATTTGAATGAAGTAGTATCAGTTTTTGTGTCAGGAACGGAAATTGTAGAAATATAAGTAAAAATGTCATGTGTTAAATAATGTTTGGTACCTGGGTTGGAGGTGAGATTATTATCTTTCATCCGGTAGGCATCCGGTGCTAACGTGAAATCTTCTTCCACTTTCCCTGTGGTGCTGTCTATCTTTTGAAAATGAAGATTATAAAATGTTCTGTCCTTTTCATTAGAGGCCGAGTCATTCACGTAAGTCACCGTGTATTTTCCCATTGCCGTAGGAACGTCCTTCAGCAAGGTCAGATTTTCCATCGGGTTTTCAGTTCCTCTTCCTGTGGGGTCTTTATCAAATGGAACAAATAAGCCCGTTTTACTATTGTCGCTTATTACTTTCCTGTTGCCTGACGCTATCAGCATTCCGCCGATCATAAGCGCAAAGCCTAAATGCGCGATGGCTGCTCCGCCAGCTTTTAGATTCCATTTTAATACTGACTTAAGGTAAGCGGCATTAGCTGACACGGAAAAAATAGACGCGAATAACGCCATATAAATAGCTCCCAGAAACCCGGGACCTTTTTTGGTATATTCTATAGGGTAAAAGATGGCCAACAAAAAAGATGCAGCTACCGCAATGCCTAATGGCCATGCCAGTTTTTTGAACAAATATTTTTTACCGGTGTTTTTATATTTGAGAAATTGCGATGCGCCCGTCAGTAATCCGACGATCACAGCAACGAGCACCAGCACTTTATTATAAGCAAACTCCCTGTCCTGGGGATCGGCGTAATTGGTTCCAAAAATCTTATTATAAACAGGTAACGAAGTGATGGAAATAATAAATAAGGCAGAAAGAAAGAGGATCAGCGAACCTATAAACATCCAGAATTCCCTGGATGACATGTCTTCTTCTTTTTGAATTGTAGGGATTTTTTTATAATTCCTGAAAAATAAAAAGAAAACAGGCAAGGAAATAGCTACCACGTAAATACCAATTAATACGTTCATTGCCATTCCTGCTTCCGTGAACGAATGCACCGAGGTATCGCCCAAAATTCCGGTGCGTGTTAAAAAGGTGGAATAGAGAACAAACAAATAAGCCAGAATTATAAACAGGTAAGATGCCCTTAAGGCATTTTTGGTAGCATTAAAAACAGCCATACAATGCAGTCCTGCAACCAGTATTAACCAGGGAACCAATGCCGCATTTTCCACAGGATCCCATGCCCAGTAGCCACCAAATGAAAGCGATTCATAAGCCCATTTACCACCCATCATGATGCCGGTTCCTAACACACAACCGCTGAGTAAAGTCCACGGCATAGCGGCTTTCACCCATCCTCCCCAATCTTTCGTTATTAAAGAAGAATATGCGAAAGCAATTGGAACTACCGTACTTGCAAAGCCTAAAAATAAAATGGGAGGATGAATTACCATCCAGTAATTTCTTAATAAAGGGTTTAAACCGATTCCATCTTTTATAAAAGAAAGATAATTCTCCTGGCTGAAAATAGGGCCGACCAGTTCATTCCGGGTAAGAACGAAGGGGCTGCTGCCGATGCGTACATTAAAAATATACAAGCCCAAAATCATGAGAATCAGAAATACCTGTGCGGAATTTACAATACTCATTACAGGCGCTTCTCTCTTTTTTGCAGTAAAGATCAATGTGGTTCCTAACGCGCAGTGCCACAAAGCCCACAGTAAAAAACTTCCTTCCTGGCCTTCCCAAATACAAGCCAGCAGGTACTTTGGCTCCAACTCTTTAGAGGCATGCTTATAAGCATACAGGTATTCATAATAATGATTGGAGCAGATGTAATAAATGCCGGCGAAGACCGCCAACAGCGAGAATACTTCGATAAAAAACGCGCCACGTGCAAAACGGATCCATGCTTGTTTTTCAGTTTCCTGTTTTGTGGCCGTAGCTTTGAAATAAGAGAGGGCAGAGACGATAGATGCGACGAATGCGAGTAATACAAAAAAGTGCCCTACCTGTCTCGGTAGTAAATGTTCATTCTCAAATGTCATGATGCAATCTTATTCTTGGGTAACCGTTTTTTCCAGTTGTTTTTTATCATCCTTGTATTTTGAGGGGCATTTGAGTAGAATATCATTGCATTCAAAAACATTGCCTTCCATTTTGCCTTTCAAAACCACGCGGTCACTTTGCTCTAATTCTGCAGGTTTGGTATTATGGTAAATTACTTGCGTACTGTTGCCAAGGCTATCGACCGCATAAAATGTAAGATAATTAGGATCTTTCAATGCATCATATTGTATCGGCTTCGATTTATCGAGCCGGGCTATAAGATGCACATATTTACCTTGCTTTTCTTTTGCAGAACCTATCGTGTCATACGTAGAAAAATCTACAGAATACATTAATAATGCGCCAATAGCTGCTGCAATTACTACTAAAATAATTATACTTGAAGTTTTCATTATTGTGCTTTTGGAAGTGCGAAATTAACGAAAAATAGGATGCTAAATCGGCCAATTTTCAATGATCCTGATCATGCGATACATTTCTTTCAAACATATTTTTCTTTATCCATATGAGTATAGTCAACGATTCGATTTATTATTGGCCAATTCGGACGAACTGGTATTTAATTTTTAAACTTCCGGTATCTCGTTATAGCTATAGAATGATAATGCTATAGCAGGAAATTTATTTTAAAGTGAAATATTCAGTCTGAGATAAAGAGCCAATTAAAATCTAATGCTGTCATTTTTCAATGGTGACCTTTTGAAATCAAAGGAAGCAAATTTACCAGTGTAACCACGTTCGGTTTAAAAAAGCATCCCGAATCGATAATTAGGATCCGGGATGCTTTTATTATTTCTTTAAATAAAATTTATTCTACCATCCTCCACTTGCGCCGCCACCGCCGCCGCTACCACCGCCGAATCCACCGAAACCTCCTCCTCCGAAGCCGCCGCCTCCACCGCCCCCAAAACCGCCGCCTCTGCCACCGCCGCCAAGCATACTACCCATTAGGAACCAGGGTAAACCTCCAAGGAAACTCTGTGAGCCTTTACGACTCATATAAGAACCGCCTCCACCGCCTCCGCCGCGGCCCGAAAAGACAAAAAGAATGATTAGGAAAATCACTACAAGTAAAATGATACTTCCAAACGGTGAACCTTTCTTACCTGCATTTGGGTCCGCTTTATATTCACCGGCTGCTGCCTTAATAATGGCATCAACTGCATTATCAAACCCCGCATAATAATCATTGTTTTTGAAGAACGGGATCATTCTTTCATCAATAATTTGTTTGGCCAGAATATCGGGCAAAACACCCTCCATTCCGTAGCCGGTTTCAATACGCGCTTTATGTTCTGCTTTGGAAACCAAAATGACAACGCCATTATTTTTTCCTTTCACGCCAATGCCCCAATCGCGCAAGTATTTTAAAGAAACCTCTGCTATATCATAGCCATCAAGATTTGGAACAGTAATAATTACAATGGCTGATGAAGTGGAATCATTATAGGCATCCAGTTTTTGTTCGAGGGCCTGTACCTGAAATGGCGCCAATAAATGAGCAAAATCATTTACCGCTCTTGGAGGATTGGGCTTGCTTTCGATATTTTGGGAAAAAGCAGACTGGAAACCTATAAAAAAAAAGAAAACTACAAGTATTTTTTTCATGAATGAGAAGTTACGGGATGTTATCTGCCAAAAACAATTTCATCAGGAAGTTCGTTTTTATCTATTTCTTTGTCGTAGGGAAAATATGTTTTAAGCGCCTGGCCAATCTTGCCGATACAGGAAACGATACCAACTACAATACTTTCCTTGCCAAAAAGTGAAACGATTTCTTTTACTACTTTTTCCCAATAATCTTTCCCGGTTGCCTTATGAATACCACTGTCCGCAAAAACAGCAAACTGTTTATCTTTTATCGCTATATAAAATAGTACACCGTTTCTTAATTCGGTTTTCTCCATTTTAAGTTTGTGGAATATTTCCGCAGCCCTGTCTAAAGCATCCACATATTCGCAGTGACTTTCCACAAAAACCCTTACTTCTCCACTGGTTTGCATTTCAGCTTCCTGGATGGAATGAACGATCTGTTCATTTTCTTCCGGGGAAAAAAAAGGTTTTTTGCGGGAAAATCGCCACATACAATGTCTTTTTTATTTTATATTAAACTGAACATCAGGAGCTTTTTCACTTCCCGGCTCTGCTTTATAGAAAGGCTTTTCGTGGTAGCCGAAGATGCCAGCAAAAATGTTGTTGGGAAATCGTTTTACCCTTAAGTTGTAATCCTGTACAGCAGCATTATAATCCTGCCGCGCCACATTGATGCGATTTTCTGTTCCCTCTATCTGAGTTTGAAATCCCTGGAAAGCAGCTGTAGTTTTAAGATCAGGATAGTTTTCGACCACTGCCAGTAATTTACTGAAAGAGCTTTGCAAACCTGCCTGCGCATTTTGATATGCTTCCAATGATTTAGGATCATTTGCATCTACAGTTATGGATGTTGCTTTGGCGCGGGCCTGAACGACTTCTGTCAAAGTACCTTTTTCAAAATTTGCTGATCCTTCAATTGTTTTAATTACGCTATTATAAAGATCTGTTCTTCTTTGATAGTTGGTTTCCACATTACTCCATTTGGTTTTCACCTGCTGGTCAACACCTATTAAATTGTTGTAGGCACTGCATCCCCAAAAAAGCAGGATGACAATAATTCCGAGGATAACAAAGAGAATACTTCTTGATTTCATATTTTGTTGTTTTATTAAAAAGAAATAAAGATAACAGATTTTTGTAACCTATTTTTTTACAACCTTATCTTTTTTATTTGGTTGTTTGGGCTTTCGCTTTTCTCAGGAGTGCTTCTTGCCTAAAGATTTTTTGCTTTATGCTATCAGAAGTTTCAATTTTACCTAATCTTTAATAGCCTTTATCCCCGGCAATTCTTTTCCTTCAAAATATTCAAGCAAAGCGCCGCCTCCGGTGGAAACATAACTCACTTTATCTGCAAGGCCAAATTCATTTACTGCGGCAACACTATCGCCACCGCCCACAAGGCTGAAAGCCCCGTTTGACGTAGCTGCTGCTACTGCTTCTGCAATAGTCTTTGTTCCGTGCTGAAATTTTTTCATTTCAAAAACACCCATTGGACCGTTCCACAAAATGGTTTTGGAATGATGGATTACTTTAGAAAAAGTTTCGCAAGCCATTTCGCCAATGTCAAGCCCCATCCAGCCGTCAGGGATATCGTTGCTCAATGCGCCTGATACCATTGCATTCGCATCGAATTTATCGGCGATAACAGAATCAGCAGGCAAATGAATATTCACGTTTTTTCCTTTGGCCTTTTGTAATAGTTCTTTAGCCTTGTCCAGTCTGTCATCTTCGCAAAGAGAATTTCCTATTTTTCCTCCCATTGCTTTGAAAAAAGTATAAGCCATCCCTCCGCCAATAATGATATCTGTAGCTCTTTCCAGCAGGTTTTCAATAATCAGTATTTTATCTGAAACCTTTGCTCCGCCAATGATGGCCAGGAACGGCTTTTCTGACTCGTTCAATACTTTTTCAGCGCTGGATACTTCGGCATTCATTAATAAACCAAACATCTTTTTATCTTTTGGAAAAAATTGCGCGATAACTGCCGTAGATGCATGCGCGCGGTGTGCAGTTCCAAAAGCATCATTAACATATACATCGCCCGGCAAACTAAGTTTTTTTGCAAATTCTTCATCGCCTTTTTCTTCTTCGGCATGAAAGCGAAGATTTTCCAGCAGTAAAACTTCTCCAGGTTTTAGTTCCTTAGATTTTTTTGTTGCCTCATCGCCGATGCAATCGTTGGCAAATAAAACATTCGTGTTGCCCAATAATTCTTTGAGATGTGGCAACAAATGTTTTAATGAAAATTTGTCTTCCGGTCCTTTTTTTGGCCTTCCAAAATGTGACATCAGGATAACACTGCCTCCATCATCCAATATTTTTTTTATTGTTGGAACGGCAGCCCGCATCCTTGTATCATCTGTAATCTTAAAATGCTCATCAAGTGGAACGTTGAAATCAACCCTTACAAGGGCTTTTTCATTTTTGAAATTGTGTTCTGAAAATTGGCTCATGTTATTTTTATATTATCTTCAAAAATAAATAAAAACACTGACGGAGACTTTCTTTTTCCTGAAAGATATTGGATCCTATTATGGTTTGACATCCGAATAATGAGTTTTGAAATGCATCTTCCGGGTATAAAATCTTATTTTAACTGATAAATAATTTTGGATTGCGCAACATTCGTAACGTTGGAATAACTAAAAAAACTGAATTCCGGGTTATCGAAATTGAAGGCGCAAAAAAATAATTTATCTCCCTGAAAAAAAATTAACAGATTAAGGCTTCTGATTAAAATTGTGTGTGATATATTTAAATGTAGGTTTGGTTTTTCGAGAGATGGTGGTTTGGTAGTTGACAGAATGTTCAAAGAAATTAAAGAAATTATAATGGAAAAATATGACGTAATCGTAATTGGAACCGGTTCAGGATACAACGTGGCGAAGCGTTGTGCCGCAGCTGGAAAAAAAACTGCTATTATAGATAACCAACCGTTTGGCGGCACTTGTGCTTTGCGAGGTTGCGACCCTAAAAAAGTATTGGTGGGCATTGCTCATGCTTTATCGCTCAATAAACAATTATTGGGAAAAGGTATTACGACAAATGCTAATTATTCCTGGAAAGATTTGATGCAGTTTAAAAAAACTTTTACAGAACCCAAGATTCCTGCAACCTTAGCAGGCTTAAAAGAAGCAGGCATTGTAGCCTATCACGGAAGAGCAAAATTTATTGCTGAAAATACCATCCAGGTAAATGACGATATTTTATCGGCTGAAAAATTTGTTATTGCCAATGGAGCCGCGCCGGTAAAGCTTTCCATTCCCGGAGAAAATTTATTGATTGATAGTACTGCTTTTTTAGAAATGGAAGAGTTACCCAATGAAATTTTATTTGTTGGCGGCGGATTTATTGCTTTTGAATTTGCACATATTGTCTCGCGGTTTGGAGTAAAAGCAACTATTGTTCATAAGGGTGAAAGACCTTTAAAAAACTTTGATGCAGACCTTGTGAAACTTTTAGTCAAAGCCAGTGAAGAATTAGGTATCCGGATTATTTTAAACGGCGAAGTAAAAGGTATAACAGAAGAAGAAAATCGTTTTGTTGTTCACGCAGAACAGGAGGGGAAAGCACTTAACATTCCTACTTCCCTCGCGGTACATGCTGCCGGAAGAAGTGCTGATATATTTGATATGGAGTTGGAAAAAATGAATGTCACTTTTAATAAAAAGGGAATAGTTGTAAATGACTATATGCAAAGTGTATCAAATGCCAATGTATATTCCTGCGGAGATGCCAATGACAAAGGGTTGCCACTAACGCCTGTCGCTGCGAAAGAAGGAATTGTACTTGCTGATAATTTATTGAAAGGAAATTATAAAAAGATAGCGTATGGCCACATCCCTTCTAATGTCTTTACGACTCCGGCACTCGGAGCTGTTGGGCTTACTGAAGAGCAAGCCATGGACAAAAACTTAAATTATATAGTGCATTACAAAGAGACAACAGATTGGTATTCCTCCCGGCGCCTGAATGAACTGGCTTCCGGTTTTAAAATATTGGTTGATAAAGAAACGGACCAGGTTATTGGCGCCCACCTTTTAGGGCCTAATGCCGACGAAACCATTAACGTATTTACGCTGGCAATGAATGCAGGAATAAAATCAGGTGATTTGAAAAAAACAATCTTCTCTTATCCAACAAATGCTTCGGATATTGTTTATATGTTTTAGAAAAGGAGCTCGTTTCACCCCAGCGGCAGAATACGTTTTGTTTAGTTCTTTTATATGTTAGACTACAATCGAAAAGGTTCTTGCACTGATATCGAACCATCTTAGGATTGACAAAAAAATGTAAGTATTATTTTAAATATATCATCTGCAAAAAATTAAAATCAAAAAAATGAAACAATTAATTTGTGCCGTTGCACTTGTAATGAGTTTCTCGTTCACTACAAGCGCCCAAAAAGTCCAACCAAAAATTATTGCGTTAATTACTAAAGCATCCTGGTGCGTTGTATGCCAGGCGAATGGTCCCCGGTTTATGAAAGATATCATGCCGATGATACGGGGAAACAAAGAAGTGCAAGTAATAATTAATGACCTTTCGGATAAAAAAACTACTGCTACGTCCAGAAGACCGCTCCAAAAAGCCGGCATTGACGATTTTGCAGAAAAGAATCCTGCAACAGGAATGCTTTATTTTTTTAATGCCGACACGAAAAAACTTCTTTCAAGTGCAAGCCTGGCACAATCCAGTGAGGAAATAGAGAAAGCCTACCAGGAAGCGCTTGCAAAAGGATAAAGTATTTTTCATTTTGTTTAGGAAAATGTATTATTAACGTTTCAACCGTAATGCGTTTTACTTAATGACGAAGTTGTAAATTTATTTTTAACAGGTAAATTTTAAAAGCGATTTAAGAATAAAAACGTTGCAAAATATCGGGGTACTTTTGTATTATTTTTTTTAATTTAAAAAATCCATTTCGATGCCTGATTCATATTATAATTCAGAAGACCTGAAAAAATTTGGAAACGTTGGCGAGTTTCAAAAAAACTTAGCTGACAAATTTTTTGATTACTATGGCGAAGTATTTAAAGACAGTGAATTAACGGCAAAAGAAAAATCGCTGATAGCACTGGCTGTAGCTCACGCGGTACAATGTCCTTACTGCATTGATGCCTATAGCAGTGATGCTTATGAGAAGGGATGGAGCGAAGGGCAAATGATGGAAGCGGTGCATGTCGCGTGCGCTATTCGTGGTGGCGCATCTTTGGTACATGGTGTGCAGATGATGAATAAAGTGAAAGAGATAGCGATGTGAGGAAGTCATGTTCTTAGTTCATAGTTCATAGTTTTTAGTTTACAAAACTGCTGGCAGGCTGAATGCATTCCGGATGTGGTTAAAAGTTAAATAAGAATTCCGGTTTTTTGTTTGTTTACTGACTCAAAGGAAACCCCGCGGGAACCTAATTTTAAAATCATCATGGTAGAAAGTATAGAAGCGATAAAAGATACAAAAAGTAAAATTTCTTTACATGGCCAGCATCACAAACTGGCTGACGTTCATGAACAATTAAAAATCCTGGAACTTCCTCAAAGCGATAAATTTGTTTTGCCTCCTTTTGAACAAAAATTACGACAGAGCGGTTTGTATCCTTTAAAGCCGACGGGTATTGAGATTTTCCAGGTGAATTTGGGTAAGATGTGTAATCAAACCTGTAAGCATTGCCATGTAGATGCAGGCCCCGACCGGACAGAAATCATGACCAAAGAAACCATGCAGCAATGCCTGGAAGTTTTGAAAAATAATCCTTCATTAAAAACAGTTGACCTTACCGGTGGCGCGCCGGAAATGAATCCTGGTTTCAGATGGTTTGTAGAAGAAATAAAAAAGTGGGACAGGCATATCATTGTACGTTGTAATCTCACAATTATCTTAGCCAATAAAAAATATTTCGACCTCCCTGAATTTTACAAACAAAATAATATTGAAGTAATTTCTTCACTTCCGTTTTATTCTAAAGACAGAACGGACAGGCAACGCGGTAATCATGTTTTTGATAAAAGTATCAAGGTATTACAAATGCTGAATGAGGTCGGTTATGGCAAAGAAGAAAGCGGTCTTATTTTAAATCTGGTATATAATCCCGCCGGAGCGTTTCTGCCGCCGAAGCAACAATCCTTAGAAAAAGAATACAAAGAGACTTTGATAAAAGATTATGGAATTGTATTCAACAATTTATTTACCATCACTAATATGCCTATCAATCGTTACCTGGATTATTTACTCGTAAGTAACAATTACGAAAAGTACATGGAGAAATTAGTGGACGCTTATAATCCTGTAGCAGCCTCAAAAGTAATGTGCCGCAATATAATTTCTATTGGTTGGGATGGCTATATTTACGATTGTGACTTTAACCAGATGCTCGAAATGAAAGTAGGCGCTCAATCAAAGCACATTAGGGAATTTAATGTTGCTGAATTAAATAGCAGGAATATTTTGACGGGTCAGCATTGTTATGGATGTACTGCCGGTGCAGGAAGTAGCTGCGGGGGAGCGGTTGCATAATTTTTTTAGCAGTTCGGATTCTTTGCATAAAAAAATTATTACTGAATCTGAAGCATCAATATATTTGAAAAATAAATAATTATTTTTTCAAAAAAAAGTCATTAAAAATGATTGCGTGAATTCAAACAAAAATAAAGATGATAAAAATAACTGAACAGCCATCGAAGTACAGGCACCTGGAAAAGATGTCAATCGAAGAGATGACAGCAACTATTAACCAGGAAGATAAAACTGTGGCATATTCTATAGAAAAGGCGCTGCCTCGTATTAATCAATTAATTATTGCAATAGTAGAAAAATTGAAATCGGGAGGAAGAATATTTTACGTTGCCACTGGCAGCGGAGGTCGTTTATCTGTTCTTGACGTTATTGAATTACCAACTACTTTCGGGGTTTCCAGAGGCGTTTTCAACGTGGTGTTGGCAGGCGGGATGGACAGACTGGTGGAAGCGCTTGAAGAAAAAGAAGATGATACTGAGGAAGGTTGGACCATGCTGCAGCGTCAAAATATATCTGAAAAAGATATAGTTGTGGGAATCTCCGCAAGCGGCACTACTCCTTTTGTATTAGCTGCGCTGAAAGAATCTCACAAAAGGAATATTGCAACAGGATGCATTGTGAGCAATTCCGGTTCGCCTATTGCGGAACAGGCCGATTACCCTGTGGAGGTCATTACCGGTCCTGAAATTTTAGCCGGGAGTACCCGTATGAAATGTGGTACTGCGCAAAAAATGATCCTTGATATGATTAGTACTACTGTGATGACACAATTAGGAAGAGTGGAAGATAACCGGATGGTAAATATGAAAATGCTGAATAAAAAAATGATGGATCGAAGTGTCAAAATGTTGATGGAAAAAGCGGCAATAACTGATTATGAAGCAGCAAAGGAATTACTCATTAATCATGGAAGTGTAAAGAAAGCGACAGATTTCTATCAAACAAAAAAATTATCCTGATAACCTATTCTTTAATGGAGTAGTACCAAAAATTCTCTGAATAAATCGAAAATGAATAGTAAGAAGGGATTGAATCCATTAATTATTATCGGGGCTTTATTTTTTATATTCGGATTTGTAACCTGGGTCAATTCAGTTTTGATTCCCTATCTTCAAATAGCCTGCGAACTGAATAATTTTCAATCCTATTTAGTAGCATTTGCATTTTACATTTCCTATTTTGTTATGGCTGTTCCTTCCGCGAAACTTTTAAAGATCACAGGATTTAAAAATGGGATGTCACTCGGACTTCTTTTCGTAGCAGTCGGGTCGCTTATATTTATACCTGCTGCTATTTATCGCACTTATAGCATATTTCTTGTTGGATTGTTTGTACAGGGAGCGGGGCTTGCAGTATTGCAAACGGCTGCTAATCCTTATGTCACCATTTTAGGTCCGGAAGAAAGTGCCGCAAGGCGCATGAGTATTATGGGTATTTGTAATGGTGTTGCAGGCATTGTTGCACCCGCTATACTTGGCGTAATTATTTTAAATAATGCCGATGTTTTTACCGAACGATTAAAACATATAACAGGCCTTGATAAAACCCTGGCATTAGATGCTTTGGCAAAAAAAGTAATCATTCCCTATGTTGTTATCACGCTCATACTAATTGCATTAAGCGTACTGGTATATTATTCAAAACTTCCTGAAATAGATGAGGCTCCTGGCGATGAAGAGACTCAGGGTACGTCATCGCTGCTCTCCAGGACCAGCATTTTTCACTTTCCTCATTTGCTGATTGGCGTATTTACATTATTTCTGTATGTAGGAGTAGAGGTAATCGCCGGCAATACTATTATCGGGTACGGAACCTACCAGGGAATTCCGCTCTCAACTGCAAAATTTTTAACTTCATTTACGCTGGTGGGCATGCTTGCAGGCTATGTAATTGGTATCATTTGCATTCCTAAATATTTCAGCCAAAAAACGGCACTGAAATATTCCGCTGCTTTTGGGATTGTGTTTTCTTTACTGGCTCTTTTTACTCATGGCTATATTTCCGTTATGTTCATTGCGTTATTAGGATTAGCCAATTCCCTGATGTATCCTTCCATCTGGCCTTTAGCTATTGGCGGTTTGGGGAAGTTTACAAAAATCGGTTCTTCATTTTTAGTGATGGCCATATCAGGAGGCGCGTTGCTGCCGCTGCTTTATGGTTGGCTGGCAGATAATATTAATTCACAGCAAGCTTATTGGATGGTCATTCCATGCTATCTGATGATAGGCTATTTTGCCATTTATGGTCATCGGATAGGAAGAAAACAAATTGATTAATTTAAAAATACAACTATGATATTAATCGCAGATAGTGGATCTTCCAAAACAAATTGGTGCCTCATAAAAGAAGATGGTGAGAAACTATATTTTAATACAGAAGGCTACAATCCCTATTTTGTTGATAGTGCATATATCGTTGATTCCTTAATTCAAAATTTTCCTGCCGGTATATCCAATTCTGAAATCACGGAAGTATATTATTATGGGGCTGGCTGTTTTCCCGGGAAAGATTTTGTATTGACTGATGCGATAGCAGAAGTTTTTAACCAGGGGAAATGTTTCATCGAACTTGATTTACTCGCCGCAGCAAGAGCTTTACTTGGAAATAACAAGGGTTTTGCCGCTATCCTAGGCACAGGAATGAACACGTGTATTTATGACGGAGAAAAAATAGTTCAAAATATAGATTCTTTGGGATACATCCTGGGAGATGAGGGAAGCGGAGCCGCAATGGGAAAAAAATTATTGGGCGATTATATCAGAGGCTATATGCCTGAAGAAATAAGTGAATTATTTTATAACACATTCCACTTAGATAAAGAAGGTATTTTCGACCACATCTATGGACAACCTTTTGCGAACCGCTTTTGTGCTGATTTCAGCAAATTTATATTTGAGCAAATCCATCTTCCCTATTTTGATGGCCTGGTAAGATCTTCATTTAATGAACTTTTTCAAAACCTTGTAGTTCAATATCCGGATTACCAATCTTATACATTTAACTGTGTTGGATCTATTGGATTTACTTTTAAAAATATATTAAGCGAAGTTGCATTAGAATTTGATATGCCGATGGGTAAAATCATCAAGGCGCCGATTGAGGGGCTGGTTGATTACCATCTTGCCAAAATGTTTAATAAGTAGCCTAAATCATGAAATTTTATTTGTAAAACAAGAACGAAGTAACCATGAATGAATTTATAAATGCTAAAGAATATTTAATTCAAAAAGGAATTATCAATCCTGAAATAGGAATTGTTTTGGGAACCGGACTCAATCATCTTTTGGATTATGTGGATGTAAAGCAAGGCATTCCGTATTCTGAAATACCCGGTTTTTGTACTTCTACTGTTGAGTTTCATAAAGGTAATCTTGTGTATGGAACCATAGAAAATAAGAATGTTTTAATCATGCAGGGGCGCTTTCATTCTTACGAGGGATATTCCATGCAGCAAATTGTGTTTCCGGTAAGGGTGATGAAATTGCTGGGAGTAAAATATCTTTTCTTATCCAATGCGGCCGGTGGCATTAATCTTAATTTCAAAAAAGGAGATTTGGTTTTAATTGACGACCACATCAATCTGCAATCAGGCAATCCATTAACGGGAAAAAACTTTGATGAATTAGGTTCCCGTTTTCCTGATATGAACGAGCCATACGATCCTGGTTTAAAAAATAAATTATTAGAAACAGCGAGCGAATTAAACATTGATTTAAAGAAAGGAATTTACGCTGCGGTGAATGGTCCAAATCTTGAAACCAAAGCAGAATATCGTTATTTAAAGATTATAGGTGCCGACCTGGTTGGCATGTCCACAGTACCCGAAGTAATTGCTGCCAATCATTTGCAACTGCCTTGTGTGGCGGTTTCAGTTACTACAGACGAATGTGACCCCGATAATTTGAAGCCGGTAAGTTTTGCTGAAATAATAGAAGTAGCGGCAAAAGCAGACGAAATATTATCTTTATTATTCGCAGAAACTATTAAGCGATTATGACCAATGATGTACTCCTTATTTTTGTAAAAAATTTAATTGAAGGTCATGTAAAAACCAGGCTTGCAGATACTTTGGGCAATGATGCTGCAATGGATATTTATAAACAACTTCTGAAAAATACACACGACACAATTTCACCTTTTGAAAAAGATAAGATTGTTTTTTATTCCGATTTTATTGAAGATGATATTTGGGAAAATAGTTTATTTCAAAAAGAAATCCAGGAAGGAAATGATTTGGGCGAAAGAATGGAAAATGCGTTTATATGTTCGTTTACTGCCGGCTACAATAAAGCAGTAATTATCGGAACCGATTGCCCGGGAATCAATAAAAATATTTTGAAAAATGCTTTTTTGAAATTGAATCATTCTGATATTGTTCTAGGTCCTGCGACCGATGGAGGTTATTATTTATTGGGGATGAAAGAAGAACATCCGATTTTATTCCAGGAGATTGAATGGAGTACAGATAAGGTGTTGCAACAAACGATTGAACTTTGCGACAGGAATCATTTATCGTACTTCTTGCTTCCCGAACTTTCAGATGTTGATGAGGAAAAAGATTTGATTCATTTGAAAAACTTGGGATTTAAATTATAAAGCTTTATGATTAGCCTTATTATTCCCGCTTATAATGAAGAAGAAAATATTGCTGAGACAATAACCGAAATAAAAAAAAG
>Ga0134126_10000603_pt1 | contig 45475 bp, 77 predicted proteins | sample KB31752_FD_96881 | JGI IMG/M metagenome (GOLD analysis project Ga0134126, IMG submission 96881) | Terrestrial soil microbial communities with excess Nitrogen fertilizer from Kellogg Biological Station, Michigan, USA - KB3-175-2 | ecosystem: Environmental > Terrestrial > Soil > Unclassified ...
ACTGAACCGGGCCAAATCCTGTGTCGCGACGGCTTGACAGTTCGCCGCAGCGTCGACAAACTACGCAGCTCACGCCCGAATAGCTCAGCTGGTTAGAGCACTTGACTGTTAATCAGGGGGTCGCTGGTTCGAGTCCAGCTTCGGGCGCCACTTTCGACCGGTTACGTGTAAATCATCGTGTAAATCAATCGCGCTTTCCGGCCGCATCGACCACCTGTAACGCGTGGTCATACAGCCCCAACATCGCGTCCGTCTTGTGCCCGCTGGCCGCTTTCTTGTCCGCCTTTCGGCCTGGCGTGTCGGTGATTCCGCGATGCTTGAGACCGTGCAGGCCGAACCGCGAATCCTTACCGATCACCTTCGCCTTGATCGCCGTCGCCATCGCGCGGCGCCATGCGCTGTTCAGCGCCGACTTGCTCAGGGCGCACCCATCCTCCGACACCACTAGCGGGCGGCTTGCCTGCGCCCGGAATGACGGCTTCTTGAGCCAGATACGGGCGCGTCGAGCTACCAACCAACCCCATGCTTCGACAAGCTCCGGGCACCAGCGCGTTACATTGCCGTCGCTGCCCTTGACTCGATCCACGATGATCCCGGCATCCGTTTTGTCCGCATCGGTCAGGTTGCGCACCTCGACGCTACGCATGCGGCAACGGTAGGCTATCTCCGCCACAGCCCAGACGTAGGGCGCAACTGACCCCTTGCGCCGGCTTGGCAATGCGCCACGGACTCGCAGGAACGCCACCACAGCCTGTGCGGTGTCTGCCTCGGGCATCCGGTGCGCCTTGCGCTCCTTGGCCTGCCTGACGCCCTGTGCAACGTTGGTGTCCGCATAGCCGTTCAGCACGCCCCATTGGTACGCCACCGACAGATACCGCTTGATGTGGTTGGCCTTGCTGGGCGTGGCGACGGCGATATCGTTCACAAGCCGCTGAATGAGCGGCGGCGTGATCGCAGCTCGACGCAGGTAGGCGAACATCACACCAATCTTCGTTGCGTGACGCTGCAGCGCGTCGCGGCAATAGCGGTAGTCCGTCTGTGTTGCTGCCGCGATTTCGGTCTTGAACTGGCCAGATTCCTCGAATTTGCCCAGCATGTAATCCAGCGTCGAACTATCCGCGCCTTGTGCCAGTTCCATCGCCTTGTGCAGATCCGACAGCAACGCTTTGTCGTCTGCAATCGGCTTACTGCGCTTCCCGCCACGCAGCGTGTACCAGTTCCGGTCGCGCCGGTTCCAGTAGCAGCCCACCGGCAACTTGCGCTGGTCGATGTGATCGGGGATGGACGGATCATGCTTGCGCTGGCGCGGCATCACAGCACCTTGTCTGGATCGTAGGCTTCGTCGTTTGACGATCCTACGCCAAGTGCGGCATTCAGCGCTTCTTGGGTCGTCCAGAGGCCATCCTTACCATCCAGCACACGGATACCCTGCGCACTGGCCCAGCGCCGCACAGCGGAGCGGTTATGCTTGCCGGACAACTGACGAAGCATCTGCGCGTCCACGATGTGCGGCGTCTGGCTCACGCGAATAGCTCCATCTGCGGCGCGACCGGCTCGCGCATAGCCATTGCCTCGCGCCTGCACTCGGCCGCGTAGTCGAGGTACTGCCAGAAGCTGTGCCAGTACCACGGTATCGTGGCTGCACGGTGGCGCCAGACGCGGGCCTGCGCGAGGTAGACGCGGGCGCAGTGGATCTGGAAGGCGCGGTCGGTCATGCGGCTGGCCTCATGAAGCAAAACCAGTGCGTACCGCTCCGCTTCGCTGACGGGTGCCCGAACAGGGGTTTATGCGGCGTCAGCTCCAGCACATCGCGGGTGGCCACCTGCACTGCCGACCATTTAAAGATCAGGACACCCTCGGGTTTCAGCACGCGGAAGCATTCGGAAAATCCGGCGCGCAAGTCGTCGCGCCAGTCGCTGCCGAGCTTTCCATACTTTCCGGCCAACCAGCTTTTCGGGCCTGCCCGCACAAGGTGTGGCGGATCAAATGCCACCAATGCAAACGACGAGTTAGCGAACGGCAGTGAACGGAAGTCCATGCGTGCGTCCGGATGGATCGACAGCGCGCGGGTTCCGTCGGTGCGATGCGTGCGGTCTGTGACGACAAGGGTTTCATCTCGCTGATCGCCGAACAGGCAGCGCTGGTCTCTGCGGTCAAACCACATCATGCGCATGCCGCAGCAGGGGTCGAGCACGGCGGGGCCATCCATCACTCAACCCCCATCAACGCCAGATCGACCGTATCGAAGCCCCAGCTGCGCATGATTGTTAGCGCTCGTTCGTGAAGCTTGATGCGCATGCGCGGGCTCTGCTCGTGAATCGCAATCCAAAATGCATGGGCCGCCGCTGTATCATGGATCAGGTTTTCATCCGTGGCGTCCACGATTGAGCCGTCACGACTAGCAGTGAGACTTGTTTTAAGCTTCATCGCCAGCTCCTTGCAGGTGGGCGTCGATAGAGGTGTCCACGTCATCGTGGCTTGACCCATATCCGTGGAACCGCAGGAACAACACCGAAGAACCAGCATCGCCATGCTGCGCTGAGATGCCAAACGTCGTCTGCGTATCCCGCAGCCACCGATACCTCTCCGCATCCCGCACCGCCGCCGCAATCTCGGCGTGGTGGGTGCGCAATAGGTTGACGGCGAGGTCGTCCCGGTCGTCTCCCGCGCCAACACCCTCGGGCCACCCACAGTTATCCACCAAATCCTGCAAGCGCCGAAACTCCTCAAGCTCGCTCAATAGGTCATTGCTCATTGCCAGCTCCTTGCGGGTGGAAAATGATGCGCTTGATAGCTTCGTCATATTCAGGCGTACACCACATTTAGCCTCAAGAAATTCACGTAACAGCGCATCCGCCGCAGCGAGGCGGGATTCGACTTTTTCGGCGCGCATGATCGCTTCGGTTCGCTCGCGAGAACGCAGCATGCTTCGTTCGTCGGCATCCGACAGGTCATGTTGCAGCCGCTCAATCTCCGCATCCTGGCTCAGCAGGTGGGCGCGGATGGTTTGCCACATCTCGCGTTCGTCTGGATCTGATTCGTCATTCCAGCATTCGTTGCCATAACGAATCGCATCCTGTACGTCCTTCGGCAGCGTCATGACTTGGGTTCCTTTGGCTGCGTGGCAATGGCGGATTCGAGCTTGTCGGCCCAACCATGCAGCAAGTGATCGTCCTTCTCCGCCACGGATCGCATCTCCGCGATCACCTCGCGCACAGCGGCAAGGTCGATGGGCGGGGCGGTGTATAGATCGACCCCGTTGCCGGGATACCTGCCGGGACGGAACACGACATTCATGCTCGGTGTGGTGAACGCAGCCGGCTCACCCATTCCCGCAAGGTGCAGAGCTATTGCCTCGCGCCACGCTATGAGCTGGTCTTCGGTGGGTAACTTGCCAACGCCAAGCATCACTCCGGACTGCTCCAATACGTCATCAAGCGTCATCGTCATGACGGCTCTCCATGCGACGGGGCGGCGGTGAACAGCGCACATTCACGTTCGCTTTTGAAAATTCCACCGCATCCTTCCGGGAGGAAGGAATCGCAGTTCGGGCAGGTTTTCGATTGGTCAATCGGTGCTGATCCTGCAAGCGCCGACAACCGACCAGACCAGTTATTGATCGTCTGCAGCGTTATTTCGCCTTCGCCAATCGACGCGCATATCCAGCACGCCTCTACTTCGTTCGCCAAATCTGTAAGGTCGTTCGCCTCACCCCGCGCCACTGGTTCGGCAGTGGGTGCTGCAAGGATGGCTTTGCGTAGTCGGTCTCGATTGTGCTCGACGCAATCGCGGGCGGCCCGCTGCGCCGCCTCGGGCAGAAATCCTGAACCGCGCTGGCGCCTTGTCGCTTCGTCGTATGCGCCGATTAATTCATCCGCATCCACCTGCGCCGCCTGTGCTGGCGGGTGAATGAATGTTTCAAGCGCGTCAGCACGAGCTGGCTTCGGTTCCCCAGACGCTCCGCAAAATGGGCATCGGGGAATGGGACGGTGAAAGTTATAGGCAATCCAGTCGCGTTTCGTGAATATCGTGCCGCAATGCTGGCACCGAACCCTCACCCCTCCGCTCTCGCCACTCGGCAACAGGTGGGCTACGGCTTGGAGGGCAGTATGCATACGTCGTGTATGTTCTGCTTGCCACTCGGGCGAGCAGTCAGCCCAATTCATTACATGGATACCAAGTCGCGGAACGCTAAGTTGTACCTGTGAGTCTTGAAATGCTTGTGCAACTAGGGCCGCAACCTCATCCGTCATCCCAGCCTTCGCTCGCTCGATCTGCTCAAGCAGGGTTGCGTAGGCGGTGAGCATGTCGAAAACTTTGCCGCTCTGGTAAACGCCTGCCATTAATCGAATTTCCTCCACCGAATACTCATGCTTCGTCATTTCAGGTTCTCCACGGCGGCAAGGGCTTCTCGCGCCCGGTCATGCCAGAAGTGCGTGCAAAGGTCGCCATCACATCCGCTATCAGCAAGCGCGCGTTTCAATGCCTCGTGCTCAGCAGCGAACGCGTCGCGGGCTTTGCGAAATTCATCAAGCGCAATGCCGATTTCTTCCCTTGGTTTTCCGCGTGCATTCTTGTGCGCCATCTCAATGCCTTCTGCGTGCGCATCCAGCACCGCCAGCGCATCGGGGATTTTGTCAGTCATGGGATCCTCCTTGCATGGCTCCGTCAATGGCTTGGTTTAGCGTGACGACGCCGACGTGTGACGTTTTGTCGATGAGGTCGAACCAGCCGATGTACCCGTCTAACGTTTCGCCGACACACACACGTGTGATCGCGTGCGGCTTCTCGTTTTTGTTCGGGAATGGCTGGACGTGATCACGCAGCCACCGATACCTTGCTGCGTCCTTTCGCATCGCCTCAACCTTCTGCTCATCCGTCCACGCCCTCTCGCGGATCGGCGTCTCGGGTTGCGGGCAATCTTTGATGGGTTCGCTCATTTCAATTCTTCCGATGGGGCGCAAGGTAGTTAGTATTGGCCGTCTAATCAGGTGTTAGGCGGCGTCTTCGATAAACGCCGGCATGCGTTTCCGACTCAGCTTGTTCCACCGATAAGTCAGGGTTTCTTCGTCGCACCGAGCCTGCATCCGGTGCTCGCACCAATGGCACTCGATCCAACTCGCCTCAGCATCCGCATTGCTGTCCAGCTCAAGGTCATCGGGGCATCCGCATTTTGGGCATGGCTTCAATTCACACATTTCTGTTTCCTCGTCGTGGTGTCGCCTAACACTGCATTCGAGCCGGACGGCCCATTCGGGCCGCCGCTCAACTCAAGGGTTAGACGGCATGCTCTGTGAGCCTGCAATCCAGTGGTCTCGCTTTTCCTTATCGCAGATGACATCGCAGTCGGGTTCCTTTCTGCTGCGGCTACCGGCAAACCAAAACCATCCGGTTCGGTGTGCTGCTGTTCCGCAAACTCAGCAGACACGGCAGGTTGAGTCAAAGCGCTCGTACTGGTGCATCTCGGTTCGCATTCCGCCTAACACGTCATCCAAGCGGACGTGAATCAAACCAGTTTCAGCCTCCCGGCCTCGATCAGCCGGCTGTGGGTGTTGACGATCGCGCGGTCCATCAGGGCGCGCTTCTGATCGCGGTTGTATTCCTTGCCGTCCGTGAGTTGGCGATGGCACTGGGCGCAGAGATATGTAGTCATCCAGGCTTTCGTCTTGAGACCCATTCCCTTGCCGAAATCTCGATGTGCTACCTGCTGGCCCTGCGCACCACATAGCGCGCAGGCTTCGATGGAAGCCGTCGCCTCGAACCACTTGCGGTCGGCGGCGGTAGTCATGCGAACCTTCCGTGCATCGGGTCAGGATCGGGCACGTCAATGCCGAACTCCGCCGCCTTGCGCTGGATGAAGTCGTACATGCGCGCCATGGTCACGGTGTCGATGACATCGCGCTCGCCGCGCTCATTCGTCGTCGTGGTGCGCACCGGCTTGCGATGCCCTAGCGGGCCAGTCGCCCAGCCAAAGAAATCGCCGCAGAAGTCGTGGTGCAACCGCTTGCGATCAACTTCGCCCTCAAGTCCCGTCGCCTCCATGATCGTTTTGTAGGCCAGCCCGAACGTCGCTGCGTTTTGATCGACTGAACGTTTCTTGTGGAACGGTGCAATCGTGACCACCCAAGACTTGTCCGGCGGCAGTCTGTCGATGAAGTCGTGCGCGCGCTGGCGAACCCCGTCGCGTTCCGGGCCATTGGCATTCAGCTGGTAGGTCTGCGGCTTCATGCGGCTGCATCCAGCACATAGTTCTCACGCTCCGGCATGTGGATGCGCGCGAAAGCTTCCAGATCAGCGACCAGTCGCTCGCAGTCGCGCTCCAACTCCGGATAACGACACTGTTCCAGCGTGTGGAACTTGTGCACCAGGTACGTCATCGGTTCGACTTCCCGCATCTCGAACACATTCCAGCGGAACAGATGCGCACGGAAGATCGACAGGTACAGGCGCCACTGATAGCCACTCAGGTAGCGGTCTGGATCGAAACGGCCAGTAGTCTTGTGGTCCTCGACGCGCAGGCCGTCCAGAACGTCCAGCTTGCCGGTGACGGTGACGCTGCCGTATTGACGTGACGCGCGCACTTCGCGGATCGCCGGCAACGCGAGTTCGGCATCGACCTCAATGATGAACTTGAAACCTTGCGCCTCAGCGGTCGCCAGTTCGCCCGTGCCGGCATGTTCCAGCACATCGTGGAACGCCGTGCCGGCGCGCATGGCCTGCGACGGATTGTCGTTTCGCAGCCAGTCCAGAAATGCCGGCAGCTCGGCCTCGTCATCCTCGCGGAACTGCCGGAACGATTCGACTTCGGAGACACGGAACAGCATTACGCGGCCTGCTGCTGTTCGATGTACGCGCCAGCTTTCTTGTCGAAGCCATACCCACGATCCGTGGCAGCCTTGTTGAACAGCGCCTGCGCCGCTTTCGGAGCCTCCTTGATCGCATCAAGCGTGTCGTTGAAGTCCGACAGCGCAGCGAGGTCGCCGATGGTCAGGCGCCACCTCTCCATGACTGCCTGAGCCTCGCGCTGCTCTTCCGTCAGCGCGTTGAGGCGATCCTTGATCTGCTGCACCACGCCGGCCAGGAACTCAGCGAACTCGGGCGAATCCTTGTGCGGGATCGGCAGCGGATCGAGCTGGCCCGGGTTCTTTCCGAACGCGGCATCGGTGGGCGAGAAGTTCAGCACGCGCTGACCATCGCGAATTGCAATGCGACCCATCGCATCCGCCGCCTTGTAGATCTCACCCTTGCTGCCGCCCTGCACGTCCAGACGTTCGATGATTTCATCGCCGTTGCGCTGCTCGTCCATATGCGCGATCAGGATCACGTCCTTACCCAAGCTATTCAGCAGCTTGAGCCATGCGACGAACTCCGCCTTGAGCGTGCCATAGCCCTGCAAGGTCAACGCCCCGCCTCGGCCAGCCTTCGGGTTGCGCCGAATGATGTCGGCAGTCAGTGTGTCCAGCGCCCGGCCAGCGGTATCGATGATGACAGTGCGGTACGGCGCCAGATCGTCAGCGCTGATACCAGCCACGTCACCCCAGTGCGTGACGCGCACCACGTCCTTTCGATTCGCGGCTCGATGCGCGCCCTGGTCGAAGTCCAGCAACAGCGGCGCCTCGGCGGTGAACGCCAGCGAAGTCTTTCCGATGCCCGGCTGCGCGTAGATGCACAGATTCAGGCGCTCGACCGCGATCGGTTCAGCGGCTTTTGTGATTTTCAGGCTCATCCCATGTCTCCTTCGTTTTCGGTTTCGTCGGGTTCGTGCTGTTCGCTGGCGTAAATTTCGCCCTCGGTGATCGCGCAGATGCTGGTTTGCGTCATCACAAATCCTCTGCCGGAACCGCCGGCACGGTGTTGGAATGGGTTCCCGGCGCCCTGAATCTCGGCAGCGCCGGGCTTATGCTTCCGTCTACCTTTGCCGTGTCGGTAGACCGTTCTCAGGCGGGATCAGGGAGCACAAGCAGCCGGCTAAAGCTCATGCGGATTGCACCTGTGCATGCATCCGCCGGCATGGCTCTCCCTTCGCAATCCCTACTCGTGTGCATTCGGTTCCTCGCCGACCTTGGCCGGCTCTGCTGAAAGGGGTACCGGCACCGTGACCTTGATCTTGTTCGGCTTGCCCGGGAGCGCCAGCAGCACCGGGCGTCCATCGACCACGCGGACCTTCGGCGGCGCGGCTCCGGCGTTCTCGCGATCTCGCATGTCAGCGGAATAGCGCGGGCTATAGCGGGCCATGCGGTCGGCGGCGGACGGCTGATTGCATTGCGCCCAGCGATCACGCGGGAAGAACAGAGCGGCAAGAATGTTCATGCGACCTCCTGCGAATAGGTGCCAGCCGGCGCGCGATCCAGGGGGAGAATCTGCCGGAGGGAGGCCGGTGCGTCGGCTGGCGTGAACTTGTGTCCTGCGTACTTCTGCGCGCGCTCATCGACGCGACGTTTTGCGTTGCGGGTCATGCGCTCGATTTCGGCGGCGAGTTCGTCGAGCGGAAGGGAGGCGAAGGAGGTCAGGTTGGTCACGGGCAATTCCTTAAGCTGTGACTCATCGCCGTCATACCGCAGCGCGAGCAAGTGGCGCTCCATGTGCATCCGTCCTCGGATTCGTAGGGCGTGCCGTTCCAGTCGTGTTCGCACGGTCCGCCACTTGCACAAGCGCAGTAGCAGGCGTCCCGATGGTTCAGCGAGCACATGCCCGAAAGCTCCCAGCCCTCGGCTCGCATCTTCTCGACCCATGCATCGCGGGCAGCGTTGCGTTCTGCGCGAAGTGCATCGAAGTCGGGAGCGCTCACGACTGCACCTGCTCAGCGATCCACTGCTGGACGGCCTTGGCCGCATCGATGTATTTCCGCGAAGGCGTCTTTGTGATTTCCTGACCGGGCCGATAGGTCGCCCAGATGCGTTTTCGTAGGCGGACAGGCAGACGAAACCAATGAATCTTGCAACCCCACATTGCAGGAGGAACGGGCTTGCCGCAGTTGGGCCAATGGCAGGTATGGACGCTCATGACTTTGCCTCGCGGGCAATGAGCATCGCGTCGGCTACCAGATAGGCATATTGGGCTGCAAATGCAGGATCGCTTCCGCCTGCGGTTCCCATCGACTGAGCCAGAAGACCCTGCATTGCCTTCGCCGCGAAGTAATCGCGTGTGGTTATGCCGACCGAGCCCCACGGCGCATCGTTATGCGTGCTTCGGTCGTCATCCGCCGAAACAGGAAACGCCGGGCCGCCATCTTTGATCTGCTCGCTCATGCCACATTCCTCCACGCATGCACCGCATCCCGCGCGGCCAGCTCGCAGCCGACAGCCGCATCCATAAGCCGCAGCTGATACCGCGGCGTCATCGCGATCTGCCGCAGCCATGCATACGCGCCCGGATCACGCCGCCGGTGCTGCCGGGCATAGCGCAGCCGCAGCAGCGGGTCGCGGTAGCCATCGTCGATATACGTCGTGCCACTGCATCGTCCGCAGCCTTCGTTGCCGCAGCGCGGGCAGGGAGCAAGACCGCTGCCGTCCGGGTGACGCGGCAATCCACGCTCGGACCGGTTCGGGTAGCTGTCGCGGACGCGGCGGCGTTGGGCGATCCAGGAGGCGCGGTTCATGACGCGCTCCCGACGTTAACGAGGGCAGCGCGGCTGCGACGCACGATGCTGTGCTCTTGCAACGCGCGGTAATCGACGCTTGTTCCAGCATCGACCTGCGCCAGTAACAAGCGGTGCGCCTCGATCAGCTCGGCCACGGCAGCGCGCGTTGCATTGAGGTCCGCAGTGCTGACCGGGATGTAATCGCAGTCGGCGATATGATCCAGCACAGCCAGCACGTCCACCCGGTGCGCGCTCATGACAGCCACCCGCGAACCACCGGCAACACCTTCGTCGCCAGCTCCCACGCGACGACCGTCATCGTCAGCGACCAGCCGACCGCCAGCGTGTATACGAGCCAGCGTGGTGCTGATGCGGGCTTGTCCGACGCGCCACGAATCCAGCTCGGGTGCTGCTGGACGGCAATGCCGGCAAGCTCAGCCCGCACGATCTGCGGAACGTTGCGGCGGGCGAAGGCGATGGCTTCGGCCTGGTGCTCGCGGTGCTGCATCAGATCGCGGGTGAGTAGGGCTTGGCGGTTCATGCCTCGACCTCCGCGCGCTTGCGCATGTCTGCCATCGCATCGGCATTGGAGTCATAGAACCGCGCAGGATTGATCGGAGCGCCGCTCTCGCGATAGATCAGTTGCGCAGCCAGTGCCGTGTTGTGAAAGCGCTCCAGCGCATAGCCGGCTTTGCCCGCCAAGTGCACAACCCAACCGGCTCGGCAATGCGTGGTGTTGCAGGCGTGCCAATCCCGCATATCAAGAGCATTTGGCGCGCTGCAGGCCGCAAGCACAGTCGCGTCGATATTTTCTATTGTCGGCACTGCGGGAGCTACAGGCGCGTCACCGGTTTTGTCGAAGCAGCCGGAGCAGCCGGAGCAGCCGGAGCAGCCGGAGCAGTCGGAGCAGCCGGAGCAGCCGGAGCAGCCGGAGCAGCCGGAGCAGCCGGAGCAGCGGGAGCAGTTCGTACAATTCCGGCAGTCCTTGAGACTGGCCAGTGCAGCTTGCGCAGCTTCGGTCGATCCGAAATATTCGACGCTGCAACGGTTGCCGTTTGAGTCAGTCAGCCAAGTGCTCATGCCGCTACCTCAACCGGCACCGCTTCCGCCGCATTCAGCAGGTCGGCGGCCAGCTGGGCGGCTTCTTCGCGGCTCACCGTAAGCCATTGTTCGCCCGTGGCGATCCTGATGTTGCCGTCTTTGGTGCGCGTGACGACAGGAGTCACGTCGTCTTGCTGCGCGTAGATGCTGATGCGTGCCATGGCTCAGGCCTCCGCACGCGCAAGGAGGGCGCGACGGCTGGAGATCATGTGAGCCGCGAAGGCGCCGATCACTTCGACGCGAGCGCGCACTGACCGACCGGTCAGTGCGTAGTGCCGCCGATAGTTGGCCGTGATGCGGATGATGTGCCGGCGCGCGTTCTTGCGCTGGACGGGCCGAGCGTAGAGGTGGTGCGTTACCTGGTTCATGTCGTCTCCCTGATGGTGGCTTGTAGCACGCTAAGTGCTACCGATGGGCAGACGTTACACGCAGCCAGAACGGCCGTCAAGCACTTTGCGTGCTATTTTTGATTGATTCTAACTATCGGATTTCGACTTTCGATAGGCTCGAAGGAGTGGCATAACTGCAGCGCGCTCTTCAGGCGTCATTTCGTCCAGGATCGACGCCCCTTCGACAGCTTCGTGATGTTTCGTGACTTTGAGATCGCCCGCCATTGCAGCAAGGCTCACCACTGTTACGCCAGCCAATTCACATATCTTTTCCAGTGTTTCCCGGCTCATCGCCCGTTCTCCCCGCAGCATCATGCCAACAGCAGAGGCGGACTCATATCCGATCAGCTTGGCAATTTCGCCCTGCGTCAGACCCCTGTCTTTAAGCAGGGATGCAAGGATCGTTAAGTGTCCGCGCATGAGATGAGAATGGCTTTGTGGGGCCGTTATTCTCGCATTCGCACGCCCGTTTTTACCTATAGCACTCACAGTGCTTGCAATCCGAGGCTGATAGTAGCACGCTGCGTGCTATGAACCTTCCCGAATACATCCGAACTGTTGGTGAAGAGGTTGTAGCCAAAAAGTTCGAAGTCAGCATCTGGACTGTCCGCGCATGGCGTCAGCAGGCGAAATTTCCGCGCACCAGCAAGGCAAATGAAATCGTCCAAATGACAGACGGTGTTGTGAATCTGGAAGGCATTTACTCGCCAATCAAGACCGAGGCGGCCTAGATGCTCGCATCCGGCTTCTCTTTCGCCTGCCTCGCCAGCCATTCCGCGAACGTTTCCTCTTCGTCGGCTGCATCCAGTACCCAAGCAAGTAACTGCTCGAAAGTGGGTTCGTCGGGCATGGGGTGGCTCCTTTTTCGGGGTGGTGGGCATGCCGTTTTTTTAGGCGCAAATCGACCTTCCACGCCATTCCATTCGGCGGAACGTCATGGCTGATGGCTTGGACTTGCGCGTGAAGCGTCCGCAGCGCGCCATCCCGGAGACGGAATGGACGTGGACATCCGAAGCGTCCGCGATCGCTTCCATGATCGCGTTGAGCGGCCTGCAGGAAAAGACCGTTGCCATCGAATCGGACATCGACAACAGCACGTTGGCGAAGGTGAAACAGGGCACGGCACGGCCGTCCGCCGATCACCTCGACAAGATGATGGACGCCACCGGCAGCGAAGCGTGGCTGTACTACTGGCTGCTGCGCCGCGGCTATGACCCGCGCAGCCTGCGCAAGCTTGAATCCGAAACCGAACGCCATCTCCGCGAAGCACGCGAAGCACTCGACGCCGAGCGCATGAAGGTGCGCGTTCTCACTGCTGCACTGCGCGGGGAAAACGCATGACCGAACGACAGCCCACCGTGGATTTCCGCGCCATGAACCACGCCATGCCCGAAGCGCTGGACTACACGATCCAGCCCAACGACGCCCTGGCCGGCTATGTGCGCGATCACCTGCCGAACGCCCGCGCACGCAAGGATCTGCAATCGCAGCTCGACGACAACGAGCACGAAATCAGCCGGTATTTGCGGGGACATGTGGCATGACAGAGCCTGTTGTGATCGGAAACGCAACCCTGTATTTGGGCGACTGCCGCGAAATCCTGCCGACTTTGCCGAAGGTGGATGTGGTGATTACTGATCCCCCGTATGCCGACCGTACGCACAAGATGGCAAAGACGAACAAAGACAACGGGCACGGATCAAAGCTGGTGACGTTCGCCGCGCTGTCCGATGACGATTTTTCGGCTTGCGTTCAACAGTGGCTTATAGCCGCTTCCGGTTGGTGCGTTGCAACCTGTGATTATCGACATGCGCGCCTCGCGTTTGACCTTCCGCAATTCGTTCGTCTGGGCGCGTGGGTGAAGCCAAACCCTATGCCACAAATCAGCGCAGACCGTCCCGGACAAGGCTTCGAGACGGTGTTGATTCTGCACGCTGGCGAAGTGAAGAAAGCTTGGAACCGTGGCGGCGGATCTGGCGTGTGGACATTCCCCGTCATCGACTGCGCGGAAGTTTCAACACAGAAGCCGCTTGCTCTCCTGCGCGCGTTCGTATCCGACTTCACGAACTACAGCCAAACGATCGCCGACCCATTCATGGGTAGCGGAACAACCGGGGTTGCGGCGCTTGAGCAAGGACGGCGGTTCGTGGGTATTGAGCAAGACCCCGACAGGTTCGAGATCGCCTGCCGCCGCATCGAGGATGCGCAGCGCCAAGGGAGACTGATCGCATGAACGACATCATCGCCTGGTGTGTGTTCGATCCCGCCACGAACGAACTGGTGCTGATCTGCAAGAGTCGCGCGGAAGCCCGGAAGATCGCGGCCGAATGCGACGGGGCGGTCGCGGTGGTGCGGAGGGTGCGGTGAGCCTGCCCAACCTGTTCGACGATGCCGCCAAGGCGCGGCTGCGGGCGCTCTATGGGGCGCGTCCGGTGCGCGATGACGCGTGGCATGCCCGACGGCTCAGGCATGCGCGGGAATGCCTTGCGGTCGCCGACAGGATGCACACGTCGGAAGAATTGGCGGCGGCACGGGCAGCGTTGGAGGTCGATCCGAAGCATCCGCAGAAAACCCTTTTCAACGCACCGCCTCACGCTGGAGTAGCTACCAGCGGACAACCCGAGCCCTGCGGGCTGGCTGGTGCATCTATTCAGGGGTCAGGAGGTCACATGCGGATTTTTGAGACGGTTGGCGCAATAGATGTAGAAGCTGCCCCTGGCGGCGTGATGGTTACGCAGCATGACATTTGTGGGGGTGAGGCGAGCGTCATTTATATCCCGCAGACGCTGATCGGAATGGTATGCAAAGCGATCCTCAAGACAAGCAACGAAGACGCTGAAATCTGATGAGTGCCGACGCACGCATCGCGACCGGTCTTCCGGCGCACCCAAAAACCAAGAAGTTGATACGTAGGCTAGGTGACGTCGCGGCGTGGCGTTTGGTCTGTCTGTTCCTGTGGGCGGCATCGAATCGCAGCGATGGAGACCTTGCGGGAATGACTGACGAAGATATTGAGCTTGCGGTTGACTGGTCGGGCGACGAAGGACGGTTTGTGTCTGCGCTGGTCGAGGTTGGCTTCCTTGACGGACTGAAGGGATCCTATTTAATTCACGACTGGAGCGAACACAACCCTTGGGCCGCTGGCGCGGAATCGCGTAGCGATAAGGCTAGGTGGGCGGCTCTTTGCAAGCACGAAGGACGCAAAGAGGCTGCAAAGAAGATGCCTGGGTACGCAAAGCGCCTGCTTGACGCAGGTAAAGAGACTGCTGGAACGCTCCTTGATTCTGCTAATAGCAAGCTAATAGCACAACCAGATGCTGCTAGTAGCACACCACAAGCAGAGTCTGGTTGTGCCCCATCTCCATCTCCATCTCCATCTCCATCTCCATCTCCATCTCCATCTCCATCTCCATCTCCATCTCCAAGAGCAGGCTCACGCCTACCCCCTGACTGGCAACCATCACCCGACGAACTGCGGTGGGCAATAGACGCGCGCCCCGACTTGGTCATCCCGACCGAAGTCGAATCGTTCCGGGATTATTGGATCGCCAAGCCGGGAAAGGATGGCCGCAAGTCCGATTGGGCCGCCACGTGGCGTAACTGGATTCGCCGGGCGAACGCACCACGCGGCCAAGCAATCGGGAGCGCAAACACAACCACGGCGGCGGCCAGCGTCGCCGCATCGAGACCCATGGCATGAACCTTCTCGAATCCAGCACCCTGCTCGAAATCGAGCGCTCCCTGCTCGCGACGCTCATGCTTCGGCCCAGCGATTGCCACCGCGTGCAGATCAGCGCTGACTACTTCGCGAACGAAACCCATGGCGACGTTTACCGCGCCATCCAATCGCAGCTGGCGGACGCCAAGCCGTTCGATCCCGTCACCCTGGCTGACCTGTTCGAGCAAGAGGGCCGCAAACCGCTGTCGAATCTGGTGATGGAGATGGGTTCGGACGCGATGGTGACTGCGGTTCCTGAAGCGTTCGCGCACCGGGTCACGACGGCATGGCGTCATCGGCGATCCCGTGAAATCGGCATGGCGCTGATGGAATCCACGAGCGAGAAAGCCGTGGATCAGGCGATCAACGCGCTGATGAGCCTGCATGCCACAGAGCAAAACCACGAGTGGGATGCGAAGCAGGCAGCCAAGGCGGCATTTGCGGAGCTGACCACGATCTACAACAGCGACGGCAAGCTGCCTGGTGTGACAACCGGCCTGATCGACGTAGACGACAAGCTGGGCGGCATGCATCGTGGTGACATGATCGTGATCGGCGGTCGGGCCGCTATGGGCAAGACCAGTTTCCTGCTCGGCATGGCTCGCGCGGCAGCCAAGATCGGCCATCCGGTGGGCATCATTTCCGGCGAGCAGCCGGTGGAGCAGATGACTCTGCGGATGATGTCGTCGGCGTCAAACATCGACTCGAAAAAGTTCCGCACGGCGCGGTTCGAGGATTTCGAGTGGGGCAAGCTCGCTGGCGTGGTGGGATCGACCTCTGAGCTGCCGATGTGGTTTCTGGATCGCTCCGCGCCAACGATGGCGGAGGTTGCGCGCATCGCCCGACGCTGGAAGCACAAGCATGGCATCCAGGCGCTTTACGTTGACTACCTGCAGCGGATCGGCGGGGAGGGTGAACGCAAATACGAGCAGGTGAGCTTCGTGGCTCGCGCACTAAAGAACCTGGCTCGCGATCTGGATATCCCGGTGATCGTGCTCGCTCAGGTTGCTCGCGCCGTAGAAAACCGCCCCAATTCCGTGCCGCGCATGGGCGACTTGTCCGACTCCAGCGAGATCGAGAAGGAAGCCGATCAAGTGCTGATGCTGTATCGCGAGGGCTATTACAACGCGGATGCCGATCAATCAATGGCTCGGGTGATCGTCGAAAAAAACCGCCACGGCGCGACGGGATACATCGACCTGCACTGGCAGGGAAACACGATGACATTCGGCAATCTGTCGCGCGAATACGGGGACGGCGCGATGGAGAGCAGCCGATGACCGGCCCGAAAATCCATCCACGGCGCGACGAAAACGAGCCGATCGACCGCGTCTCGTCGACGGGCCACGGTAGCGCACGCGTCGGGCGCACGATCATGGAATTGCTGCTGGACGAAGCGACGCTGATGATCGTCAGAGCGGCAAACGGCGAAGTATTCGCGTTGGACCCCTTGGGCTTGCGAGCTCAGTCCATCGCGAATCTACACCCGGACTGGATCACCGGTACCTACACCCGCCGCTGCGGTGTCGGAGCGATTGCTGGCGATCTGGTTGTGCAGTGCCGTGAAGTGCGGAGGTTGGCCGCATGACTGCTCGCCGAAAGTCCACTCCACATCCCCGCGTCGGATTGCACGTCGAGATAACCCGGCTGCTGCAGGATCGCGCGCTGACTGCCATTGACCTCGCTGCGATGCTCGACAAACAACAGGCTGGCATAGACAGCGCACTGCGTGGGATGGAGCGGCGCGGGGAGATTCGGCGGCTGCCGTACCGGCTGGGCGTGTGGGCGAAATGGACGTTGCGGGGCGCGGCATGACGCATCCCGCCAGCATCGCGCCCATGCGCGAACTCGTGCTGCCGTGGCCCAGCAAGGACCTGTCGCCGAATGCCCGCGTGCACTGGGCAGTCAGGGCCAGCAAGGCATCCCTTGCGCGCACCGAAGCGTGGACATTAGCCCTGTATGCCGGATGGCTTAATGCGGACTTGCCTGACGGGCGCCTACATCTGTGGATCACCTTCCACCCGCCAACCAAACGTCTGCCTGACGACGACAATATGCTGGCCCGGTTCAAGTCTTATCGTGACGGCATAGCGGATGCACTCGGCATCGACGACAAGCGCTTCATCTCGCATCCCTACGTGAGCGACAAGCCGGTTAAGTACGGCGAGGTGCGGGTGCGGATCACGGGAGGGCCGAGCGCATGACTACCGTCGCGCCAGCTGCTCTAGCGCGTATTGCACCGCATAGCTCGGCGTCCGGTAACCAGGGATCGACGGATCGCACAGATGCGCTCGCATCTGCCGATCAGAGATGCCGATCAGCTTCGCAGCGGCGCGCTGCGTCAGCCCGGCCTGTGCGAGCAACGCCCGGAGGTATTCCGGGCGCGGGTCGTGGCGGGAGGCGTCGGGTTTCATTCGCCGCGCGCAGCAGCGACCCAAGCCATGGCCGCATGGTCAGGCGAGTGCACCTGAGCCGACACACCACCATCAGGACACCGATAGACCTTTTTCCCGGCGTCGTCGAAAGAGCCAAGCAGCTCGAACAAACCCTCCTCTTCCTGCGCCCGCTGAATGTCATTGGCGGCCTCGCTACGCATAGCGTGCAGGTACGAGGTAGAGCGGAGGACGGCGGTCCGGAAATAATCATTCTTGATGTTCATCTCGATCTCCTGTCTGCGCCTCGCCGAAGTGGCTGGCATGGATATATAGTAGGCTCATTGAGCCTATGCGTCAAGCGCCCGAACGAAAATAATCGAAACGATTTCCGTCTGCGCAGTACAGTAATTGCACGGGTCTGTCTCGCGGACTGCGACGCATGATCAAGCTCATCACCTGCTCGACCTGCCGGCATTTCGCGCCCTATCCGCCGAATCCGGCCCAAGCCGTCGGCCAGTGCGCACATCCCCAACATCCAGGCGACGAATACTGGTTCGCCGGCGTCGTACATCGATGCGCGGATCACGAAACCAAGCCCGGGGACGCTCATGATCCAGCCCCGTAACGCTCCGCGACCCGATAGCTGCTGCGTGTCCGCTGACGTGCTGACGGGCCCGGAACGCGCGTGCCAGCTGCCCAAGCTGCCCGATGTGCCCAAGCACCGACAGGGCATCGAATGGCACTGCGGGCTGCGCTGGGGAGATGTGGAATCCATTGCCTGCGTGTTGCGCGTACTCCGGAGTAGCCATGACTGAGACAAACCAACTTTGGGGCAAGGATCGCCCGATGCTGATGGAGCGGCTTGGCCGCTTGCTCGGCAGCACGACGTATCGCGATCAGGACTCCGGGGGCGGGACACCTTTCAGCGCCCGCAAGCTGACCAGCGAGGCGGAAATGCTGCTGGCGCTCAAACTGGCGCAAACGCATGCCGGTGATGTCGGCCCGTGGATCGTCTACAGCATCGCCCTGCAGATCGACGATCGGGAACGCGAAATCGTGGAATGGCTTGCCGGCAAGCTGGAACGCGGGACCGGAGCGCATGGGCGCCGCAATGCAAGCCGCATGCTCAAGATTGCGCTGGCGTCCTATCAGCTCGCGGTGCATGGGATCGAGCCGGCATGTCCGAAGGATCGCACCGCCGAGTTCTTCTTGCTTGCCAATATCGGCGCCGGTTGGCTCTGGATGAAATGCGAGAGCGCGGTGGATCGGGCGCAGTGCGCGATGAGTTCGCGCGAGCCGGCTGCAACTGCCGCTTGACTGTCAAGGGGGTAATCGCATAGATTTCGCTACAGGCGAAGTTGCCACCCACGCCAGCCATTACCCAAACCCCTGCCCGAAACGGCGGGGGTTTTTTGTTCACGGAGCGCCCATGCAGCCGAGTCAGGACGCCGTTGATCTGGTCAAGGCGTCCGAAGGGCTGCGTCTGCAGACATACCGGGATGCGGTGGGGATGCTCACCATCGGATGGGGGCATACGGCCGGCGTGCGCGGCACCCAGACGATCACCGAAGCCGACGCCGAGCAGATGCTTGACGAGGACCTGGACGACGCGGCAATAACGGTGAATCGGCTGGTGACCGTGCCGCTGACGCAGGGCCAGTTCGACGCGCTGTGCGATTTCACGCTCAACATGGGGTCGGGTCGGTTGGCCAGCTCGACGCTGCTGCGACTGCTCAATCAGGGCGATTACGGTGCCGCCGGCGCGCAGCTCAAGCACTGGATCATGGCTGGCGGTGTGGCATTGCCGGGACTTATCACGCGACGCGCCGCCGAGCTGGCGCTCTGGAACAAGTCATGACCGAACCCGTTACCAGCATTCTCGGCGTCAAGCTGGGAACGACCATTGCTGGCTTCGCCGGTGGCGTCGTGTCGCTGGCCTTCGTGCAGGGCTTGACTCGATTGCAGGGCGTCATGGCTGTCGTGGTGGGCATGCTCACGGCGGCTTACCTCACCCCACTGGTAGTGGAAAAGCTCAGCATCACGCCGGAGTTGCAAAACGGCGCGGCCTTCGTGATCGGTCTGTGCGCCATGTCGATCATCCCGATCATCAAAAAGGCTGTGCCGTCAGCCGCATCGCTGATTGCCGCCCATTACACGTCATCCGATCCGACACAGGGGAAAGGAGGCGACAAATGAACCTGCTCAACCTGCTCGACATCGCGATCTTGTCTGTCGTGCTGATGTGTTGCTTCGAGATCGTCCGCGTGCTGAATCCGATGGATGCGCCGTGGAAGGCTGTCGCCTTCGTGCTGATCACCATCGGCAGCTTCGGATGGATCAATTACGACCTCGCCGGCCATGCTGTTGCCTGGTACGCCCTGGTGCTGCATTTGGGCTTTGCGATCTGCTCGGTCGTGATCTTGCACAACCAGCAGATGCGCCGACGGTCGTCCGATCATGTGATTTCGCAGAAAACGTTGCGGTATCTGGCCACGCACCGCCAGCACCAGATTATCCGCCCCACTGTTCCACGGCCGAAAAGGTAGACCCATGAAAACCCAAACCCTGATCGCGGCGCTTGTCGTCGCGTGCATGCTCGTGCTCGCCGGTTGCGCCACCGATGGCGCAAAGCAACTCTCGCCGGCCCAGATCGCCGCCATCGCCTGTCCGCAAGTCAACTTGGTCAACAGCCAACTGACCGTCATCAATACGGCCATGCTCGCATCGCCGGCTACCGCGCCGTTCGCGAAAAAGGCCAGCGCTGAACTGATCGCAATCCAGCCGACCGTGGCTGCAGTGTGTGCCGCCGGCGCAACCGTGACGGCGACAAACCTGCAAGCCTTGGCCCAGCAAGCGCTCCCGGCGCTCGGAACGGTCGTGGGCAGCCTTCCGATCACGCCCGCGCAGCAGGCGCAGGCACAAGCCGCTCTGGTCGTGGCTGAAACCGCGCTCGGGCTGGCTGGAGTGGTCGAGCAGCAGATTCAAGCTGCCAAGGCAGATCCGGCGGCACCCACTTCGAAATAAGGAGAAGACCATGCATTACCGCAACGGCCGCGAGGCCAAAAACGGCGATACCGTCGTGCAGCTCAACACGGTCGATGGGAAGTTGGTGTCGGCCGGCGTGCTGTATCACGCCACGCCTGGCAACGACTACTGCAACGGCTACCTCGCGCCGATCCAGAATGCCGTCACGAGCGCGTGCATGTGCGACTGCCTGCATATCGACGATCTGGCGCAACTGCTGGCCGAGAAGGGCCTGGATAAGCGGCCGCAAGGCAAGTAACACCGTGCGCCCCATCGACTACGCCCTACTGGCCGAACGTGCCTACACGGACGCGCCGACGGTGGGAAAAGCTGACAGCGCGAGCAGGATGCACGTCTACGGCGACATCCATGTGTTTCGCGGCACCGATGACGTGTTGTCTGTGCTGGCGGATGCCGATTGCGAGATTGCGGATGTGCATGGGATGGGCAGGGTGCATGCCGGGTTCTACCGGGCGCTGGCTGTGATCCTGCCGGCGTGTCTGGCATTGCCCCGGCCCGTAGCGGTGACCGGGCATAGCCTGGGTGCCGCGATGGCGGTCATCTATGCGGCCGTGCTGGCGCAGCTCGGATGCGTGGTGCCGGTGTATGCCTTCGAGCCGCCGCGCCTGTGCGCTGACGGCGTGATGGCTGACCTGTTCCGCGGGAAACAAGTGCCTTGGTACGCGACACGCAACGGCAATGACCTGGTTACGCAGATTCCGTGGATGCTGACGCTTCCCGCCCCGCTGACGCACATCGGCCAAGCCGCGCTGCCGATCGACAACATCGCCGACCACGGCATCAATCGCGTGATCGTGGCACTCGGAGCCTGACATGGGAATCCTGATCATGTGGTATCTCGCCATCGTGTTCGTGATCACCGTCCTGTTCGTCGTGGTATGGCTGATCTACGAGCTGCGGTTGGACAAGATCGCCGAGCAGGATCGGGACGACTGGCGGGAGCTGACACGGCCGGTGGGTGAGCGGTGGCCGCCACGGGATGATGTATGAGCCTCACTGCGCGTCAGCAGCGATTCGTCGATGAATATCTGATCGACTTGAACGCCACACAGGCTGCAACCCGCGCTGGATATGCAAAGCCAAATCAGCAGGGTCCTCGCTTGTTGGTGAATGTTGGTGTGCGCGCAGAAATTAACAAACGGCAGTCGGTGCGTGCAGAGAAGATGGAAATCACTGCGGCATCCATCACTGCACGACTTATAGCGATTGCCGACAAGGCAGAGAAAATGAATGGCCCTAGCGCCCTTTCCGTCGCCCGCCAATCCATGATGGACGTGGCGAAGCTGAATGGATTGGTGGTGGAGAGCCATGAAACCATCACCCGCAGCCCGGAAGAGCGCAGGGCGCGCCTTGCCGAGTTGAGGACTGAACGTGAACGCATCGCTCGCACGCATTGATGCGGAGATCGCGGAATTAGAGGAGCTTGAGGCCGACGATCTAGAGCGGGAAGTATGCGCGGCATCGCTCGCGGCATTCGCTCGTCGGTCCTGGCATGTCCTGGAGCCTGCCACGCCTCTGAAGTGGGGCTGGGCGCTGGACGCCATCTGTGAGCACCTAGAGGCAGTGACAGATGGGCGTATCCGTCGCCTGCTGATCAATGTGCCGCCCGGATCGATGAAGTCATTGTTGACGAGCGTTATCTGGCCGGCGTGGGAGTGGGGGCCGAAAGGTAAGCCTGAGCATCGGTTCCTTGGCACCGCGCATAAGCAAGACTTGGCCGTGCGCGACAACATGAAGTGCCGGCGGCTGATTCAGTCCTCCTGGTATCAACGACAATGGCCAATGGTGCTCACGGGCGACCAGAACGCCAAAACCAAGTTCGAGAACGCACAGACCGGGTTTCGTGAGGCAATGGCCTTCACGGGCATGACGGGGTCGCGTGGTGATCGAGTGATTCTCGATGACCCGCATTCCGTCGATGACGCAAACAGCGTGGTGACGCTGGCGGCTGACATCGTGACGTTCCGCGAGGCGCTTCCGTCCCGTGTGAATAATGATCAGTCAGCCATCGTCATCATCATGCAGCGACTGCATGAGCTGGACGTGTCAGCGGTGGCGCTTGAGCTGGGTTATGCACACCTGTGCATTCCCATGCGCTACGAGGGCGAGCGGCCAGCTACCTGCATTGGCTGGAAAGACCCGCGAACGTTCGACGGGGAGCTGATGTTTCCCGAACGCTTCCCTGAGAAGCAGGTGGCGGAGTTGGAGCGGTCGCTCGGCATATACGCCACGGCCGGTCAGCTTCAGCAACGTCCAGCGCCGCGCGAAGGCGGCATGTTCAAGCCCGATCAAATGCCAGTGATCGATGCGGTGCCGGCCGGCGACATCAAGTGGGTTCGGGGCTGGGATTTGGCGAGTGTCGTCAATGGCGGCGATTGGACAGCCGGCTCCAAATTCGGCCGATTACCTGATGGGCGTTTCGTTATTGGCGACATGGTCCGGATGCAGCGCGGGCCGGACGAACGTGATGCAGCCATCGTCAATACGGCTTCACTAGACGGCCGATCAGTCAAGGTCAGCATCCCCCAAGATCCCGGGCAGGCCGGTAAGACACAGGTGCTCTACCTCACCCGCGCCTTGGCTGGCTATAACGTAAGCTCATCTCCTGAGACGGGTGACAAAGTAACACGCGCCGAACCTCTGGCCGCACAGATGAATGCAGGCAATGTGTTAATGGTGCGTGGTGCCTGGAATGAGACGCTTCTTAACGAATTACGCATGTTTCCTAACGGATCACACGACGATCAAGTTGATGCACTTTCGCGCGCTTTTGCTGAAGTGATGATTCCTCGCCGCAGCTTCTTCGGATAATCCCCTGCATGTTCTGGAACCGCAAGCTCAAACCGGCCGAAACCGCGCCGGCGCGCAAGGCTGCGTCGAGTTTCTTCTCCACGCATGCATTTGACGGCAGCGGAAGGAGTCTTGATGTAGGGGCTAAGCTCGGCGAACTGAAACGCGTGCAGCCGATGTTCTCTGGAGACTTTGCGCAGGACGATTCCAGCGACGGCTATCCGCAGTTCAAGGCCCTTGCTTCGGGCACCACGACCATCAGCGACGCGCTGGTGATGTGGTACGCCTCGCAGGGTTTCATCGGCCATCAGCTCTGCGGCATCCTCGCGCAACACTGGCTGATCAATAAAGCCTGCTCGATGCCGGGCGACGATGCGATCCGCAAGGGTTTCGACATCGTTTCGGTGGACGGTGATGAGCTTGAACCGAAGGCGCTGCAGATCCTCAAGCGCTACGACCGGTCGATGCGGCTGAAAGAACACATGCGCGAGTTTGTGCGCAAGGGTCGCATCTTCGGCATCCGCATCGCGATGTTCAAGGTCGAGTCCACTGATCCGAAGTATTACGAGAATCCGTTCAACATCGACGGCGTCACGAAAGGATCCTACAAGGGCATTGTGCAGGTCGACCCATATTGGACCGCGCCGATGCTGGATCAGGGCGCCTCATCGCAACCCGATACGTTGCACTTCTATGAGCCCACCTGGTGGATCATCAACGGCAAGAAGGTGCACCGTTCGCACTTGATCATCTTCAGGCATGCCGAGCCGGTGGACGTGCTGAAACCGCAATATCTATATGGTGGCGTGCCACTGACGCAGCAGATCATGGAGCGCGTCTACGCGGCTGAGCGCACCGCCAACGAAGCACCGCAACTCGCCCAGACCAAGCGAACGAACGTCTGGCTGACCGATATGGAAACGGTCATGAGCAATTCCGAAGCAGTAGCACAGCGCCTGAACGATTGGGCCTACTTTCGCGACAATTACGGCATCAAGCTCGGCGACAAGGAAGGCGATTCCTTCGAGCAGTTCGATACCACCCTGGCCGACATGGACGCCTTGATCATGACGCAGTACCAGTTGGTGGCTGCCATTGCCGGTACGCCGTCAACCAAGCTGATCGGCACCGCACCGAAGGGGTTCAATGCGACAGGCGAGTACGAGGAGGCCAGTTATCACGAGCTTCTTGAGACCATCGAAGAACGTGATCTGACGCCGTTGGCCGAACGCCATCATGCGCTGGTCATGAAGTCCTACGTCGAGCCGGTACTGGGCAAGATTGGCGTACAGACCACGGTGGCCTGGGCGCCGCTGGATTCCCCGACAGCGAAGGAACTGGCCGATACGAACCTGGTCAAGGCGCAGACGGGCGCTGCGCTGGTGCAATCCGGCGCCATCAGTAGCGAGGACGAACGCCAGCGCATTGCCACGGATCCGGAGAGTGGCTATCACGCGATGGGCCTGGATGAAGCTGACGCTCCAGACGGGGATGACGATGCCGACGACCCGAAAGATCGTCCGTCCACCGGTCGATGAACGCGGTGGCGTCGGTGGCGCCTTGCGCCCAGCCATCAATATCGCCGATGACATGGCGCGGCCTGTTCGCGTGCTTATCGAGCGCATGGCCAAGGAGATCAAGCGTGAGCTGATCGCGGTGTTCCATGAAACCGGCATGGATCACAGCCATGGTATGGATGCGGCCGACGGGTCGATCCGTTCGCGGGTGGTGTTGAACAAGTTGCAGGACAAATGGGCTCCGCGATTCAACCGGCTATCCAAGAAGATCGTGGATCGGATGATCTCGCGGGTGCTGAAGAACTCGGCGGTCACGCTCGGCATGTCGTTGCGGCAGATTTCCAAGGATTTCGAGATAGATACCAGTTTCATCGACGAGCGATTGAAGCAGGTAATCAGCGCCAGCACACAGGAAGCGGCAAATCTGATCAAGCTGATCCCGCAGAACTACTTGGCTGACGTGCAAGGCGCGGTGATGCGGTCGATTACCACCGGGCGCGGCATGAAGGACCTGGCGCCATACCTCAACGAGAAGTACGACGGGAATATCCGCTGGGCGCGAAACGTCGCCATGGATCAGACCCGCAAGGCATACAGCAACGTCAATGCAGCTCGGCTGCAAGCGATCGGTGTGCAGTCTTTCGTCTGGATTCACACCGGTGGCGGAGCGCATCCGCGCAAGGATCACATTGCCATGTCGGGCAAGGAATACCGGTATGACAACCTACCGGTGATCGGCGTGATGTACGGCAAGGAAGTACGCGGCAAGCCCGGTGACCTTCCGTTCTGCCGCTGCATCATGAAGCCTGTCCTGAATTGGAATTGATGCGATGCCATTGAAATCCGGATCCAGCAATAAAGTCATCAGCGAGAACATCGCCGAGATGGTCAAGGCTGGCCATTCGCAGGCGCAAGCGGTGGCGGCTGCCTACAACAACGCGCGCAAGTCGCATGGCATCGACGCGAAGGGCGACGGCAACCCGGACAACGATCACCAACGCGATCTGCAGGAAGAGCCTGACACGAAGGTTGTTTCCTTCATCGTCTACACCGATGGAGACCGCATCCTGTGGATGCGTCGCACCAAGGACAACAGCTGGGGTTTCCCTGGCGGTCATGTCGAGGAAGGCGAAAGTCCGATCGAGGGCGCGATCCGCGAGAGTCGCGAAGAAACCGCGTATGTGCCGCGCACCGGGCTGATGGAGATCCTGGAAGATGGAAACGTTCACCTGTTCCATTGCAATGATGGCGAGTTTGAGCCGGCGCTGAACGATGAGCATGACGCCTTCGTCTGGGCACCGATGGACGATGCGCCGGAGCCCTTGTTTCCTAAGATCGCCGACCAGACCGAAGAGATCAAGGAAGCAGCAGCGATGGATCGGCGCGAATACGATCTGAACGGGTGGTTCGAGGTCAAGGACAACCCGCTGTCGTCGGTTGGCGTGTATTCCTACGGTGGCAAGTCGATCGGGGGCGATGCCGATCCGGATCGTATGTACCGCGTGTATCGGCCAGCTGAGGAGCTGGCTACCGAGGAATGCATCCAGTCCTTTCGCCTCCTGCCGTGGATCGACAACCACGTCATGTTGGGCAGTGAGGACGCCGGCCTGACCCCGGCCGAACAGAAAGGCGTGCAGGGCGTGATCGGCGAAGATGTGACCTTCGACGGCGAGACCCTGCGCGGAAATATCAAGGTTTTCTCCGAGGCGATGAGCAATCTCATTGCGAACGGAAAAAAAGAGTTGTCGTGCGGCTATCGCTGCCGGTACGAGAAGTCGTCGGGCACCTTCAACGGTGAGCCTTACGATTACGTGCAGCGGGATATCCGAGGCAATCATTTGGCCCTCGTCGAGAACGGACGGATGGGACCAAAGGTAGCGGTCCTAGACCATCTGGTTTTCACTATAGATCAAGCGGAGTTTCATCCCATGGCAAAAGACACGAAAGACGAAAACGGCTCCGGCGCCATGACGCTGGAAGAAGCCGCAAAGGCGATTGGTGAAATCATGCCGATCATCAGCAAGATCCAGGAAATGCTCGGCGGTAGCACGGCAGCCGCCGGCGAAGAAGTCGATGACGACAACAATGACGACCAGGACGACCAGGACGTGATCGACCGTCGTGGAAAGGACGCCGAAGAACAGGAAGCCCGCAAGGCGAAGGATGCCGAGGAAGAGGGCAAGAAAAAGGATGACGAAAAGGGCGAAGGCATGGATGCGGCCGCCATCACGCGTCAGGTCGAACAGAATCTCGCGGCCAAGCAGAAGCTGTATGGCTTGCTCACCCCGCACATCGGCACCTTCGATGCTGCCGAAATGAGCGTGGAGAAGATGGCCAAATACGGCTGCAAGCAGCTCGGCATCACTCCGCCCAAGGGTCAGCGTGTGACCTTCCTGCAGGCCTACTTGCAGGGCAAGGGCCAGCCAAGCCGTGCCGCGATGGATGCGGCGCCGCGCAAAGGCAATTTCCTCGAACGCCACATGAACCAGAAGGCCTCCTGATATGAGCAACGCACAGCTGCAATCCACCGTCAACATCACGCTGGGCTTCGGCGTCGTCGGCGAACTCATCGTCGATGGCCCCCAGCGCGTCGAACCGCTGACTCTTGACGCCAATGGCGGCACGGTCGGCAACTATTTCACCAAGTCCAACACCACCAACGTGGCTACCCAGGGCGGCACGATCACCAATGGCAGCATTGTCGCGGCCGGTTTCTTGGTGAACCCGAAGGTCTATGCATCCATGGGTGGCGCCAACCCGCTCGATCCGACGCTCGCGCTTCCGGGCAATGCGCAGGGCGAGTTCCTGACGATGGGCACCATCGTGGTCTATATGACCACGGCGGCTAACATCGGCGACCTGGTCGAATACAACCTGACCACGGGCGTACTGGGCGCGGTCGCGCCGGGTAGTGCGGCCACTTCCGGATTCGCATTGATCCCGAATTGCGTCGTCTGGCGCTACCCGACGTCGGCCGCCGGCCTCGTCGCCATCCGCATCACTGACTAAGGAACATCGCCATGCAAATGTCAAAAGAGCACAGCCATTTCGGCCCGCGCGAGGTTCGCCCGGTCGTGATGACTGCGGAAGATGTGGCGGACTACGCCGCACTGTCCAAGATCGGCATCAACTTCAGTCGCCAGCAATTGGTCCAGATGGCGAACTTCACCATGGACGACCAACAGGGCGGCATCACGTCCGGCAGCATCACCGTGCCGGTGCAGTTCCTGCAGGAATGGATGCCCGGTTTCATCCGCACGATCACGGCGGCCCGCAAGGCCGATTCGCTGATGGGCATCTCCACCATCGGCTCGTGGGAAGACGAGGAGATCGTGCAGGGTGTGCTGGAACCGTTGGGCACGGCCGTGCCTTACGGCGACTACACCAATGTCCCGCTGTCGAGCTGGAACACCAACTTCATCCGTCGTTCGGTGGTCCGTTTCGAGAAGGGTCTGAAGGTGGGCGCCCTCGAAGAAGCCCGTGCAGCACGCATCCGCGTCAGCACGGCGGCGGAAAAGCGAGGTTCGGCCGCGTTGGCTCTGGAGATCCAGCGCAACCTGATCGGCTTCAACGGTTTCAACGGCGGCTCGAACCTGACCTATGGCTTCCTGAACGATCCGAACCTGCCGGCCTATGTCACCGTGGCGGCTTCGGGCACCGGCAGTTCGACCCTGTGGTCGTCCAAGACCCTGCTGGAGATCATCGCCGATATCCAGGCGGCGGCAGCCAAGCTGCAGACGCAGTCGCAGGACACTATCAATCCGGGTGACGTGGAATGCACGCTGGCGGTGGCGACCACGGTTTACCAGTACCTGTCCACTCCGTCGGACCTAGGCTACTCGGTCAAACAGTGGGTCAAGGAGACCTATCCGAAGTGGCGGATCGAGTCGGCCCCGCAGCTCAACGCGGCAAACGGCGGTGCAAACGTGTTCTATCTCTACGCCGAGAGCGTGGACGATGGCGCGTCCGATGACAGCCGGGTCTGGCAGCAGGTGGTCCCGGCGAAGTTCCAGACTTTGGGCGTCGAGAAGCGGGCGAAAGCTTACGTCGAGGACTACACGAACGCCACGGCCGGCGCGTTTCTGAAGCGCCCTTACGGCGTGGTGCGTTACAGTGGCGTGTAACTGATTCGATCAAGGCAACACCTGCGGCCCGCTGATGCGGGTTTTTTATGGGCGGTCCAGTCGGGCCGCCCATTTTCTTTCGGCTACACGAGGATTCCCATGTCGAAGTCTGCCCATGTCTTCAGCACACTGGCCAACGACCAGCTCTACACCAATTACCAGCGCAACGCATCCGGCGTTCCCGTGCCAACCGCCGAGATCCTCATCAAGGGCGGTGCCGGCGTGGCGAACAAGCGAATGATCACCCCGCTTGGCGTGGCGACGGAGATCGCAGAGGACAGCTTGCCGGAGCTGGAGAAGAATGCTGTGTTCCGTCAGCACCGGGATGCCGGGTTCCTTGTCGTGCGCACCCGATCAGCCGATCCGGACAAGGTGGCCAGCGACATGAATCGTCGTGATCTTTCCGCACCGTTGACCGATGCGGATTACCAGAATCCCGACGATGTCGCCGTGAAAGTGGCAGCGATGCACTGATCATGACCATGCCGTCCTACAACGATGCGAACTTCCGGATGCAATTCCCGGCGTTCGCCAATGCGACCACGTATCCCGAAGTCATGTTGCAAGGCTATTGGACGATGGGGACGGCCTATATCAATGAAGACGGCGGTCCGGGCTGGAATTGCAATCCGGCACAGCTTCAGCTCGCGCTCGACCTGATGGCCGCACACCTGGCGGCGTCCTATACACTGATCAATGCTGGCATACCATCCGTCGTAGTGGTCGGTTCCACGGAAGGCACGGTTAGCGTTTCCATGATGCCTCCGCCCGCGAAGTCTGCGTTTGGGTATTGGTTGGCCACGACACCCTATGGCACACAACTGCGCGCGTTGCTTAAGGCGGTCGCTAATGTCGGTTTCTACGTCGGCGGACTTCCCGAGCGTGCCGCCTTCCGCAAGGTGGGTGGGGCATTCTGACCATGGCCTTCGATTTAAAGAGAATCGAGGCGAAGCTGGCCCACGTGTCGGATGAGTTCAGAGGCAAGCAGGCGCAGATGGGCTTCCCGAAAGATGCATTCTACGAAGACGGCACGCAGGTTGCTTATGTAGCCACCATCCAGAATTTCGGTGCGCCGGCGCGCGGGATACCGCCGCGTCCCTTCATGGAACCAACCGTTGCCGAGCATCAAGCGGAGTGGGTCAAGCAGTTGGCTCGTGGCGTGAAGAAGGTCAGTGACGGCGGCCTGACCGCCTTCGATGTGCTTGACGGCGTCGGTCGATTGGCGGTAGCGGATATCCAGGCCACGATTGCCGGTATCACGGAGCCGGAACTGAGTGCGGTGACGGTATTGCTGCGCAAATGGAAGAAGGAAGGCCGAACCATTACCGGGACCACCGTGGGTGAAGCGTCATCCGCCATTGCGGCAGGAGAAGATCCCGGAAGTGACAACAAGCCATTGAACGCGACGGGCTACATGATCGCGTCGGTACGCAACGCCGTGAACAAGACAGGCGAGGAGATGCAGGGATGAGCATGAACCTGCGCGCGCTCGCCAATCCTTTCACGCAACTCACCAATCCGAACATTCCCATTCCGTGGATTCAGTCGATCGGTTACACGACGGACGCGAATGGCAAGCGCACGCCGACCACGAATACTATCGGAGGTGTGGGTCAGGTCCAGGCGATGAGCGCATCGGATCTGCGTCACGTGGATATGCTCAATATCACCGGTGTGCTTCGTTCGGTGTACTGGTTCGGCAGTCTTCAGAGCGTCGTCCGTGTGGATCAACAAGGTGGCGACATCCTGCAATTCCCTGAAGTTCCGGGCGGACCGATACGCAACTGGCTCGTAACAACGGTCATCGAAACGTGGCCGCAATGGTCGCATGTCATCGTGACCTTGCAGGCATCCTGATATGACCGTGACGATAGATATCGTCGATCAGCAGGTTTTTGGCGTCCTGCGCGACTTCCTGCTGGCTGTGCTGCCCAATGGCATTGAAGTCGTGCAGGCGCAGGATAATCGGGTCGCGATGCCGCTGGGCGGCTTTGTGACGATGAACAACGCCGGAAAGAAGCGCCTGGCAACCAATGTCAGTACCTATACGCCCACGGGCTCCACGAAAAGCGTGCAGATGTCCACGCGTTATGACATGCAGCTCGACTTCTACGGCCCGCTGTCGGAGTCATGGGCACAAATGGCACAAGCGCTATTCCGTGATGAGTTCGCGGTCAACATGATGCCGGCGAACATTCAACCGCTCTACGCCGATGATCCCATGCAGATTCCGCTAATCGACGGTGAACAGCAATACGAGCAGCGCTGGAAGCTTACAGCGACCATGCAATACAACCCTATCGTTACCGTGTCTCAGGATTTCGCCGACACGTTGACGGTCATCCCCGCCGAAGTGGACGCGACATTCCCGCCGTAGAACAAGACTCATCCCAACCACCACCGAAGCCCGCCATGCGCGGGCTTTTTCGTTTCCGCAATCGGAGCACATCCCATGGCAATTTCCGCCAGTCGCATTGCAAGTGTTATCCCGAGCGTACTTTCCGCTGCAGGTTCGGCGCTTGATCTCAACGGCTTGATCCTGTCGCAAAACACATCCATTCCTTCGGGCGCCATGCTCCCGTTCGCGAGCGCATCCGATGTCGGCGACTTCTTTGGCCTGACCTCAACCGAATACCAGATGGCGCAGGTTTATTTCGAGGGCCAGAACGGCGCGACCGTCACGCCCGGAAAGCTGTACTTTGCGGCGTACAGCTCGGCCGCCACCAGCGCATTCCTTCGTTCTGGCTCGCTGGCCGGCATGACGCTCACGCAGTTGCAGGCGCTCACTGGCACGCTGACCGTCACGATGGATGGCACGGCCAACACGTCTGCGTCGATCAATCTTTCCAGCGCTACCAGCTTCACGTCGGCCGCGACGATCATCGAGGCGGCATTCACCACGCCGGACTTCACGCTGGCATACAACACGCAATTGAGTGCGTTCGTTTTCACCAGCGACACCACGGGCATCACGTCTACCTCGACCTATGCCACGGGCACCATCGCGGCTGGTCTGAACCTGACCCAAGCCACGGGCGCCGTGTTGTCGCAGGGCGCCGCTATCCAGACGCCCGCCACGGCCATGCCGGTGTTCGCCGCCGCTGCAGGCGACTGGGCCGGCTTCGCGACGACGTGGGAGCCGGTGACCGCCGACAAGGAAGCTTTCAGCGCATGGACCGGACTACAACAGAGGCGCTACTTCTACGCCGGTTTCGATACCGACGTAAACGCGCTGACGTCCGGCAATACCGCGACCTGGCTGGCTGCCGTCATCGCCGCGAACGAAGATGGCACCATTGGCATCTGGGCCGCCAACGACGCCGAGGGTGCGCTGGAAGCGGCAGCGGTGCTCAGCTGGGCCGCCTCGCTCAACTTCACCCAGACCAACGGCCGCACCACGCTTGCCGAGCGCTCGTTCTCCGGACTGACGCCCACGGTCACCACGGATGCGCAGGCATCCGCCTTGCAGGCCAACGGCTACAACTACTATGGCGACTTTGCCACCAGTTCGACGCAGTGGCAGTTCTTCTATCCGGGCTCGATCACCGGTCAGTACAAATGGGCGGATTCCTACGTCTGCCAGATCAAGCTCAACGCCGATCTGCAAGACGCAATGATGAGCCTGCTGACGTCTGTCGGGTCCATTCCGTACAACTCGGCCGGCTATGCGCTGATTCATTCGGCACTCGCCGACCCGATCAATGCCGCATCGAACTTCGGCACGATCCGAACCGGTATCACGCTATCCGCATCGCAGGTTCAAGAGCTCTACAACGCCATCGGTTTCGACGTGTCGCAGCCCATCAATGCAGCCGGCTACTACCTCGACATCAAGGATGCGCCGCCATCGACGCGCGTCGCACGCCAGTCCCCGCCCATGACCCTGTACTACACCGACGGTGGTTCGGTGCAGGCCCTTTCCCTTGCCAGCATCGAGGTACAGTAATGAGCACGATCACTTCTGCGAACTCCTCGTTCGCCATCGTCATCCCCGGCGTGTATACCGCGCCGCGTTCGATCCAGGGCTATGCCACGGACGACGCCTTTGCCGCCGAAGCCGTGGAAAAGGTGGAGACCAAGATGGGCATCGACGGCAAGCTGTCGGCGGGCTACATCTTCACTCCCTACAAAATGTCGGTCACGCTGCAGGGCGATTCTGCGTCGTTCGACATCTTCACGAACTGGCAGCTCGCGCAAGATGCCGTGCGTGAGGTCATCTCCGCCTCCGCTACCATCCTCATCCCGTCGATCGGTTACAAATTCGCGATGACGAATGGCTACCTGTCGCGTTTCCAGGCGATGCCGGAAGCGAAGAAGACGCTGGATACGCTGAAGTTCGAAATCACCTGGGAAAAGATCGTCGGCGCGAGGGCATCCTGATGGCGCGCAAGACTTCCCGGGTCACCATCGACGAAGACGGCCGCGATAAGGGAAAGACCTTTGTCGTGACCGAACTTGCGGCGCTGGACATCGAACGATGGACGGTTCGGCTGGTGCTTGCGCTCGGCAAGAACGGCATCAGCCTGCCGAACGTGCAAGTCGATTCCGGGTTCGCTGGCATTGCCGGCGTGCTCTGGGCGCTGATGGCGCAAGTGTCTCCGGAAGAGGCGGAAACGCTGATGGCGACGATGCTGGAAGGTCTCAAGATCGACGAAGGCAAGATCATCCGTGAACTGATGGCGGATGACGTCGAGGAACCGGAAACCCTGTTGCAGCTTCGCATGGCGTGGGTGGACCTGCATGCGGGTTTTTTCACGAAAGGCGGTCGCCTGATCTGGGGCCGCCTGACATCGTCGATTGGCGCAAATACGCCCGCGTCCTGAATGTTCCCGCCACGATCTCCTGCGCCGTGTCATCCAAGCTGGTGACTTTCGCGGAACTCGCCACCACGCTCTCCTTGCAAGACCTGTGGGACGTATTGGAAATCCATGCCGTGAATGCACACAACGAAAACGTCGCATCGCGTGAGGGTCGCTCATGAATGTTATCGAGGGCCATTTCTATGTATACGAGCACTGGCGTACTGATACGTGCACCTGCTTTTATGTGGGCAAGGGGCACAACGATCGGGCATTCAGATTTCGCCGAAACAATTACTACAACCATATCGTGAAGAAACTCGCGCGATCAGGCTTGGTGCCCGAGATTCGAATCGTGAATGACGGTCTCGACGAGAACGTCGCCCTTGCGATCGAAGTGGAGCGCATCGCGTACTGGAAGGCACATGGTGCCACGTTGGCAAATATCACGGACGGCGGTGAAGGCGTCAGCGGTCTGAGGCATTCGGAAGAGACGCGAGCGAAGATCAGGTCGAAACGCGCCCAGCAAAAGATCGTCTGTTCGGCAGAGACGCGCGAACGAATCGGCCTTGCACAGCGTGGAGTTCCGAAACCAATGGAACGCAGGCTGGCCCAGTCTCGCACCATGACGGGCCGCAAGCTTTCTAAGGAGCATTGCGCAGCCATTGCGGCAGGGAATACGGGGCGCCGGCATTCGGCACAAGCAAGGGCCAACATGAGCATGGCGCAGCGTGGACATCCCACGTCGGATCAGGCGCGCGCGAACATGCGAGCAGCGCATATTGGAAAACAGTTGCCATCCGAAACCCGTAGGAAGATGAGCGAGTCGCAAAGGGCGCGATGGGCGCGTCGTCGGTCGGCGGGTGAAGCGCAATGAATATCATTGACGCACTTTTCATAACACTTTCGCTCGACACCAAGGACTATGAGAAAAAACAGAAGGAAGTCACGACCTCGCTCACCAAAATGGGCGACGCATCGGACAAGCAAACCAAGCTGATCGCCGAGAGCGGAAAGAAAGCAGCGGGGGCATTCAGCCTGCTCAAGGTCGAAGTGTTGGGCGCGCTCGCCGCGTTCGGCATGGGAGCCGGGTTCAAGTCGTTCATCGAATCGAGCATGATGGGGCAGGCGCAGCTTGGCAGGCTTTCCACCACGCTTGGCGTGTCCACGCATGCGCTGCAGGCATGGAAGCTTGCCGCGAAAGAAATGGGCGGTTCCGGTGGCGAGGCCATGGATGCATTGCAAACCGTTGCCAAGGGCATGGCGGAAGCCAAGATTCACGGTACATCCGCGCTGATTCAGGCATCGCGCCGGTTTGGTTTCGGTGTATCGAATGATCCGACGCAAACGCTGATCAATATCAGCCGACGCATGTCGCAGATGCATGATCCGCAGCAGGCATTGCAGGTGGCCGAAGCGGCAGGCATCAGCAACTTCACCATGCAACAAATGCTGCTGCAAGGTCCTGACAAATTGCAGGCGCAGCTTGCTCGAACCATGGGGCTTACCGGCGCCGCCACCAAGTCAAGCACCGAGCAAGCGGCAAGGCTTCAGGCGCAGTGGGCGGATTTGCAAGAACGTTTCCGCCAAGTGGGAGAACGCGTGTTCTACAAGCTTGAACCGATCCTTGCGAAACTCGGCGAGAAGCTTGCCAATTGGATCGATCGCATCGACTGGAACAAGGTTATTGCATCCATCGGTCACTTCATCGACAAGGTGCAAGAAGTCGTGAAGGAAATGGGCGGCTGGAAAACGGTCGCTGAAATTCTTGGCGGCGTCCTGGCACTCAAGGTGCTCATGCCGGTGATTGCCCTGGTCTCGAACTTCGGACGCCTCATTCCCTTGCTTGCTGGCGGCGTCGGCTCCGTCACGGGTATCGCGCTCGCCTTCGGGAGTCTTGGTGTGGCTCTCGCTGCCGCAGGAGGCGCCTATCTGGGCCTCAAGGCGAGCGGCGCACTTGACGATGCGGCGAAAAAGTCCACAGGTAACAAGGATGAGACCTTCGGGACGTATCTATACGAGCGCTACAACCCCTTCAATCCGGCATCCGGCAAACGTGAGTTCAGTTTTTGGAAAGGTGCTTCGGCGACGGATGAAAGTATCCGCAAGAACACGGATGAAGAACGCCAATGGATGAAGCAAACAGTACACCCCACGGCCGCTGATGCGGCGCTGGGAAGTGATTTCCTTGGCACTTACGATCCCATGAAGTCGCGTAAGTTCGGTGGCAACAACGCAAGCCTCTTTTCGACACTGGAGCAACGGTACGGCTTACCGGCCGGAACGCTGACCAAGAAGTTCGCCGTGGAATCGGCCAATGGCACGCGCCTCAAATCCCCAGCCGGTGCCGTTGGACCCATGCAGTTCATGCAGGGAACCGCCAAGGATATGGGGCTGACGTTCGGTCCTGGCGGAAACGTCATGGATCTGGATGACAGCGCGGAAGCTGCCGCGAAATATCTGCAACGCCTGCACAATCAGTTCGGCGATTGGGATAAGGCGCAGGCGGCCTACAACTGGGGTCCAGGCAATCTCAAGAAGGATCTTGCAAAGCATGGCAACCAGTGGCTCGCCTTCGCGCCATCCGAAACGCAGAAGTACGTCTCCGCACATCGTTTGCTGCAATCGGCATCGCCGGTATCCGCAGCGGCGCAACGTCAAGGGTCATCCACCAGCACAAACACCGTCAGCATCAATACGCTGAATGTCAACGCACCCAAGGCCACCGACGCGAATGGCATCGTCAAGGGCATGAAAACGGCGATGCGCAGTAACCCGCTGATCGCGGGATCGGTCACGGCGCTCGCCTGATGTCCGTTCCTGCCACCTTCTTCCTGGGCGCTATACAGGCGCTCGGGATCGACCTGTTGAATACAGGTGCCCCGACGTATGCAGTGGTCACGGCTGGCACCACGGCGAGTGCGGGAGGCTTCATGGCGTCGGTTTCCGGCGTGCTGGGCGCGACTCAGAACGGCAGCCCCGTACTGACTCCCGACAGCGTGATTTCGCTCGAATGGCATGGCGAGGAGCGCATCAGCGATTACCCCGTCCAGAACGGACAGTTCGTCTCTTACAACAAGGTCAAGGTGCCGTTCGATCTGCGCATGGTCATGACCTGTCAGGGACTGAATTATGTGCAGGACGCACTCAAGCCCGTGACGCAATCGCTCGATCAGGCGCTCTCCAATATCGGGCTGGCATTCGGCCAACCGATGAGCCGAGACGCCTTCCTGCGCCAACTGGACATGATGCTGGACAGCACGGACCTGTATGACGTGGTGACGCCAGACAAGGTGTACCAGAACGTAAACCTGGTGGGCTGCAACCACGCCAAGAAAAACGATGAAGGCGGCACGCTGATCATCGCGGAATTGATATTCCGGGAAGTGCGTGAATCCGGGAATGCCGATTACCAGACGCCTACGGTATCGACGGGCACTATCACGGGATCCGCGTCACCGTCCTCCGCAACGCCCGTCAATGTTGGAACCGTCGTTGGAACGCAAGCCTCGACATCAAGCGTAGCCACCTTCAATGGATCATTCCCGCCGACATGATCGCCATCCCGTTGCAATCCATTCCGGCGCAGGCATTCAATGTTTCGCTTGGCGGCCAGTCATGCAGGATTTCGCTCTACCAAAAGGGCGACTTTTTCTTCATGGACTTGACGGCGAATAACGTGACGGTCGTGCAGGGACGCATGGTGTTGAACAGCGTCTGGATCGTTCGCTATGCCTATCTTGGATTGGTGGGTGACCTGGTGATGTTCGACACGATGGGCGCGAACGACAGCCCGACTTATGACGGTTTGGGCGCGCGCTATCAGCTCTACTATCTGACGCCGGATGAACTTGCCGCGAGAATTGCATCGTGAGCTTCACCAAGCGCGGGCTTGGGTATCTGATCGAATTGAATCAGGGTGGCACCCCAAATAACAGTGCACCCGCTTCTTTCGACAATGGTTCAAGCACGCTCAATATCGACAGTATTCGAAGCATGGCGTCTATCCAGTCGGTGATTGGTGGAGATACGGCATTTGGCGGACAAGCATTGATCCAGCTATGGGGCATGAAACCCTCGAATATCGCACAGCTTTCCACGCTCGGTTTTGATCAAGCCAAGATTAACAAGAACAAGATCACTGTGTTTGCTTACGATGCCAACGACAAAGGCAATCAGATAGAGGTTTTCTCTGGTGGAATCTTTGTCGCGCACATCAATTACAACGCGATGCCGGATGTGTCGCTAGAACTTGAATGTTATGCATCCATCGGGCAACAGACGCAGGCGATACCAGCCACCAGCGCGCAAGGTTCGAGCGATGTCGCAGCAATGCTTCAGGGCATCTGCGCGGCATGCGACCCGCCCATGACATTCGTTAACAAAGGCGTTTCAGCGAAACTATCGAATGCAGCCTATGCCGGATCACCGTTTCAGCAGATCACCAATATTTGTTGCGATGCGGGCATACCACATTCAATGGCAGCCGGGACGCTGACCATCTGGCCGAATGGCACGAACGTCGACGGGAATACGATCACGATCGGCCCGGATAATGGCATGGTGGGTTACCCTGAATACACACAGATCGGGATCGACGTCACAATGGAGTTCAATCCAGACGTGCAGCTTGGGCGTCAGCTTGCGATCCAGAAAGCGGCAGGAGATTCCGTGCCTATACCGGGCGTGCCCGGAACGTTCTGGATCAATGTCGTCGAACATGAGCTTTCGTCTGAAATGCCGGACGGTCCATGGTTTACGCGCGCCAGCGTGAGCAATATCCAGATCGTCGGGCGCAGCTAATGGCAGGCACGGGCTCCTATTTCAATTCGTCGGCCAGTGCCAATTCGTTGACGTCCTGGTCATTCGCCTTCCGTGCTGCCATGGCTCAGGTGCGCACCACCATTCCAGTGCAGGTGGTTGCGATACACGGCGGCGGTTTGGCGCCCGTAGGGCGTGTGGACGTGCAGCCACTTATCCAGCAGACGGACAGCGCAGGGAACGTCATGGCGCTTCCGGTGCTATATGGCTTGCCCTATCTACGCTGGCAGGGAGGCGCAAGCGCGGTGATCCTTGATGCGGCCATAAATGACATTGGCCTCATCTGCTTCGCCGATCGTGACGTGTCGGCGATCATCGCCAGTGGCAAGCAGTCGGCGCCGGGCTCAAACCGCAGGTTCAGCCTTGCTGACGGCTTCTACATGGGCGCAACATTGAACGCGCAGCCCACGCAATATTTGTGGTTCGATTCTGACAACGGCATCAAACTGATCTCGCCGAACCCGATTCAGGCTATCGCGAACAACGGCGCGAGCAACCCGCCGACAGTCACGATGAACAGTTCCGGGATCGTGCTCAGCTTCGGCGGTCATTCGATCACGATCAACAGTAGCGGAATCGCGATCATCGGCCCGGTGACGGGCGACAACACCGCGACCTTCAGCAAGGAAGGAACGTTCAACGGAGGCCATACGGTCAGCGCACACGTGCATCCGGGTGTCACGTCGGGCAGCAGCAATACCGCAGAACCAACTGGCTAACGCACCTGGACAGGGATTGTGGCTTGAACATCCCTACCCATACTGTCTTCTTTAACCAGAGGGCCGGCGAGATTACCTCCATTCTTGCCGATGGCCGCAATCACGCCAGGCGGCTGCATGAAGGGAGCGATCATGATGACTTGGTACGAATAGTTTCCCGGGGATAGACACGACAGACCGGTGATTCCGACCGGCCCAAACGCGCCATGCGATACGGCGACGTTTGCGGCATTCAATGCGCAGCCTTCCGCGCGATTGAATTCTGACCCCGGTTCGCCCATGAGTCCGATGCTCAAAATAGTCCCATCCGGTAAGTTCGTTGTCCCGGACACGATCCCGTTCGTTGAAATGATCGAAGGCAGCTTGATCCACACGTTCAATGGCTGTTGAGCGTAAGACGCGCACGCGACAAACAGCAATGCGCAGACCAGCGAGAAACGTTTCATAACCCACCCCTATAGCCGAGACATGCAGACTCTACCACTCGACACTACCAGCTGGGACTTGGCGCTGGACAGCAATGGCAACCTGTCGCTGACCGATCCCGATTACAGCATTGCGCAGGACGTGGCCTCGGCTATCCGCACCTTTCAGGGTGAATGTTGGTACGGCGCTACGCTCGGCATGCCTTATTTCCAGTCGATTCTAGGCAAGCTTCCGCCGCGATCGTACATCACGAGCCTGCTGGAACGGGCGGCATTGACCGTGACCGGCGTGGTGTCAGTAACCGTGGTCAGCCTGGGGCTCAATGCACAACGCCAGTTAACCGGCTCCGTGATCGTGGTCAGCACGGACACCAATACTCCCATCGTTGCGAGTTTCTGATATGACCGGCACCGCCGTCCCCGACATCCAGTTCACGCCCACAGGCCTTGTGCTGCCGACCGATTCGGCCATCCTCGGCGGCGTTCAGTCCGATCAGCAACGGGCGTTCGGTGGCAACCTATCGTTGTCGTTGTCGTCGCCTCAGGGACAGCTTGCCCAGGCGCTGACCGCCATCATCAGCGACAAAAACGCGCAGATCGCCGAAATCGTGAACCAGGTGGACCCGGCTAATGCTGCCGGTGTCATGCAGGACGCCATCGGGGCGATCTATTTCATGCAACGGATTGCGGCGTCGGGCACCTTGGTGGCCGGGACATGCAACGGCCTGGCCGGCACCGTCATCCCGCAGGGGGCTATCGCGCAGGACACGGCAGGCAACCAGTATGCGTTGCTCTCTGCGGTCACCATCGCATCGTCTGGCAATGTCATCGGTCAGTTCCAGTGCCTGAGCATGGGTCCGATCGCCTGTCCCACAGGAACGCTTACCACGATCTACAAGGCCATTTCCGGGTGGGAGTCCGTTACGAATGCGACGGCCGGCGTTCCTGGAGTGAATGAAGAATCGCGTGCGGATTTCGAGCTGCGTCGGCAGAACTCCGTGGGTGTCAATGCGCTGAACTCCATCCAGTCCGTGCTTGCGGCTGTGCTTGCGGTTCCGAACGTCATCGACGCTTACGTGACGGACAACTCGACGAATGCCGCGGTCAACACCGGCCCGACCAATTATCCGATCATCGGAAATTCGATTTACGTGGCTGTCGCGGGCGGCGCGGCGGCGGATGTTGCCAAGGCCATATGGAGCAAGAAATCGCTGGGTTGCGCGTACAATGGCACAACGACGTACACCTACACGGACTCATCCACGGGCGTCTTGCCCTATCCGACGTACACCGTGAAGTGGGTCACCCCTACATCGGTTCCGGTGTATTTTGCGGTGAACATCGTCAACAATACGAGTGTCCCATCCAATATCACGCAATTGGTACAGGCCGCCATTCTTGCGGCCTTCAATGGGCAGGATGGCGGTTCGCGTGCACGAATCGGCTCGACCCTGTACGCAGGACGTTACTTCGCGGGCATCGCAGCCATCGGCAATGGCGTCGAACTGCTTTCGATCGGCATCGGCGCATCAGCCAGTCCCACAGCAACGTCTCTGGCGTTGGGCATTGATCAATTGCCAACCTTGAGCGCCAGCAACATCACGGTGACCCTGTCGTGAGAGTGGTGCAGAACATCACGGCTAACGCCGAAGTCTTTGCAACCGGAGATGGCGCAACCTCGGTCTATCCGCTGACCTTCGACGGACTGACGCTTGTCGATCCCGAAAAGGCGCGAGTCACCGCCATCCACCGCGCGGACTGGCAGGGCCGCCAGCTGCTGTATCCGACGCCGCGGACGAACAGGGTACGGCAGTCCAGCACCCCGACAAGCTCCTCCCTGTCAAACGTCACCTTGGCAACGGTGGCCGGCGCTGCGCCTGACGGCTCCGCAAGTGTTTCGTCGATGACGGTAACGGGTGGCACAGCACCGCAAATGTCTGTGCTTATGACGTCCAACGCTCCAGTAGTGGATGAGGACGGCAATACAGGGTTCTCGCTTTTTGTTGATAAAACCTCTCCCTCGGGGTTTGCGGGCATCCAAGTTAACCAGCAGAACGGCCCGACGGTTCTGGCGGCGTCTTTCATCGCACTGAACCTAGCGACGGGGGTTCTTGGCAACGAGTTCCTGGTCTCGACCGCTCTCAACAACTTCACCGCCACCGTCGATTCGCTGCCTGGTTGGTACAAGATCACCATCAAGTTCCCGGTGCGCCCCACGGCCACCTCCGTCCAGCCCTATATCTGTGTGCCGAACAGCACAACTTCGCGCAGCGGCACCGTAGGCGCAGTGCTTCGGTTCTTCGGCGGCATGAGTTTCTACGGCTCCTACATCCCCACCACTTCCGCCCCCGTTACCCTCACCGATTACACCTACACCCCGGCAGGTCAGGTCACGCTGGGGCAGGTGCCAGTAAATGGCGCGGTGTTGGATTGGGGTGGCAGCGGAACCATCAATCTGCTGGATGCAACGCCTACCTTTCTGTCCCAGTACGCCACATCGCCCATCCTGACGAGCTTAATCCAGGCCGCCAACGAGACGATCGACCCGCAGGCGGATTTCGATGCGTTCATGGCGAACGTGTGGGATGTCTACACCGCTCAGGGGTTCGGCTTGGACATCTGGGGACGCATCGTCAACATCCCGCGCACGATCAATATTCCGGCATCGTCCGATTTCTTTGGATTCGACGAAGCGTTGCCGGATGCCGAGCCCTTCAACCAGGCGCCGTTCTACAACGGCCCTACAGGCGGAACGCTCTTCACGCTGACCGATGACGCCTATCGCGTGCTCATCCTGACCAAAGCGCTTGCAAATATTTCGAGCTTCACCGCGCAGTCGATGAACGCCCTGCTGAACTTCATGTTCAACGGACAGGGTTCGACGCGAGGTTCATGCTATGTGCTTGAGAGCGGCACACCGATGCAGATTTCCTACGTGTTTAATTTCGCGCTGACGTCGTGGGAGGCAGCTGTGCTTGAGCAATCGTCACTCATGCCAAGGCCTACAGGCGTTGGCGTGACGATCACCGTCAATCCATAACCCGATCCATTCCAAGCATTTCGAAGAGGCCGCCTTGTGCGGCCTTTTCATTTTACAGAGGCTAGACCATGCAGAAGTCCAATGCGCCTACGAAACTAACCTTGGCGTTTGCTTCGGGTTCCGGGGCAGGCCCGGTGAATGTCGTTCCCTTGACGCCGGGAGCCACGCCCGGAACCGCCAGCTACCAGACCGGTTTCACGTCGATCAACATGGAACCGATTGCTTCGGGTGGCATCCCGCCGTTTGGTGCAGATTTCAATGGACTGTTCGGCGCTGCTACCACGGCGCAAATTTGGCAGCAATCCGGCTACACTTGGACGTTCGATTCCGCGTTCGCGTCGAATGCCAACATCGGCGGTTATCCGGCCGGCTCCGTACTGATGATGGGCAGCGGCAAAGGTCTGTGGGTCAATCAGACCGACAATAATACCGTCAGCCCTGATTCGACGGGATCTACAGGATGGGTCGGCATCCCCGCCGCTGGCGTTTCCACGATAGCTACCACGGGCGGCACGAAGACGCCCGATCCTTCAGCACTGGGTGTCACGACATTGCTCGTGAGTGGCGCGCTGACTTCGAATGCAACTGTTGTGCTTCCGCTCACCGCTGGTGCGCGCTGGATCATCGCCAACAACACCACGGGAAGTTTCACGCTCACCGTTCAAGGCGCCACTGGGGCAGGCGTTGCGATCACGCAAGGATCCGCGCTGACTGTATTCACCGACGGCACCGCGTACTTTGCTGCGAGTGCCAATCTCTCCGGCGCCTATCTCCCCATTGGCGGAACTGCCGTCGCAGCAACCAAACTGGCGACAGCGCGAACATTCAGCCTAAGCGGACAAGCTACGGGGGCGGGCACAACCAGCTTCGATGGCACGGGCAATCTGGTGATCAATGTCACTGCGCTTGCGCCCACCGCTGCGCAGATAAATGCTGGATTGACTTATACGGCAGCAAATGACGCGAATGTTGTCCACATTAATGGGACAGAAACGATTACGGGCACCAAGGCATTCTCGAATGTAATAACAACGCCTAGCATGAGCATCGGCGCCAACCTGGTTTACCTTTATGAAACCGGAACTCCGGGTGCACTAGGAATCCGCACAGGCACGGGAAGTTCGCCATCGTATTGTTCGATCGGAGTGGACGGTTCCTTTATCACGCCCGGTAATATTACAGCCACCGGTAACATCGCCAGCTCTGGTACCGTTTCCGGCGCAACCATCACGAGCAGTGGCACTGTAACTGGCGCAACCATCACTTCATCGGGAGTCGTGAATTCCGGCGCGAACTTCACCTCAACGTCATCGACGGTAAATCTGAATACGACGGGCACAGGCACCGTGCAACTACGGCCTAATGGGCAAGGAAGCTCGACTGGTCAACTCTCTATCGCTTCCACCGGCAATGTCGTGGCGTCTGGCACGATCACTCCGGGCTCCGATGAGCGCATAAAAGATAACGTGCAGCCGATCACTGGGGCGCTTGATATGGTGCGCGCAGCGCTGGTTGGCGTCGAGTATGACCGCAACGATCAAGATGGCGCACATGACGCCGGATTTATCGCTCAGCGCGTGAAGCAGTATCTTCCGCACCTGGTGCCTATCACGAAGACACACGGATTCGATGATTTCCATTCGATGAACTACAACGGCGCCGTAGCCTATTTGTCGGCCGCTCTGGTCGAGTTGCATGACATCGTAAAGAAACAGCAAATTGTGATCGACGCACTGACTGCCAAGGTAGGTTGACGTGACCACTGGGTTAAAAACGAAAGCATCAGGAAATGCTGACCTGGATCTGGTGTTCGATCCCTACGTGCAAGGTACGTCACCGCCGGCGACCGGGCTAAACGTCGGCGGCACGACAACTGACATCAATACACGCTACGCGCCAATCGTTTTCGGTTCGGCAGCGGCGGCGACAGGATTCAACACCAAACAATCCGGAAACGCCGACCTGAACACGTTATTCGCGGCTTATGGGACAGCGGTCTATGCACTGCCAATCAACGGGAACCGTTATACAGCCGCCGCCTTCACGACTGGCGCGGGCGTCAATGCGGCGCTGAATTTCAATGCCGCGACCTCCGGATGGACGGTAACGAAGAACATTGCCGGCACGGTGACCACACTGGACTCGGGAACTATTCCTGCCGGCGCGACGAAGGTCAAATATACGGACACATGGTTGAACGCAACGGGCGATACCGGCACCGGAAGCCCAACCAATGGCGCGCCATCCTTCACGACGCTGACTTCAACGAGCATCAGCGCATCCGACAGCATCGGCGTGGCTGGGGGCGGCGGCACCAAGCAAACCACGCACAGCATGAATATCCAGTTCCAGAATGCGGCGGGCGCGACGATCTCCAATACGACGATCACTTTCGTCTGTACAGCGGACGGCGAGTAATTCGCGGGAGGCGATCCGACGCTCCAATCAGCCTTCGCCGACAGCATCATTTCGTTGACGCCGACACAATGATCCCGCCCCGGTCGTCAGGCCTCATCCGGCGATAGTCAGCTCAGGCGACGTGCGTTCAGGCGCGGGCCGATGGCCGGGGCGCTACTTCTGCTTCAACCAGCGCAGGCAGCGCTCGATCACGGTCTGCCGTTCCCGACACCAGGCGCATTCGATCTTCGGTGCAAAGGGATGCCGCGGCTTCGACTCGCCCACATTGCCGCAGACCGGGCAGCGGGACAGGGCAAGCATGGCGACGGCGTCGACGGTGATCTGGCGGGGGTCGTTCAAGGGCATGGCGGCGAGGGTAGCGGGAGGCAGTCTCAGGGGGTGAAATCGCGTGTAAAACCCGTCCCGCAGCCCGCATTCCTGCGTCGAAATGAGCCCGTTTTCGTGTAAATCAATTCGCAGTAACCCCATGATTTCAAAGTATCGTCTACCTTACTGTTAATCAGGGGGTCGTTGGTTCGAGTCCAACTTCGGGCGCCAGACACAGACAAAGGCCGGCAAGAAATTGCCGGCCTTTGCTTTTTCGCATGATCAGAAGCAGAAAGGGCGCCGCGGCG